>Ga0099797_100597_pt1 | contig 23014 bp, 26 predicted proteins | sample Uncmet_Sort48C_1_FD_89871 | JGI IMG/M metagenome (GOLD analysis project Ga0099797, IMG submission 89871) | Marine eukaryotic communities from CALCOFI LINE 67, Pacific Ocean - C012_Sort48C_1 | ecosystem: Environmental > Aquatic > Marine > Oceanic | place: Pacific Ocean: Monterey Bay | collected...
TTACACACGCGCATGCTATGTATAGTCATTCAAGGTGCCAATAATAGCAAAGTTCTCATTCGCTGCTCGAGTCAATTCGTCATACAAACAATCATATCACAATGTTGATATCATCAGAAGATGCTCGCGCAATATCAAATATGCACGTCTGATATTATAAAAGCACCAAATCAGAGCACGAAACGGTCGTCAGCATCACTGTCACTTGCACCGTCATTCAAATCGTCTGGCTTTGAGAAACTTCTTTTTTCAGCGGCACCTCCTCCTCCGTTGGTGCCCGCTGCACCCCCCGCGGCCGGTCCTCCTCCTCCCTCGGCCCCCTCCGCGGCCTCCAACCGGCTGGGATCGCTCCAGCTGCGGGAGCCGCTCCCGGAGCCCGCCGGGTTCAACAAATTTTTTGATAACTCGTACATCTGCGAAAAGGTTTGTTCCAAGGTCTGAACGGTGGTTATCAAGACCATGCTCAAATACTTGCGCATGTCCAGCTGCGTGTCTTCCAACTTTGTAAGTTCTTTTTGCAGTAAGTCCTGGTAGTGCACGCCAACAATAATATTCGAGATTTGATCCTCGATGTGCTTGGTCCAGCCCTCCGCCACGCGCGCCTCTTCCTCGCGCTCTTTTTGGGACTGCATGGCCATCCGCGCCACGCGCAGGATGCGGCCCATCTCGGCGTTGGTCCCTGGTTTGTGCATGTTGGTCTCCTGCTCGATTTTCTTTTCGTACGAATAGCGCGCGAACTCAGCCGGCACCACTCCTTTTTTTAGTAATAATATGTCTCTATGGGGCCTATCTTTTACAAATAAATTTCGTGGTATGTAGTACGCAATTGTTAGGTAGTGTAGATCGTCGTTGACCGAAAATATTCGTTGATCGGGTAGCGATTTGTGGTGGGACCCGGAATTGCTATATTAGAAGTTGAGATGCTGTGTGACTGTGGTAGGGTAGTTTGACTAAGATACTCTAAGGGGCCCGCTGACAATATTATAACATGCTCTACCTTTTTTGAAGCTGTTCAACAATGACAATAACATGAATGCTACCTTTTTTGAAGCTGTTCAACAATGACAATAACATGAATGCTACCTTTTTTGAAGCTGTTCAGCAGTCGCGTTTCCCGCCGCTCCATCCGGGCGTGGCACGCGGCGCGACACCGTTGCTCGATCTCCGCCCAATTCTTCTTCTTGGTGTAGTTCAAATTCTTCTTTTTCAAGGTGAACAGTGCGCATTTCTCCGCGATTCTCCGTAAATTTCTTATGTAAAGTAATTTCTCTTTCTGGTGTTGCTTGTAGCACGCCAGCCGCCCGTCGAATTTCGCCAGCTCGTCCAGAGGCACTTGCTTGAAATTTTCACTCTTGGCTTTTGCGTAGGCCGAATTTCTGTTAGACTCCAATCTCCGGTGCTCCTCGCACCTTTTGCGGACGCGCTTGTAGAACATCAGGTTCGGGTTCTGCCTATCTAAATTATTGTAGGCGGCCTGGAATTTGGAGCCCACCACACCGACCGGCAACGAGAGTAACAGAATGCCGGAACTCATCACCATCACGCCCACCACTTTACCCCCAAACGTAGCCGGGTACACCTCGCCGAACCCGACAGTACTGATAGTGACCCACGCCCACCTGTTACCGAGAATTATAATAACACTAAGCTCTTTCTACACTCACGATTAATTTAAGGTCTATTAATTTAACAATACAAGATAGATTCTCCATAATACTACTACAGGAACAATCTCCATAGTAGCTATGTAATTATGTGCCTACTCCGCATATACTGTATATGTAAAACAAACAGTTCTTCCAGCATCATCAAAGCGCGCGAGATTCTTATATTATAGAATTACACCACATTGCTTCCACGATATCCTCGAAACCGCGTGCCCCCATGATGGCCTCCTTGTGGTTGATCAGGTCTTCGACCCAGATCGTGCCCCCATACCCATCTGGCACCTGCACGTCATGTTTCTCACCGTACACTTGGCAACACCGCACGTGGCTGTAATGCGACTTGCGAGACGTGTAGAAGACGCCCGGGACCTTACTTAGAATAGATTATAATATTAGATTCGCTTGAGGTGGATCGACGAGACTTGTCTCTATTAATCAGCTATCTTTCTAGAATATTAAATATTATGTCTAAGCTCAGTGCCAAGAATCAGTGCCAAAGGACGCGACTGTACTCAACAATTTTGTCATACAATTTCTCAATTTTTGTAGGATGCAATTTTGTGGACAGTTTTTTCAGAACAAATAATCCTGTAAAATAAATTCACTTATAACATGTAACAGAAAACACGCACCGAGCACTCGTCGATGTAACTTGGGGAACCAGTTACATTATGGGGCGTGCTGTACTTTATGAAATTCGACAAAAGGTCCGCCGGACAGTACGCCCGCTCGATGTAGTAGACCTGTTGGCACAACATTTCTTATCCAGAATCTTCCCTTCAAAATCCGACTAAATTCCAACAGTGATTTACTATCATGTTTTCATTCATCGAAACGCATCTCTGAGCGAAATATTTTTCAAAAGTGAGCCAAATTTTCTCCATCCAGATTTTCTCAAAAATATCTTTCTTGAAAGTGGTTTTCTACAGGCATTTTTCATCATTGATCATGACTCAAAAATAACCTACAGACCCCCGAGTACCAATTGCAAACCCCAAATAGCTAACGCACCTAGTGCACCAAATTTGTCAGCCACAATCAGTGTACTTACGGTGTGTTCGTTCTTAGCCGGTGGGTTTGTAGAGACCAAGTCTCAACAAGACCTAATATCAATAATTACGTCTTTTAATTAAATTTCTCGGATTTTCCACACTCACTGCCCAGACCTGCCCTCAAGAAAAAGTCACATGTAAAGAAGGGGCCCCCTACAGTTAATATGTGAATGAAAATGTCAAGAAGACTACATTTGCATATTCAAGACCAGGATCGCATAGAAGAGGCGCACGGCGAAAAAAGTACCAGGATCGCATAGAACAGCACGGCGAGGACCGAGAGCACGAACAAAACGGCTAACGTTTTGACGGATTCCCGCAGCGTGGCGCTGATCAGGGCGACCCCCACCTGGAAGGGTTTTAGTTTCAACAAACGAAACAATCTTACTAAACGCACCACGCGCACCACCCTAAAAACGCTGACGTCGGTCTGCCCCTTGAGCGTTTCGGAGATGTACCAGGGGAGAATTGCCATTAGGTCGAGTAAATTCACAGGTTTGAGAACAAACTGCCTCTTGGTGAGCTCCTTGAACACGTCGCACACCTTTTTTTTCAATCACTCCGATACTGGATTTTCCTGGAGATCTGACACCAACCCTACCGATCCTTGACCTACCCTATGCTTTTGTAGCCTTATTGTGGCCCTAAATGCTCTAAAATAGCCACTTCCGCAACGTTTACCGAGATATCACTGAGATAGGGCTGGTAACGGATGTGGATGTCTCCGGAATCGTGACAACACCTTGACCAACTCGTGACAACCGCCCGCTAGTTGGAGATAAATGAGGTTTTTTGTAAGCATTTGGTCACGGTTCTGTCACGGTTTCGTAAGGGTTTCGAAGGTAATCATCTTCAGAATGCGCCAACAAAACTCCTACTTCAAAACGCCCTGCTAACTACCACAAAACAGCTCAAAATACTCTTAAAACACACGCAAACCTGTCAAAAACTAGTCAAAATAACAGATCGGACGCTTTAGATGAAAGCACACCCAGAAGCGCATCACGTACTCCGTCGTAAACACCATCGTAAAAACGATTTCGGAGATCGTGAAAAGGAGCTTTTAAATATTTTTTTTTAATTCATACCAATAACAATACGGATACGATATGAATAATAATGATATTCTCGCTATCATATGATGTTCCTATGGATATAATCGCTCACTAAGCTATATTGTCAATTAATTTTGTGGGCGTCTTTTGACGGACGGATACTGGAAGTATTAACTAGTAGCACTTCCTTGAAGCTGGAGTGTACGACCGAATACGGTGCACACAACTTGCACAGCCAGCTTCTCCCTGAGTACGCGGAACCCCTCCTGCCGTCTCGTATCCATCCACGTCGAGGCGCGCGCAGCCGGCATACTGGGGGAGAGAAGGCCTGTGGCAGAACCGCCAGACCCCTGATCTTAGGGCAATTAATCATGTGGGTGATGGCGAGTCTTCTCCTTGAGAAAAATTATGGAAAAAAAAAAACTTCGTTCTTGTTCACGAAGTCCTGGTAAGATTCTAGAATCAGGAATACGACGCTCATCACGACCGCGAGCAGCACGAAAGCCTGTTATATTCGAACAACTGTAATAGGTACTGAATTTAATACACATCTGTATATAGAAAATAGATAATAATCAATGCATTATACAATCTATATATAATAATATCGAATAACAAAAATGATGCTCAGCTGTGTATTTACAAGACTTTTTTTTTCGAAAAAAAACCTGCGTCCATCTAGCGGCCAGACTCGACTCCGGGTCCTCGAACAGCAAATTAACCTTTTTTCATAAAACATAATATAGCATGGGGCCCTGTGCGCGATTCTTTTATTTATGCAGAGATTAATATTACCCCATTCGAACTAGTATGCTCGGTTGATATTGTTGCGCTCTATAGAGATATATTAATATCCGAAATATCATGTCATGATGAATTCAAAGACACGAAAAACTCAACATCATATACGGGATCTTTCTGTATCATGGGACCTGGGCCCGAAATTTTTGCACTCCCTTGGGGTACCAGCTGGCATGGAGATATGCGGGGCCCCCGGAACCTGTGGTATACTAAACATGAATATAAAATTTTGATTCATGAAAAAATGTCAATTCAAATTATGCCGCGAGCGACGGTCGCTCGCGGTAGAGCGCCTTGATTGTGGTTTTGAAAATTTCAAAGAATTTTGCGTTGCGAGGAGTCCTTTCATAATAAAAGAGAGAGTGCGACGGCGACCGCAGGGAAAAGGTTCCTTGGTCGACAAAAGAGATGTTGTTTTAATATTGGTCGTACGGTGTCTTATTGATCGATAATCCCCAAATCGCCTATCTGACAAAAGAGATCAAATATCCTTGCATACATGTCTGATTAAAATGTGCACCATTATTGATATCTTGGGGCGTCTTGGAGGCTCCCGCGACCTCTCTGTTCCACAGAGCGTTCGAAAGAGTCTTCTCCAAAGAGTCGCATCGCCGGTCCTTGCGCCGCTGCATCTTGCCTGAGGATTCTTGTTAATACTTTAGTTTAACCTTGCTCACCGCGGTATGTTATAGGTGCTGAACGGCAACACGTAATGCTGTGTCGAATTCAATTGTTTAGAGGAACAGAACGGGTCCCGTTCTGCGGAATAGAGATGGGTCCCTTTGGTAGTCCCTTTGGTAGTATCTTTTTTCGTAATAAATACTAGGGCCACCGCTATAACGGGTAATGCCCCCACGGGGGCCCAACCATGGTGAGCTACTGGTCTACAACTAACAACTATCTCAGGCTGTAGTGAGAGCTACCAAATTATTGACAAAAATAGACGTTCGGAAATTTTTCCTGACTAGCCGTCTAACCGTAAATGCGCTGCGTTGCTTCCCCGCCAATAATACATGAGAACGCTGCTTTCCTACTATGCATTAAAAAATTTAAACAGATGCAACGGACCACATTAATTTGTACTATGTATTGCACGCGAACACTCATTGCACAGCATTTTTATAGCGTCAACACTGTCCGTTCCATGCAATCCACAACTTCGAATCATAATAAGCCAACAGTGGAGGGAAATTATTTTGCAAATATTATATATGCACTGGCGGACCAGCTTGAATTCACCGAGGTTGCCAGGGTATCTAGTTATCTAGTCCAAGAAGGGATCTGCTGCTGTAGATAGTTCATTGTGGGTTGTTGTTTGTAATCGCAGACTATTTATACTAATAGTAGAAGATCACTAATACTTAGTAGACTTTTTCGCGTTTTTCTTCTTGACTTTTTTGAGTTTCATTTCAAAAGTCGTATTTTTCCGCGCCCTTTGTAGTAAATTCAAAGGCACATTTCTCTTCTTTTCGAAATGTTCTTTCGCGGCTTTGCGATCCAAAACGCGTGTATCCGAAAAGTTCTGTTTTAACAGAGGCTTATTCTCAACCTTCCGCTCGACGAAACTCACGAGCTCGTTCTCAAACTGCTGCAATTGCGCATTCGAAGGCTTGAACATGGTGTTCCCACTGTTCGCCTCCAATTTTCGCGTTGCGGCACGCGAGAGTTTGTGCCTTTTATTATCAAGGTTTCAGTTTTTTTTCATCAATTTGCTTATATATAGAGAGAGAATCAACTCGTTCCAACTAGTTTGTCTATTATTACTAAAAGTAAAAAAATATTTAAGTACCTGAACAAGAACTGCTCGGCCAAAGAGTTTAAATCCCTTTGTCGCATCCAGCCTTTGCGCATCCGCACCTGGTCCAGCCGCATCTTCAGCAATTTCAAGGTCATCTCTGCGCCGTTGTACCCCACATCAAAATGCGTCTCGGGGATGACTATTTCCTCCTCGGGCTCCTCCGACTGACGATTCAGACTCAGAGAATTGGCATTCTTTGCATTAAAGATGCCGTCGAATTGCGCTTGATTTGCATTAAAGATGCCGTCGAATTGCGCTTGATTTGGCGCGAGGTTCGGCAGACCACCAAAAGAGATTGCGGAACTGCTGGTAGTAGATTTGGTGGTGGAAGACGCCAGGCTTGGTTGTGCTTTAGAAGAAGAGTTCTGCTCCGCACTCTTCTTCTTTGACGCTAACGCGGCACTCATGCCGACGATATCGGCTTCGTCGAGCTCCGCAACGTCCGCCATTTTCTTTTGTTTGGACCCCTTCTTCTTCAGCCCGGGCCCACTTTTCTTGCTTTTCTTGGCCATCTTGCGGTAATACTTTCAGGGGAAAATCAGCGGGAGTTTTTGAGTCTATGATTTTCTATCACTATTCTATCACAATGAAGACATCATCTAGTCGCGTCTCTACTACGTATTATGGATCAATTAAAATAAGAATAGAAAAACCAACCCTCTCTGCATATTGAATTATGATTGAGTGAATGATAGCATTTTGGGATTCGCCGATGTCCGAGCTCAGCTGGGATCGAAAATTAGGAAAAAAACGGAGGCCCTCTTCGATCAAAAAAAGGAATGGATGGAATGGAGAAGAAACAGAAAGAGCAGCGCGATTCGATCAGATATCTGATATGAGAGAGAGTCTTTCACAAATACAACAACATTAACCTCCAAGAACATATCAAATACATTAGGGACCCGGTCCCCAGATCACCTTCATGCAGCTTTTATTTTTAGTAATTACAAAAAGAAGCTCGTGCTTTTTATGTAGAATCTCGTGCCAAAAAGATTGCTTATGTATAGATCTCGTCCCTCACCGGGATCGGGAGATACTCATATTAAGCCTGACAAGAAACGTGCAAAAACTAGAAGTCCACGTCCTTGTTAAGAACGTTCTTCTCTCCCAGCTTGCCCTCGAACCCACTTCTCTTCTTCAGATTCTTCTTCTTCGCGTTGTCTTTCCGCTTTTGCAAGTGCTCCTCCCGTGCCTCGGGTTATATTTTTTTGTTTTCCATTGCCCTATATAATTTGATAATTAGAATACGTGGTGTACTCCTAGTCTTTGAAGTAGTAATATTATATCATGAGCAAATCATTTCCTGCAGTCATTGATAGTTATAACTTATAGCCTATAGGCTAACAAAGAAGATTTGATTAGTTATACAAATTACCTCCTGCTTTTTCGCCTCCTGCTTTTTCACCCCGTCCTGGCGGGCTTGCCATTTTTTGGCGGCCTGCTTCTTCTTGTCCTTTCTCGATTTTTCCATTTTCTTCAGCGTGGCCACGTCCAAAACCCTCTCCCCCGTGGCCTTCTTCAGCGCATTGTCAAAAGACTGCTCATGCTTTTTCGTCGCAAGTTCCGCCTGGCTACTTGTAGACTTCTCCAGCTTCTTCTGCTGCCGCTCCAGCTTTCTCACCTGTTTTCATTAATAGATTCGGTGGATGCAAAATTACTATAGTATCTCATTTCACAATTCGGGGACATTGATTGTGTCTCCGAGACAGAAATACGAACCCTATACGAACTAAAAGGGGCCCACGTCAGGTCCTGCATATAAAAATTTAGGGAACCTCGTCTTGTAGCCTCCCTCTCTTCGACGATGCCTCATCGGAATGGGGTCCCGATTTCCCCGAGCCAGCCTTTCGGTTTGGAATCTGCAGAGAGTCCTTTTTACTATTCTGGTGCTGCTGTCCCCTTGATGCATTGTGCTTTTTGTCGTTCTGTTTCCTCGTTTGCCGCAGCTCCTGCATTTTGTTCTTCAATTTCTCCCGCAGCTGACTCGTCGTCAGTTGGCTCTGCTGCGAGTTCAGCTGCTTCGCCTGCTTTTTGTTCTTCTTCTTCGAGGAACCTGCGGCTCCTCCCCCCTTTTGCACCTGCTTCAACGCCACTTCGGATGTCGGGCAGGACGGATCCAAACCTGAAGGGTTTTTTGATGATACTCTAGTCTACTACAGATCAGAATTTGTAATTGCAACATTAATGATTCATTATTGATTAAGGGAAAGAGTCTACTCCTCCCCCCTAACCCTAAGCCACTCCCATACGATATGACCGTCAGTCATTGCAAGAAGAAATATTGAGGGTCCCATTCAGATGCATATTTTCGTAGCTAAAAAAATTAATAACCAGAGGGCAGATCGCTGGAGGCAAAGTAGTGGTGCGGCGCAATCATGTCCAAGTAGGTGTCGATTTTGGCGGAAATTTTTCGTACGGCATCCACCGTGAGCGGCGCAATTGGGTCTCTGCCGCCAAAGTTGACCATCTTCTAATATATCTTCTGTATACAGTGCCTGCTGCAAGATATATTATTTGTCCTCGAAAAAGAACTTTACTACTATCGTATGAACTACTAATATCTTCTCTTAGCACCTCATTTCATCCTAGTCGTATCATACTATGAAAAGATGAGCTGACTGCGCGGGGAAATTATTTGAATTCAGATTGATGAGTGAGCTATGAAGAGAAACCAATTTTTCGATGGATGAAAACGAGCATTCAAGAAGAACGAAACAACACCAAATAATGTGGATTAATGAGCAGAATTGGTTTGGAAAGGAACGAACGATTCTCGCACCTATGATATTACACACTTTTTTGAGCACAGGTCGTCGTGAGTCCTAATACAATTGTACAGTTTTTTAACTAACACCAAAGAAACGTTGTCCAAGGAATGTCTATACTTCGGGGGGGTGATCTAGAGTACCAGTTCTGGATGAAATCAAATGCCAAATTTGATTGCGAATGTTCAATGTATAGTATACTTAAAGATCTCTCACAATAACATTTACGAAAAACCGGGAAAAAAATCAAGATTTTGCTCGTAGATAATAATAGGGAAATGGAGCAATACACACGTAATACAATAAGAGAAGAAGAATACGTATCTGATATCTCTATCTAGGGGCCACCGTTACGGACCTTGAGTTGTCAAAGCGTCCATCCAGTATTATACCCTGATTAGGCAACTATAGGAAATATAGAAAAAAGCTTCATACGAATTATAAGAATCAATGATGTTGCGATATATTAGAAATCTGTTCTGGCTGATAAAAAGCCCTGTTCTGCACACACGATAGGATTTTTGATTAACTGCAATGAATGTTCTTTTATTATTCAGGGCTATACTACTACAACTGCCAGTAGTCCTACAGTCTATTTTTAGGCGGGCCCCCTCACACTCACAGAGTGAGTGGGACCCCTTTCAGCCCGTTGCTGGAAGTCCTGAGAAGTCGCCTCCATTAACGCCCATTTCCCCGACTCCTCCCCCTGTACCTGTAGCTGCTCCTCCCCCAGTTCCGCTCTGATTCATTGTACCGCTATTGCTGGTAAGTTTGTTGAGCTCCTTGGAGAGCTGGGCTCTGCGAATGCGGTCGAAGTACGTGCGTTTCGTCTCGTGCAGCTTGTGCGTGGAGCGGTCCACTTCGTTCTTATATATCTCCATGTGCGCCTATTTTTTTGCTAAGAGAATCTTCGTGCGCGCCTGTATTTTCTTGCAGAAAACTGTTGCTTTTTTTTGTATACTATGTACAATCAAAAAAACTGAAGGAAGAAGAGGGACCTGATGCATGTTCAGCTCCGCCGCCACCGCCTTCATTTTTCTACTCAATTCCTTCGATTGGCCCTGGAACACGCCCAACTGGAAGACCACCTCCTGCGTAGGCGCCTGGGCCATTAAAGATTCGAGCTCTAAGTGTAACTTTCTCCGCTCCTGCAGCAGCAAATCCAATTGTACAGACTCCTCGGTCTTGCCGATCAAGCGTAGCTGCAGATTTTTGACTTTGTCCTTCATCTCGCGCAAAGTCGGGTCTTTGCCCCCCAGGTCGCGCCACCTCTGCTTGTTCGAGGGGTTCTCGAGTTCTTCGGCCATCGCCTTGGCCTTAGTTCTTTCTTCCAGCAACTCGCGCTGCACGGCGTAAATCTTGCGTTTCACGCCCAAGACGTCCTTCTTCACGCGGCCTTTGATTCAAGCTAAATCAAATAGGGTTGCGGGGCAGAAACTCGGGGTGGGCTGAGCGCAGCCCACACAGCATCTGCGGAATCCGGGGGATTCCTCGGCGGTGAGGGTTGCGGGGCAGAAACTACGGGTGGGCGGAGCGCAGCAGGCACAGCATCTGCGATATCCGTGGGATGCCTCGGCGGTGAGGGTTGCGGGGCAGCAACTCGGGGTGGGCGGATCTGCGGAATCCGGGGGATGCCTCGGCGGTGAGGGTTGCGGGGCAGAAACTCGGGGTGGGCGGAGCGCAGCCCACACAGCATCTGCGCAATCCGGGGGATGCCTCGGCGGTGAGGGTTGCGGGGCAGAAACTCGGGGTGGCCGGAGCGCAGCAGGCACAGCATCTGCGGAATCCGGGGGATGCCTCGGCGGTGAGGGTTGCGGGGCAGAAACTCGGGGGGGGCGGAGCGCAGCCCACACAGCATCTGCGGAATCCGGGGGATGCCTCGGCAACAAGGGTTGTGGGGCAGAAACTGAGGGTGGGCGGAGCGCAGCAGGCACAGCATCTGCGGAATCCGGGGGATGCCATAATATTGAACTATTCACAGTACTGAAATAGGACTTTTTACTCCACAAATTCCGATGCATAATATGACATTTTTCAAAATTAAATTCAGAAACCCGCGCGTCTCTGCAAGTCATTTCGCAGGATTGTCGTACGCCGCATTTCGTCCAATAGAGTTTTGAACGCGTCGTTCCCGCTCCGTAAAATGTGGTTCTGGATTTCGATTTTCTCGCTCAACAGCGCGACCTCGTCGTTCCTTCGGATTAGTTGCCCCCCGAGAAAGTCGCGGCGCACGATCAACGCCTCGTAATCGCTTTTTTGAGCTAAGCGAAGGTGCTCGAACTCCGCAATTCGCAATTCTAATTTGCGGATTTCCTGGTTCTCCTCTTCGGCGAGCGCCGCCAGCTGCTCCTGCTTCAATCTTGCGCGACTCACGCCCTCCTTCTGCTTCTCGCAGGCCTAGCAATTTATTTTCGGATCATTGGTATTATTATGATTCTGAGTTTTAGTTTAGGGCCAGCGGCCCGATTGGAACATAATGTATCCAAGTATGAAACGCAGCAGCGGCAAGAAAAAAATACGACTGTAGGGGATGAAAAACTCCTAAGGAATAAAAACTTTTTTGTTCTTGGTGCAGTCGTTTCGTTCTTTGAGAAGTGTGTCGTCCTTCTGCCGAATTTCGTCCTTTAGCTGCTGCAGCTGATGGTACATGATCTTGAATTGCCTATTATGTTCATGAAATCATCATGTATTGTTGGTTGCCTGCAATGATACCAATATTCATGACATTGATACTCTTGAAAACCAATAACGAACAACAACGCCTACTTAGTTCCGATCATAGTTCCAAGTAAGAGTTGAATTGCCGTTTGGTATCGGCAATTTCGTCTTGCGAGATCACCAAATTCTTGCTGTGCAGATTCCGCTCCGCACGGACCTGCTGCGATTCCGCCCGCAAAACCCCAAGTTTGTTTTTTAGTTCTCGGCAAGCCTTCTTGTGGTCCGCCATTGTGAGACTGATGTTGGTAGAAATCTGGTCCAGCTCATGGAGCTTTTGCTGGAACCGTTTCCGGTCACCTTTCCGGTTTTTTCAACTATGAATGCTGATATGTGTGCATGTGTGTGTGTGTGTGTGTGTGTGAGTTTGCTGATATAATGAGCGCTCTGTAAAAAAAGAAAAGATCAAAAAAAACTACTGTACAAGCGCAGCAAATAGTAATATCATACAGATATTATAATAGACACTTTATACTTATTCAACAACCTATGAATCGTATATAATACGGTTGGTGTTGTTGCAGAGGTGATCCAGATGATTGATCTCCCTGCCGACTTCGCCGATCTTCGTGGTTACCGTGGTAATCCCCTCGGTGATGTCGTGCTCGTGTGCTTGTAACTCGGAGATGATTTCGTTTTCTAGTTTTGTCTTCGAGTCGATCTTCAACAATCCGCGGTTTAACAAGTCGCGATCGGTGATCGCCTTCTTAATTTTCGCGCGGCAGTCCTGCGCCAAGGGCGCCAGCGCCTCAATATCGTACACGCAGCTCCGCAGCTCGTCCTCCCTCACCTTGTACTATCTAGCTTGTGCTATTGTTATGAAAGCTATCACCTACAATACTTTAGCACCTCATAACGAATTCACCCACCAGATATCACTACCCGATCAACGAACCTCTTCTATCAACGATCTACGCACCCAACGTTGCGTACATACCACGAAATTATGTAGGAGATAAGCCCCATAGCACCTTCCGCTGCCGCCGGCAGTCGCTTATCCGGTTGTCCACGAAGATGATAGTGCGGTCCTTTCAATTGAATATGTAGATATTATTCTAGTGTGGAGAACAACTATTGTATGCAGTGCGCTGCATTCAAAGTGGCTTCATTAATCGCTTCCTATTTTAATACAGTACACGGACAACCTACTGACATAGGAAAAGATATTTAATTACAAAAAAAGAGAAAGACCAGTTTCTTCATCTTGGTGAGATTGTCTTCGATGACAAAGCGCCATTCCACGGCCCTTTTCTCTTCGGCCTTCGATTCTTGTTCAATTTCAACGTGACTCTTCGCGGATTGTTCTAATTTTAACTTTAGTTTCGCGCCGATTTTTGCTTCTTCCTCCAAATTGGAGAGTAAAGAATTCTTCTTCACCTCCATCTTTTCCACGAAGCGTTCCTGCTGGAAAATTATGCGCTCGAATTCGGCTTTGCGTTCTTTTAGAAAAACAATCTCTGCGTGCAGATCGGTGGCCTCCTTGTACCTACACGATTTAATGGGTTGTACGCATCGTCAGCGGATCATATTTCAAATGTCATGGAAATTATACCTGTGAACAGCCCTATAATTGCTCTTTTCAAGATTAATGATGAATGAAAGTATAATGATCGAGCATAATATGGCGAGTACTGGTTCCGCAGGCCCTTGCGCCCGTCCAAAAAAAAAAACTGGTTCCGTAGGCCCTTGCGGCCGTCCATCAAATCTTTGCGCAGCTTTTCGTTCATCCGCCCGCGCCGACTCAACACGGTTTCATTACTCGCCACGACCTCCGTGATCGTCTTCAAAACCATCTCCGACTCTTCGTGCTTTTGCTCCAAATCCTGTTCGGTCGCCTTCAGTCGGTTGACTTCTTCCTCAGTGCGGCTGTTACCGTCCTTCAGCGCGTCCACGACCTCGTGTATTAATAGAGTATTTTCGTCTTCTGGAAAACTCTTTAATTTAATATCATATTTAATGTCATCTTTTTTCGTTAATATCGTACTATGAGTGGGCCCCTTTGAGGTAAGTATCTCTTTTGACACAATAGGCGATCTTGAGGAGGAAATTCTGGGACCCACAGACTCAGACTATGCACTAGTTTGGAGACCTTTTGAAGGCCGTCCACTTCAGCCAGCAGATCTTTGTGCTCCACATGCTTGGCCTCCAGCATTCTCTTCGACGAGGTCACCTTCTCGTACAGCGCCTCGACGCCGGAATGCAGCTTTTCGTGGCAACGTTTCGTTTCCTTCTCCTTCTCCTGGGCGGCGTTCACCATCTTCCACGTACGCGCGATCTCCTGCTCGAGCAGCAGCAAATTTTTCTTGTCGCTCTCGCTCACCTTCAGGGCCTGCGCAACCTTTGCTGCGTTGCCGCGCACTTCGTCCACAAGTTTCGTGTATTTCCTCAGTTGTATAATGTGTTTCAATGGGATTATCTGTACTTGTAGTATGTAGGATGCACACTCTCCCATGGTGTCCCGATAAAAATGTTCCGTATCATCATTCTCTGCATAATGCGACACAAATATTGGACCTAAGCTCTTAACTAGTAGCTTCTTCCAATGTACGATCCATACTATAGTCGTGTACTATTAAATACTGTTGAGCCAATGACAATATAACGATATAGCCTAGCCTGATTAAGCGTCGCTCCGATTCGTGCGAGCGCTTCACCGCTCTGAGAATGCGGTCGTATTCGGCCGTGAAGGCCTCCAAGCTGGAGTCGTTGACGATGTCACTCATGAAATTCTGGAAGTCTCTTTCTAAAAGTTCCATCTTTTCCGATGTCTGTTTTTTTTTTCTTCAATCTCGTGACGTGTACGCTACACTAGGATAATACGACATGTCATATTGTACGATACGTGATCGATTTGAGATGTACCACAACGTGATGCCTGATGGTGATGATGGTTTGAGAATTAACCTTTTTCAGCTCCTCCAACGCGATAAGGTCCGCGTCGAGGTTGTCCGGAATGCCGTTCCCATCTTTGTCTTCGTCTTTTTTGGCTTCCATCTGGTTGTTTCCATCATCATTTTCCTCGTTATTTTCCATAATATCAGCTCCGCCGCCACTTGCGGCAGCGTTATCAGCTCCCGAGCCACTGCTTACAGCATTATCGCCATTTGGGAGGGTTGAATTATTATTATTCTCAGAGTCCGCACGAGGGCCCTCGGGCTCCTCTCGTGAGGCCGATGCAGGCTCCTCCGCTGGCGATTCTGCCATTGTTCCAAGGTAAGAAATCCGACTTAAGTCACTCCACGAATTATTAAAAATCAACGAAGAAAAAATCTGGCCCAGACGTACTCTGGCCGAATCAGAAAAGGGCCAAGATAGCACTTGGTGGGGACCCGATGAGCCGGCCGGGGATTAACAATTGCGAAAACCTAGCCGGAAAAACACCGGCCACCGCTTGGATCCCCTCCCTCCTCGATCTCGGGACCCCCTGGGCGAATAATAGGCGTCCCTCGAGGTCCGTGGGCGCTACAAATAGAAGAAAGAGGGCCAACGAGATGTTAAAGCCGAACCGTCATCTTCTGAACGCATATTACTGTAACACCAAAATTAATGTACTGATAAAACGGACGGCCACAGGGTATTTCTTTATGACAGCCGAACAACATTCAATGCGTCAGGTATATGTTCAATTTTTTGAAAAGTTGACCAACGTTAAAATTGCGTCCCGCCATTAAATTCTGTCCCTCAAAATGACAACCTTCCAATACGCAGGACATCTTGTCCGCAGGACACTTTTCAGCGATTGAATTCGGTACTTTTTACACCTTCACAGTCTGCTAACCGTTTTATTATACCGACGTGACCGAACACAACAAATGAATTACTATCCTTGCGATCATTCGGCAGTAACAAACTTACTGTGCATACTAATAATTTGCATTCTCCGATGATGTGCACTGCTATTAGATTCTCCGATGTGACGTTTGTTCTCCTCGGGATTATCCAATCATTTCCAATTGGAAAGAAAAATGTCCACCTGGCTGCGGAAACAGCAGGAGGGACCCACTGTCCTGTAAACAGAACGGAACTGCGTAAAAAATACAGCTTACGGGCAGAAATTTCGAGTTGCTGCGTACTAAATTCGGATCGTTCATTACAATAATAGCCTATGCTGCCTTCAAGAATCATACAAATACGAACAATATTATGTTCATATTGAACAGCAACTCTATATACGTCTACCGACAAGTACTCTCACAAGAAAAAAGTTTGTGCAAGACTTCTACCAATAAAAACAAGTCGAGGAACTACAGTCTACTCAGCTGTTCCAATACTCCCTCAAATGTATAGAAATGTCCTCCGCACAAAGCTTTTCGATTTTTTTTTTCCAATGGACGAAACTGCGAATATTGCAATGCATTTCACCGGACTGACAAGAAGAACAATACAGACACAGAGACACTTTTACCGTATCATTTACTTGGGCTCATTGAAATAACTTTTTACGTCCCATACGTGATACAATGGATTAAATTTTGACGAAGAAATGATTAGAGGTAATACAAGGTAAATACAGAAGAAAATTCGATAATAAAGGATTTGAAGATATTAACCAATTAGCAAGAAGAAAGAGTCTTTTTTCAAAACGTCCATTTTAGAAGTAGTATTATATTTGATGTCAACTATGATCATACATCCTGAGAAATAACGCTAATACCGGACCCCTGCCGCCACGGCCCGCTTGTTTCCATCAAAACGGTTCCATCAAAAACGGTCCAATCAAAATTATGTTTGTTCGTTCACATACTTAGAAAAACAAAATTCTTTTTCATTCTGCTAAATACTTCGCGAAACACTTTCATTGAATACAAGTTTTTTTCCAAAAACGAACGCAATTCTAATAGCTTCCGACGTATACTATTATTACCATGGGGCCCAAATTAGCCTTTTTCGTCCCCCTATGAACAACCCTTTTTGGACCTCCTTCTTCTTGTATTTAACAATAGTATTTAGTTGGAAGCATTCAACAGCATGAGCATGTTCATACTTATTGGAAGCGGCCGGCGCCCCAGAGGTGCACGGGAGTGTGGTGCACGAAGTGCCAGATGGCCAGGCCGATCCAACCCATCTTGCACTCGTCGACCTTCGTGGTTTCGATCAGCTCCTTCTGGTACGCACTCAGAATGCCCCACAGCACCATGTTTCCGCTCTTCGGAACATGGTTGGCAGCCACCACGAAGCACGCGTCGTGCGGGCCTAAGGAAGTCGCGAACATACCCGCGCCCCACGGCCACCTGTTTATTGTAAATATGATTCAGTATTAAGAATATCCTACTAAATTTTGCTGAGATCAAAATATCTTAATAGATAAAAATATCTCAATATCAAAATCTCCAATTATTTGGAGTTGTTGTGCTAGTACATATTATATGTTGTATTCCGGGGTCTAACACTACCATCCCAATAGTCTGGACTTTCGTCGCCCCCCCCCCGCGATGTTAATATAAGTAACAACAATAGTAATACCAGGTTTCCTTGAGCTTGGATGGGCAGATGCCACAGCAGGAGCCGCCGCTGTTTTCAAGTCGCTTAATGTTAATGCACACGTGGACAGCTTGCTCCTCAGACGGGTAGGAGATCTTCGGGATTGGCGGCATGCCCTTGCCTGATTGAAATTATCAATTATCATAGATCATGTTGCCATGGGGCTTATCTCCTACGGCTTATTTTTGTGGGTTGTACGCAACGTCAGGTTTTTAAAATTCCGAATGAAAGCTCTTCGTTGAGCAGGTAGTGCTTTCTGGTGGGTGAATTCGTTATGCATATTTAAATTACTGTGGGTGATAGGGGAGTTTGATATGTACTGAAAAGGGCCTCACAACAACTTACATGTCTCATAGTAATTAAATAACCCTCCTTCCAGTCGTCCGGACTTCCGACACAACCGAAGTTGCAGTCGCCGATGGCGAAGATGTTGCCGCCGCCCCACACTTGGCCCTGATTTTTTTTTTTTGACTAAAGTCATCGCCTATATTAGTTCCTGTCCCGCTAATCAGCGAGGACATCGACTTTCAGGTCGACGCCGAATATTATGCGGACGATATTTAATTATACGATATCACCGAGGCCAAAGAGAACACGGCGTCAGCGTACACATTTCTAAAAAAGAAAAGAGCAGCATTAAGAGGAAATGACATCAGCGCCAAAGAGAAAAAAAATACCGTTTTGTCGGTCACCTGCAGCTGCTTGTTGATGTAGATCCAGCCGCCGCCGCCCGGGCCCTTGTCAGACAGGGTCTCCGATGGCATGAAATAGTTGGAGGCCTATTATTCATTTTTAGAGGCCATGAAGTAGTTGGAGGCCTATAATATTCATTTTCAACACTCAACAGTGCTGCAAGTTATAAGACAATCTCTAAGACTGAACGACGGATTCGGAAAATAAATCATTGAACTCACATGCGGACGTAAAGTAAACTTAACAGTGTAATAGAGTGACCAACAGACTCAAAAATATCAATACCTTTACGCCCATGCAGATGTAGAGTGTAGACTCAAAAATATCAATACCTTTACGCCCATGAAATTAAATGTAAAAATAATACCTTTACGCCCATGCAGATGTAGACTGCGTCTGCCTTGTTGGGAAGCCCGATCTTGTTCCAGAAGTCTTGGTTGTTCGGCTCATACTTTGTGGACCAGAAACACTTCACCCCCACCTTTTTTTTGATGCTCGTACTTTGTGGACCAGAAACAGTTCACCCCGACCTTTTTTTTTCCTGGCTGGGATCCTGTTTTATTATCAACCATTGAAAAGTTTGGGGTTAATTATCATTTAGCCCGAATTGTTTTTCTCTTCTCTCCCCCCGGAAGACCTCGCCCGGAAACTAGTCCTTCTTCTTGTATATTTCATATTTGAAAAAAAAAACTTTGTGCAAGTATTTCTCGCAGTACTGTTGTGCAGAAAAAAATAAAGAAACCTTATGCAAGTATTTCTCGCAATACTGTTGTGCGGAGACGGGCAGCGGACCGAGACAGTTGGGCAGAAAATCGATGATGGTGAGCTTCAGTTTCGGAAAGAAGTGCTGCAGCTCGGTGGCCCACTCAACGCCGATGAAGCCCGCGCCGGAAACCTAATTTTTTTTTTGACTGACCCTCTGGGTACCAAGGTCAGGAACCATATATTATACCCTTTAGCGGACAGGGTTCCATGATAATCTTCAAAGAATCGGGGCACCGACATAGTTGTTGTGTGGGTGAAAAAAACCAAAATTTGGGCGCCCTTCTTGTTCAGCTCCTTGATCTTGTTGTACTCCTCCAAGATATGCCGGCGCCGGCCCTCGATATAGTTCATGTTGGTGTGGGGCCTCTTCAAATAACTTAGCCAAACTACTCTACAACACACAGTATCCTAACACTCCATAACAAATTCGCCCATCACAAACCACTACTCGCTCAACGAACCTCTTCTAATACGAGAGCTACACACCTAGCGTTGCGTACATGTCGCGAAATTATGTAACAGATAGGCCCCATAGCAACAGGAACTACCTCGATAAATCGCTCGTCGATGTGGCCCCAGTCGGAGTGCTTCCGTCCCTCCGCGTGAACGGTCGGGAACCTATGTTGTCGTTGGTTGGTTCCTAATATTGACTGTTCGGGGACCTATCTAAAAAAAATTGACATATTCTTTTTGAAATATCCTTTGCTGATATTAAATACATTAACATTGTACATTCACCGAAACAAATAAGAGGAAAACCATAAAGATTCGCCGTATTTGTGGAGGAAATTGAAGTTGCAGCCGCTGGCCACGACGCAGTAGTCGAAGTATAAGGTTTCCTCATTTATTTTTCAAAATTTAAAAACTCCACTCATATACTGACTCACTTTTTTTTTGCCAAATTGATATGAATAGGGTGTCACCATGAACTTGATATAATCTCATCTGGTCCTTATTAAGCAGCTCAAACGAACTACGTAATTTTCGATATTCAAGGTGGCCTTTCGATAATTATTCATCTAAAGAAAATGATTCCTCGGATGCGAACATGGGCTTGACCGTTGCGCAGTTCGACCGTCCATCGAGCTTGGTCACCTTGCTTCACATTTATTCATTGCAAGGGCCGATGAATCCCTCTGATCACCTAGAGGACCCGATGAAAAATATTATTAACAAAAATTTTCCAAATATTACGATAAGACTCACCTCAACTTTAACCTAATTTCAATTCAAAACCTTCAAGTAGACATTCTATAAATCCGACCTTGCGTACCTGTCAGGAAATTCTAGCGAGAGTCAAAAATCGAGTTTGCTCACCTCGCCCCACAGGAACTTAGCGCCAATTTTCCGCTCGATCACGTCGCTCAGGCAAAAGCTCAATGAGTCGAAGTGCGCCCTTTTTTTTTTGCAATAATGCAACGAGTCGAAGGGAAGTGCGCCCTGATAATATTTTCGATTCACGCTAGCATATACAATTAAGAGGACGTACAGAAAAAAAAAATATGAATAGATTGCAAAAAAAATAAACGGTTTCACGTACGCACGCAAGATTCCCGGGGTGTACTCGAAGAACTCTTTTGCATCAACGACCTTTTTTCTCAGTATTATTCCATTGGGAAAATTAATTTTTGGAGTGATGGAGCTTATGAGAAGGTAATTGATGCACACAAGGAGAATACCATAATAAAATATCTGCAAAAAAAAATATCTTTAGCATACTGGAATGATGACATTGATATATCGGTTTGCAGTGTAGCCTAAAAACAAGGTATTAGTATATAGGGACCGTGACATCGAACTTCTTATGCATATCCCGCGCAACCAGCAGCCCGGAAAATCCGCCGCCTTTTGCGTTTTTAGAATAGTAAAATAAAATTACATTTCGACTGGGGAATCGTCTGGGGCACGTTTCTTTTCATAACAGATACCAAAAATTGCACAGTTGTATAATATAAGAGAGACACCTACGTACTACATCATACACTAATTAAATTATTTAAACAAAAATGGATAATAAAAAACCGATGACGAGCAGCTTCTTCTTCTCGGCAGGCGCCATGTTTTAGTTAGTATCTGTAGTTGTAATAATATTCTAGTAATTCAAGACGGCGAGCCTATTATTGTTGTTCTTTTACAAAAAATCGGCGATGATGATGATCAGATGACGAACGTGGTGGACGAATGAAAAACTCTGCTGCGGGGACCCGAAATACACTCAGAGGAAAACGGTGTTTACTATTATTTTATAAGAATACGGTAGTCTTGGCAGGAGCTGTATCACGTGGTTCACTTGGCAGAATGCAACAATATGCCGAGCCCGACCTTATGATACACACTCTGATAACGAGACCCTGTCTCTATTATTTGTCTCTGTCTATCATTTGCGCGGGGTGCTCTTTCGCGGAGTGGTGACCTTAAACAAGATACGATAGTTGGGACAACAAAACACCATCACAAGTACTGAGGATCTCGTTGTAGGATGTCCGAGTGTCTCGGCGCGAGCGCCTATTCACTATTCCAGATTCTATCCAGCATCGCGCGAAAGAGAGAAACTTTGACAAACACGCACTCACCCCCACTGTGTAGAGAGAAGATATAATATTTGCAAGGGCCGCCGGTTCTCGGTCTGCATGCCCGCACGATGAAATCGAAACATTTGCGTGGTCCCAATGATGCTCATCTCAAATTTCACCTAGCCCCATCTAGCAACCTGATCTATATTAATACCTTTGATATACAAAGCGCGCGCACGGAGAACATATTGCCGCAAGGTAATGCTTCGGTTCTCACACATCGACCGCGTCTTCTTGCGCATTATAAGATCATCATAAAATCAAAAATCAGATCCTTCTCATCTTTTAACCACTGGATTCTCCGCTCGGTTATCAGGCAAGCCACTCACGCAGCTTACGGCCACCGGTCCCGCGCACTGCCGCTGATAACCCATCGTGTTTGCGATCTGCCTGTTCTACCTTTCCTATGTGTTTGCAACGCAGAACTGCTCACCGTTGCACGACAACAATCGATTTGTGATAGCCCTTTTCCTAACGCTCTCCGTGTGCTAATAACATGTGCAACACGTGAAGCGCCCCTTTGAATTGCCAATGTCCCCCCTTGACCCTTCTGCACTGTTCGTTTTCATTTTGTCTTTTTAACCAGATCTGTCTCCCCGACGTCTGCGCTTGAGGGTCTTTGACGCTGGACTTGCGGCGCAAAAAATAATGCTGCGAAGTGAGTTTGCGGACGCGAGTTTGCTGCAACGCACACGAACGATTATTCAATTTCGAAGCGCGCTCCTGTCGTGATCATTCGAATTGCACTGAAGCGAACACGCACAACTGAACTCGCCAAACGCCGATCTCCGCACAACAATTTTTTTCTGAAAATCACATCCCGCACTGCGAGGGCAAAGACCGATGCGCTGCAAGTTTAGCTGCTGCCCACAATCGACAGGCCGGGCTCACCCTAATTATCAAAGATTTCCTGTTGCAAAAATTTCCTGTCGACGCAACCTGTGGGTCAACACGCAAAGCGCAATCCCAAAACCCCACGCCCGGGGAAAAAAAGGATTGCGCCACGCAGGGGGAACACACACAACAGACATCAGAAATGTGAGTTGCAAATGCAATTTTTGTTGCTATCTTCTCTTAATCACGAAACTTATGTTTTTTACGAAGTCTGTACTCTGTAAATATTCGAGATGAACTTTTTGTTCACATACAAAGGCTACGACGATGTATCCTTATGCATTCTTTTTCAACACCGTTCGAATGCAACATTTCGCAAAACAACATCTGATAAATGTCGCCCCCAAACATGCATCAGATCTGATAAAAAAAACCAAAACTCAAGCAATATTTGACAAGACTTCGAATTTGATATGCATTTGGTAAAAAGGCCGCAAGATATAATTAATAAGATATAAGAGTGATATTCCTATGAAAAGATCGATGAACACACACGGTGCCGCATCAGCGGTGTTGCTGCTTCCCCCAAACTTTTTTCCTGCAACAAATCTGTAATGACACAGATGGAAAATGGGTAAAAATTTTCGGAAAGAATGGCATTACACTAATAAAGAATAATATTATACGAAATCTAGACAGAGATGACCGACACATGATAAGCGGATGGGACGAAAATGAAATGATAATGAAACAAAAGATACAACATGTATCATATTGGCGGTAAAGCAACACCACAAAATACAGCAGTAAGTGTA
>Ga0099797_100598_pt1 | contig 22952 bp, 8 predicted proteins | sample Uncmet_Sort48C_1_FD_89871 | JGI IMG/M metagenome (GOLD analysis project Ga0099797, IMG submission 89871) | Marine eukaryotic communities from CALCOFI LINE 67, Pacific Ocean - C012_Sort48C_1 | ecosystem: Environmental > Aquatic > Marine > Oceanic | place: Pacific Ocean: Monterey Bay | collected...
AAAGAAATAAACAGCAGGAGTGCATACATATATATATATGTATACCACATATCACGGCATTATTGGAATTAGTGTATTATATTGTCTCTAAGAAAATAGAATTGAATTTACGCAACTTAGGAAAGTAAGAACCAATTTTAAACCAAAAAAAAAAAAAACGTATCAAATCATAACAAATGGATAAGGGGGTTTCTTCTTATGAGCATGTAAATAAGTCTGATTCTTCCCGAAGTGTCGAGGGGAGGCATGTAATTCGCATTACAATTCAAGGTGAACCGCTAGGTGTGGGGATATTTAAAGACAAAGAAGGTAAATACTGTGTTAATAATGTAATTGAAAATTCTTTAGCATATTTGGAAGGTATTAAGAAAGGGATGGAACTAGTCGAAATAAATAACAAAAATCCTGCTGTCATGGATTTTGAGAAACTGATTAGTGTAATAAAAAAGGCTTCAAAGGTAAAGCCGGTATCTATATCGTTTGTAACTGTGGCAGATATGGAAACGGCGGATGATGTTGTACAAAATTTATCACCTAATCCTGCATCTATGTCTAAAACCAATGGTAGAGTTGATGATGATCGATTAAAGTTCGACAACAACTATAAGGAGGACGTTAATGATAGTAATAATAATGAAGATGAGGTTGATGATGATAATGATAAAAGTAATAATAAAAACAATCAATTTAATGCCATTGATAAGAAGCACGTTGAAAGTGAAGATGTAATATTTAAGATCACTGGAGACAGTGCAGGGATTTTTTTGTTTGAGGATAGTTCATACAAGGATATGACATTATTGCAATTTAAATCCATGCATAAATCTCAAATACAAAGCGGAAAAAGTCGAAATAAAATTACCACACATCTTGTATCTGGAAAATATCAAGAATATGACATTCTTCATTATCAACACCCTAAAAAACGACAACGAACAACGTCATTAAAACCATCAACGATTGAAGGGTTAAAACAAAGAAGGGCACCACCACCTATTAAGATTGGTATATTAGTTTTACCAGCTGGATTTGAATCTGCCTGCGGGATCTTGTTAAATATATTACAATATTTAAATATTAAAACATTGTGTAATGTGAAACGATCTTCTTTAATACAGCAATGTAGAAAAGCATTTGGATCAGATGATTTTGAACGTGTACGTGATATAGCCTTGAGTCTTAGTTTTGACGGTAGAAGAAGTATAAATGAGATACTACTAACACATTCAGCGAAAAGATTATATTTATTAATTGAAAGATATAAAAGAGAGTTTCCACATGGAACACCTTTTGTATGTGCATGTCAACACGGACGCATGGATGATGTAGAATTATTTGTTTCTCTTCATCCTTTTCACAAGTATATTACTAATCGTGATGTGACTGGCTACAGAGATTATACAACATTGAAAGATAAGGTGAATCAAGTTGGTAAAGATAGTCGTGGTACTGATCGTACACCTTTAATTATAGCTACATATGAAGAACATTTCCAAGTAGTTAAATATTTAATTGAACAAGGTGAAGCTGATCCTAATATTACAGATAGCTTTGGAGAGAATGCATTACATGTAGCAGCACAGAGTAATGCAACAAATACTGAGTTGATTCAATTCTTGTTGAATTGTATGTCTCTTGAGATTGTTAATATTGCAGACTTTGATGGAAACACTCCGTTAGATTGTTGTTATGCATATAATGATAATCCAATTCGCCAAGAGATCATTGAACTTTTACGTACAAAAGGTGGAATTGCAAATAAATATGATGAAAATGGGACTCAAATATTTTAAAATAAAATAAAAATTTTATTTATAATGTATACATGTATATTAATATCTTTTTATATTAAATTACAATAAAATCTCGTCTCTGCACTCTGGCACTGCCTCTCTGAAAATTTGTAAAAAAAAATATAATTCTAAAATAATATAATAAAATATTCCCTCCATTTTTATTTAAGGTGTAATACTATAATAAAAGTGAGGTGAATCTGGTGAATCCGAGCAGATAAGCTAAGAGGATCACCAATTCTTAGAAGTACAAACAGTTGGTATACTACGAAACGATATTACCACCTACCACCAAGGTTCATCATAATGTGGTGGTGTCCTCAGAAATTTCTTATCAACGACGCGTACAAGTATGTATACAAATAATAATGTAAAATTATATATAATATTGCCTAATTAGTGGAGAGAGTAAAAGTAAATCATATATACTAAATAAAATTATATATATATATTGAAGAGAAACAACACATGGCGGGGTAATTATATTATTACATATCTATATTAGAAGCTAAACATTATCCAAATGTAACAACTGGACGTGCACAACATAAAATATCGATAGAAGAAAATAAATCATCCAATGAAAATAAAGCAGATGGTTTCAATAATAATAATAATAATAAGTTAATAATAACAACAACAACCAACGTCCACGTCGTAATGAGAAATTAATAGCATGGGAAAGACAAATTGTGAGTATATTTAGGCAAGGTTGACAATATCTAAGTAGGGTTGAACATTATCATCAACAACAAGTAAATAATGAAGACAATAATGAAGTTAAAAATAATTTGCCTCAATTAAATGATGGATATGGTTGGGAATATTTATGTTTTGGTACCACAACTCAAGCAAATCGAAATGTCATGGCAAAGCTTGAAAAGCAACAACAAACACGTTGATGAACGAATGTATGAGAAAGACTTGGAAAATAATGAATACGATTACAACAACAATACAAATGAAGAAATTTTGCCATCAATTGCATTGCCAAAATCAAATTATTTCAAATCGTTGGAAAGATTTTAATGTAACAAATCATGTATATAAATGTAAATATTAATAGTAAAATTTTAAAAGAAAAAGATGACGATAATAAAGAATATTAGCATTCTGTTACAGTTTTAGAAGATAATGAAGATATAAATGATGTATTAGAATCCAAATTATTATTGGCAAATTATAACCCAAATGTTAACGATTCAGGACTACCAGAATTATATAAAAGGAAGTATGGTTTGGTGTTTGAATGAAGAACGCACAGGTTGGGGTACAGAACTATATGAAAGTATAATAGAAATGATAGAAGAAACTTCAGATTATTTTACAATAAAATTTGAAGACGATAAAGTAGTTGATGATGATATACATTAAATGAAATTTATTGAGATACTCTATTTTTCTCACAGAGACTTAAAATAATATAAAATTTTATATACATATATATACGTACTTTTTAATATTTTTATACACACATACTTTTTTTTATGCCCTGTTTGTACCTCTTCTGGAGTTTTCTTGTTTGATGTTGATATCAGGGACAATATTATATCGGGTAAACTTTGTATTTGACCAAGAGTTATCGAAAAATTTAATTTCATCTTCAACGCTCGTAAATGTTTCTGCAAGTAATGCATACTCATAAACAAGTGACAAACGCTTGCCCATGCCACCACCCAACACACTATGGGTTGCAACAGAATTCAATGGTACACCAAAGTTCATTACGGATGAGTGTACAAGGCGTATTGTTGTTGTTGATTTTGCTGGAACATCTCCAACTTGAACAACAGTTTCCAATTGGAAATCTCTGGCGCCTCCCAAGTTGACAATTAGAGTCCCATTTCTTCCTTTCTGCTGTTGGGTACCTTCAATGTTGAATACGTTTTGCAACCCATCGACACCAACAACTGTTGAAGTGCCTGTTCGAAGCACCATGTAATCATGATGTTTCATTGTTGCATTTGCTTTTGCAACGTACGCATCATCATCCTCTTCTTTATTCATTTTTAAATTTATTGGATAATTTTTTGTTCCCATACTACCATCATGCTTCAAAAATTTTAAACATACAATGTCCGCATTATTTGGTAAAAAATTTTGTACCACATAACGATGAACATTTGCAAGCCACGGGTGTTTTTGAAACACCGTTTTTGGGCCATATGCAGTTGTTGAGCTAACTTGGCCTTTCGCAAAGATGATTGGTACGTTTGCTGCGAAATGATTATATGCTATTAACGATTCGAACTTTGTGTTAATGTCATGCACTGTTACTGGGAAATTTTTATCGTTTTTCAAAAAATAATAAACGCAGTTTTCTGGTGTTAATTTTTTTTGCAAAATCTCGTATTGTCTGGCAGCACCAGATTTATTTCGATTATTCTGTTGATTGATTTGTACAAGTAATTTGGTTAGTTGGGATATGCATTATGATGAAAAAAAAAAATAGATGTGATGTTACAAATTTTACTTACAGCTTTTACTGGATTGTTGCCTTTCTTCTGACGTTTGCGTTTAACGCTTTTTCCATTTGCCTGTTTAATGTTTCGTTTGGTTAGTTGGGATGTGCGTTATGATGAAAAAAAATTAAAGATGTGATGTTACAAATTTTACTTACGGGCTTGCGTTTAACGTTGTTTCCATTTGCCTGTTTAATGTTGCGTTTGGTTAGTTGGGATGTGCGTTATGATGAAAAAAAAATATAGACGTGATGTTACAAATTTTACTTACGATTTTTTCAGGATTGCTGCCATTCTTCTGAACCTTGGGTTTAACGCGTTTTGAATTTGTCTGTGTAATGTTGCGTTTGGTTAGTTGGGATCTGCGTTATGATGAAAAAAAAAAATAGATGTGATGTTACAAATTTTACTTACAGCTTTTACTGGATTGTTGCCTTTCTTCTGACGTTTGCGTTTAACGCTTTTTCCATTTGCCTGTTTAATGTTTCGTTTGGTTAGTTGGGATGTGTGTTATGATGAAAAAAAAATTTACTTACAGGCTTTGGTTGTGCCTTCTTCTTTGGTTCTACTTTTTTCGGTTCTACATTACCTTTTGCAACAATTCCTTTCTTTATTGCCCACACTATTTGTGAATCTAAATATAAAACATACTCTTGGTATTCTTTTGTTGCGTGTATTTTATTAATCGTTTCTATATATATATTTCGCAATTTTAAATATTTCGTTTCATATTGTTTTTTCACATCTGGCTGAACCTTTGCCCACATTTTTGTTTTGAAGGCATTCCGCGGCTTTGGCCCACCACTGCGAAGAGCCGGGGTACCCGTACTGCTATGTTTTGCTTTATGTTTCACACGTGCATCCATTGTAAATAAAATATAAGGCGTTCCAGGTCGAGTAGCACCTTGCTTTTTTTCAAATTGGATTAGCATTTTCTTACGATATGTGAGCCATTCACGATAATTTTGCCATTTATCTTTTAAATTTACATTGGTACGATTTGATAGTACGGCAAAGTATAGATCGTTTAGAATACCTCTCCAACTGCCTTTACCATGCTTTAAAACCCATTCTTTCAGTGCTTTTTGCTCCTTATACGTCCATTTACGGCGTTTGCTTGATGTCTTGTTACTACTATTATTATTACTACTACTACTACTACTGGAAGACGAAGAGGAGGAGGAGGAAGAAGAAGCGCTCTGTTTGGAAATTGGTTTTGGTATATTTTCTGCACCATAAAAAAAAGTTTCATTGCTTCTAGCATCAGCCCCCTCCTTCTTTGGTTCTACTTTTTTCGGTTCTACATTACCTTTTGCAACAATTCCTTTCTTTATTGCCCAATGTATTTGTACATGTGAATCTAAATATAAAACATACTCTTGGTATTCTTTTGTTGCGTGTATTTTATTAATCGTTTCTATATATATATTTTGCAATTTTAAAAATTTCGTTTCATATTGTTTTTTCACATCTGGCTGAACCGTTGCCCACATTTTTGTTTTGAAGGCATTCCGCGGCTGTGGCCCACCCCTGCGAAGAGCCGGGGTACCCGTACCGCTATGTTTTGCTTTATGTTTCACACGTGCATCCATTGTAAATAAAATATAAGGCGATCCAGGCCGATTAGCACCTTGCTTTTTTTCAAATTGGACTAGCATTTTCTTACGATATGTGACCCATTCATCATATAATTTCACGTTTTTATTTGAATAAATCAACAATTGTTGTAATACTTCTTGTTTACTACTGTTACTATCCATGAATAATATGGGTTCCCTATCTGAGTCAAACGTCTCCACATCACTCAATTTCAAACGAAAATGGGGTGCACCTTTGATTCTACGTTTTTTCTTTTTTTGCAAATGTTTTTTTTCCAGTAAGTTTTTTATCCATTGTTTACGTGTCTCTGTCATTGGCTTTGATGGTGCCTCCTTCTTTGGTTCTACTTCTTTCGGTTCTGGCTCTTCCTCAACTGTTGGTGCATTGCCTAATATAAAATTGCAATGTGGTATGTATGCTGGTGTAATCGTAACGTTAGGACTATTTATATTTATTTGTTCTGTTCTTATTGTACTATTAATTGCATGGGATTGATTGTTACTACTTCCTTTTTTATTAGGTGTTTGTGTTGGTGTATAGGTATTAGAATTGTTGTTCGTATTTGTATTTTTCGTGCCATTATTCTTATCCGTCAACAAAGAGGAGGGAGAAGACAGAGGCACGTTTCCAACAGCATTCATAATTATACTACGTTCACTAAAAAGCAATTTACAAGTTAAATTGCTTTTATCACCACCTTCATCAAATAGTTCAGGATTGCTATTTTTATCTGTCAATTCATGACAATTTATTTGGACTGGTACATAATACGAATGCATAGCATGTTTTCTGCGGAATTGAAATGGATACAAAATTGCTGGTATACGTGGTGCAAATGTTGGCCGTGACAATATTACAGTATTGCTACTACTACTACTACTATTGCTATTGCTTGTTGTAGCGTCTTTTTCTAGAGGGTGAATATCTCCATATGATTTCTGTTCGAAAACAGCACGAAAATATGAGCGGACGCGTATGACATCGTCAGGGTGGACACATTCAAGAAAATTATTCCCACCCAATTGTTTTAATGGATCTGTATGGCCAGTTATATCTGCGGTTGCCCCAAACACATGACAAATAGTAAATTTAGTATCAATTTCATACAGTGCTTGGGTACACGAATCTTTTAGCATTTTTGCAATCCGCAAATCTTCCGGAGATGCTCTTTCAGCTTCCTTTCTTTCATAATCTTTAATTATACTGAACATATCGTTTATATGCTCCACTGTTTTTTGATAAAGTTCTCTTCTCGTTGAACCTACCATAACCTTTTGGCGTACTAAGACTTCTCTGACGTGATCGATTTCTTGAGCAATCCTTTGTTGCCTACGTTTTTCTGCTGCGTTATGTGCTTGTAGCCATGTCACTTTTTTATTAGATAATTTAGAATCGGCTGCAGCCTTGTTACTACTACTACTACTGGAGGTCGCAGTAGAAGCACTATTCTTATTCGTGTTCATGCTAGAAGCACTGGCATTTTTTTTAACTCCAGTAGATCTGCTTTTACTATTCGATTTCTTTTTACTTGGTTTGGATATAATATCACTGTCACTATTATTATTACCTCCTATCTGTAACAAATTAGACGATGAGGATGGTTTTTTTCTTTTTCCTTTTCCAGAAGTTTTCCCCTTACCTTCACGCGATTCCAACTGCGCTTGTCTTTGGTTTGGCGAGACATTATTACAGTCATCAAACACATCTTTATTTCCAGTTTCCATCAAAAAATCAAGATTCGCTACAGGTTGTGCATCAAAGTCTGAACGTAGCCACTCAATAGAATCTCTCTGTCCCTCGTCTGTATCCATCATATCATCATTTAATAAAGATTTTGAACTCATCTTTTCCGTTTGGATAATATTATCTTTTTCATTTGTGCTAATATCACTAACTAACGAAGCCATAATTGCTTTTGCTTTATATATATATATATATATTATATTAATAATTATATTGATAAATACAATACAATACAATATGATACAATATGATACTATATATACGTTTAAGAGATGAATACTGTTGTATTATATTTTGCCATACGAAATATATTTTTTTTCTATCTGTATTACGATATATTATATATATTTATTTTAATGTATATTTTTACAATAGTGTATATAGTTTTCTTTTTAATTTTAATCATCAATTTGTAAAATGTTGAAGTCCAGGAGGTCATCATAAAATATAGATTCCACCTCGCTGGCCAGCTGGCCGGCTGGCCACTAATGCTAGTATTGTGCTCTGGTATATTTCGTACTTAATATTCAAAGACTATGGTTAATTTATCCTATCAGGTTAGTAATTTAAGTATGTCTATCGCAATAATATATACACAGCATTAAATTGTAACACATGCTATTCCCATACTAAATCACCAACCCAACGTTTTTAATTTTGAGATCCGCCGCTCATTTACAAGGTATTCACTACTCAGGAAACCCCGCTATGCTATTCGCATAAACAGTATGGCAGCGACAGCTGCCATACTGTTTATGTAGCAATTCTTACAATATGAAGTGCCATTCTAGCCATACTAATATAGGACCCACAAATATATATATCGATATATATTCGAATATACATATATATATCCCAGATATGGTACATTTCTATATAAACAACTATATTATAAATTTTACTAGTACATATATATATATATATACATTTACATATAATATATATATCTTTATATCAATAATTAGATTATATTTATAAAGATGACGGTACAAACATTTTTCTCATTAGTGAAATGCGATGTTTGCCAATTGGGGTATTACAAAATGGCCGACCGATCATGTGGAAAATGTCTTGGAAACGTAGAAGAATCCATTCCGATGTATGTAGCAGGTGGCATTGGCAGTTCTGTTTGTTTCTTACTCGTCCTTTCAATTTATCTAAGGGATGATTCTGGTGCGTTCCTTTTCAAAACATGTTCCTCTACATCAAACAAAAGCACGAAAGTTCATGCGGCGGCATCTAAATCAAGCGGAGAATTAGAAAGTATTGCAGAAAATGCAGATATTGTATCAGAACTGGAAATTGAAAAAGCGGAAACTGACCATGCACATATAAGGCCAGAAAAGTTTAAAATAATTTTGTCGTTTTTACAAATTTTCTCACAAATGAAATTTAATTATGGTATTAAGTGGCCGACAGCAGTAGCATTTTATATGAGAACATTTGCAAGTTTAAACTTTGATATAATTTCAATTGCTGCTGTGGATTGCATTTATCGGACAAATTATTATTTTTCTTTGCAGTTTGCAATCATTATGCCAATTTGTGCGGGACTATTTTTACAAATTGTTAAAATCATGGGCAGAAGCGTCTATTGGGGTAAATTGAAAAAAATTCCTCGAAAATGTGTTAAAACTGGCAAATTGGTTACGGGCCAAATGAATACAAAAATATTCAATGAAAAGCGTTATGAAGCAACAAAAGCAGCTTTAGTAGAAGCTGGTGTAGTAGAGCCATCAAAAAAAGATTTACAAAGTGAATTGGCCGAATCAAAGCCACATCTACCCGCCGTATCGTCCATATCAAAGAAATATGAAAATAATGAAAATGCTCCATCGGAACTGAAGGGCAATAACTTGCTTGATGTTGTTAAATTTAATTGTGCTAGGTTCAAAAAGCGATGTTTAATTCGCATTAATCATTTATTTTATGACAATAAATTGTATAAATTGTACTTCTGGTTGTTGTTGCTTCTATATCCATCTGTAGCAGTTCGTGTGATACGGTATTACAAGTGTGAAGAAATTGGCGATTATTTTATATTAACTAAGGATAATAAAACACATTGTTACACTGAAATGTATACCATGTATGGCGTTTTTGCATTTGTTGGACTAGCTTTATTTGTTGTTGGTGTTCCGCTCTTATTTTTCAGCTTATTATGGACTGCCAGAAACAATGGTGTCCGTTGGAACTTGCAAATGATGGAAGTTAATCCACAACGACTGGAACGAACGCTGGAGGAAGCAAAAATAGATGCAGCAATTCACTTTGAGTATTATGATGAACCAGTAACGAAAAAAGAAAAGTTCGAAACGGCGGTCGCATATTTAAGAAAACAAAACTTTCGCTCTCACAGAGTATATGATCGTTTAGGGTTTATATATTATGCTTACGATGAAAATTATTGGTGGTATGAAGTGATTGAATTAAGCCGGAAACTATTACTTAATGGTGTTGTTACATTAATTTTACCAGGGGAGAGTGGGCAAATTGTATTTGGTTTGTTAGTGTGCTTTATGTATTTATTTGTGGTAACATCGTTTGGTCCGTACAAAGCATTTAGCGATAATTTCTTAGCCATTTTGGCACATTTACAATTGTTTTTAACATTATTTTGTGGTTTGTTGCTATCGACTGGAGTAGATTTCATAGGCAAGACTACAATTAAAAATCCTAAGAAGAGGCAATTAATACAGACGGATATTGTACAATACACTGTCATTATTTCTCACGCCGGTTTAATGTTATACTTTTTAATTGCTTTGTTATTTGAAATTTACTGTTCCAAAGAACAACAACAAGCAAAACGCCGAGAAGAGCAAGAACAACACTTGATGAAAAAACGCGCAGCTGAAGTGGCGGCAATCAAAGCTGCAGCAGCTGGCGATACATCCAATCAAGCATGGTTAAAAAAGGCAAATTCTAAAAAGATTAATGCGAAGCAAACTAGCAATGACGTTGACCATGATGATATTTTAGGTGGATTCCATGCTGCACTAGGTTTAGATGATTTGTCAAGTGATAGTAGTGATGAAGAAGATGAAGAGGAAGAGGAAACGGTGGTACAACCTATTAATATTTCACCAGCAAAGAAAACCATAGTTAAGCGGAAACAGAAGGAAATTGAAAATGAATTAGATGGCATTCTTTCTGGTCCTTCAAAAAAGCAAGATGCTATACAATTTGATGAAGATGATATTGCAACTGAATTGGATTTAGCTTTACAACAAACTAGTAAAGATCCAGTGGCAAAAAAGAAAGAGGTAGAAACACGAAAAGAAGAAGCAGTTGATATTGATTTCAATAATTTAGGGGATGAACTCACTAAAGCGTTGGAAAATGTTGACGAAGGATCAAAAACACAGGCAGCTAAGAAACCAAAAAGAAAAAAAAGCTTAAAAAGAAAAAATACTGTAATACTGTGATATTGTAAAATGAAAAATACATGCGAATATCGGGGATAATATCCAAATTAACATATATATATACGAACTTCGTATCATACGAACCGTGTTAATTAAAAAAATGATATACTCGTATCATATATGATAATCAAATATTAAATTTTAATCTGAGATATTTAATGATATATAATATATTTGATGGTTAAAATCTAAGTTAATAATAATTTTACACTTCCCGTGCTAAGTAATATGCTCAATACTTAGTCGCAAAGAATAAAATATTCTATCCTACTATATCATAGTAAAGCTCATCTAATGCACCTCTGCAAACTAATACTCTATGACAAGAAGCATTGAGTAGGTTAATATTACGAACGTAATTTATACTTCGTATATTTATTCTCCGCCTTCCTATGATGTTCGTTTTTCATCAACTGCTACGAGTAGTTGATACCGTCTATTTACCTTCATTGGTATTCTCTATTATGGGTATGTCAACACACTAGTGTGAGATAGATTTATTTCAATTAATTGTATTCTTTTGAAGAGTAGGAATTATTATGAGTATCATAAATTAAAAAATAAATTATGCGTAAACTTAAATTATAATATTTTTTATTTAAAAATATATTAATTAATATACTTCGTACGAACTCGATTCGTACGTAATATATCTTTTTACATAATCATATATATATATATTAATACACCTCGTAATATTTTGCACAAATATTCCCGTGTTAATGTTATTCACACCCTGTTTATTTTTTATTTTTTTTATACGAGTGTTCGTATAAATAATTTAGTACGTACATGTTATTTGTTTCATTGTATCATAGCTCCCAATAAAAAATAAAAGTCCTCTCTCAGAAAAACGGGGCATAAATATATCTCAACCAAACAATTTCGAACCTCGATGGGATGTAATACTAGCATTATCATTATATCGTCGGTTACTAGGTGCCGACGATGGTCTTTTCAATCTGTCACGCCCAGCATTAGAATAAGAACGACTTGAACTTCCACGATTTTGACTGTTTTTATGATAACGACCGCTGTTTAAACTATTGCTATTGTTCCCATAAGAAGTATGCTCCAACCTACCTTTATTCCTTCTGCTACTACTATTAGAACTATTTTTTGATGAATTACGATGATTATTACTGCGGCTATTATTTTTATTGCTGCTATTGCTGCTTTTAATATTTTTAATCAAATTTTTCTGTTGTTGCTGTTGGTTTAATGGATGTACAGCTGATTTTAATGAATGGGACTGTAACTTATGAACTTTTTGCATCTTGCAATTATCAATATCAATTGCTAAACGCTCAGGTGATAAAAAGCGAAACCACTGTTGGGATACAGGATCTAAACCAACTTCCGTGAATGCATATTGCCAGCAAGGCAATCCTAAATGCATAATCATTAATCGAAAATAATCTGTAAATGTGTTTGCAATGAAAAACCATTTGCACGACATGTCTTGAAACCAGACTTGTGGATTATCATGATTGTCTTTAGTATTATAAAAAAACGCAACAGTTCCTCCTGTACACGTATTATCAACGTCATATGCGGCAGAACCTTTTGGTAAACGCTTTAAAGTTCTGCGTATACGTCCACGTGGTCCACGTTTCGTCCTTCGTGGCGGGGAAGTGTAAATACCGTTGTCGCTACTCTTGCCACTCGTAGTAGTATTGTTAAAATCGCCATTATGTTTCTCTGTAACAGTAGCGTTGGTGTTGCTGTTTGTACTGCTACTAAGTAGCCCGCCAGATTCCAAGTTTTCTTCCAACTCTTCGTCACTGTCTTCGGCATTTCTGGCTATAGGTTGTACGCTTGCAAGTTTATTCAAATGTAAACAACCCAGTGGAAATTCGCTATCGTGATGTCTGATATGCCAACGCAATAGCAAACCATTCGATATGAGCAAAAATGCTTTGTAATCATTAGGCAATTGGTATGGCGCATTATCCTGCTCCCAAGCCGTTATTTCAGCCAATGTAATCCCACGCCGCTCCACAAAATCAACTGACGCTACACCCTCATGATTTTCTAAAAAATTAATAACACTAAGGCTGATATCATCAAAAATCTCTCTTATACTTGCGTTACTTGACATCGAAATCGTTATTAAAGATTAAAAAGACGAAATTTACATACATATATATATACTGGAGAAATACAGGAAACAATTTGTCAAAAAACTTTATCCTTATATATGTTGTATATATATATATATTTTTATTTTCAATATATATAAAATAATTCAAATCCTTAATACTAATAGAACGAACTATTAAATATCACAAATAATATTACCAAGTAATAAATAATCATAAAAAAAATATAATAAGGGAAGGTGCGGTCAAGAACTGTGCACTGTAATATCCTGCTAGCCTTAGGGCTAGACGACTAGAGCTATCATCTGCCACCGGTGGTACACACTGCTATTATTAGAATTATACTCTCTACTAGTGGTACATAATAATTCTAAATAATAGTTCGAAGTCATCCTTAATTTCAGAGCACATTGCTGGACTAAGCTGAAGTAAAAAATACATTTTATTTATTTTACGATGTTTAATATTAATACTGCCATTTGGACTGATGCTCGACCGTTATCCTGGTCAGTATTAGTATTTTTTTGCCGCCGACAAGTATAATATTACTACTATAATACTAATAGTAATAATAAATATTAGCATTCCAGCAGCATTATTATTATTAATAGATTTATTAATAAAATAATATATTATTATACAAAAGCAAGAAAATAGAAAACAATATTTTGAAACCATTATACCACACCGGTGGTATCTGAAAGTTATAAGAATTAAATCTATCATATATTCATCCATCTATCAATCAAGTTGACTTATTAAATTTTTTAAGTTGAAACAAGTAAGTACTAAACCAATCTCTTTATATATTTTCGATTCAACTATATATACAAGATTTTCTTTTAATGTTGAAAACATGCAAATATTCAGTGGCATATACTGGTGAATTGCAGGAAAAAACACTATTGCGGGAAGGTCAAGGTACATATCGTTACAAAAACTCTTAAGTATATATATATCTAACAAGATTTTCTTTCAATGTTGAAAACATGCAAATATTCAGTGGCATATACTGGTGAATTGCAGGAAAAAACGCTATTGCGGGAAGGTCAAGGTACATATCGTTACAAAAACTCTTTTTTTAAATATCAAGGAGAGTGGAAACAAGGGAAAAAACATGGTATGGGGATATTTACGTTAGGTGACGGATCATCATATGAAGGAAATTTTTTGAATGGGGAAATGACTGGAATAGGTTTAAGGCGTTGGGCAAATGGAAGCACATATTCTGGATCATTTAAATTTGGTGAAATGGAAGGCGAAGGGCTCTATATATCAAATACTGGAGAGAAATATGAAGGAACTATGAAAAATAATCAAAGACATGGCGATGGTGAATTGACGAAAGCAAGTGGGGATGTTTATCAAGGTGAATTCCACACAAATAGGCCACATGGAAAAGGAACGGAATACTTAGCATCTGGTGAAGTTTACACTGGTGATTTTATACGCGGTGTAAGGCAAGGACAAGGAGAGATGACCTATTTAGGTGGGCAAAAGTATCAAGGGAGCTGGGTCAATGGTGGAAAACATGGTGAAGGAGTATTTGAAGATTCAAAGACTGGTTATACCTACACTGGGAAATGGGAAAATGATACACCAATATCTACGGCTAAAACTATTGTTGCTGTTGATTGTGAGTTGGATGTCAATGAACAAACCGGTAATAGAACAATGGAAGGAAAAACTGGGGAAGAAATTATGGAAATAAAGTTTATGTGCACCGGCAATTTGCCAGACAAAATTTTAAACGAAGAGGGTGAAGAGGATGTAGAAGCCATGGCAGCTCTACCACCACTTGAACCTGTCTTGAATGAACAAGGGAGAGTATTAAAGGTTTCAGCTTGTCGTGTAACAACTGTCGAGGAAGAAATAGTTTCAAATTCCAAAGAAGTGGAAGAAAAAGAGGACGGTAAAGAAGAAAAGGAAGTGGAAACTGTAACAAAAATTGTACGTACACCGGTATGTTTATTAGTCCTAAATGAAGAGCTTGAACAACTATCTGAAGAATTATCATCGCAAACAGAGTCTCCAGAACTATCCGATGATGGAAGTATGGAGAAAGTATCACCACCACCTACCGTAATAGACGTGCCTTGTGAAGGTGGTTATGGTGTTTTAAGTGGTTATTCCGTGCGCCCCAATGTAGAAGAAGGAACTTATCAACTAACAGTAACAGAGGGCAATGGTTTTGATACAACATCGACACAAATATTAGGTAAATTAAACGTAGTACGTTTTGAATTGATTATTACATTAGGTAAAAGTGGTGGTAAAAAAAAAAAGAAGAAGAAATAAAATGTGTGTGCGTAAAGGCCAAGCCAATATATTAATGTGACCATCTCACAATATGTGTCAATAACTCCCGGCACATGAATTAACGATAAGCTAAATAAATATATAATATATATACTTCTTCGTATATATGACATATAAATATATGCTAATCGTTCTGCAATAAAATGTGCATCTCGCGAGGATTACAATGAATTAATACCCTGGTACAATTTATTCCCCGCCCTCTTCATATTTTTTATCAACAGAAGGTTGATAACATCTATTTACCTCATCGGTAATTTCTGTTACAGGAGTTATCGACCCATTTTGTGAGATAGATGATTTTAATTAAAAAAATTTAAAATTTGTGTATGTAGAGCTATACTCGCTAAAAAAAAACTGTTCCTTTACATTAGTATGAAAGAGATAAATTGATACCCATTCCGGAAGTTTTAATATTGGCTCAGTCACTGTATTCTTTTGAGAGTAGGAATTGTCATGGGTATGCATAATGAGATATAAATTATATAGTTATTTTACCTTAAATTAGCACTGACACAGCAATGGATATTTTACATTGACTCTTAGCTCAGCGCTCTCAAATAAAAATATTTTGAAAATATTATATTAGATACAACACTCAGATTATCATATGCATATCATTTAAAACAATTGGGTGGGAATAATTTTCTTGAATGTGTCCACCCTGACGATGTCATACGCGTCCGCTCATATTTTCGTGCTGTTTTCGAACAGAAATCATATGGAGATATTCACCCTCTAGAAAAAGACGCTACAACAAGCAATAGCAATAGTAGTAGTAGTAGTAGCAATACTGTAATATTGTCACGGCCAACATTTGCACCACGTATACCAGCAATTTTGTATCCATTTCAATTCCGCAGAAAACATGCTATGCATTCGTATTATGTACCAGTCCAAATAAATTGTCATGAATTGACAGATAAAAATAGCAATCCTGAACTATTTGATGAAGGTGGTGATAAAAGCAATTTAACTTGTAAATTGCTTTTTAGTGAACGTAGTATAATTATGAATGCTGTTGGAAACGTGCCTCTGTCTTCTCCCTCCTCTTTGTTGACGGATAAGAATAATGGCACGAAAAATACAAATACGAACAACAATTCTAATACCTATACACCAACACAAACACCTAATAAAAAAGGAAGTAGTAACAATCAATCCCATGCAATTAATAGTACAATAAGAACAGAACAAATAAATATAAATAGTCCTAACGTTACGATTACACCAGCATACATACCACATTGCAATTTTATATTAGGCAATGCACCAACAGTTGAGGAAGAGCCAGAACCGAAAGAAGTAGAACCAAAGAAGGAGGCACCATCAAAGCCAATGACAGAGACACGTAAACAATGGATAAAAAACTTACTGGAAAAAAAACATTTGCAAAAAAAGAAAAAACGTAGAATCAAAGGTGCACCCCATTTTCGTTTGAAATTGAGTGATGTGGAGACGTTTGACTCAGATAGGGAACCCATATTATTCATGGATAGTAACAGTAGTAAACAAGAAGTATTACAACAATTGTTGATTTATTCAAATAAAAACGTGAAATTATATGATGAATGGGTCACATATCGTAAGAAAATGCTAGTCCAATTTGAAAAAAAGCAAGGTGCTAATCGGCCTGGATCGCCTTATATTTTATTTACAATGGATGCACGTGTGAAACATAAAGCAAAACATAGCGGTACGGGTACCCCGGCTCTTCGCAGGGGTGGGCCACAGCCGCGGAATGCCTTCAAAACAAAAATGTGGGCAACGGTTCAGCCAGATGTGAAAAAACAATATGAAACGAAATTTTTAAAATTGCAAAATATATATATAGAAACGATTAATAAAATACACGCAACAAAAGAATACCAAGAGTATGTTTTATATTTAGATTCACATGTACAAATACATTGGGCAATAAAGAAAGGAATTGTTGCAAAAGGTAATGTAGAACCGAAAAAAGTAGAACCAAAGAAGGAGGGGGCTGATGCTAGAAGCAATGAAACTTTTTTTTATGGTGCAGAAAATATACCAAAACCAATTTCCAAACAGAGCGCTTCTTCTTCCTCCTCCTCCTCTTCGTCTTCCAGTAGTAGTAGTAGTAGTAATAATAATAGTAGTAACAAGACATCAAGCAAACGCCGTAAATGGACGTATAAGGAGCAAAAAGCACTGAAAGAATGGGTTTTAAAGCATGGTAAAGGCAGTTGGAGAGGTATTCTAAACGATCTATACTTTGCCGTACTATCAAATCGTACCAATGTAAATTTAAAAGATAAATGGCAAAATTATCGTGAATGGCTCACATATCGTAAGAAAATGCTAATCCAATTTGAAAAAAAGCAAGGTGCTACTCGACCTGGAACGCCTTATATTTTATTTACAATGGATGCACGTGTGAAACATAAAGCAAAACATAGCAGTACGGGTACCCCGGCTCTTCGCAGTGGTGGGCCAAAGCCGCGGAATGCCTTCAAAACAAAAATGTGGGCAAAGGTTCAGCCAGATGTGAAAAAACAATATGAAACGAAATATTTAAAATTGCGAAATATATATATAGAAACGATTAATAAAATACACGCAACAAAAGAATACCAAGAGTATGTTTTATATTTAGATTCACAAATAGTGTGGGCAATAAAGAAAGGAATTGTTGCAAAAGGTAATGTAGAACCGAAAAAAGTAGAACCAAAGAAGAAGGCACAACCAAAGCCTGTAAGTAAATTTTTTTTTCATCATAACACACATCCCAACTAACCAAACGAAACATTAAACAGGCAAATGGAAAAAGCGTTAAACGCAAACGTCAGAAGAAAGGCAACAATCCAGTAAAAGCTGTAAGTAAAATTTGTAACATCACATCTATTTTTTTTTTTCATCATAACGCAGATCCCAACTAACCAAACGCAACATTACACAGACAAATTCAAAACGCGTTAAACCCAAGGTTCAGAAGAATGGCAGCAATCCTGAAAAAATCGTAAGTAAAATTTGTAACATCACGTCTATATTTTTTTTTCATCATAACGCACATCCCAACTAACCAAACGCAACATTAAACAGGCAAATGGAAACAACGTTAAACGCAAGCCCGTAAGTAAAATTTGTAACATCACATCTTTAATTTTTTTTCATCATAACGCACATCCCAACTAACCAAACGAAACATTAAACAGGCAAATGGAAAAAGCGTTAAACGCAAACGTCAGAAGAAAGGCAACAATCCAGTAAAAGCTGTAAGTAAAATTTGTAACATCACATCTATTTTTTTTTTTCATCATAATGCATATCCCAACTAACCAAATTACTTGTACAAATCAATCAACAGAATAATCGAAATAAATCTGGTGCTGCCAGACAATACGAGATTTTGCAAAAAAAATTAACACCAGAAAACTGCGTTTATTATTTTTTGAAAAACGATAAAAATTTCCCAGTAACAGTGCATGACATTAACACAAAGTTCGAATCGTTAATAGCATATAATCATTTCGCAGCAAACGTACCAATCATCTTTGCGAAAGGCCAAGTTAGCTCAACAACTGCATATGGCCCAAAAACGGTGTTTCAAAAACACCCGTGGCTTGCAAATGTTCATCGTTATGTGGTACAAAATTTTTTACCAAATAATGCGGACATTGTATGTTTAAAATTTTTGAAGCATGATGGTAGTATGGGAACAAAAAATTATCCAATAAATTTAAAAATGAATAAAGAAGAGGATGATGATGCGTACGTTGCAAAAGCAAATGCAACAATGAAACATCATGATTACATGGTGCTTCGAACAGGCACTTCAACAGTTGTTGGTGTCGATGGGTTGCAAAACGTATTCAACATTGAAGGTACCCAACAGCAGAAAGGAAGAAATGGGACTCTAATTGTCAACTTGGGAGGCGCCAGAGATTTCCAATTGGAAACTGTTGTTCAAGTTGGAGATGTTCCAGCAAAATCAACAACAACAATACGCCTTGTACACTCATCCGTAATGAACTTTGGTGTACCATTGAATTCTGTTGCAACCCATAGTGTGTTGGGTGGTGGCATGGGCAAGCGTTTGTCACTTGTTTATGAGTATGCATTACTTGCAGAAACATTTACGAGCGTTGAAGATGAAATTAAATTTTTCGATAACTCTTGGTCAAATACAAAGTTTACCCGATATAATATTGTCCCTGATATCAACATCAAACAAGAAAACTCCAGAAGAGGTACAAACAGGGCATAAAAAAAAGTATGTGTGTATAAAAATATTAAAAAGTACGTATATATATGTATATAAAATTTTATATTATTTTAAGTCTCTGTGAGAAAAATAGAGTATCTCAATAAATTTCATTTAATGTATATCATCATCAACTACTTTATCGTCTTCAAATTTTATTGTAAAATAATCTGAAGTTTCTTCTATCATTTCTATTATACTTTCATATAGTTCTGTACCCCAACCTGTGCGTTCTTCATTCAAACACCAAACCATACTTCCTTTTATATAATTCTGGTAGTCCTGAATCGTTAACATTTGGGTTATAATTTGCCAATAATAATTTGGATTCTAATACATCATTTATATCTTCATTATCTTCTAAAACTGTAACAGAATGCTAATATTCTTTATTATCGTCATCTTTTTCTTTTAAAATTTTACTATTAATATTTACATTTATATACATGATTTGTTACATTAAAATCTTTCCAACGATTTGAAATAATTTGATTTTGGCAATGCAATTGATGGCAAAATTTCTTCATTTGTATTGTTGTTGTAATCGTATTCATTATTTTCCAAGTCTTTCTCATACATTCGTTCATCAACGTGTTTGTTGTTGCTTTTCAAGCTTTGCCATGACATTTCGATTTGCTTGAGTTGTGGTACCAAAACATAAATATTCCCAACCATATCCATCATTTAATTGAGGCAAATTATTTTTAACTTCATTATTGTCTTCATTATTTACTTGTTGTTGATGATAATGTTCAACCCTACTTAGATATTGTCAACCTTGCCTAAATATACTCACAATTTGTCTTTCCCATGCTATTAATTTCTCATTACGACGTGGACGTTGGTTGTTGTTGTTATTATTAACTTATTATTATTATTATTATTGAAACCATCTGCTTTATTTTCATTGGATGATTTATTTTCTTCTATCGATATTTTATGTTGTGCACGTCCAGTTGTTACATTTGGATAATGTTTAGCTTCTAATATAGATATGTAATAATATAATTACCCCGCCATGTGTTGTTTCTCTTCAATATATATATATAATTTTATTTAGTATATATGATTTACTTTTACTCTCTCCACTAATTAGGCAATATTATATATAATTTTACATTATTATTTGTATACATACTTGTACGCGTCGTTGATAAGAAATTTCTGAGGACACCACCACATTATGATGAACCTTGGTGGTAGGTGGTAATATCGTTTCGTAGTATACCAACTGTTTGTACTTCTAAGAATTGGTGATCCTCTTAGCTTATCTGCTCGGATTCACCAGATTCACCTCACTTTTATTATAGTATTACACCTTAAATAAAAATGGAGGGAATATTTTATTATATTATTTTAGAATTATATTTTTTTTTACAAATTTTCAGAGAGGCAGTGCCAGAGTGCAGAGACGAGATTTTATTGTAATTTAATATAAAAAGATATTAATATACATGTATACATTATAAATAAAATTTTTATTTTATTTTAAAATATTTGAGTCCCATTTTCATCATATTTATTTGCAATTCCACCTTTTGTACGTAAAAGTTCAATGATCTCTTGGCGAATTGGATTATCATTATATGCATAACAACAATCTAACGGAGTGTTTCCATCAAAGTCTGCAATATTAACAATCTCAAGAGACATACAATTCAACAAGAATTGAATCAACTCAGTATTTGTTGCATTACTCTGTGCTGCTACATGTAATGCATTCTCTCCAAAGCTATCTGTAATATTAGGATCAGCTTCACCTTGTTCAATTAAATATTTAACTACTTGGAAATGTTCTTCATATGTAGCTATAATTAAAGGTGTACGATCAGTACCACGACTATCTTTACCAACTTGATTCACCTTATCTTTCAATGTTGTATAATCTCTGTAGCCAGTCACATCACGATTAGTAATATACTTGTGAAAAGGATGAAGAGAAACAAATAATTCTACATCATCCATGCGTCCGTGTTGACATGCACATACAAAAGGTGTTCCATGTGGAAACTCTCTTTTATATCTTTCAATTAATAAATATAATCTTTTCGCTGAATGTGTTAGTAGTATCTCATTTATACTTCTTCTACCGTCAAAACTAAGACTCAAGGCTATATCACGTACACGTTCAAAATCATCTGATCCAAATGCTTTTCTACATTGCTGTATTAAAGAAGATCGTTTCACATTACACAATGTTTTAATATTTAAATATTGTAATATATTTAACAAGATCCCGCAGGCAGATTCAAATCCAGCTGGTAAAACTAATATACCAATCTTAATAGGTGGTGGTGCCCTTCTTTGTTTTAACCCTTCAATCGTTGATGGTTTTAATGACGTTGTTCGTTGTCGTTTTTTAGGGTGTTGATAATGAAGAATGTCATATTCTTGATATTTTCCAGATACAAGATGTGTGGTAATTTTATTTCGACTTTTTCCGCTTTGTATTTGAGATTTATGCATGGATTTAAATTGCAATAATGTCATATCCTTGTATGAACTATCCTCAAACAAAAAAATCCCTGCACTGTCTCCAGTGATCTTAAATATTACATCTTCACTTTCAACGTGCTTCTTATCAATGGCATTAAATTGATTGTTTTTATTATTACTTTTATCATTATCATCATCAACCTCATCTTCATTATTATTACTATCATTAACGTCCTCCTTATAGTTGTTGTCGAACTTTAATCGATCATCATCAACTCTACCATTGGTTTTAGACATAGATGCAGGATTAGGTGATAAATTTTGTACAACATCATCCGCCGTTTCCATATCTGCCACAGTTACAAACGATATAGATACCGGCTTTACCTTTGAAGCCTTTTTTATTACACTAATCAGTTTCTCAAAATCCATGACAGCAGGATTTTTGTTATTTATTTCGACTAGTTCCATCCCTTTCTTAATACCTTCCAAATATGCTAAAGAATTTTCAATTACATTATTAACACAGTATTTACCTTCTTTGTCTTTAAATATCCCCACACCTAGCGGTTCACCTTGAATTGTAATGCGAATTACATGCCTCCCCTCGACACTTCGGGAAGAATCAGACTTATTTACATGCTCATAAGAAGAAACCCCCTTATCCATTTGTTATGATTTGATACGTTTTTTTTTTTTTTGGTTTAAAATTGGTTCTTACTTTCCTAAGTTGCGTAAATTCAATTCTATTTTCTTAGAGACAATATAATACACTAATTCCAATAATGCCGTGATATGTGGTATACATATATATATATGTATGCACTCCTGCTGTTTATTTCTTT
>Ga0099797_100599_pt1 | contig 22934 bp, 22 predicted proteins | sample Uncmet_Sort48C_1_FD_89871 | JGI IMG/M metagenome (GOLD analysis project Ga0099797, IMG submission 89871) | Marine eukaryotic communities from CALCOFI LINE 67, Pacific Ocean - C012_Sort48C_1 | ecosystem: Environmental > Aquatic > Marine > Oceanic | place: Pacific Ocean: Monterey Bay | collected...
ATCAATAGGTTTGTCAAGATATGAAGATTATATTCAAACGGACGCATCAATTAACTCTGGAAATTCAGGTGGTCCATTATTTGATATGAATGGTGATGTAATTGGAATTAACACAGCAATACTTGGGAGAAATGGTTCTATTGGAATAGGTTTTTCCATCCCATCGAATAGTGCAAAAACTGTAATAGATCAGTTAATAGAATTTGGCGAAACAAAAAGAGGTTGGTTAGGTGTTAGAATTCAAGATGTAACACAAGAAATTGCTGATGTTGAAAAATTAGATGAACCAAGAGGAGCACTAGTTGCAAGTGTTGCGGAAAATAGCCCTTCTGAAAAAGGTGGAATTAAAGCAGGTGATATTATTTTAGAGTTTAATGGAGTTAGAATTAATCAAATGAAAGAGTTACCAGCAATTGTTGCTAAAACAAAAGTTGGAACAACGGTTGAAGTAAAAATTTGGAGAAATAAAAAAGAATTAACTAAAAATGTTCTTCTTGGAAGATTAGAAACTTCTGATGATTTTAAAGTAAGTGAAAAAAAATCTGAAGCCCCTAAAGATATAATCATAGAAGATTTAAAAATTACTGTAAGAAAATTAACTAAAGAAGATATTAAGACCAGAAAACTTCCCAATCAAACTGCAGGATTGGTTATTACACAAATAGGAAATACCAGCCCATTACTTAAATCAATAGAGGCTAATAATATTATAGTTGAAGCACAAAAAATAAAAACTAAAAGTGCAAAAGATTTAGAAAAAATTGTTAAAGATGTTTTAAAATCTAATCAAAAAACAATTTTACTAGCAATATATAACAATCAAAATCAAAGAAGATACATTGGTATTAAATTAGATTAATTATGGATTTAAAGTCCAAGATTATTTTAATTTCTGGACCAACAGCTTCGGGAAAATCTAATCTTTCAGTTAAACTTGCAAAAAAAATTAATGGTGAAATCATTAATGCAGATAGTATGCAGGTTTATAAAGAGTTAAAAATTTTATCAGCACGACCTTACCCTAAAGATTACCAGAAAATAAAACATCATTTATATGGTTTTCATAGTGTTAAAAATAATTTTTCAACTGGGGATTGGTTAAAAATTGCAATCAAAAAAATTAAAGAAGTAAGACTAAGAAAAAAAACTCCTATTTTTGTTGGAGGAACAGGATTGTATTTTAAGGCTTTGACTGACGGGTTAGTGAGTATCCCAAATATTCCAATTAGACTTAGAAATAAAATAAGAGCTCTTCATAAAAACTTAGGTCAAAAAATATTTTATCAAAAACTTATAAAGCTTGATCCTAATTCTAAAGAAAAAATTAATCAAACAGACGCTCAAAGATCAATAAGAGCCTATGAAGTAAAAGAATTTACTGGAAAGTCTCTTTATGATTGGTTTCGAAACACTAAATCATATTTTGACAAAGATGATTTTTATAAAATCTATATTGATTACCCGCGTGAAGAGTTGATTCAAAGAATTAGCAAAAGAACTGAACAAATGATTGAGATTGGTGCAATTAACGAAGTAAAAAGATTTTTAAAATTAAAAGTTAGAAAAGATAAGAGCGTCAATAAGGCTATCGGTATCTATGAAATAAATGAATATCTGGAAAAAAGAAAAGATATGAGTGATGTTATTGAAAAAATAACAATAAAGACTAGACAATACGCAAAAAGACAAAGTACTTGGGCTAGAGGTAACATGAAGAGTTGGTTAAAATTACCACCACAAGACTTAAATAAATTTATAAAAAAAATTAAATAATTCATTCTAAAACTTGACCAATCAGTACAACTTCAGCTAGATTGCGAAATGCCAAAATTATATACTGGAGCAGAAATTTTATTTAAGTGCCTTGAAGAGCAGAAGGTAAATCATATTTTTGGTTACCCTGGAGGAGCTGTTCTTCCAATTTATGATGAATTAAAAAATCACTCATCCATTAAACATATTTTAGTAAGACACGAACAAGGAGCTGGTCATGCAGCAGAAGGTTATGCAAGATCATCTGGTAAGCCAGGAGTTGTTTTGGTTACTTCAGGACCGGGTGCAACAAATGTTGTTACTGCATTAACAGATGCATACATGGACTCGGTACCTTTAGTTTGTATTTCGGGACAAGTTCCCACTCATTTAATTGGAACAGATGCTTTTCAGGAATGCGATACAACTGGGATAACTAGACCATGTACAAAACATAATTGGTTAGTAAAAGATATTAAAGACCTTCAAAAAATTATGTATGAAGCATTTGAGGTTGCAACAACAGGTAGACCTGGACCAGTACTAGTTGATATTCCAAAAGATATTCAATTTGCAAAAACGAAATATGTTTCTCTTAAAAAAGAAAAGAAAATAGAGATTAAAAATAAAAATAGATTTAACCAAAAAGACATTGATCAATTGATTGAGCTAATGAATAAAGCTTCAAAACCAATTTTTTATACAGGAGGTGGTGTTGTAAATTCTGGACCAAAAGCTAGTGAACTTTTAAGAGAGTTAGTTGCCTTAACTGGTTTCCCAATTACTTCAACTCTTCAAGGATTAGGTTCATATCCCGGTGACGATAATCAATTTTTAGGAATGCTTGGAATGCATGGTACTTATGAAGCTAACAATGCAATGCATGATTGTGATTTATTAATTAATATTGGTGCAAGATTTGATGATCGTATTACCGGTAAAATTGATGAGTTCTCCCCTAAATCTAAAAAAGTACATATTGATATAGATCCTTCATCGATTAATAAAATTATAAAAGTAGATTTAGCAATTGTTGGAGATGTAACTGATGTTATTAAATCAACAACTAAAACTTTAAAGAAGAAAAATTTAAATTTAGAAAAATCAAATAAACAAAAAATTTCAAAATGGTGGCAGCAAATTCAAAAGTGGAGAACAAAACAATCCTTAAACTTTGTTAATAGTGATACAATTATTAAACCTCAACACGCAGTTCAAAGACTCTATGAGTTAACTAAAAAACAAGATACTTTTATTACAACAGAGGTTGGGCAGCACCAAATGTGGGCCGCACAACACTATAAATTTAATAAACCAAATAGATGGATGACTTCAGGAGGTCTTGGAACTATGGGGTATGGTTTGCCAGCTGCAATAGGTGTTCAGGTTGCAAATCCTACAAAATTAGTAGTTGATATAGCTGGTGAAGCGTCGATTTTGATGACAATGCAAGAGATCTCAACTGCAATTCAATATAATTTACCAATAAAGATTTTCATCCTAAATAATCAATATATGGGAATGGTTAGACAGTGGCAGGAATTATTACATGAAAAAAATTATTCAGAAAGTTATTCTGAAGCTTTACCTGATTTTGTAAAATTAGCTGAGGCATATGGATGTGTTGGTATTAGAGCTGAACATCCTGATGAATTAGATGAAAAAATTGAGGAAATGATCAATGTTGATAAGCCAGTTATTTTTGATTGTCATGTAGATCAAGCAGAGAATTGTTTTCCAATGATCCCATCAGGAAAACCTCATAATCAAATGTTATTAGGCCCAAAAGACCAAGAAGAAAATAAAATTACAGGCAAGGGAAAAGCGTTAGTTTAATGCCAAAATCTAAATCAGCATATAGCACTCCAACAAAAGTTAGTAAATTAGAAACACACATAATTGTTGTTTGGGTAGATAATGAAGCAAGTGTTCTGTCTAGAGTGGTAGGACTTTTTTCTGGAAGAGGATACAACATCGAGTCTCTTGCAGTTGCAGAAGTGGATCAGAAAAATAACCTTTCAAGAATTACTATTGTTACAACAGGAACCCCTGAGGTAATTGAACAAATTGTTCTTCAACTAAAAAAATTAGTCCCCGTTCATAAGGTTGGTAATTTTAAAAGAGAAGATAAAAATGTAATTTTCAAGGAAATGGCACTATTTAAAGTAGTTGGAAATTCAGCTAAAATAAATAAAGCTTTAAATGCTTGTAAAAAATTTAATCCAGTTATATTAGATCAAACAAAGAAATCTGCTGTAATTCAAATTACGGCACTCAGAAGAGAAATTGATAAAATGGCAAAAAATTTAAAATCGCACGGTCTTATAAGTGTCTCAAGAACTGGAGCGGTTGCAATGACTAGAGGCGCTGAAATATTTAACTAATTAATTGAGGAGAGAAAAAAATGAAAATGTTTTATGAAAAAGATGCGGATGTAGAACTTATAAAAGGAAAAAAAATTGCAATTTTTGGCTATGGTAGCCAAGGACATGCTCATGCTTTAAACTTAAAAGATAGTGGAGTTAAAGAAATAGTTGTTGCATTAAGAGAAGGATCTTCAAGTGTAGCAAAAGCTGAGTCTAAGGGTTTAAAAGTTATGAATTTGTCTGATGCTGCTGCTTGGGCAGATGTTGTGATGATTTTAACTCCAGATGAATTGCAAGCTGAAATTTACAAAAATCATATTGAGCAAAGAGTAAGAGAAGGAACAAGTATTGCGTTTGCTCATGGATTGAACGTTCATTACGATTTAATTAAAGCAAGAAAAGATTTAGATGTATTTATGGTAGCTCCAAAAGGACCTGGTCACTTAGTTAGAAGTGAATATGAAAAAGGCGGTGGAGTTCCATGTTTATTCGCTGTTCATCAAGATGGCTCGGGTAAAGCAAGAGATCTAGCATTGTCTTATGCATCAGCAGTAGGTGGTGGAAGATCCGGAATAATTGAAACTACATTTAAAGATGAAGTTGAAACAGATTTATTTGGAGAACAAACTGTTTTATGTGGTGGTTTAGTTGAGTTGATCAAAAATGGTTATGAAACTTTAACCGAAGCTGGATATGAACCAGAGATGGCATATTTTGAAACTGTTCATGAAGTTAAATTGATTGTTGATTTAATTTATGAAGGTGGAATTGCTAACATGAACTATTCTATTTCTAATACTGCTGAATACGGTGAATATGTTTCAGGCCCTAGAATTGTAAATAAAGACGAAACTAAAAAAAGAATGAAAGAAGTTTTGACTGATATCCAATCTGGAAAATTCACTAAAGAGTGGATGGAAGAATGTAAAAATGGTCAAAAAAACTTTCTTAAAACTAGAGCAAAATTAGCTGAGCACTCAGTAGAAAAGGTAGGTGCAGAACTAAGAGCTATGATGCCTTGGATAAGTAAGAAAAAACTAGTTGATAGTGATAAAAGCTAAATTTTAATTACAAAATTTTATCTATAATAATTTTATTATTTCACTTATACTTTTTTAAATAAATTTAAAAAAGAGGTGAATAATGAAGATTAAAAATTTAATAAGAGTACTGCTATCTGTAGTTCTAGTATTTGGATTTTCTTCTGCGATGGCCAAAACTATTAAATGGTCAATGCAAGGAGACAGTCTTACGCTAGATCCACACGCACAAAACGAAGGTCCAACTACACAAGTTTCAAGACAAATATATGAAGCTTTAGTTGAAAGAGCTGTAGATATGAAAATTCAACCAGCTTTGGCAACAAAATGGAAAGCGACTGATCCTAACACTTGGATTTTTACTTTAAGAGAAGATGTAAAATTTTCTGACGGTTCTAAAATGACATCTGATGATGTTGTTTTTAGTGTTTTAAGAGCCAAGCAAAGAACGTCTGATTTTAAAGAGTATATCAGTACAATTTCAGGAGTTGAAGCTGTTGGAGATTATTCAGTTAAGATTACAACAAGTAAACCAAACCCGATTCTTTTAAATCAACTTTCAAACATTTTTATAATGTCAAAAGCATGGTCTGAAAAGAATTTTGCTATGTCGCCTCAAAACTGGGACGCTGGACAAGAAACTTTTTCAGCAACTAATGCTTTAGGAACAGGACCTTTTAAAATTACTTTAAGAGAGCCTAATACTAAAACAGTGTTTAAAAGAAACAAGCATTGGTGGGGTGAGATGACAGATAAAAAAGTAACTCAAATTGAATTGCTTCCCATTAAAAATGCAGCAACGAGAGTTGCGGCATTATTATCTGGAGAAATTGATTTAGTTACTGATGCACCGGTTCAAGATTTAGCTCGAATTGGATCTTCATCAGCACACAAAGTTGAAAGTACTGCACAAATGCGTACTATTTTCTTAGGAATGGATCAAGCAGCTGATCAGTTAAGAACTGGTAATACAGGTGATAACCCATTTAAGAAAAAAGAGGTAAGACAAGCTCTTTATCAAGCAATTGATATAGAAGCTATCAAGAAAAAAGTTATGAGAGGTTTAAGTGAACCCGCAGGAATTATAACTTTCCCAGGTGTAAATGGTTACACTGCAGATCTTGATAAAAGATTACCTTATGACGTAGACGCTGCTAAAAAACTATTAGCGGATGCAGGTTATCCAAATGGTTTTGATGTTGAGCTAAGATGTCCAAATGACAGATATGTAAATGATGAAGCAATTTGCACTGCTGTTGTTGGAATGTTTGGTAAAATTGGTGTTAATGTAAACTTATTCGCACAAACTAAAAGTAAACACTTTAAAGAGCTGAAAGATAATCAGGGTGATTTCTACATGCTTGGTTGGGGTGTTCCTACTCTAGATAGTCACTACGTGTTTCATTATTTATATGAAAGTGGTGCTAGCTGGAATAAAGTTAACTTTAGTAACTCAGAGGTAGACGCTGCTATAAGAGTTATGGAAGGCGAAGTTGATTTAGACAAAAGGAATGCTGCAATAGCTAATGCTTGGAAAATTGTAAAAGATGATATTTCTTATCTTCCATTGCATCACCAAGTAATTTCTTGGGCAGCAAAAACCAATGTTAACGTACCTATCAGACCAAATAACGAACCGTTATTTAAGGCTGCTAGCTTTAACTAAATAATATTTTTACTAGCCCTTTAAAAATTATAAAGGGCTAGTATCAAAAAATAATTTCTTCTTAAATTGATAAAATATTTCTTTAAAAGACTATTTCAGTCCGCTTTGGTGATGCTTGTTGTTGCCTTTGTATCCTTTTCATTATTCAATTTTGTAGGAGACCCAATCAATAATATGGTTGGAGAGGAGACTTCAGATGAAGAAAGGTCTGAGCTTAGAGAAACTCTAGGATTAATGGACCCTATTCATGTTCAATTTTCAAGATTTGTAGTTAATGCCTCCAAAGGTGAATTTGGTATTTCTTATCAATTAAGAAGACCTGTTTCTGAACTAATAGCGGAAAGATTGCCCGCAACAATCGAGCTTGTTGTAATATCAGCTTTAATTGCTCTAATAAGTGGAACTCTTCTTGGAGTTTATACAGGAATAAATAGGAAAAGTTTTGTTAGTGATATTATCTTAGCAGTCTCTCTTCTTGGGGTTTCGCTTCCAACTTTTGTTATTGGTATATTATTTATCTATTTATTTGCAGTTATCTTGGGAATATTACCTTCCTTTGGAAGAGGCGAAGTAGTTGATCTAGGATTTTGGACTACTGGATTTCTCTCAATTTCAGGATGGAAAGCAATTATTCTTCCTTCAGTTACATTAAGCCTTTTTCAAATGACTTATATAATTAGACTTGTTAGAGCAGAAATGATGGAAATTTTACAGACAGATTATATTAAATTTGCAAGAGCAAGAGGAATTAGTGAAGAAAGTATTAAATATAAACATGCATTAAAAAATGGATTAATACCAGTAATTACAATTGCAGGAATAAATATTGGAACATTAATCGCTTTTTCAATTATTACAGAAACAGTTTTTCAGTGGCCAGGTATGGGATTTTTATTTATTCAAGCAGTTCAGTTTGTTGATATTCCAATTATGTCTGCTTATTTAGTATTTATAGCATTTGTTTTTGTAATGATAAATTTTATAGTTGACATTTTGTACTATTTTATAGACCCAAGAATACGAGTGAAGGGGGATAGTGTTAGTGGATAATTATATTAGCACTACTTGGTCAAGAATTAAAGATAGTGATATTTTTTTTAGTTTTAAAAAATCTCCAACAGCTATAATTTCTTCGTTTATTTTATTTATCATTTTCTTCTGCTCTTTTTTTGTAGAGATAATTACTCCTTATAATCCATTTGATCCTTCTTCGTTATCTTTAATGGAAGCATTTACACCTCCATCTTGGACAGAAGATGGTTTGTCAAAATTCATTTTAGGTACAGATGGTCAAGGTAGAGATATGCTATCTACAATTTTATATGGGTCAAGAATTTCTTTAATAGTAGGTTTTTCTGCAATTATATTCAGCTTGATTTTAGGAGTTGGACTTGGATTAACTGCTGGATATTTTGGAGGAAAATATGAAATGATTGTAATGAGATTAACTGATGTTCAGTTAACTGTTCCAAGTATTTTAATGGCTTTATTAGTTGATGGTATTGCTAGAGGATTAATTTCTAGAGAGATGCATGATGAAATGGCAATTTATGTTTTGATATTTGCAATTGGTATTTCAGAATGGCCTCAATTTGCGAGAGTATCTAGGGCAGCAACTTTAGTTGAAAAAAATAAAGATTATGTTTCAGCATCTACAATAATTGGTGTTTCAAATTTAGTTATTATGTTTAAACATATCTTACCGAATATTTTAAGACCAGTGTTGGTAATAGGAACTATTGGTCTTGCACTTGCAATTATTGCCGAGTCTACATTAAGTTTTTTAGGAGTAGGAGTTCCGCCAACAACTCCATCACTTGGAACTTTGATTAGATTAGGAAATGATTTTTTATTTTCAGGTGAATGGTGGATTACTTTTTTTCCAGCAATATTTTTAGTGATACTTGCTTTTTCAATTAATTTATTAGGGGATTGGATGCGTGATACGTTAAATCCAAGGTTGAATAAATGAGTTTCTTAAAGATTAAAAATCTAAGCGTGGACTATCAAATGAGAAAAGAAACGGTTTACGCTGCAAAAAATGTAAATATTGAGGTTAATAAAGGAGAAATATTAGGTTTAGTTGGTGAGTCTGGATCAGGAAAAAGTACAGTGGGAAATGCGATTATTAATTTAATAGATGAACCAGGTAAAGTTTCAAGTGGTTCTGTTTTATTAGGTGAACTTAATATTCATGAGGATCCTAAAAACATTGTTAAATATAGAGGAAAAAAAATTGGACTTATATTTCAAGATCCACAAACCTCACTTAATCCAATACTTACAATTGGTGAACAGTTAATAGAAACTATTCAAACTCATCTAGAGTTAACCAAAGAAGAAGCAAAAGAAAGATCAATAAACTTACTTAATGAAGTTGGAATAAAAGATGCTGTAAAAAGATTTGATGATTACCCTCATCAGTTCTCAGGTGGAATGAGACAAAGAGTGGTTATATCCCTTGCTTTATGTTGTGAGCCTGAATTACTAATAGCAGATGAACCAACCACAGCATTAGATGTATCTATTCAATCACAAATTTTAGATTTAATTAAAAAGTTAACTAAAGAAAGAAATTTAGCGGTAATTTTAATTACTCATGATATGGGCGTTATAGCTGAAACAGCTAATAGAGTAGCAGTGATGAAAAATGGTGATGTAGTTGAAATTGGTATCACTAAAGAAATATTAACAAACCCGAAAAAAACTTATACTAAAAGTTTAGTAAGCTCTGTGCCTCCAACAAATAAAAAAATATCTAGATTTGTGATTATCGAAAAAGGAAATAACGATAATAATAAAGATAATTTAAAAATATTAAATAGATGGACAAAAAAAGAAATTGTAAAACAAGATTTGGTTCAAGTTCAAAATTTAAGTAAAAGTTTTGATGATAATTTTTTTACTGAAAGTTCAAAAAATTCTGTAATTGCAGTTAACAATGTCTCTTTTAATATTAGAGAAGGAGAGTCTTTTGGATTGGTAGGAGAAAGTGGGAGTGGAAAATCAACAATAGCTAAAATGATTGTAAACTTATTTAAACCATCTGTAGGTGAAATTTTTTTTGATAATGTTTGTGTAACAAAAATTAAACAGAATTCTGAAATGATGAAATTTAGAAAACAAATTCAAATGATATTTCAAGACCCTTATTCATCATTAAATGGAAGACTAAAAGTAAGAGATATAGTCTCTGAACCTATAAAACTTCATAATCCTTTAATAAGTAAAAATGATTTAGATAGTTATGTTTTTGATTTATTAGAGTCAGTTGAGCTTACTCAAAATTCAGCTGATCGTTATCCTCACGAATTTTCTGGTGGTCAAAGACAAAGAATATCTATCGCAAGATCTCTAGCAACACAGCCTAGACTTTTAGTTTGTGATGAACCAACCTCTGCTTTAGATGTAAGTATTCAAGCTCAAATATTAAATTTATTAAAAGACCTTCAGGAGCAACTCAATTTAACTATATTATTTATAAGTCATGATTTGCCAGTTGTTAGGCAAATGTGTGATAGAATTGGAGTATTAAGAGATGGTAAATTATGTGAAGTTTCAGATACTGAGGATTTATTTTTAAAACCTCAGCATGATTATACAAAAGAGCTTTTACACTTAATGCCAAAAATTGAGTCAATTTATAACTAAAATTAAATGACCTGAAACGGTCGAATAATAAGAGAAAATCAACAAATTATTTTGCAATCTCTCTTATAGATTGTATTATAGTTTTTCTAAATTATTTAGTTATGAGCGACAAAAATAGAGTCTTTATATTTGATACTACTATGCGTGATGGTGAGCAATCACCAGGTGCGTCTATGAGTTTGGAAGAAAAAATTCAAATAGCAAGAGTGTTTGATGAATTAGGTATTGATATTATTGAAGCAGGTTTTCCTATTGCATCTCCAGGAGATTTTGAGGCTGTTTCAGAAGTCAGTAAAATTTTAAAAAATTCTATTCCAGCAGGTCTTTCTAGACACTCTGTAAAAGATATTGATAGAGCACATGAAGCATTAAAACATGCTCCAAGATTTAGAATTCATACGTTTATTTCAACAAGTCCTTTGCATATGAAGCACAAACTTAACATGTCACCAGAGGATGTGTACGATTCAATTGGAAAACATGTTGCTTATGCAAGAAAATTTACTGACGATGTAGAGTGGTCTTGCGAAGATGGAACAAGAACTGATATTGACTATATGTGTAAGACAGTAGAACTTGCTATTAAAAACGGAGCAACTACAATCAATATTCCAGATACAGTTGGATATACAATACCTTCTGAATTTACCACAATAATAGAAACATTGTTAAACAAAGTTCCTAATATTGATAAAGCAATTTTATCTACTCATTGTCATAATGATTTAGGTTTGGCTGTTGCAAATTCTTTAGCTGGAGTTCAGGCAGGTGCAAGACAAATTGAATGTACAATAAATGGTCTAGGTGAAAGAGCGGGTAATGCAGCTTTAGAAGAAGTTGTTATGGCAATTAAAACACGACCAGACTTGTTGCCTTATGACACGGGTATAAATACAACATTATTAAGTAAAGCATCAAAAATTGTATCTAATGCAACTGGATTTCCGGTTCAATATAATAAAGCAATTGTTGGTAAGAATGCTTTTGCTCATGAAGCAGGAATTCATCAAGATGGAATGTTAAAGAATAGACAAACATATGAAATTATGACACCTGAGAGCGTAGGAGTTAAACAAACTTCTTTAGTAATGGGTAAACATTCTGGAAGACACGCTTTTAAAGACAAAATGAATAGCTTAGGCTACCCTGATCTTACTGACGATGTAGTAAGTAATGCATTTGCAAAATTTAAAGTCTTAGCGGATAAGAAAAAGCATGTTTATGACGAAGATATCATTGCATTAGTTGATGACAGTTTGATTATTGATAATAAAGTTAACGCTATTAGCTTAAAATCATTAAAGGTTTTTGCAGGAACGGGCGAACCACAACGAGCAGAGATGACTTTAGATGTTTATGGGGATGTAAAACAAGCTTCAGAAACTGGTGATGGTCCAGTTGATGCTATATTTAAATGTATTAAAGCTCTTTATCCACACGATGTTAATTTACAACTTTATCAAGTTCACGCTGTAACAGAAGGAACAGATGCGCAAGCAACAGTAAGTGTTAAAATTGAAGAAAAAGGAAAAACAACAGTGGGCCAAGCAGCTGACACAGATACGTTAGTTGCATCAGCAAATGCCTATATTAATGCATTAAATAAAATGATTATTAAACGAGATAAAACAGCTCCAATGGAGCAAGACAATCAAAAAGTGAGAGGTATATAAAATGGGACTATTCGACAGAGTTAAAAAAATTTGGAGCCAAGATATGGCAATTGACCTTGGAACAGCTAACACATTAGTTGTTTTAAAAGGACAAGGTGTAGTTTTAAATGAACCCTCTGTTGTTGCAATAGTTGAGCAAGGTGGAAAAAAAAATGTTTTAGCAGTTGGCGATGAAGCAAAAACAATGCTTGGTAGAACGCCTGGAAATATTAGCGCTATAAGACCTTTAAGAGATGGGGTAATTGCTGATTTTATTGTAACTGAAGAAATGATAAAACACTTTATAAAAAAAGTTCACAAAGGAAGTACGTTTGCAAATCCTAGAATTTTAATTTGTGTTCCAACAGGGTCTACACCTGTTGAGAGAAAAGCTATTCAAGATAGTGCACTTGCAGCAGGTGCTAGAAGAGTACAATTAATTGAAGAACCTATTGCTGCAGCTATTGGAGCGGGCCTCCCTATTTCTGAAGCAACAGGATCTATGATTGTTGATATCGGTGGAGGAACTAGTGAAATTGCTGTGATGTCATTAGGTGGATTAGTTTATTCAAAATCTTTAAGAATTGCAGGAGATGCAATGGATACAGCAATTGTTAACTATATGAGAAAAGAATACAATTTATTAATTGGAGATGGTACAGCTGAAAAAATTAAAAAAGAGATGGGTACAGCAATACCAACAGGCAAAAATACCTATCCTGTAAAAGGAAGAGATTTGAGATCAGGCACGCCTAAGGAAGTAAATATTACTGAGGAAGACACAGCAGAAGCATTAAATGATATAATGAAGGAAATGGTTAATTCTATTAAACAAGCATTAGAAAATACACCTCCTGAATTATCAGCTGATTTAGTTGATATGGGATTAACACTAACTGGAGGTGGGGCATTATTAAAAAATATTGATAAACGTTTTTCAAAAGAAACTGGTTTACCAGTGCATGTTGCAGATGACCCGCTATCATGTGTGGCTGTTGGAACTGGAAAAGCTTTGGATCAAGAAGAAACTTTTTCTACCATGTTATCTGAATATTAAGAAAAATGGCTACAGGCAGAGATGATTTTGTAATAGCCTTTAGATCTGCATTTTTAAAAAAAAAAGATAAACAAAAATTTTCATTATTAACCTTATTATTCTTATCTATATTTGTAGTTATTTTAAGTAGTTTTGATTTTAAGATAATTAGACTAATAAAGTTTGGAATTAATGAAGTTGTTTATAGATCATCTTATTTAATCTCAATACCTGAAAATAAAATACAAAATATAAAAAAGGAATTAACAGCTCATTTAAAAATATATAGTGATTATGAAGATATTAAATCTGAACTTAATATTCTAAAAGAAAAAAAGTTAACAAATGATTTTTTAAAACTAGAAAATGAAAAATTAAGAAACTTAATTGATGAAAATGTTTCTTCAGATGAGATATTAGCTAAAGTTTTAATTGATAAGGAAAGCCCATTTTTAAAATCAATTGTTTTAAATAAAGGGAGTAAAGACAATGTAAAAATTGGAATGGCTATAATGGATGGCGTATATTTAGCTGGCAAAGTTATTGAAGTAAATTATACAAATTCAAGAGCATTACTTCTCTCAGATCTAAATAGCAAGATTCCAGTTACGTTGTTACCTGACAGAATTCAAGCTGTACTATCTGGAACTGGGAAAAATCATGGAATTATTGAATATACCAAGGAAAAAGTAGATGATGAAATCAATGAAAAAGATAGAATAATTTACACATCTGGATTTGCTGGATTATTTAGATCTGGAATACCAGTGGGTAGAATGTTTCAGAAATCAAATGGTCAAATTGATTTTTTTTCAAAATTCACTCAATTAGAGTATGTAAAAATAGTTTCCTTTGATATGGAGAGTCAAAAATAATGTCTTCACTTAACAAATCAACTTTTTCCAGAATACTATTTTCATATTTTCCAACATTAATGTTATTTTTTTCAGTATTTAACGAATATGATTTTAATTATTTAAAAATTGAATATTTTTCATTTAATTTTGTTTATATCTTAATTTTTTACTGGACTTTAAGAAATCCTAATTATCTTGGGTATATCTCAATATTTTTAGCTGGTATTATTAATGATGTTATCGTTGGAATCCCAATTGGAATAAGCAGCTTTTGTTATTTATTAATTTGCTCAGTAACTGCGTATATTAGAAATATAACCTTAAGTGCTAACTTTATAAATGATTGGGTGTCAATATTGTTCACTGTATTATTAATTAACTCAATTCAAATATTAATTTTAGATTTTATATTTAGCCACAATCCAGATTATCTTTCTTATCTAATTAATTCTGGATTTACATTTATATTGTACCCATTATTTTATCTTTTTTTTAATTATTTAGATCAAAAAATTTCATTACAACCAAATGATTAAAGATAGCTCAGGTATAAGAAAAACAGACGTAATAAACAGAAGAATGTTTGTTATTGGTGCTGCTAAGTTAATAGTATTTTCTGGAATAGTTGCTCGTTTATTTTCTCTACAAATTAATGATAATAAAAAATATTTAACTCTATCTGATAAAAATAGAATTAGAGAATGGAAACTACCTCCAACCAGAGGAGAAATTGTAGACTATTTTGGAAATATAATCGCTGGAAATTTAAAAGTATATCAACTTCATATTATACCAGAACAAGTAGAAAATTTTAATTATCTTTTATCAAGATTAAAAACACTTTTAGAGTTATCTGATAAAAAAATTGCAAACATTTTAAAATCAAAAAAACAAAAAAAACCTTGGGAAAGTATTATTGCTGCAGAAAATTTAAGTTGGGTTCAGTTTTTGAAGATTAATAACTATTTGCATGATTTAGTTGGGGTTAAACCAGTTATGACTATTTCAAGAAATTATCCATTTAGTGAAATTTACACACATGTTTTAGGTTATGTAAGCCAGCCTAATGAAAATGACATCTTAGAAAATGAAACAATCCAAGAAAGATTTGTTACAGGTATGAAGGTTGGAAAGTTAGGCTTAGAAAAAAGATTAGAAAACTATTTAATAGGCACAAATGATATTCAAAGATATGAGGTAAATGCCTATGGAAAAAGAATTAATCAACTTGAACATCAAATAGGTCAACAAGGATCTAAAATTAGATTAACTTTAGATACTGAAATACAAAAATTATCTGCAAAATTATTAGCAAACAAGGCTGGATCAATAAGTGTTATGGATATTTATACTGGTGAGGTTTTAGCAATGTATTCTTCACCATCATATGATCCTAATTTATTTTTATTTGGTATTAGCAATGATGATTGGGAATTAATTAGAAATAATTCTCTAAAACCATTAATAAATAAAACGCTTTCTGGCTTATACTCTCCAGGCTCAACTATTAAACCACTAGTAGCCTTATCTGCTCTAGAAAATAAAACTGTCAACGAAAGCTTTAAAGTTAAATGTACTGGTAAAACAGAACTTTATGGTCAAACCTTCCATTGCTGGAAAGAAAAAGGACATGGTCTAGTAAACTTAAAAGAAGCCATGAAACAATCTTGTGATACCTATTTTTATGAAATTGTAAGAATTCTTGGAGTAGATAAATTAAAAATTACTGCAGAAAAATTTGGTCTAGGAAAAAAAGTGTTAGGTGAATACTTTGAAAATGAAAAGCAGGGTTTGTTTCCTAATACCATTTGGAAAAAGAACAATCTTGGAAAAGGATGGGTTTTAGGTGAAACATTGATAACTGGTATTGGTCAAGGATATACTCAAACTACGCCATTGCAGTTATGCTTAATGACTGCTCAAATAGCAAATGGTGGATATAAAATTTCTCCAAAAATTATTGTTAATAATAAGCCATTAAATTTTTTAGAGGCAAAAAAAAATATGGAGTTAAGAAGCTCTATTGATCCAAATCTTCAATTAATTAAAGATGAAAAGAATTTAAAAATAGTTCAAAAAGCAATGTTTAGTTCTACCAACGAAATTAGAGGAACTTCATATCGATCACGGATAGATGATCCCAAATATCAATTTGCTGGAAAAACAGGTACCGCACAAGTAAAAAGAATTAGTAAAAGAGAAAGAGAATTAGATCTTAAAATAGAGCAAATCCCGTATAACGACAGAGATCACGCTTTATATGTAGCTTACGGTCCATACATTAATCCAAGATATGCTATTAGTATAATTGTTGAACATGGAGGATCAGGCAGTAAGGCTGCTGCACCAATGGCAAAAGAGCTTTTTAAACTAATCATTGATAGGGATGATTTGAGAGACAAACAATCTAACTTTGAGGAAATAGATATTTAAATGTTTCAACATGACAGATTAAATAATGAATTAACTTTTTTTCAAAAAGTTAAAAATTTAGATTTTATTTTATTATTTTGTCTTGTTTTATTATCAATTGTTAGTGTTTTGGTTATGTATTCAACAGATAGTGGGCAAGTTCTCTATCATACCAAAAGTCATTTTATAAAGCTTTTAACTTTCTTTTCATTAATGATAGTGATTTCTTTTTTTAATATACGGTTGTGGCATATTACTTCTTATTTTATTTATTTTATTATTCTTCTTCTTTTAATTTGGGTTTCAACTTATGGAATTAAGGTTTCAGGATCACAAAGATGGATTAATTTATATTTTATAGTTTTACAACCTTCAGAACTAATGAAAATTGGGATAATTTTATGTCTTGCAAAATATTATCATAGACTAAAAATTGACAACATAAACTCATTCACAAGTATTTTAGTTGCTCTTTCAATCATTATAGTTCCAATTATTTTAGTTCTATCTCAACCTGATCTTGGAACGTCTGTATTAATAGCTTTGAGTGGATTAATAATTTTATGGTTAGCTGGAGTAAAAATGAAATATTTTTTTATTTCATTTATAACTTTTTTGATTTCGTTGCCTTTTATTATTTCCTTTTTAAAACCATATCAAAAACTACGAATTCTTACTTTTTTAGATCCAGATAGAGATCCTCTAGGTGCAGGATATCAAATTATTCAATCAAAAATTGCTATTGGATCAGGTGGACTAAGTGGAAAAGGTTTTTTAAAAGGAACACAGAGTTATCTAGAGTTTTTACCTGAAAAGCATACTGATTTTATTTTTACTTTATTTTCAGAAGAGTTTGGTTTTATAGGATCTATTTGTCTTTTATTAATTTATTCAATAATCATTATAAGAGTTATTAGAATAGGAGTTATTTCAAGAAGTGATTTTGCAAAGCTGTTTTGCTTTGGATTTGCTTTTGCGATCTTTGTTTATATTGTAGTAAACTTATGTATGGTGCTAGGTTTGCTACCTATAGTTGGTTCTCCTTTGCCCATCTTGTCGTATGGAGGATCTTCAATGCTAGCAACAATGATAGGATTTGGTATTGTCTTGAGTGCTAAAATAAACCATAAACAAATCATTGCTTAACAATTTAAGCTTAAGCAGGTGTATAATTTGTCACTATAAATATTAGATTATAATTGTATAAAAGTTTGATGAATAAAAATATTAAAGTAGGTATAGTTGGAGCTGGTATACAGGGGATTTCAAATGCATTATTTCTTCAAAAAAAAGGTTTTCATGTAACAATCTTTGATCGTGATAACCCTGGTGCGCAGGCTGCATCTTATGGAAATGCAGGCCATTTCTCTCCATACGCTTCTGTTCCCCTTAACAGACCCGATGTTCTTGCAGATGTTCCTGCAATGCTATTAAGCTCTTCAGGTCCACTAGCATTAAAATGGAATTATGTTCTTAAGATGATTCCATGGTTTATGAAATTTATCATGAATTCAACCACAAAGAACATGATGCATACTGCAAAAAATATGCATCAAATTCTAGACTTAGCGTTACCCGCTTATGATGAATTGTTTGATGAAATAGATTTAGATGGTTTAGTTGAAAATAAAGGAATATTATATGTTTGGAACGATCAAGATCTAAAAAGTAGAGAACTAGAAATTAAAATAAGAGATGAATTGGGAGTTAAACAACAATTAGTTAGCAAATCTGAAATCCATGATCTTGAACCACACATCAAACGTTTTTATCATGCGGGTGTTTATTATCCTTATGCAAGACATGCAAGAAACCCAAAAAAAATTCTTTTAAAACTTTTTGATTTGTTTTTAAAAAAAGGTGGAAGATTTAATAAAGTAAACATTAAAGATATTAATTTTGATGAAGAAAATCCAGTTTTTAAAACAGAAAATCAAAGTTTTATTTTTGATAAAGTTGTAATTGCTTGTGGTGCTTTTTCTAAAAAGTTAACAGATAATCTAGGTGAAAGAATACCACTAGATACTGAAAGAGGGTATCATGTTCATTTTAAGGGATGTGATCATCTTTTGAGTAGACCTGTAATATTTTCAAATCGTGGATTTGGTATTACTCCAATGGAACAAGGTTTAAGAGTAGTAGGTACTGTAGAATTTGGAGGCTTAAATAACCCTTTATCAAAATCAAGAATTAAAAATTTAATTGATAATGCTAAATATATGCTTGGTGACTTACCCGAACATGAGGATGAATGGTTAGGATTTAGACCATCTTTACCAGATTTTTTACCAGTTATGGGCCCTTCAAAAAAATACAAAAATGTTTTTTATTGTTTTGGTCATCACCATTTAGGATGGACATTAGGTCCAATATCTGGAAAGATTGTTTCTGGAATGATAGCTAACGATAACACTAATTTAGATTTAAAACCTTACAGCTCATTAAGATTTAGTTAAGTGAGAAAACAATCAAATTTTCTTGCATATATTTTCCTATTGTCAACAGTAACTTTCTGGGCTGGTAATTTTATAGTTGGAAAATATGCGAGCCTTTACGAAGTGCCCCCATTTTCTCTTAATTTTTATCGCTGGTTCTTTGCCTGGGTAATTTTAGCACCTTTTACTCTTCCTGAAATAATTAAAAAGAAAGAATATATACTTCAAAATTATAAATTATTTATAGTTTTGGGTGTCACAAGTATTACTATTTTTAACTCTATTGTTTATTACTCATTAAATTTTACACAAGTTATAAGTGGAGTTTTGATGATATCTACAATTCCAGTAATGATTATGTTTTTATCATCTATCTTAAAAATTGAAAAAACAAACATGTTTCAAATAATAGGAGTAATACTTTCATTTTTAGGTGTAACAATAATTATTACCAAAGCAAATTTTGAAATCTTAAAAAATTTAGATTTTAATAAAGGTGATATTACAATGGTAGTTGCCATGTTTTCTTGGGCACTATACTCAACTTTATTAAAAAGACAAAAGTATGAACTATCACAAATAAGTTTACTTCAAGTAGTTATTTCTTTTGGCTTGATTTTTTTTAATTCCAGTGTATTTTATTGAATATCAAGTTGGCTTTAGAATTAATCTCGACAAACCATTCATTTTAATTTTATCATATGTTGTTTTACTTCCTGGCTTAGCATCATTTATATTATGGATTAAAGGTATATCTATGATTGGTGCAAATCGATCTGGTGTATTTTTGCATTTGATGCCTATATTCAGTGCAGTAATGGCTATGATTTTTTTTAATGAAAAATTTATGTTTTATCATATCTTAGGAGCCTGTTTTATTATTACAGGAATTTTATTGTCAAATAGGAAAGTTCAAAATGCTTAAAGTTGCAATACTAGACGATTATCAAGATGTTTCACAAGAGTTTGTGGACTTAAAAAAATTATCTGGAAAATATGAGCTTAAAATATTTAGTGAACCTTTTGAAGATGAAGCTGATGCTATCGATCAATTATCTGATTTTGAAGCATTATTAATTATGCGTGAACGTACTCCAATAACAAAAAATTTAATTGAAAATTTAAATGATTTAAAATTTATTATTACGACTGGAATGAGAAATAAATCAATTGATTTAGAGGCTGCAAAAAAAAGGAAAATTATAGTTTGTGGAACTGATATAAACATAAATCCAACACCAGAACTTACATGGGCTCTTATTCTCGGTTTAGCTAGAAATTTTAAGGAAGAAATTGATAATATGTACCAGGGTTATTGGCAGACAACTGTTGGAATTGAATTAAAAGGTAAAATTTTAGGCTTAATAGGCCTTGGCAAGGTGGGTAAACAAGTTGCTAAAATTGGTAAAGCTTTTGGAATGCAAGTTATGGCTTGGAGTGAAAATCTTAATTTAGATGACTGTAAAGAACTTGATGTTCTTCCTTGCAGTAAAGAAGATTTAATAATCAATTCAGATTTTTTATCAATTCATGTACAGGGCGGAGCAAGATATAAAGACTGTATCACCATTAAAGAATTAGATAAAATGAAGAAAACTTCATTTATAATTAATACTTCAAGAGGTCCCATCATAAATGAAGATGATTTAATTATTGCCCTATCAACGAATACTATTGCTGGAGCTGGTATTGACGTTTTTGAAAAAGAACCATTGCCAGAAGGAAATAAGCTAAGATTTTTGCCCAATGCTTTGTTAACTCCACATATTGGATATGTTACTGCAGAAAATTATAGTATTTTTTATACTCAAATGATCGAAGACCTTGAAGCTTGTGTAAATGAAAAGCCTATTCGTATTATTGAATAGAAATGGAATTACCAGTAGTTAATCACGAAGCTTATGTAGCAAAAATTGGTGATGACCATAAATTCCCAATTAATAAATTTGGTGAACTTGCTAACTACTTAATAAATCAAAAAATTGTAAAAAAATTTCATAAACCTTATCCATGCTCATTTGAAACTTTAAATAGAGCTCATTCAGAAAATTATATTAATAATATAAATAATAAAACATTAGATAAAAATGCAGTAAAAAAGATTGGTTTTCCTTTAGTTGACAGTGTGGTTCAAAGATCTTTGGTTGCAACAGGAGGGACAGTATTGGCATCTAAACTTGCTTTAAATTTTGGTATTGCTTGTAATACTGCTGGAGGTAGCCATCATGCAAATTATGATAGTGGAGCTGGTTACTGTGTTTTTAACGATGTAGCAGTTGCTGCATATTATTTATTAGATAGAGGATTAGCTAATAGAATATTAATTGTAGATCTTGATGTTCATCAAGGTAATGGTAACTCTGAAATATTCAAAGATAACAGGCATGTTTTTACTTTTAGTATGCACTCAAAAACCAATTATCCTGCTAAAAAATCTATTAGTGACCTGGATGTTGAGCTTGAGGATAACCTCGAAGATGATGCTTATATTGAAACTCTTAAATTTTATTTAAATAAGCTAAATAGAGAAAATTTTGACTTTGTCTTTTATATTGCGGGTGTTGATATTCATTTAAATGACCGATTAGGTAAATTGAAGGTCTCTGACGATGGGGTTAGAAAAAGAGATGAGCTAGTAATCAATAATTTTTTTTCAAAAAAAATACCTTTTTGTGGAGTGTTAGGAGGAGGTTACAATAATAACTTTAGTAAATTAGTAGAATTACACTCTATATTACATCAAACTTGTGCTAAATTTATCTAACTCATGGAAAAAAAAATTAAAAAAAATCTAACTGCAGAACAAAAATTAGTTTTATTTGAAGAGGGAACCGAACCTCCTGGTACTAGTGAATTAAATCATGAAAAAAGAGAAGGTAGTTATCACTGTACTAATTGTGGTGAAAAGTTATTTGACTCAACTGCTAAATATGAAAGTGGATCAGGATGGCCTTCATTTTACCAATCATTACCTAATGCATTTGAAACTAAAACAGATACTTTATTAGGTTATGAAAGAGTAGAATATCATTGTAAAAAATGTGGTGGTCATCATGGACACATTTTTGAAGACGGACCAAACCCTACTGGCAAAAGATATTGTAATAACGGCGTTTGCTTAACTTTTAAGCCAAAAGAATAATTCAATTCTATCTTAAAAGTTCTTGTAGCTTGTTTTCTTTTTCAAGAGCTCTTGTTTCATCGTAGCCACCAATATGTTGGTCAGCAAAGAAAATTTGAGGAATAGTTCTCTTCCCATTAGCTTTTTTGATCATTTCATCCATCGCACCATCAACTTTTGAAATATCAATTTCTCTATATTCAACTTTGTTTCTAGTTAATAATCTTTTTGCTGCTTCACAATAATTACAAAGTGGACCTGTATAAATAGTTACTGATTTCATATCTTATAAATAGTCACCTTTTCTAATTTTGCTAGTTATTTCTTTTCTTGAATACTCAAATTTTTTTTTGTGTTTAATACTTTTTTGGTTAACCCTTTTTCTCCACAATCTAAAAGAAACTGGCTTTATAGATCGTCTCATAATTTTGATTACTTCGCCTTCGGTCTTTCCTGTCTTTTTCTCTATCTCTTCAAAAGTAATACGATCTGCCCAGGCAGCCCAAATTATCCAATCTGGATCATCAATAGGGGGTTCTGGATTTTTGACTCTAGTTATGGGGGTGTGACCTTTTTTTTTCATAAATCCTTTATATTTGAAAAAAATGATTAATGCATTTTTTTTAAGAGGGTGATATGATATGGCCGATAGTCCATCTTAGCCATCTTTAGCTCCCGGTTTTTTTGGACTATCTGACCTTAAAATGTTCCCCCTAAATTACCTTCTATTTTTACAGATTATTTTATTTTTATTTATCACTCCAGGAACTCCCAGAGTTGTAATCATTTCATATTCTATGAATTATGGAGTTCAAAAATGTATTTGGACTGCCTTAGGTGATGTAACCGCAAACTTTATTCAAGCAACGTTAGTGATTTTTGTAATTGGATCTTTTTTTGTTGATAATCCAAATTTTCTAAATATTTTTAAATGGATTGGAATAAC
>Ga0099797_100601_pt1 | contig 22878 bp, 18 predicted proteins | sample Uncmet_Sort48C_1_FD_89871 | JGI IMG/M metagenome (GOLD analysis project Ga0099797, IMG submission 89871) | Marine eukaryotic communities from CALCOFI LINE 67, Pacific Ocean - C012_Sort48C_1 | ecosystem: Environmental > Aquatic > Marine > Oceanic | place: Pacific Ocean: Monterey Bay | collected...
GTTGCCTTTAAAGCAGGTAAAGCCTGGGGGCAACTGAAGCACCACGAGGCATTCAAATTGATTATTTTGAATTTGATGAAGCCGGCAAAGCAACAAAAATTCGTATCACCCCACCAACAGCACAAAACTTAGCTTGCATGGAGGCGGATTTAAAACAATCATTAACTAAGTTTGGTTTAGATAAATCTGATGAAGAGCTAAGAATGCATGCTGAGATGGTAATTCGCAACTATGATCCTTGTATTTCATGCTCAGCACACTTTCTTACCTTAAATATTGATAGAAAGTAAAAGGAAATTTTATGCATCAGCGATTTTTTAGAAGTTTCCTATTCATCAGTTTGGTCATTTGGGCACTATTTGCCATACTGTTTTTTGATCATTTAAACCTTTTGTTGATGGTCTTTATTGCTTTTATGTTAGGGCTAAGGCATGGCTTTGATGTCGATCATATTGTTGCCATTGACAATGTTACACGACAATTAGCTGCGCAAAACAAATCCAGTGTGTCAACAGGTCTATTTTTTGCCTTAGGACACTCAAGTGTGGTTTTTTTATTAACGTTGTTAGTGATATTGGGTGTCAGCTTAGCCCAAGCACAGCAGTTAGGCATTATTGCAATAGGTGCAATGATTGGTAGTATCGTGTCGATTCTTTTTTTATGGCTAACCGGTGGCATGAATATCTTTTCTCTTTATCGGCCTATTAAGCATGGCGATTGTCAACATGCCCACTCCCCATTGTCAAAGCTTGCTAAGCCATTATTTAAGTTAATTGATAAGCCTTATAAAATGTACCCTGTTGGTTTTTTATTCGGTTTAGGGTTTGATACGGCAACAGAAATTGCGCTATTAGGATTGGCGGCTAGCGCCTCATTAACTGGCGAGTCAATTTGGTTGATTGTCTCTTTACCGATTGCATTTGCCTTAGGTATGACATGGATTGACTCACTGGATTCACTATTAATGACCAAGCTTGTTAGTACGCAAAAAATAAATGCATTTGCGTTTAAACGTTATAATATTGCCATATTAACGATTGTTATTATCGCTTCATTTGTTGTTGGTTTTATTCAATTATTTGGATTAATAGGCTTTGATGTGAAAGGTTTTTCCAGCTTTGTGGGCGAACATTCACCATGGTTTGGTGTAGGACTCACACTGTTATTTATGCTATTTTTTATAATAACCATGTTTTATAAGCGCACGAATACTAAGAGGTTGTCATAAAAACACCTGCAAGAAAACCTATTGAGTATTATCTTGGACAAAGTGGTTGGCAATTAATTCATTAGTAAACCAGACCCCCACACCACTGACATCTGTTGGCATTGGTGCCAAACCACCTTCATGCTTGCAGGATGATAAATCCATATGTAACCAACGTACATCTTTAGCGACAAACTGTTGTAAAAATTTAGCAGCAAGAATATGATCAGCATTACCCGTTACTTGGCATTGCTTTAAATCAGCCACCTCAGATTTAAGCGACTCTAAATAATCCTTATCCATCGGAAAAGGCCATACCTTCTCAGCACATAATGTACCATACTTGACTAAGGCTTGCTGCCAGTCATAACAGTTACTAAAAATAGCAGAATATTCAGTACCGAGCGCTCTGACGGCAGCCCCTGTAAGTGTGGCATAATCAATTAATAAATCAGGCTTATGCTTACTTGCCAAGCATAAAGTATCTGCTAGAATCAAACGACCTTCAGCATCAGTATCAACAATCTCAATCGTTTTTCCATTTAAAGCACTTACAACATCATTCGGTAAAAACGCATTTTTATCCACATTATTTTGTGTAATCGCCAGATAACAATCAACTTTATAAGGTGCTTGTTGCATGCTTAATGATAAAAGACTACCCACCGCAACAGCGCTGCCCATCATATCATCATTCATGCCAAACATATATTGAGGCTGTTTCAAACTCACACCCCCGGTATCAAAGCATACCCCTTTTCCAACCAGTGCAATTGTCTTTTCGTACTCTTGAGGGATATAACTAAGCTTCACAATTCCTGCAACATCACTTGCCAAGGCAACGGCTGAAAAAGCACCTGCACCCATTTCATTTAATTTTTCTTTATTATAATATGAGAATTCCCAATCTTCATTCTGAGCTATTTTTTGTAAACGCTCAATATAAATTTCAGGTGTTAAATAATTGCTTGGCAAGATAGTTAAATAACGGGCGAGTGCATTGCCTTTATGCTTGGCCAAGACTTCTAAAAAATCATTCTCAGCATAATCACCAATAACATCAATCTCAACTTGTCTTGCTTTTTGCTTTACCTTAAAGTTTGGCATCTCTTGCGTGTGCGCTAATAGTGCTCGCAACACTGCAGCAACTGTATCATCATCGGCATACTTGGTTAAGACAGCAATACGTTTGACATCATTGATATTCAGCTTCTTAAGTAAATTTGAAAGATCCTTTAACCATCGGTAAAGATCCGTTTGATCGATATTTTTTTTAACAATGACATGAGTACCCAAATCGTTAGGCAACTGGGTAAAATAGCCTTTCTTGCTCTTGGGTTCAAAAGTTTGCTTTCTACGATATATTAGCGGCCCAAATGGGATGTCTGACCATTGTGACTCACCATCTGCCACCGCAATTATCAAATCATAATGCATTGACATGTCTAACTCAGTCGTAAAATTCAATCGTGAAGGTGACAAAACATCCAGCATAATAAAACCTCTTTAGCACTTATTTTACATAGCATACGGCTTTTTCTTAGCAATGCTTAGTGATTTATCAGGGCAATCGCATTTAAAAGTTGTTGATTTTTGCTGAAATTTGTGAAAAATTCTGAAAATAAAGCCCGACAATGAAAGAAAACACAGTAACTTCGTCAATTTTCACACACTTTGAGTCTGTAAAAGATCCGAGAGTTAATAGATGCAAAAAACATAAGCTGATAGACATTTTATTTATGACTTTAAGTGCTGTTATTTGCGGCGCGGATAATTGGGTGGCAATAGAGGCATTTTGTAAAGCAAAGAAAGATTGGTTAACAGATGTGCTTAAACTAAAGAATGGTATTCCCTCGCATGATACATTCGGTAATGTATTTGCCATGCTTGATACAGCGCAATTTAGCGAGTCTTTTACTCATTGGATGCGTGATATTGCCACATTGAGTAATAATGAAATTATAGCAGTTGATGGAAAGTGTCTACGAGGAACAAAGGGCGGTAACAAATCGGCTATTTATATGGTGAGTGCGTGGGCATGTAAAAATAAATGTGTGCTAGGTCAGCAAGTTGTTGATGAAAAAAGTAACGAGATTACAGCCGTTCCCAAACTGCTCAAGAAGCTTAATTTAACAGGTGTTACAGTGACAGCAGATGCAATGGGTTGTCAACGTGATTTGTCTAAACAAATTGTCGAGCAAGGAGGGGACTATCTTTTTTGTTTAAAAGGGAATCAAGGAACGTTACATGATGATGTGATGCTATGGTTTAAAGGTCAGTTTCAAAAGCAGTTTAAGCAGCATGAAACATTAGACGGTGGGCATGGGAGAATAGAGCATCGTTTAACGATGTCGACAAGTGATATTGATTGGTTGCAAGAGCATCATAATTGGCCATATTTAAAAAGCATCACAGCGGTGACCTCGAAAAGAGAAGTTAGGGATAGTGAAGCTGAGTCAGGTTATAAAGAAAGTCTGGAAACACGCTATTTTATTAGCTCAGTAAGTTCAGATAAGGTTGAGAAGATATCGACTGCAATTAGGGCGCACTGGGGCATTGAGAACCAATTACACTGGTCATTAGATATGTCATTTGATGAAGACCATTCGCGAGCCAGAGTTGGTAATAGTGCTGCCAACTTGAGTACCATTAGGCATGTTGCATTAAATTTAATAAACAAAGAAAAGACAGCTAAAGTTGGCGTTAAAACTAAACGCTTAAAAGCTGGGTGGGATGAACAGTATTTACGAAAAATCATTCAGGGGATTTAAATGCGATTGCCCTGAGTGATTTATTTCTTTTTTTAGTATTTTATGCTTTTTTGCAAGTTGACTCTTTCCATTTATGAAAATGCCGTTATAATTAGCCGCATCTTACGGAGAGATGGCTGAGTGGTCGAAAGCGGCGGTCTTGAAAACCGTTGACTGTAACAGGTCCGGGGGTTCGAATCCCTCTCTCTCCGCCATTACCTTTCTTTTTATTTAATTGAAACACTTATATATCAGTTTATTCAACGACATTTGAAGTGATGGAATTTCTCATGATACCGTCAAAAATGATTCTATCGCAAACTAGATATTAGGAGATTATGGGTGGGTTTTAGGTGCTTTATTACGGTGTCATATTAATGATTATCTGTGCTGAAATTAAAAGTTGAAATAAAAAATAAAATGCTGTAAACACTTAAGCTGTTCTTAAGTATTGATCCCTAAACTTGGCATTAGTTAGTCAAGGTGTCTTTCACTCTCCCTTTCCCCTTCTAATTAAAGCCCTTGACTAAACGCTTTTTAAAATTACGCTCATTTTCTTCTAATAATGAAAGTAATTAAAATTTTTGACTACACTTAAAAGAACAAATGAAAATTTAAGCAACTTCCTCTCCCAAGCATGCTTAGATTAATAAAAACTCGTTGATTCACCCCTCTTTGATGGAGGCTAAACAAGAATATGAAGTTGACATACCCCTTTGTTGACTTCGTATTTTTGGTTTTGGTGTTTCTTAAATTTGATAGAGGAGGATTGGAAATGATCAAAGTAATCTTGCTATATCTCTCAACCCACTTAAAACATGGACAACTTCAAGTGGCTTATATCCTCTATAGACAATAAGATAATGCCACTTAAAAGTAAGAAATCTAATATCTTCATTCGGTGTTATATCGTGCCTTACGTGACCTACGCATGGATTACCTCGCTTGCTGAGGTGTATAGCCCACATTCAACTTTACTCTGTATAAATCTCTCAGGCTCTAGCGTTAATGATATGTTCATAATTAAACCTTTTGGAAAGCGTTTCTTATATCATATATTAGCATTATTTGTTATTTTTGTGATAGCAAAGAATATTGAACATTAGGGATTGGAGAAAAATAAATCCTCGGAGTCTGCACATATTTAACTTCCCCTTCTTTAGAGTCATTTTTAGTGATCCAATTTAAATTGTTCTTCTATTTTTTGTCTATACTATTGGATAAATAGTTCAAGCAATAAACAACATGCTGCTAAAAAAGGATTACCATCGCCCAGCAAACCCATTAAGGAAAAACACTATGAAAATTAAGTCCCTAAGCATTGCTATTAGCTCATTATTTATCTACACGAATGCCTTTGCGGCTCCAAGCACTCAAGACTATGCAACGACATTAAATACACTTGCCAATACATCAGTAACGGCAAAATCCAATTATTTTCCAATACAAATTGTTGATAACCTTAAAGATAATAATGAGCAAGGCATCACAAATGCTTATCTTCTTATGCTTGCTAAGCAAATCCCTGAGGTAAAAACAGATCCTGCTAATGCTTGTGTTATACATTTTACCTCCGAAGATTTAGATGGTAAAACAGTTGCTACTGGTCATTGTATTGTGCCACAAGTTGACGAAGATATTGGACAGCAAGCACAAACTTTGAGCTCTCTTCCTGGCTATAATGCAAACACACATAGTATTTTAGTCTATATCCCTAAGGTACAAAGTGGACGAGCCTTTCTTTCTTTAAATCATAAATTAAGTATGTATACACTTGAAACAGATCATACGATAAGTTATCAAGCACCAGATGATAGTAATAAACAAGATCCTAGTTATGACATTATCTATGATAAATTTGAGTTCACCTATGGGACTGATGGTGTATTTTGGATTAGCCCAACCTCTGTTGATTTTTTTTCAATTCCAATTAGTTTAATAAAGTATGGTACAACTGAAACATCTGGAGATTTGCAAGCAAGCTCAGGTGCCCCACTTAATCAGACAAGAACTCAAATCATTAACAATATGAACCAAACATTAGCTACAGCAGAAAATCCTTGGACAGATCTACTGCATACTTATGATGACACAAAGATTCGGATTGCAGCCCCACATATTGCCCCAAACTTTCCTAAAGACAGTTATTTAAATAGCTATGTTACAACCTTTAGAAATTACTATAAAGATAAAACACTAACCATTAATTGTAGTGAACTGATTGGGGATGCAGGCCACCCAATGCCTTTAGGTCAAAAATATGGGTATGTTGCCAGCGGTCCTGCTAAAGGTCAGCCCTTGTATCCTGCTAATCTTTATCCTGAATTATATAAATTCACAGGAAAAGTAAATGCTCAAAATCAGTTTGTTTTTAGTAATCAAATAGGTGTAGATCAAGTAAATCAGACTAAAGGAAAACATCTTGGAGCTGTAAGTGCAACAATTGATTTAAACAATACGGTTCAAATTGCAAAAGGATTCTTGGAGCCAGGCCAAGCAGGCACCGCATTTGCTACACCAGATAAAACTCTGCAAAGTGTGCTTGTTAAAAACATAACAGCAGCATGGTCAGTAGGCTTATTAACACCATCACCACAACAAAATGTATCTCTTAGTACAAATTATTTTGAGAATCATAAAAGCAATTATTACCAAACTGGTTCATATGATGTTTATGCAAAAGCAATTCATGCAATTATGCCAAATACTTATGCGTATGCATATGATGACGTAGTCAAGTAGGATGGAACACTTAGCTCAAACAATAACACTCAACCGATAACGATAGTCTTTGGTGATATGAGTGGTGTTAATATTCCTACACCACCGCCACCAACACAATTTAAGCCAGCAATAATAACAGGCATTACAGATAGCCAATCAAACGAAAACTCATTATATTGTGACGGCACAAATTGTACAGCTAGTATTAGTTTTAAAGCTCCTGCTCAAAAAGAAGTAAGCTATTATCCATTAGCACATAATTTATTCGGCAATATAAGCGCCAATGATCTTGCTAAAAAACAGGCTATCGTATCAGGAACAAATCAAGGGACTGGTATTCAAAATTACACAGCAAGATTAACGATCCCACAAGGTGATGTTAAGGGCTCACCTGAAATAGGCAGTACAGGCAGTATCAACGGTTTACAAGTTCAGGTGTTTGCTTGCTCTGCCTTACCTGGTGGCAACTGTCCTGGTATTGCACGTGCCTCAGGAGTAGGTAACCCAACAAGTTCTGCCGTTTATCCTAAAGAAAATGTTAGTGTTTTACCGGTCACGATTAACTCGCATACTGGTTATACATGTTCAGGCGGTTCTTGTAGTGTAACACTCCATTGGACTATTGCTCAAAAGCAGGGAACAAATGTCCAATACTATATTGGCCTGCAAGGTTATACCCCAGGGTCTGTAACAGGATTTGAAAATGGTGTCTACTCACTTACTACAGCAGGAGCCACTACACAAACAATCAGTGTCAGTTATGCTGATTTAAATGCGAGATTAACTCAAGCACAAGTATTTTCGTGCTCAACATCAAATAACGACTGCCCAACGCCAACGAATAATTACGCTCCAGTTAATGCAGCACCAGGTAGTCAGCCAATTGATTTAACTCACCCAAAAACCTCAAGCTAATCTTCCTTCCTCATAAAAAATTAAATTAGAGCACTGCAAATGAGATTTCTTTCTTATAGATAAAATGAAACATTTTATCTATAAGGGTTAATGAATCACGGGACAAATCAACAATTTCATCTTCTTTTTCTTATGCACCTTTTGATTTTTAAATTCCCAGACTTATACTCCTAAAGTATCGCTTTAGTTATAACTTGCTATAAGGAAAAATCGTGATACAGGAATATAAAAAGCCAGATGAAGAAGATACTTCAATTAAAACATCACTCAAAGGCATGGGGCTCATTGATAATCCTATTTTAAACAAGGGCTCTGCATTTACCCAAGTCGAACGCGATCAATTTAATCTTCATGGCAAGCTACCGATTCAAATTGAATCTATGCATTGTCAACTTATGCGCGTTTATAGGCAATTTAAAGAAAAAAGCTGTAATATCCAAAAAAACATCTTCTTAAATCTACTACATGACACCAATACCACACTATTTTATAAATTTGCCAGTCAACATATTGATGAAGTTCTTCCTATTGTCTATACCCCCACTGTCGGTGATGCCGTAGAGAAATATTCCGCTGAGTTTCGGCGCCCTGCTGGGGTTTATCTTGCTTATGATGACCAGGAGAATCTAGATCAAATTCTTGCTGAGCATGCAAAGCAGCAGCAAATTGACTTCATTATTGTCACAGATGGTGAAGCCATACTTGGTATTGGTGACTGGGGTATTGGCGGCATGGATATTAGTATTGGCAAATTGATGGTTTACATCATTTGTGCTGGCATTAATCCGGCTAATGTTTTACCTATACAACTTGATGTTGGCACCAATAATCAAAAGCTCTTAGATGACCCGCTTTACCTAGGCTCAAAACATCCTAGAGTTACCGGTGAAAAGTATGATCAATTTATTGAAAAATTCGTCACAAGCGTGAAACAACATTTCCCTAATGTATATCTACACTGGGAAGACTTTGGCCGAGATCACGCTCGATCCATTCTAGAGAAGTATCGCAATCAGCTTTGTACTTTTAATGATGATATGCAAGGCACAGGCATTGTAGCAACGGCTAATGTTCTATCAGCTATCAAAGCAACACATACTCAAATGAGTGATCACAAAGTTGTTATGTTTGGTGCTGGAACCGCAGGATGTGGCATTATGGATCAGATCCTTGATGCCTTTGTCGCCAGTGGCATGAGTCAACAAGAAGCTTATGATCGATTTTATATCATCGATCGTTTTGGCTTGGTGACTCAAGATATGCCAGATTTGCCTTTTTTTCAAAAGCCTTATGCCAAATCAAAAGATGCTCTTAAAAACTGGCAAATTAGTGACCCTAACAACATATCATTAGTAGAAGTCGTCAAAAATGCAAAGGCAACGATTTTAATTGGTTGCTCTACGGTTAAAGGCGCATTTAATAAACCCGTTGTTACTGCGATGATGCATAACATTGAACGTCCAGTCATTATGCCTTTATCTAATCCAAACTCACACTGCGAAGCAACACCTGAAGATCTCATTCACTGGAGTGATGCTAAAGCAATTATCGCTGCAGGAAGTCCATTTGACCCTGTGATTTATAAAGGTAAAACCTATCAAGTTTCACAAGGTAACAATGCCTTTATTTTTCCAGGCTTAGGCTTAGGTGCTATTGCCGTTAAAGCAACTAAAATGTCTGATGGCATGATTCGTGCCGCATGTCAAAGCTTAAGCAGCTTTTCACCTTTAAGAAAATCCAGTGATAATCCAGTACTTCCACCAATACATGAGGCAGTAACTATCAGTAAATCTGTTGCCATAGCTGTAGCAAAACAAGCGGTTAAAGAAGGCTTATCTGCGATAGGCGCTAAAGAACATGAGGCAGAAACTTTGTTAAGACAAACTCAATGGCAGCCAGAATATCAAGTATTAGAACCTATTTAGAAAATATCCAGAAACAACATAAATACTTTATTAAAAGCGAATAAAGAATTTTGCCGTTAATACCACACCCACATAAGATAGCTCTGCCCCAAAGTTTTTATAGGCAAAATCCACATACAACTCAGGAATAGGTAAAACTGGTAGGTATTTGGCATACACTGACATTCGCTCATCATAACCAGACATAAGCCCCAAGCGATACCCAATATTCATTTTTGTATTGCTAGATAATTGATTGGTGTATAAATTTCGCTGCACACCCACAACAAAAGCACGATCACTAAATGAGTTTAACAATGTACCGACAAAAATACTATTGTACAAACCAGCAATTAACTTATTTGATCGGCGGTCAAGCAGATTAAACTAGTTAACGCAACAAGCACCTTTTGATTAAATCTTCAAAATATCAGAAGGTCGTTTAAAATTAAGACACTTTCTTGGCCGATTATTTAATTTATTTTCAACCAATTCTATCATGTCTTCACTAATGTTATTAAAGTCAGTTCCTTTAGGGAAATACTGACGTATCAAACCGTTAGTGTTTTCGTTAGTTCCTTTCTCCCAAGAAGAATAAGGATGTGTAAAGTAAAAGTCAATACTTAACTGTTTAGAAATGGTCTTGTGGTTGGCAAACTCAGTCCCATTATCACCAGTTATCGTATGGATTGTCAGGTTCAATTTATTAGCTCTTTTAATAATCGCATTAGCAACTATTTCTGCCTCTTTGCTATTAACTTTAATGATTGATGTATAACGACTACTTCTTTCAACCAGAGTAACCATTGAGCTTTGATGCATTTTCCCAATAACACTGTCAACTTCCCAGTCACCAACCCTTAATCGCTTATTAACTATCTCCGGCCTAAGCTCAATACTAACTCTATCTTTAATGCTACCACGGTATACTTTCTTGTTTTTGTAATGTTTACCTTGCCGTCTTAATGATTCATGCAGGAGACCGCCACTAGAACGGTTTTCCTTGATGTAATTATAGACCCATTGATGACTGATTTGAAAACCAAACTCAGGATTGTCCTTTAACCAGCCACTAATCTGCTTAGGGCTCCATTCTGTTTGAATAAGCACTCTTACTTGAGTCCAGTTATCCTCTGTTAATTTACTCTTCTCGCAAGAGCGCCTACGAGATTTAGTGATATTACTAGCTTTATCAGCTCTATACACGCCATCTTGAGTGTTTCTGGCAAGCTCTCGAGTAATTGAACTTCTGTGTTTTCCTAATTCATTAGCAATTTTACTTGCAGACAATCCAGCAGTATGTAAAGCTTCTATTTTAATTCGATCTTCGTGAGTTAACTTGCTCATTTTTAAACCTCTTTATTATGAGGTGCAATTGGAATAATTATATCTTATCATAAATTCCTTTTGTTGCGTTAACTAGTTTAATCTGCCAAACAAAGCTAAACCACCTTATTTGAAATCTATCTTCTATACTTAAAATTTCTTTAGCAAATACTATATTGCCATTTTCCTAATCTATAGACTACCAACAAGTGCAATAGTTTATAGCTACCACGATTCTGAACAATATTCCAGATTCAGGTACACAAAGCTGTAACATACTCTCAAAAGATCATCATTTTTTCAACTGCGATATATTAGTTAACTGAAAAAAGTGAGCTGATAAAGATTTGTAAACAGAATAACCCCAATAAAGCAACAACGGGGGAGAAATCCAAGCCGCCTTGCGTCACCGGCACAAATCTTCTGACTTTGCTTAATAAAGGCTCTGTTAATTGTTGCAAGGCAACCATTGCTGGATTATAGCCACCTTGCGAGAACCAACTGGCGATCGAGCGGATAAAAATCAAAACGATATATAACCATATGACAGCCAGTATTAGTTTGATCAATGCAAAAAGCCATAGCAATGGCCAGTTGACCAAACTGATTTCTGAAAATAATAACTTCTCTAAAATAAGTTGAAGCATAATTGTAATATAGGCTAAAATAATCGCCGCACAATCAACTCCAAAAAACCCAGGAATTACGCGACGCATCGGCTTTAAAAATGGGTTAGTTATACGGATAATCAACTGACAAAAAGGATTATAGAAGTCCGCTTTAACCAACTGTAAAAACAAACGCACAAGCACGGCATAAGTAAATAAACTAAAAATGACCTCAATTAAAAACAAACCAACATTATTAAAGGCGCTACCCATTGATTACTTCCTTAATTACTATTATCTTTCTACATCTTTCACATTAAGGAATTGTCATAAAACAAAATAAACGTCTTTGCCTATTTCTTCTTTATCTAGGTTGCTTAAACTTCAATATAGTCTTACTATGTCTATGTTTAAGGCGCCTTGATAGAAAATAAATTCACGACACAAACCTTTTATTTTATTTTTCTCCAATCCCTAAAGGCGAAATATACAATACCGCTAGAGACCAAGATCATGAGCAATTGCTTTATCAAACAGCTTCGACAACTCTTTTGATCGCTCAATGTTCGCTTCAACAGCCCTTTCAACCAATTGATCAAGCTTATCTGCTATCATACTTTGCAATGCTGCTGCTGTAACCCCGCCTTTCGAGGTAACATTTTGTCTTAATTTATCAATGTTTTGCCCACAGTCTAACGCCATTTTGCTTGAACCTAAAGCAGTTTGTGTCACTAGTAAGGTTGCTTGCTCATGATTTAGCCCAGCTTTTACAGCTGTAACAATTAACTCCTCCATTAATAAAAAGAAGTAAGCAGGTCCAGAACCCGAAATTGCAGTTATGACATCAATTAAAGCTTCTTGATCAACCCAAGTTGTCACTCCCACTTTACGCATAATTTGCTCAGCCATCTCTTTTTGTTGGCGCGAAGTTGCCTCATTTGCATAAAACCCAGTTGCACCACAACCTATAATTGCAGGCGTGTTAGGCATTGCCCGAACGATGGCAGTTTTATTGCCTATCCACTGCTGTAGTTGCACAATTGGAATTCCCGCAGCAATTGAAATATATAAGGCATGATTTAGCGATTTAATACTTGGCTGTAATTGCCCAATCAACCCTTGCATTGATTGCGGTTTAACACAGAACAAAATAATATCTGCCTGCTTTATTGCCTCATTAGCATTACTGAATATATTCACCTGGTACTGTTGCTTTAAATGCAACAAACGTGCTTCATCAACATCAACAACATTAATCATTGCACTTGAAAACTTTTCCGCAACCAGACCACAGATAATACTCTCAGCCATGTTACCACCACCTAAAAAACAAATTTTTGCATTAACCACTTATTTAAGTTCCTTGTAATTATTGATTTTTTCAAGCGTATTATAAATCACTTATTAAGATATCTATTGTTTCAAATGCCATTTATAAACTCAAGCTTTTTAATCGACACAAATTTAATGTCTTAATCATGGATGTATGTGTAAAAGAAGGCTATTTTGATGTTTGATAAACACTAAACCGGCTAATCACAATTGTAATAAAGAGCACCCAAAGTGCTTTAGTTTCTTGATTCACAAATAAGCCCTCATTTTTCAATCTTGAGTATGATAGACTTATCGGCCTTAGATAATCAATAACATAGGTGACCAAATTAATTATGCCTAGTATTGTTTTTGCTTCAAGCAATAAAGGAAAAATTGCCGAAGTAAGTGATCTTTTATCACCCTTGAAAATCACTGTAATCCCACAGACACAATTCAATATAGTAGATGCCGAAGAAACAGGGCTAAGTTTTATTGAAAATGCCATATTAAAAGCTCGACACTGCGCCAAACACACGGGGCTTCCTGCTCTAGCAGATGATTCTGGCTTATGCGTCCCTGCCTTAGGTGGTGCCCCAGGCATCTATTCGGCCAGATTCTGTGGTGAACATGGCAATGATGATGGCAATATTAATAAGCTACTTACTAAAATTATCAATATCCCTGAGAATAAACGCCAAGCATTCTTTCAATGTGCTTTAGCATTAGTGCAAAATGAAAATGACCCAATGCCTATTATCGCAGAAGGACAGCTTCAAGGAGAGATTATTATGCAAAGGCAAGGAAATAAGGGTTTTGGCTATAATCCTATCTTCTTAATTCCTCACCTAAATAAAACTCTAGCCGAAGTAGATAAGCAAACTCGTGATCAAATTACTCATCGCGCCCAAGCACTTCAAAAACTTATTAGTAAACTTACCTATATAACGACTTAGGCAACAATTTATTGACTATAGTGAATATTTAAGCCACACGACAAGATTGAAAAAACCAGTATATTTCCCAGTTTTTTTACCAATTAATAGGAGTATACTCAAAAGAGTAGCTTGTGTGAATTGGCCGCCACATTATATCCGATATGGTAAGTTATTTCACAATTGGCGTATGTAAGTTTGATCACCGGGGCTGGACGTAAAATGAAGATGGGGCAAAAAATCTTGCGTCATTGCTTTTTAGAGTAATGACGCCGTCACTAATTTTGGTAACAACGGAAAATAAAGAAAGCCTTTAATATCTTTTATTGATAACTGATAATGACTTGCCAATAAACTACGATAATTTTGTACCTGGTCTTGATAGCGTAATATTTGTTCTTTGATAAATTCTTCAATGCTTATGCCTTGAGCAGGCATGCTAAACTTATAATCAATCACTGAAACACCCTTTTCATCAACTATCACTCGATCGGCAATACGTTTAGTGACACTTGAGAATGAGCCCACTTGCATGACTTGCTCACTCATACCATTGGCTGTGAATATCCACGCATGCTTCTGCCAAGTATTCTGTAGTGCTGTACCTATTAATTTTTGCGCTCTTTGAGCACCACTATCACCCAATGCATATTGGCGTAATAACTGCTGGAAGTACTGCTGCCATAAGTCACTTGTATTTGTAAGATTATGTTTTATAACATAGTCAAATACATGATGAAGGATAGTACCAATCAGGCGTTCATCATCAAGAAAAATTTCACTTAAACAAGGTACATTCTCTTTGCCTGTTTTATCTATTTTTAGCTTACCGAGTTCATTACTGTCTAAATGAGTGAAGTTATCAATTGCTTTTACCGATCGATAACGCGGCATTATTGGTATTTGATCTTGTTGTATTGCCTGCTTAATCACATGTTCTGTAATGTCTTGCATGGTTAACAATGCCAGCAAACTATCTTTTGCTGGTGCTTTTTCTTGCTCCATTGCACTTAGCCATAGCTTTTGTTTTGTTCGTGTGCAAGCAACGTATAGTAGGCGCTGCAACTCATATTGTGCACGCTTTCTCTGTATCATGGCAATGGCTTGATATAATGCAGGAGACTTTTGGTCCCAGCTATGCTTAATGGGACTTAATAACAAATGACTTTGTTGATCTGCTAGTTGTAATTGCTCATATAAAAATAGATCACTAGCTTCAGCCTTCCCTAATTTATGTAATTGTGGAATAATGACAAAGTCAAATTCAAGCCCTTTTGATTTATGAATCGTCATCACCTCCACATTTCCTGCACTGACACTACTTACATATTGCAGCTGCATTTTTTCTATTAACTTTTTGACATCGACCAATGCGGTTTGATCTACGGTTAAATAATGCTGCAAAAGCATTACATAGCTATCAACCACAGAGTGTGACTGAGGGTAAATCAAATCACCATCCAATAATTGCCAAACAATTTTCAAGCGTGTGACCAATGAACTACTTGCCTGGGATAACTTCAAGGCGTCTATTTGCTGTAAAAACGCATTTAACTTATCTAATGCCACTTTATTATTGCCATGTGTATTTGCATATTGCCTCAAGCTTTGATAAAAATTTTCCTGTTGTATTGTTTCAGATAAGGGGAGTAAATCTTGCAAGGAAAATGAAAATAACTCTGAAGTTAATAGACTTAACCAATAGTACGGTTCAAAGGGATTTGTTAAAATACAGCTTAGCGCTAAAAGATCTTTTGCTGGCATTTGATCATAAAGTGTTTCAATCTCATTTTCAACCAGTGCAATACCTTGTGATTTAAGTACCGGCACCAGCGTTTTTAGATGACTTCTTGAACGCACTAAAATTGCAATTGATGCTTGAGGATCTTTGAGTTGAAACTGAGTAATTTCATTTGCAATGGCTAATGCTTCAGCTTCTATATTTTGATAGCTCCTTACTTGAATAGCATTACCATCTTGGCTCTGAGAAAGGGTTTGTGAAAACGAATAACTAATACCACCATAATTTGGCACATCTTCAACTGGAAATATTTGACTAAAGGTATCATTCACCCAATCTACAATTGACTTATTTGAACGAAAATTACATGTCAATTGCAGATATCTTGGCTGTAATTGACCTATGCCTTTTTGTTTAACTTGTAAAAACAAGTTCACTTCCGCTTGCCTAAAACGATAAATTGATTGCATTGGATCACCAACGATAAATAGTGTCTTTCCGTCACCTTGATGCCAATGATAGGTTAACATTTCTAATAACTTAAATTGCAAAACAGAAGTATCTTGAAACTCATCAATCAATATGTGTTGAATCTGATAGTCTAGGTAAAGCGCCAAATCTGTTGGCTGATCTATATTCCCTAGTGCAGATAGTGCTTGCAAAGTCACCTCGTTAAAATCAAGCTCGCTTTTTTGCTGAAACATCAACTTTAAATAGCTAACTGCATGAATTGCCAAACTTGAAATATCACTTAATAATTGCCATTGATCTTGAGTGAAATTTGCAGATTTAAATATACTTAGCTCATCAATCAAGCTCACTAAACTTGCCATAGCTTGATCACTAAAGGACTCAATATACTGCTTAAGCCATTGTATATACTGTTTTGCTTTTGGATCTTTGGCTGGCAGGCCATCTCTAGCATTAAATGTCTTTCTAAATATTGATTTATCAGTAAAAAGAAGCTTAATTAATGCCTGCCATGCTGCTAAGTTATCAACTTCTGGCGCTAAAGTAATATATTGCTGATCTCCACTACAATAGTTTAAAATCTCAAGCAACTTGTCCTCACTTTGCGCTTGAGTAAATAATATCTCATAGCAGGCTTGCATATTCGTATGAATAACTTGATGAAAACCTAGTTCAATCGCATTTTTACCTTGTGCTTGCCGATTGTGTAACTGCAATGAGAAAACCACAGGTAACCATTGTTCTCGCTTACTTAACATTCTTGATAAAAGCCCTTTTAAGCGCTGCCAATCATTATCTAAATGCAACATAAGTGATGAAATCTCACTAAACCATGGACAAGCTTCATCGGTTTCTGCTAATAAATTCTCCAACGCCTGTTCATAAAGTTTATCTGGTGTATCCGTAATCTTAGCACTAAAGCCATCTTCACTTTCAAACATTAGCTTTGAAGCCAGAAACTGACAAAATGCATCAATCGTAGTAATGCGCAAACGTTTGGGGTTATTCAGCAGATCCCAGCCTTTTCCTTGACTATTTTGTAATGCGCTATTGGCCAAGTCATAGGTTTTTGCTTTATGCGCCTTATTTGGCCGTTTATCACTGTTAGCATCTAATAAGGCTTGATAAATCCGATGATGCATTTCATTGGCTGCTTTATTGGTAAAAGTTAAAGCAATTATCTCTTCAGGCGCATTGTGTGCATAGGCTAGCAAGTTTAGATAACGTTGTGTTAAAGCTTCAGTTTTTCCAGAACCTGCCGGTGCTTGAACAATAAATGACTCTCGCGGGTTTAGCGCTTCATCCCGTGCTTGATAATCAGGAGGTAGTTGCATTTTTATATTTTTTTGTATCGAGCTTTGCGTTATCTTACCTTAAAGCAAATAGTTGATCTACCCTTGTAATTTAAGATACTTTTTATTTACAGATTTCATTCTTTAATTAGTGTTTTAAGGCAACTAGTTATTAATAGTTTCATCATACATAAGGTAATCAGAACTCGAAAGATCATATCGTGAAGAACTCTTATGCACAAATCATGTGTTTTAGATTTTACCCTTATTCACAGGAATATTCTTGAACTACTTAACCTCTGTATTTAATTCATTAAAATTTTTAGAAGCATCTTTCTTAACAGACTGACTTGCCTCTAGCTTCATATTATTGGCTTGAGCAACCCCTAGCTCACCCTGCATCTTTAAATATTCCGATTTGCTATCAATGCCACCATGATTTACCAAATCTTTATTATTTGTTATTAGCACATAAGCATTATAATTCTTACCATTTTGATACAAATCACGCTTTATTGTATAGTAAGGCGTTACTTTTGTGCTGGGAGTAACAACTTCTGCTGTGGTACTATAATAACCTTTATTGGATGATATATCCTCACCACTTATGGGGCCTTGTGAATCTTCACTTGTTAGATACCGCTTAGTAATCGTTTTAACACTAGAGCTTCCAACAATTTTTGATGCGTTTAGCTCAGCATCTAAAGCTGCTTTATTCATAGCTAATAACGCAGAGCTATCTTCTCCATAGCCTGCTGATATGTATTGACCTGTTTCTAGTTTGCTTGCGTTTTGATATCTCAAGTAATAAGGGGGTATCCCACTCTCAGACAAATCAACTTTATTTCCTATATCACCATTAACTCTATTATTAGTTGCACACCCGGAAACTATCAAACCAAGTGATGCCAATAAAAAAATATTCTTCTTTAACATTATAGAATGCTCCTAAATTTTTAATTTTTTATTCTTGAACAATTGCTTAAACAAAACATGTTTGTTTCAAAGCATAATTTACTAAAATTTTAAGCGAATAAATATCTAGTTTTAGTGGCAAATTAATACTTAAAAAAACCATTACGTAAATCAAATGAACAGCCTATTTCATGGTGTTTGACAAATAATATTCAGTAATTTTCACACTATTTACTTCAAATATATCACTCAGATATTCACAGCGTCTCATTCAAAAAAGTGATTTATATAAATTATCAACTGAGTAACAAGTGTTGAGCTTGTGACAAAATTGGATTTAAACCATATCAACTTTTTAATGAGAAGATCCTGATATCTACATAGGTAGTTATATCCTTAGATTCTTTAATTTGTTATGCTGTTACAACCCAATAGGTGTGGACTTTTAATAAAAACATTTTTCATATGAGCAAGCTTATTAATATTTATTTAAAGCAAATCAAGCTTAAACACTATCAACAAGATGATATCCAGTTACAAGCCATTGACAAATTACAGCAAATTACTGATGCCTTAAGTCGTAAAACACAACAAAACTTTATTAAACGCCTATTCTCTAGACAACATCTTTTGGTTAAAGGTCTATATATGTGGGGCGGGGTTGGTCGTGGCAAAACATTTATTATGGATTTATTTTTCCAAAATATACCCATTACTAATAAATCCCGTCAACACTTTAATCATTTCATGAAATCAGTACATGAACGCCTTAAGGTTCACCAAGGAAGAAGCAACCCACTGCAAGCAATTGCTCAAGAAATTGCTAATAAATTTCAACTAATTTGCTTTGATGAGTTCTTTGTTGAAGATATTGCCGATGCAATGATCCTAGGCAACCTTTTTAGCAAATTATTTAAACTAGGTGTTACCTTAGTCGCCACTTCAAATATCCCCCCACAAAAGCTCTATCAAGGTGGCTTACAAAGAGAGTTATTTCTTCCAGCCATCGATAGCTTAATACAACATGTTGAAGTATTTAATTTAGATCAAGGCATTGATTATAGAAAGCTTGATTTGGCTACCTCATCGCACTATTTCTATCCGCTATCAAAGGGCAATCAACAAATTGAAAAATTATTTAAAGCACACGCCACAGAACACGCCATCTATAATAACCATATTATTCTAGAAGATAGAAAAGTAGGTATTAAAGCGATCGATGAGCATATGGTATGGTTTGATTTTTTTGCTATTTGCGGCGATGCTAGAGGCGTTGGTGATTATATTGCTTTGGCACGCCGCTTTAACTATATTTTCATCAGCAATATCCCAAGTCTCACTGAAGACCACGATGATGCCACTCGGCGCTTTATTGCTATGATTGATGAATTTTATGACAATGAAAGACAGGTTATCATCTCAGCACAAGTCCCTTTTGAAAAGCTCTACCAAGGGATACGGCTAAAATTTGAATTCCAGCGCACCACCAGTCGCCTACAAGAGATGCAAACTACGACTTATATTACAAAGGATAATGCATAATGTCTCAAGTGCAGTTCATTCAGGTAGAACAAGACAGAGTCGGTCAACGTATTGATAACTTTATTATTGGTCACTTTTCTAAATTACCCAAGACATTAATTTATCGCTGGATTCGCAAAGGATACTTAAGAGTTAATAAAAAAAGGATTAAACAAACCTATCGTGTTCAGGCCAATGATATCATTCGCATTCCACCTTTTATACTTGAGGACAATAAAGAAAATGACAAAAAGATTAAAATAACTGATGAGCATTTAGCATTTTTGGAGTCTCTTATCTTATTTGAGAATGATGATTATTTGATAATCAATAAACCATCCGGTATTGCTGTACATGGTGGCTCAGGAATTAATTCTGGATTAATTGAGCGCTTACAACACTTAAGGCCTCATTGTAAAAAGCTCGAGCTTGCTCATCGCCTAGATAAAGAGACATCTGGCTGCTTAATCGTTGCCAAGAAATACAGCATATTAACATACTTTCATCATATTCTTAAAGCTCGTGAAGTACAAAAGACCTATCATGCACTAGTACATCGTCAATGGCCAAAACATATTAAGCAAATTGATTTGCCTTTAAGAAGGACGCTATTGCCTCATGGCGAACGTGTCGTGAAAGTGGATCGCAAAGAAGGAAAGGATGCTTTAACCCATACACGTATATTACAACGCTTTAAAAATTACACACTGATTGAAGCAAAGCCGCATACAGGGCGCACTCATCAAATTCGAGTTCACTTGGCAACTCATCATTGTCCTATTGTTTGCGATAAGAAATACGGCGATGCTAATCAAGATCAAATATTAAATAGTAAAGGATTTGAACGACTGTTTTTACATGCTTATACTCTTGAGTTTAAGGAGCCAAAAACGAACAAATTAGTCTATTTCAATGCGCCTTATGATCAAGCCTGTCAAACACTTATAGATGAACTCTTGAAAATCTGAGGATAAGAAAGCAAATATCAACTTGAACTTGAACCACACCGCTATTTTCATACCTTGTTGCGTTAACTGGTTTAATCTGAGACTTGAGGTAGGGTATTATTTGCGTTAATTAAGTTTAATCCATTTAAAAAAGCCAGTTTAAAAAACCATTAGCCACAACCAACGATCGCCTTAATAAAACCTTCGGTAATCAACTTAGGTCGAGTAATTGCCGAGCCAACAACCAGTGCATAAGCACCTACATTATAAGCATTTTGTGCTTGCTGCGGTGTTGAAATTCCACCCTCAGCAATAACCGGTGTCTTAAGATGTTGGACTAATTTTTTAATTAATTGAATATTAGGTAGATTAGCGCCTTTAGTATCTGGCGTATAACCATTTAAGGTCGTTGCAATTAAATCAAAGCCAAGTTTCTCAGCATTAACGCCATCTTGAAAAGTAGCGCAATCTGCCATAAGAAAAATATTTGGATATTTTCGTCGAATCTCCATGATAAGCGCCTGCAAAGAAAATCCATTTGGACGAGCTCTATTTGTTGCATCAAGGGCAACTATCTCACATCCTGCCTCTACAATTTCTGACACCTCATCAATAGTTGGCGTAATAAAGACTTCTGAGTCATCATAATCTTTTTTCACAATGCCAATAATAGGCAGCGCTACTTCTTTTTTAATGGCTTTAATATCCTTGCCTGAATTAGCACGAATGGCAATGGCTCCTCCTTGCTTTGCAGCCAAGGCCATTTTAGACATAATAAACGAGCTATGAAGTGGCTCATCTTGTAATGCTTGACACGAGACTACTAAGCCTCGAGGTAAAATATCTGTAATTGTTTTGTTCACAATACCTTCCTACCCATTTAATTTAAACTATAGTCTTTATTTAGGGCGACATAATATGCCCCCATTAATCCTGCAATATTTTCCAATTGTGCTTTAACGATTTTCGTCGATTGATGTATTGCTAAACATTTTTGCTGAAAGCATTTATTAATATCATTGAAAAAATACTCCCCTTGTGAAGAGATTGCGCCCCTAAAATAATAAGCTCTGGATCAAAAAGGTAATTAATATTTACAATTGTATCGACTAAATTATCAATAAATTTTCGATAGACAGTAAGTGCCGTATTATCTTGTTGTTTAATTAACTTAAATAGCTCAACTCCACTGATTTCTTGGCCTGTTATACTATGATAAGCCCTTAACAGCCCTCGAGTTGATATAGTTTTATCAACACAATCATTTTGCGAGGGTAAATAACCTATCGCTCCAGCACTATGATTTGCACCTTTATAAAGCTTCCTATTTAAGATAATAGCGCCACCAACACCTGTGCCAAGAGTTAAACAAAAGAAATGCTTAGCATTTTTGCCTGCACCAAAGTGAGTTTCACCAAGTGCTGCACAGTGAGCATCATTTTCAACATAGACTTTTAACCCTGTATCAAATGCAACCTTACTAGATAACATACAACCCGTATAATTGGGTAAATTATCATTTGCATAAACAATATCACCCTTTTGATGATTGACTTGTCCAGCAGTGCTTATTCCAATACATGCAATATTATGCCACGCAATAAGTGGCTTGGCTTGCTCACAGATAGCGCTAGGGATTGTATCATTACAGTTTATTTTGGGTGTGGGAAACTTGTCGTGACAAGTCAACTCCCCTTTGACATTAACAATACCGTATTCAATATAAGTCCCACCAATATCAAAACATAAAATATTCATTATTAAGACACTTACACTTTAATTTTTTTATAGTTATCTATTTCTACGGCTTCATGTACAGTCGCATATGTCAGGCCTTTGACTGACTTTTTCTCTGGAAAGATAAAACTCAAAAGGTAGCTTATAATAACGCTTGAGAGCACGCCTACTAGGCCGTAATACATAAAATAAATATCTGTTTGTTTGACAAAATAAAGAATCACAACACTAATTAATACAGCAATAAAAACACTATTGCCATTAACTCTTTTTGAAAAAATTCCAACAATAAAGGCACCAGCAATGGGTCCACCAAAAAGCCCTAGAATAGATTGAAAGAATATCTGCAGATGTGATTGATCCGTTGCGCTCATATAAAGCGCAATTGCTGTACTGATTAAACCGGCAATAATAATAACAAGTCGCGCAATCAATACCTCATGTTTTTCACTTTTTCTGACAAAAAAACGTTCTTTAATATCCGTAACAAAACAAGCAGATATACTATTTAAGCTACTAGATATTGTTGATTGAGCCGCAGCAAAAATGGCGGCAATAATGAAACCAGCAACAC
>Ga0099797_100602_pt1 | contig 22837 bp, 17 predicted proteins | sample Uncmet_Sort48C_1_FD_89871 | JGI IMG/M metagenome (GOLD analysis project Ga0099797, IMG submission 89871) | Marine eukaryotic communities from CALCOFI LINE 67, Pacific Ocean - C012_Sort48C_1 | ecosystem: Environmental > Aquatic > Marine > Oceanic | place: Pacific Ocean: Monterey Bay | collected...
ATGTGGGCCCCAACTGGGCCCAATAGATGGGGCCAGGGAGCCTGCTGCCAGGCGCGTATGGGCCCAGGCCATGCGGGCCCAGTCTCAGGCTGTTTCCTATCAATATCTCATGTTTTCATTGAATGGGCTCTAAAAGTGTTGATAAGGGGCCTTGACGCCAACGATGTTGCACGGGCTGTGTAGACAAGCATTTTCTATTATAATTTACGATACTTGGTGACGCATACCCTCAAACTCACCCTAACAAGTGACTACATACATACAAGTTTGTGCTCGTAGTTGAGAGCGGTGCTACTGCCGGCTTCTAGATGGTGATTGGCCTTTTGGGTGCCTTCTGGGTGCCGCCTGGAGTGCTCTCCTAGAGTATTCACACCACTCTCTAGGATTACCCAATAAGTTATCCGCTATATACCCTGTTTGAGGGCTCGCACGGAGCTATTTTTTCAATATGAATAGTTGCCCTTCTCTGGGCGCGCTCTCCGGGGGGATTTAAATCATGGAAAATGCGCAAAACGAGGCATTGCTCATTGGGTGGGGGACCGCTTCGTAGAGCGTAGGTTGCTGCCAGGATTCTTCCGTTTTGCTTGTGACTTTTATTAAGATTTTGTCAGAGTGGGCCAAATTTCAAAGAGCAAGGGTAAGCTAAGAATATGTGGGCCTCCAAAGCCCACCAAGGAAATGCCAACACCATGGCCGTATATTCTAATGCAATCGACAGAACAGGGTGGCCCTGTTGTGCCAGCAAAATTAGAATAAATGGACATAGGGTTGGCATATCCTTGTTTGTCTTTGGAGGCATAAATATGCCAGGCTTACTTGTACTCCCTTCGGAATCGGGTCCCTTAGCCACAACCCTGGAATATGATAATCGGAATATGTTTCTAATCACATTCCCTCCTATACTGTTAAAACAGATAGAGACGAGCATTTCAAATTTTGTTTGCCGTTGGGATTTCACTTGAGAATGAACGGCGGCAACATCCAGCCTCATGTAATTGTTGCCCACCCGGTTTCGTCAAGTCAAAGTTGGTGATCCGAGGATATGTAATGTTATAGGGTTTCGGTAAATTGAAATTCCAAATAAGGCCTCTTCAGGAGAAGCCCTCAATTAATTGCTAGGCGGTCCAACGGCGGAGTGGGAGCTCATAAGGGAGTGTTGCCTTTTGAAAAGGCGTCCGACAGTTAGTTTGTTTACAAACATCAAGTGGCCGGGTATGAATGCAATGCGGGATTGCACAAAGTGCTTCAGGCTTCAATCTGAACTTATAGGGCAATGCCTTTTATTAGCATTCAGCAACAAGAGAACTTGAGGTAATGAAGGTGTTTCGGTGTTTCAATACGGCCTAGGCGTCCTTTCCCTCGATGGCCTTAGTTAGGACCTTAGATAGGACTTCATCTTCACCTATAGGGCAATGCAGAGACACATGGGGAGACAAGGCGACCATGTTGTCAGTTGCCATGGCACATATCTTGACCCAAACTAAATCCATGAGCCTGGCAGTATTGTGAAGCGGTTTGGTCTGACCTCATATTTTGTCATACCCCTTTATGCACCAATAGTTAAGGACGCCCACCCCGAGCCCCTGGCATCAACCTTGGCATCCACTTCCATAGGTTATGAGAATGTTTCATCACTCTGACTTCACCTGGCAAATTGCTATGCACACCGCAACATATCAGCTGTCTCGCACTTCTGCTTCACTCGAGTTACGGTCTCTGAAACTTCGATTGCGTTTGATGTCGCACGCATGCAATTGCACAACAAAAAATCATAAATCATCAGCAACATTTGTTCTGCACCGGCTGAGAGTCAGATGACAGCATTTTTTCCCTCAGGCTGCTTCCCAAAGCAACCGCTCTGTTCCTTGTGTTTTCCTTCAATCTGCTTTTGAATGTGCATGTGGTGCTCTCGCGTGACACCCACTCAGTATCACATAGCCCCAATCTGTTGAGTAAGTTTGTGTGAAATCTTGGAAGTCCAACGAGAGGCCCTACAGTTGCAGTCATTGGTTATTCACTGAGGTTTTATGTGTGCGTTTCATCGTTTCCCATTGCGCACATTGCTGTATTCGACTTTAAGTAGAAACCCTCTCACAGTAGTGTACCATTGCACCTAGGAGGTGTGTTGCGTCGAGGGTTTCACACGTACCAGTGTTTTTGTTTTTCTTGGAGGGGGGGTATTTGGTCAGCCCCTTGGGGTAATGTGCTTTTGAAGATTGAGTCAACTTTGTATTGTGGTATATTGCTGTATTGTTTGTGTGTAGAAACACGGACAGTTGGTTGGTTGCTCTGTCTTACTTGGGGTGGCCACCAGAAGAGACAATGCATTTTTGGAGAATCATACGTTACGCTTGGGTGCTTGTGGGAGGGTGTGTGGTATGTCCAAATGTCTCTAGTAAATTATTCAATTATTATAAAATGTATGCAACACATCGATTGCATATTATATTCGAGTTGGGAGCCTCTAGTGGGGTGCGAACTGCTTGTGGGAGGCTAATTCGGATTTTGTCCACTAGGCAAACCCATTTGGAAAACTTTTCCAGTGTAGCAGATTGTCCATGTCACAATGTCCCGAAAGATGTGCCCAGAAAGCCCCAGACATGTGCTGTGGATAGTCGACCAGCGGGCTTCTTCGTACTAAGTACAATATTTGTCGCAGCAGCTCGATTGGCCCAAGACAACAACTACGTTGGCACGGGTACCCATATGCTTCTATTTGCAGGCATGGACCTGAAGTAAGATTGTCAGGATTGGCAATGCAAGTGATTTCCTCCAGAATGCTGGTCACTAGGATTGTGGTTCGTGTTTTTTTTGCAATCCCTGTCGACTTAGGCACTCACTGCACCATCCTAATCCAATCTTCACAATCCTAATGATTCGACGAGTGGCTTGAAGGAAGCAAACCACAATCCTAGCACAATCCTGTTACAATCCTAACACGTCTCGGGCCCCATGGGAAAAGTTTGGATCTCTTCTGAATTGAGCACACCCTTCTTTCCACATTCCCAGTGATTTGGGCGAGCCAGGATTGCCAATCCTAATCCTCAGGTCCATCCCTGTCTATTTTGCCGCATGACCATTTTGCTCTTTTTGCTTGTTATGTAAGGTTCGAGGAAATTATATATACTAGTTACTAGTATACAAAGTTATACGCATTTGCATGCATCCCCCCGTGGACATTGGCGATGTTTCTATTTTTGTTTTGTATTGTGTTTCCCATGTGTCTGTGTGCATAGTCATTCTAATGATTCCAATGTGTTTTGTATTACTAAACCATGTTTGTGAAGCAGGTCAAGTCATTGCAAGGCCAAAGCCATGCAACAATCACATCTCCCGAGGGTCAATGTTCCTTATATTGGCTGCCAGTTTGAAATGAGGCTTGCACAGCTTAGACTAAAAAGAGCGACTCGTACCAATCAGATACAAGAAAATGAGTTAGCCATGAGTGCTCTTCCATATAGGTATCGTGGGGCTCTAGATCCCATTGGTTTTGGCAGATTTGCCCGACATATCGGAGCTGGGTAAGTTTGCAATGGGTTTGGGGTTAAATCCATACAGCCCATCCCAAATTAGTCAACAAGCATTTACATTCAATCAAAATCAATGCAAAATGAAGCCAAATCCATATGCAGCACATGCCAATCAAATCCATCTAGAACCTAGTAATCCGCGCCCGGAATACCTGCATGGAGGTATTCCGAGCCCATTACCAAAATACCTACTGTTGGCAAATCTGACTAGCACAGAGTCCCCCCATACAACGTCACAAAGCAAAAGTAATATTGAAACGAGTTTCCTTAGCCGGCAAAGTCTCTCTTAGTCTTCCATGGGCAGTTTGTGTCCCACTAAAGCTTCCTAACTCCACTCTAAAGCCAATTCCAAAAATTGTTTGGAAATACATACATACGTCGTTTGCTGTAGATGTCTTATTAAGCTTATGAAATTAGTTTAGTAGCAATGAAGACATTATGTACCTCCTATGTACTCTGTTCTCATAATTGGCAAATCTGAGCAGCACACTCTTCTAGCAATCCTGCAGTGGCTGCAAATTCCTCACCGATGAGACGGTGCAGCGCATTGTCAGCAAGGCAGCAAGCAGCACAGCATGCTCTCTCATCTATCGCCTTTGTGACAGGAAGTTTGCCTTTAGAGTTGCAGTTCCGTGCTGATGGAAAATGGGCACCTTAGGACGAATAGGGAATCCTATAATCTGTGTTCACATACAATTGGAACATAATTGATTGCCAATTCAGCGAAATCGCAACGCCAGTGAAATTTCAGCGTTGGTCATTGCGAAGTTGGGCTTGTTAGGATGGATAGGCAATAGTTGAGGTTGAATTACAATCTGTTTGAGCAGTCCGTAATTACATCCCATTCATCGAAATCCGGACTCGGATTATAGTTCATATGTCGCTCAAGATGTTTGAAATGTGTTGCAAGTATGCTTGTTGATTTTCGTAGGGGTGTGAAATTCACCGAAATTCCTTGTAGTTACAATACTTGGATCCACTGGAGTTTCGTTTTTTCTCGAAAATGTGTTATTCCCGACGGGCTGGCAAAGAATCCTCCCCAAATGTTGAAATCCCCAAATGTCTGCATCTTATCGATTGTAAAATGATGTTACCCATGTCCATTTGCAAGTTCGATGCAACAGAACACGCCAGCTGCATTCAAACATGTCCCCGACTTGTTTTGAAGGGCCCCGCGGCCGGAAAATTGGGTTTAGGGACCCGACACCCGAAAAGAGGTTTTAGGAACTGCGCACGAAATTTAGCTAGTATGCTTCCTCCATTCAATATTTTGCGTAAACTCATTATTTCCATTGCAGTACGCAACCGCAAGCTCGTGGATGCCCCTCTCCTTAGCATGCCTCTGCCCAAGTCTAGGATGGCTTGCACCCCAAAGTGTCTTCATCCAGCTGCTTATCCATAGAATTAAAGCGGCGCAGGGTTCGGTATGCTTATCAGCTCAGGCTTGTGGCTAAGGGCCGAGGCGAAGGCCGCAGCTCCCTGTTCTGTCCATTACATCAGAATATATGGGCATGGTTTCGGCATATTATTTTTTGGCCTTGGAGGCCCAAACATGCCCAGCGCACCCTTATTCTTTGGGGGACTGGGCCCTTAGCCACAACCCTGCAGCTTCTTCATTCTAATTGTGGTCTGATTTTGCCCGGATTGAGTCTGCATTACAGGAAAGTTGTTGATCTTGGAAATCAGATAGCCATCGCCTGTCTGCTCTTGGGATAGAGTTTCTCTCATGTGTGCTTGTGTTCCAAGTTGAGGTTTCTCTATTGTAACCAGGAGTATCTTGGAAGCTTGTGTTTTTGAGAACTCGCACGGCTTTCCACGGAATTTGTTGGTTTTCCCAGTAAGACTTTGTTCCAGTTTGATTACCTGGATGGACGGTCCATGGATCAGTGTTCCGTTTGTTATGTCATATTGTATTCCCTGCTTTCCTTGGCATGCGATGTGTATTGATGTGGTGCTTTTTGCTTGCAATTGGCATCGCTGACTAGTGAAGCATCCTCGAGATGGGAACTATGGTTGGTTTCTAGGTCATCTGGCCCCATATCCGTACACCGAGTGAGAGATGGCTGCTAGGTTGAGAATTTCAAGGCGACATACCTGGGTCCTATCCGTAGTATTGGGGAATCTTTGACAAAGAATGGGCAACTAATTGAATGGCTGACCATTCATTACAGACACGTTGCACAGCGAGTGCAAATTCACTGAAATTGGACAAGCGGTCAAGTGCGAATTCGGTTTGAATGATGCATCAATAGTTTTCAATTGCTTTATAGTTCGGTCAAATGTACCACTTCCATACCATCACAGTATGCCAGTTTGCAACTACCACGTTCGGTCCACTATCAGATACAGATTTGCTTTGATTACCTTGTGATCTCTTGAGCTCCAATTTGTGGTGGATGTGTTTTCTCTTCTTGAAGAGAAAGGGGGTGAGGAGGCCACCACAGTCACAACTCTCCGATGTCGATAGCACCAGTGCTCGTGGTCTGCAGTATTAGTGTAACGGAAGTGGGGCCTATCAGGATTCAATAGGGAACTTCAACAATCGGCAGTTCATCGGAAAGACATTGACACTAGTCGAACATAAATTGAATTCGGACAACCATACACCAGTTACTTTCCCAATACTTCCAATAAATCCATCTTTCGCTCACATGTACCACTTTGATTTATTATGGAACTATATTTTGGATACAAATTGTAAGTGCGAATTCATTGAGGGTCGCAATAGCCGAGTTCGCAAACTTCACGTGTAGATAACAGGGACATAGTATGCGAATCAGTATATGCATATGATGTGCTTATTACTTGTTGCATGCCGTTTGCACCTTTTGCCCGGCCTCTCCGGAATTGATTTCTTTCTTGTTTATGTGACCTTTGTATAAATATGTGTTTTCTTCGCCTGCTAAAACTCACAATATGCATTTATTGTTTTCTTAAGGCCTTGATGTCTTGTGGTATATGCACACCGATATGAATACCTTGAATCTGAGGGTGATGGAGAGATAGACATGCAAAATACAGGGGTCTTAACGGCAATCCATCAGAGTCGGTTTCTGCCTAAGTCATGCCCAGTGTACTAGATCATACCCCACATCATTAATATATTCTGAATTGTGTTGGTAGTCTGAACCTTCGGGTCATACTGACTTGGTTCACATTGTCTTTCAAGTGGTCGGCATGTGGCTTCGCGGGTTGCCCACCTCTGCTGCATGTTTCTACAGGCTTGCAATGTACATTGGCGGCGAAGTCGTCCAAGGGTTTTAGATTATGTGGCCTACCAGGGGAATATATGGGTGTCCGGGCGCCAACTGCTGCATCATATCATACAATATAATATATCAATAAGTCCAGATACTCTTATATAATACAAAATAAGTCTATTATACTTTTGCTCATATATTATATATCATATATATATATATACATATATATGGGTCCACGGGCCCATAGGAGCCAATGCGCACGGGCGAGCGGACGGATGGCCGTATGGACGGGCAGGCAGACAGCCGGACTGCCAGGACAATACCCTCATCGCGGTCACTTTTTCCGCAAACCGATTCATGTGTAGGTGTTCTGCCGGCTAGGTAAGGATATTCTTGAGCGTCGCCGGCAGTCGCTCATCCCAGTCGCTCGCCATCTTTTGTGTGTTGGCTGCGAAGATTTTGAGGTTCGGTGTGCAACTTGTCGCCTTCGAGGCCCAGATGCCTCCCAGATGTGCTCCAGATGCTTCCCACAGGAGTCCCAAACGCTTCCCAGATGCCTTCAAGATGCTTCCAGATACTCCCCAGTTGTTTCCAGATGCTTTCACAATGAAGGCAACTCTTACAACCCCGTTTGCGGTCTCGTGCTAGGGTCATTTATCAGGCCGGCCGCGGTTTGATACCTAACCTGCATACCTCCAAGACGGTTTTTGTTGCTCCCTGGGCCCCATGGGACCCCTAATCCCCATGGGCCCATGGGGCCGGTATGACAGTATAATTGCTAACTTGCTTACCTCCAGTGGCGGGATGACTGTTTATCTCTCAGTTTGGGTTGTGAATTTGTGTTTGTGCAATGCGGCTTTGCATCCCCACAGTAATTGATTGCATCTTCTGTTGGCAGTGCAAGGCGCCCCTTGTGGAGCACCTGGACCTCACGCGTTGCAACGGGGTCCCTATGTGTGTGCATGGAGCAGGGAGCGCATGTGCATTGATGGTCGTTCTCCTAAGAGTTATTATCGTAGGATTCGAACAATCTATCTTGTCTTTCCCTTAAAATAGTAAATACAATGAATCCCTTCAGGTTTCGTATGATTTGTACATGGTGTTGCTCAGGCTTAGCCTGCAAAGAAATCGTTGGATGCAATATGAATTTCGGTATAGATCGGGTCGGCATAATAATTGCGTGCACAAAGCAAGCAGCAAATCCAATGGGATTTGGACCCGAATCCTTTGGAAACGTTTCCGGACCCAAGCATGTCAAGAACCAGTCGAAAGAGTTCGAACCGTCTTGTTTGGTTATATTGTTGGAGTTCCCTTCGACATTGCACACATAGTGTCGTCATGATTGACTTCATTGCAGCTGTGCATGTTCATCCTCCTATGCTTCCTCTTTCTTTGTCTGGGGCAGGGGGATCGAAGCATGATGCTCAGTGCGATTGTCGCAGTGATCAAAGAAGTGTTATGTACTGATTGCCACGACAAGACGATGTGTCGATTAGCGATAATGCCTAAATTGGGTGGTTTGGAGAGCGACTATATTAACATAATTGTAGCAAATACTCTGATAATTTGTGCGAATATATAGAGCATTACACCATATTCGCGTGAGCATTACACCGCACCCTTGGTTACGAAAACATCATGTCACCCTCGCCCCGAAAGTTCCTTGAAGGTTCTGCCAAGGGGCCCGCCACGGAATTGTGTTTCTTAAGAATCAGATTTGGCACAGATTGGTTTCGGCTCACATTGGTTTGGAAAAATCAGGCGTCTTCTGCACCGTCGGCGCCCCCAAATTTATATATTTTCAAGCGTGTTGGCGCCGTCGGCGCCCAAAGCACAAATATGTTCAAGCCATTCGGCGCCTCCGGCACCCAAAATACACATATCTTCAAGCATTTCGGCGTCTTCGGCGCCCCATACTCCCAAGGTCCGAGACCACCAAAAAGTTTCTAGTGCCACCATGTTCCCGAGACGTTTCCGAGACCGCCCCGGACCCCGACACTTGAGAAATCGGCGGAGCCGCCCCGGATTTTCTTAACCAATGGTTTCTTAACCAATGGTGCGGGTGTACATGTGTCCGCATTATTTGTGTGCTTGATTTGTATGTTTTGCATGTGTGTCGCACAACTCCCACATTTTCAGTAATTCCACGAGCATCACAAATATTGCAAGAAGTTAAAAAAACCATCTGTTAAGACATATACAAGCACACATACAATGCTTGCGATAGCGATATTTGTGGTCCATCTGGTGATGCCTTCAGCTGGTATGCTGAAGGCCGGATTTACAATGAACTTGATAATTTCTGCGAGATTGATGGTGGCATGGAGTTGTACAATGGTTGCGGGTCTTTGGCTGCAGTGTTTGGTGAGGCTGTGAGTTTGCAAGAGTTTGCTGAGTTAGGAATGGGATTGCCCATAGGGCTCTGCAGCGGTTTGGCATTCTGGTGGAGGAGGCCTTGCTGAGGAGTCTGCATTTTGTGGGCAGTCTGAAACAAAGGTAAATCGTTCCGATTGCATACACTGTGAAGGAGTTAAGCAAAGATTTGCATTTGTTGAGTTTGTACTGGCTCAGAAGCAGGTGGGCAGCAACTCGCAGGCATTTTGTGTGGTGTAGGCTTCTATAGTTATTAAGGATGGTGTGTTTACCATTTGCGGCCCTCATATTGGCCCCAGCAGTTGCCCTTGTTGTGCAATATTCCTATGAGTTTTCGCCTTGTTTGCTTTTCAACTCTTATTCCGGAATGCAATGAGGGTTTCGCGGTTTCCAACACTTAAGTAGTGTTGTTTTGTTTTTCCGTTTGTTGGCAATTCTCGGAGTTTCATATAAATGTGCCCAATATTAGGGCCTACCTCATAAATTCCCCGTCTTTGGGCTATCTTCCAATTTGGGGGATTGTCGAAACTCTATGTTATTACCACAGATTTGATTCAGGTTGCTACAGAGAGTTATTTGTCCGCGGCCAAAGTGGCATAACGGCGAATATGAGTTATTCTAGATGTTTCTTGAGCCAAAGTGGGTCAGCGAATATGAGTTATTCTAGATGTTTCTTGAGCCAAAGTGGGTCAAGGCTTTAGGGCCAGTGGTTAGCAGGCGCCCACGCAGGACGCCACCATACAGTTGTTATGTATGTTTTGTGCTTGCTTTGTTTTTTCTTTACCCTCGATTTGTAATTATATTAGTCGTTGCGTAGTGTTAGGAGTGCCCTTGTGCTGTGAAGCTAGGCGTACCTGATTAACAATGGCAAAAAATCACATACAAAAATCTCTTCAGTAATCAAGCAGCAGCACCCTGAGCTGTCCGGAGTGGTCCCCAACCCAATCCTAGAAGACATCGTTATAAAAACTAGCTGCAACTTTGGTGCCGCTATGTTCTTGTGCGCAGGTATCGCAAACGGGACATGCGTCGCTATTTCGATGGAAATCGCCACTAAATAGCCACCCTAGCATTTCGTGCACACGAAATGCATGAGTCGCTAAGAAATCACTAATTCTCAGCTTCGCTATAATTCGCTTGCATGTGAGCAGCTGCGTCGCTATAAAGAATCACTAAACATCGTTATGATCATAGCATACAAAGTCATTAAGATCACCAACCTACGCCGGTATCGCCAAGGTCCACTGCCAAATCACCGCCGGTGTTGCTATTTCCGTCGCTGTCTTTCTACAAACTAGCCGCCAAGTCGACATAATAGTCGCTACGTAGTAGGTTTAAAAACCAGCCGCTGGATCGCTATTTAATAATCGTTATGAATGACATAACAAACTCGAGTCGATAAATTAATACCCGCCCCCGATTAAATTGTCATGCAGTGGCTAACGAAAAGGAAAATGAACCCTAAACTCTTAGCAGGGTGTTGCTAAACAAACGACTTGATGAACAAATCATAGCAAATCTGGTCACTTTGATTCGGGGCGTCGCTATGAGACCCGCGCCACTAAAATCATGTTGTCATTTTTTAGGAGCGCTGTGCGACGAACCCGATAATGATGTAACATCTATCGCACGAAATGCTTCTAAGACATAGTCGCTAAATAGCCGCCTCGCTAGCCAACTTTGGCTCCCCCTGTCCAACCCAACACACTAAAAAATAGCCGCTGTCTTGTTGGGGCATGGTGTCTTCTAGGCATTACTGATTTTTATCGATTCGATCATGTCCCCGGCACCATCCAATCTTTCATTCGACAAGTTTGCACATGTCGTGCGACAAATTCTATGCAATTGGGTGCCGGACCATATTACAAGAGTCTCGGGGTCTGGGGACCAGTTGTTGCATGTGTTCATGAAATCACTGAGAATGCTCTCCTCAATGGCGACCCATTGTTTCAGCTGTCTTGATTGGGTGGTGATGCAAAGGTTATACAACCAATTTGGGCACACATGCGAGAAACTAATTGTAAACAAAGTTGGGCGAATCGACACAATCATGATACTAGTGAATGCTAAGGCAATCAGTTGCAAGTCACTTGCAGTCGCTGTTACAGCACTAATTGCAGGACGACTTATTAATAATCAATTAATCAGGACCCGAGTTTTTCAAACACCCAGGTTTCCCTTCGAAACCAAACAGATGTGCAACGCCATTTAGAGCCGTTTACACCAAATATCAGCCCGAGATCGTTTTCTTGGACCTGGTTTGTGCCAAGCACATGTTTTGTGGCAAACCATTTTTATAGCGCCAACACACCAAACTCCACATATTACAATAACAGCATGTATGGCACACCGAATTAACTACATATTTCAGTTACAGCATTAATTGTGCGCTGAATGAATAGCGCCCTTGGTGTTTCTATTTCCCAACACATCTACATTTATGTATTTGTGCAAATCAGTCATGCCTGTTTCTTTTTTATAATGCGGAGGTGACGGGTCGATGAATTGCTGGCGCAGCATGCGGTCTGAGTCGGTTCCGACAATCAAATTGTCTCTGATTGGGGTCCATATCGGAGTCCTGGACACACAAACAACAAAAAAAATAACACGGATTTCCGAGCCGCATCCAATGGGACGGCTTCTGGTCTAAGACCTAGTTTCTCAGAAAGACGAGTTTCAATTTGTCTATTGACATTCGAGTTTTTTGTGGCGGCGGGGAAGGGTCAATGCATCGCTCTCGCAGCATGCATACTCGGCCACGCTCGCGGCATGCATCCCAATGATATACTTTAGCACACAGGTCACGGATGGCGGGGCGCTTGTGGCGTGCGAGTTGCTAGATAGGCTGGGCATGCTTGTCATGAAACATACCCAGTTGTGGCTAGGGAGCCCCGTCCCCCAAAGGATAAGGTGAGAGTGTGGGCGAGCAAACTTCGTATGGCAATTGAACAGTTAAATCATTGAGCAGTCTGTTTTTGGGGAAATCGGGCCATTAATTCGTCACGACATTCGAAGCTATTTTGCAGTATGTATGCGTGCGGAACTCGCATATAGACCCGACGAATGCAAACATCTATGTCGGGATACCTTTTTCAAAGCAAAGTTTGAAAGTATGCTCGAAGTTGAAGGACTGGGTGGAATACTTGGCCCTCCAATGCCGCTCAAGGACATTCCAACACCATGCCCATATATACCAATGCAATGGACATGCGCCTGCTGAGGCCCAACAAGGCCAACATGGCAGCCCTCTTGTGGTATCAATAATATTCGAATATGTGGGCCTGGTATTGGCATATCCTTTTTTTGGCAGACCGACCGTATAGTTATAAGTAAGCTTCAAGCCCCAACAGATGTGATTGATAAAGCATATAAGCCTCAGAAAGAGGATACCCCATCCCGTGAGCCGGGTTCGGAGCCCGAGCTCTCCCCAGAACCCCCGGCAAGACATCTAAGAATTGAATTCCCTGAGGATTCGTTAGACTCAGGATGTGACTAACAAGCCCCAGCTTTTCGAATATTTAGCCTTCCATAGTGTTGTTATGTTGTATCTCTCGAAGCATCTTGTGACAAGTGAGCTACATCTAAGAGTGTCAAATTCAAGATTCATGACCTTCTTTGGCCGCGGAGGCCCCAATCTTTCGAATGGTCGCCCTACTCTTTGGCGAACGGGGCCCCCTACCCACAACCTTGACATTCACACCACACCTGCAGACCTATGCGAAGTTTGCCTTCCGATGCAGTCCTATTTAGTTTTTTGCAAGCGCAGCCTGCCTGAAAGCCAATTCATTAGCACAAAGCCAGAAAGTTTTTCTCGGTGTGTAGACTGTAGAGGGCTCTTACCCACGGCCACACACCAGTCCCTTGATAGTCGGCCGGCAACTGTAGAATGGAGTACCCTATCGATAAACAGAGCCTCTTTCCCAGAACCTCTTCATGAAGCGAGTCAATGGCAGAACAGTGTTCGCAGATGTTTCGTTTGCATCTGGAAGGTATGCACTCGGCAAAATCCAATTTGGCTTGGTATGGCTGCCTTACTGACCAGGATTGCGTAACCACACCTCACAGAGTTAAGTATTTAAAGGGGCATATACTCGTATTCGTACTATACATACATATACATATATATATATATATATATACATATATATGTATTAACCAGGCAACAATAGATGTGAACATAAATACAATCATACATAATAGCTCAGTCAAGGCAATTATGTGATCTAGGGATCGGGAAATAAAAGCCTAGATTGCACAATCCAAGAAGGCGGCGAAGCCGTGGGCAATCGCGACACACCCTAAGCAAGCAGGCCAACCGAGTAATACGGGATCTGTTACCATCTGAGAGTAGCATACAAGTGGTTGTGTGTGACACTAGGTGGTCCAGTCTGCTCTACAGATAGCTCTCATCAATGGTGTGCCTAAGGCATCCGATGCATGCGAGGACATGGACAAGTTATCGAACAGAGATGCAGTGCAAATTAACAAAACGAGTCGACATACCTATTCATGATGTTAGCTTTTCAATTGTAATTCTGAAGTCTGACAATGTCACACTATTACGTAATAGTCAACAATAAATGTAGCCCTTGTTTAAATAATATATGCAACTAGTCCCTGCTTTTGCACACACCTCACCTTACAGAGTTTAGCATTCAAGGCGACCTACAATGCCTCCACATGATATGAAATACTTGTGAGAAACACAGTGAAGATAATACCAAGATCTTGGGAATATGACAACTACATGAAATCAGTGTGGGATGTGGTGTGGGCCACATATCCAATTTGTTTATAGTTGCCTGAATATTTTCGAGGAGCGGCATATCACCGTCACGTGTATCACCGTAATGTGTGTTTTCATATGGTTTTCATCTGATTTGAGTCCTTTCCATGTTTTGCGGGCAGAGCCAGTCTGGTGCGCTGGACTATGGACATACATATATATATATATATACCAAGAACCCATGTGCACATTGAGTTCTACAGTGTGAAGCCTCGTTTGCAGACATGTTGTATGTGACCGATGTCGGCTCCCATCAGATATGTCAGGTTGTAGTACTCAAATAAATGCCCGAAGGACTGACCACCTAGGATGCTGCAGGCGCACAAACATCAGCAAATTTGATGTCTCCGCGACCTGAATCCAATGGAAGACATCCCGGACAAGGTATCGGCCAAAAACTTTGAAACGGAAACATCAAACTATATTTTGCTTGCCCAAGTAGCCCTGGTGTGTCCCGACACATGCAAGCGAGGCTGCGAATCTTCCGTCTCTATGCGATGGCGCAGCTGAACCCCAAGGCATTTGTCGCGCTTCACAAGCTCCAATGGCTGGAGGTGAGCCAATTGCAGCAGTGAACCCTCCCGTGAACAACGCTCAGCTGCCCCCTTCTATGCACAGTCCTCAATGTTTTTTCCTCTTGTTGCTTGTCTTCTTAGTATTTTCCTTCTGGTCTTGTTTCGTGTCTGAGCGTTGATTCAACCTACCAAATCCGAGCAGGACATATGTGGGAGGTTGGGGGGAGGGAGAGCTCCAGTGCGCCCCAAGCCAGAAATGGTTTTGTTTTGCTGGTGCGTGCATGCATGCACAGGGTGCACCCATAGTCATTCCGGAGGGAAAACGTGAGTATCGCACCCTTCCCCTTCACATTTTGCCCCGGTAGTTTTCCTCGCTCCTTTCTGCTAACTTACAGCAGCTGTCCCACAGCAGACAGCACACGTCCGTCAGCACACAGCAGATTGCATGTGGCAGGCAGCACACATCAGCTTAAACACAACAGCAGTTCTAGCAGAAAACAAGGGGCCTAGTGCCCAGGTGACTATACAAGGATCCGAATTTTCATAGCATGTGTTTTATGATTGGCCAATCATAAAAAATCCGAATTTCCATAGCATGTTTTTTTATGATTGGTCAATCATAAAAAACATGCTATATTTTTATGATTGGCCAATCATAAAAAACATGCTATGAAAATTCAGACAGCCGACAGCAGATAGTAGTCCGTAAGAGATGACAGTTTTACCGATGAGTTTGGACCTGGTCAATTTCATCGCTACTAGTGCACAGTTGTTTCTTTTCACCGATTACCACTCGGTTTGTTAACAGGAATCCCTTGGTAATGTATATATATATATATACACATATATTTAAGGCACCTCCCCATCCCCCGCATCGGCTATTAGCCTGCACTTTATCAACATTCTGGCGAAGCCTTTTCTTCTTCTACTAGTATTGCGGAGGCGGCGGTAAGCAGCCAACTTTCTTAACGCCTGGATCCTTTGATGAACCTCCATGTGAATGCTGGGGCCCAGGCGGGCAGACGGCGGGCGGACGGCAGGCGGACGGCGGGCAGGCGAAGGATGCGCGGGCGGCAGGCAGCAGGCTGCCGTGGGTGGCGGGCTGCTGATGCCTTCCTCTGGGGTGCCATTTACCAACACGTTGGGCAACTCGACTTTTATTAACAAACCCCCTTTAATAAAGGGAGGTGCGCATTACCCAAGACCGCACAGCGCCGCTTTCCCGCGATTCACTATTATCATGATCAAACCTTTGATGAGGTCTTCGAGCTGGGGGGGTAACCCTGGTACATAGGAGTGCTGATCAAATTTCATTGTGATTCACTTCCAAGGCTGAGCATATGCTGCCATCCTGCGCTTCAATCCTAAGGCCGCCCTTTTCACCCTTACCACTCAGTCTGTTACCAAAGGTCGCCCTTGCGATTCAATCTTAATTTTCAGCACCATGTTGCCGCTTTGAGCCAACGGTCCCAATTGAAGGAGTTGTGTTACCATCAGTTCGGACCGCTGTGGATCTGTCTGTTATTATTCAGCAGATCCGCGCATTTTCCTCATGCTTGAATTATACAGGCGGATCATTGCGAATTGTACCTCCTATATATTAGGGAAACAAACGAATGAAATTATTCATACCATACAAAGAGGGAGCGAGTGACTCGAAACTTAATTTACATTTGACGAATAAGTAGCATTGCAGGATTCCGGTTGCATTCAGAATTTACGTTTTGTTTGCTATGTGCTGCAGCATGTGCGTTTGTCTGCGTCCGGTGTTTTTGTTTCGTTTTGGTCAACCTCTGTGTTCCAAATGGGGTCTGACTTACAGCTGGGTAGTCATGACAAATATCAGACCATCTATATCAACGACATAAACAGAAATTCCAGCCGCGGACCTCATAAGCCAGACAAATTCAATAACGAATATACAATATCTTCAACTACAGCGAGTTATCACACGAATGCAGTATCTTGCGATGTTTGAAGCACATTGCAAAGTTCATTTAGGGGACTATGTCCCAAGTCGTTTTTTTCTTGATAGGGGTCCATGCAGGAGTCACGGTTGTGACAATCAACGTCACGACGTTGCGAGCCAATTAAGTGGAATCGCTCCCGGGGCTTGAAAGTATATGTTCAGAACAACTAGTTTGATTTTTTTGAATTGGTGTGTCATGTAGTTAGGGTATCAGGTAGGGTTTATGATTATCGCAAGAAGTTAAATAACCGCACACCTATTCGCCATTATTAGGACCCAATATACAATAAATTAGAAGACAGATGTTTAAAGCAAATCGCCAGTATCCTGAGCTCCCCAGAGCGGCCCCCTACCCCAGTACCGATGTTTTTCGGATCAAAACTATTGCCGGTGCATAGAATTTCTCGTTCGCCAGTTTTGAGCAGCTCCTGCAGCAAATCTGACGCCATTACGGGCCGGACCTGCTTACAAGGTTCCTGGGTCTGAGAACCAGAGAAATTCAGAATAGCAGCTTAAACCTTGCAATATTCATGCTGCCTATAGTGTATCCATATATATATATATATATATATATACAATGCACGTGCGTGTGCAAAGGAACTTGATCTCTGCGGCTGTCGCCTCGAGGACATGCTCGCATTTTCTTGGGTAAGCTTGCCCTTGTGCCTGCTCAGAAGTAATAGTTTTAAAGGCCCCGCTGATGCTTATAGAAGAATCGTCAACAAAGCTTCATTTATGTATAGCACGGCCTCCCCTCGGCAGTCGAGCCCACTCCACTGACTTGTTGGCCGTTTTTCATGTGTCTTCCCTTGCTTTGTTGGATTTGTTGTTTTGTATTAAATATTTGTCCAGAATGGGTCAGACACAGACCAACTGGACTTCCGGCAGGTCCATACTTGCTGTGTCTCCGTTGTTAAGCTGTCGCGAGTCTGGTAACAATGGTGTTTTTCATCTGTGGGGGGGAGGGTACTCTATCACCTAAAGTTATGCAACACAAAAAACAATGTCCACCGCGGAGTCATGTCTCTCGCTCTACGTATATATTGATGTCTAGATGCATCGATAAGTTGACAAGCTCCTACCATAGTTTATTTTCGCGGACAAATGCTTGACCGGTTCAGTTCGACACCAATCATGTGTTTATGGGATATGGTATATTGTTTCGATTCCGTCCTTGCTGCATTATCGTCGTGCAAGCTTTGTAATCACCTCAGTTGTTTTGTTGTTCTGGATAGCTCACGATGTTAACCATTTTCAGGTTCTTAAGCATTTGTATTGGATTTCATTCTATGTTTGTCTCTTCATGTATTATATGGCTTAACATATGGGTTGTTAGATTTCTTGCATTCTTTGTAACGCCCGCCGTATGAGGGTGCTCTCTGGTTAAATACATCACATATTTGATAAGCAAAAAAAACTACCCCAACCAACAGCTCAAGTCAATCAATACGCTTTAAACAAACAGTTCTTTCGGCCCAAACCATACGAATGGCGGTCTCAATACCGCTTATCGCTTATTCTGATTACCATCATACGAACTTCCACAGACTCCGATACAAATCCTACAAATCCCACCATGTCTTTTCAAAACCTACAACATCTTAGCAGTTGTTTCTGTTGTTTAGGTTGTTTGTTAGTTCCAACCGAATTCCCACCAAGTGGTGGTTCAGGAACCGTCAACTTATGGCTCAGTGTTCACACCTTGGCTACACTTCTCAACGCCTCATGGACGGTTCTTTCTGAGGTCTGCTCGCAAGGAGACAGCACTCTGGGTTCATGCTATCATGCTTGTGGTGCAAACCTCAAAGGCAATGTTCAAGAAAGTGTCAACATTGGCCAAGACTACCTTTGTTCACGAACCTCAACTAAAAGTGCTAAACCGGCCAGCACCCTGAGCTCTCCTGAGCGGACCGCCACACCGGTAACGTTTCTTCGAATCAAAATTGTCCCTGGCGTCATGAAACTTCTCATCCAAGAAAATTGCCTAATCCTGCAGCGAACTCGACGCAATTGCGGGATGGACTTGCTTATATGAGTCCCCGGGTTTGGAAACCGGAAAACAAAGGTCACAATATCATTGGCATATGTTGATGCAGCAGGAGTCCATCCTCGTCAACCCACATGGTGTCTTCGTTGTTCTCAATTTCGAGGTATCAAGCCCATAAATGAGCTTTACCAATTCAAAACAAATTAACTGCTGGGTATGAATACATCCCGAGTATGAAAAATCAAAGCCAATTGTGTTTTGGAAGTAATAATCCCTCCCAAACATAATTTGCTTTGATTTGGCGATGCAGTAGTACTTTCCCATAAGTCGCTTTGCATTTTTGGATGTGCTCGTACATTCAAGCAATAATTTGCTCTGAATCTTGTAGATATCGTTGGCGTGTGCTTATGCCGCAGGAGTCCATCATCGCCAGCCCTCAAGGTTCCATTGTTCTTCTCAGCCTTGGGCCAACATGAATGTTGGCCCGTGCCCACATTAAAGTTAGAGAACTAAAGGAGAGAAGTATAAGATTCGAGTTGTCCTCTCTTTAAAGTTGAAATCAGAATCGGGAAACAAGTCATGTTATATGTCTCTCTCTCTCTTTGCTATCCAAGTATCATGCATCAAGAGTCCATCATCGGCAACTCTCATGGTTGCATTGTTCTTCTCACTTTCGAGTCATCGAGCCCGTGATCGAACCTCGAAAAACTCAGATCAAGTTATTTCTTGGATGTATTAGTACATCTCAGAACTTTCGGCAAATGTGTTTTTGAAGTAGTCCCAGATCTTGCCGAGGTCATTTCAAGATTACTTTCAGAGAACATGCATAGCATACCTCTTCGGAAGGCTCACAACCATTTAAAGATTAGCTCTCGAAATATTGCCATCTTGGTGATGTTAGGCATAAGTGAAACATAAATAGCTGCGCTAACTTGCTTGAAACTTCTTGAGCACCAACGAACTTATAAACATACCACAAACATATTGAGCATCAAATGTGAATGCAATTTGTTGAATGAAGCAGGCATGTGGCATGTTACTCCGTGCGGACCTCAATTTCACAGGAACCCGCGAATTTGTCCCCAAGACTAAATTCCTTAGTGTTGTCCCCAAAACTAAGCGAACCTGAATGTCACTTGGGCAGGATTCTAATTATTTGTCCACTAGTATTATGCACTTTACTATAGCCTCCCAATGTCCTTATAATGTAAATTCAGAAAAAGGTTCGGAAATTAATAGTTTAATGCACTTGATTATTTATCCCATATTGATCCTGTTAAGTGTCCCAAAAAAGCCTTGGGACTTCCTGCTTGATATTTGGCAATGTGGTGTGCTGGGGTGCAAGCGAGGATGAAGCAATGGTAACGCTGCTCGATAGTTGTGCGCCTTCGAGGCTAGAGATCCTGAATCTGACTTGGTGCCCCGCTTGATGCGTCGAAATCCCTTGCACAATGTGCTTTCCACGAGGAACATCATTCTATTTCTGTAACATTTCTATTAAAATAATATTTCTATACACGGATCGATAACTTCCAATACATTTGATAAAAAGTTCTGTGTGTCTATGCATGTTTTATGTGCTTCTGTATATATCTCTTCATATACATATATATATATATAAGATGTGAAGTACTATGACTTATTCATATATTTCTTCATATGTGTCTGTTCATGTCCTATGCATTTCTTTATATGTTTCGGGTACTGTTTTATCTCTCTCCATATATATATATATGTATATATATATATATATATTTCCACGTATTTTATATATGTCTATATACAGTAGGCATTATGAATATTTCAATAAGTTGAGCAAGCCCTCTGTGGAGAATATATGAAAGCGAAGATACAATCAATTACAATACATATATATGCTGTGGGAATCTCAAAAACACAACATCAGCCAGCACCATAAACTTTCCAGAGCGGTCCCCTCAGCTCAATACTGATTCGCATCAGGGCAAAACTGTCCTCGGTGCCATCAAATCGCTCATTCGACAATTCTGTGCAACCCCTGCGGCAAATTGGACACAATTGGAGGCCGGACCCGTTTGTAAGGGCCCCGGGGCCTGGGGACCCGTGTCTTGCCTACGGTATGTTTTCTAGATTTGCTTCCCATGGGGTCCAAGTCTCGTGCTCCCCTTTTTTAGCCTTCGGCAGGTAATATTTATGTAAGCCGTGCTTCGGGCTCTTGTATTTAGCAGCTTGGCCCGTCTCACTTTGAGGGGCCAAGTCTTTGCACAAGCAAAACAATTGGGTGGCTTTCTGGCATGTTTCATTTTCCCGCAATATGGAAGTATGCCGTAGGCTAAATTGCTACACTTAAAAAAACAATATATGTATATTTTCAATAGAGTAGCGCACAATAGGTTAGCAAACATGGGCCTCATGCTGATACAATGAGATAATCATCACCCTTCCATTATTCATGATCAAGGTCATATTTTCATCTGCGAAGTGTGCGGGCAAAAGGAATACTCTTAACAACAATAAGCTCTGCATTTTTTGCAACGAGTCCAACATGAAATGTCCTTCACGGTTTTATGTCAAAGGAGAAATGCCCTGTATGGTTCAAACAGGTTCATACAAAATGGAGAAATTATTGAATCTTTTCAGATACAGCGCTAAACCAGAGGGCAGAATACAAGGGCTACCCAAATTCGAAGGTGAGGTTCCTCCACCCTCGCCTCACACTACAAACGTCTGACCTGTAAGAAATGAGGCAATTATTCGCACAAGCAATATAATTCTACAGATCCTTACCTCAAGTGCGAGAGCCTGCTCCTCGATCATGATCAGTTATTTACGGGGGACTATAAGAGAGGACATTGTGTTTTAGAGCAGGTTCAAAGTTGGTTTTCCAAAAGAAAAACAATAAAAAATTGACAAATGTAAGTCTAACTCAAACATTGAGTACCATAATATAGTTGACTCTCTTAATTAGCTTGCATATATTTGTAGTGTTTCTCCTACCCTTAATTCAAACTCGGTTGCCTACAGTCCGTCACACTCACCGTCTGAGCTCGCTCAGACTTCAGTAAGACCATGCCTCCAATCATACAGTAGGCAGCATGACTATTGCAAGTTTTTGAATCCTACTTTCCGGTCCCAAGACCTCGGGACCCCTTTAATCAGATCTGGCTTGCAAGTTCATCGAAATTGCCGCAGAAGTTGTGCAAAATTGTCGAGTGAGAGATGGTATGGAACCAGGGACAGGCTTGACCCGATAACAAAATCGGTATTGGGGGGTGGCGGACCGCTCTGGAAAGCTCAGGGTATTGGCCGAGTTCGAATGGTTTTCAGATTCTTAAACATATGTGTTGTGGGCGGTTGTATTTTCAATTTCTAAGCATGCCAATAACATGTGTAGAATATCTGCCAAACTTTGATTTCGCTGGAAGTTGTGAGTTGTGAGTGATGTTTGTTTATTTCGTAAGTGTGTGTGGGTGTGTTGTATTGACAAGTGTGCATTGTATTCAAAGGGACCCTACTCACGGAATCATCAATCATGTGCAATGACGATGACAATCATGTGACAAACATATGGAACTACTTACTTGATGCGTTATGTTCGCATGTGTTTCGTGTATTTATCGTAGATTTCAAATGTGGTTGTCATATTGTTACCCCTGAGCGAACGGGTGTAATTTCTGAGAGGGTTTCTTGTTTCATTGTACTATTTTGTGGGCGGGATACCATGTCTGAGTTGATGCATCTTCCCCCAAGACCCTTTTTCTCAATGCAAGATTTTCGTATGACAGTTATTTGACAAACATATGGAACTATCCACTTGCTGCGTTTTGTTAGCATTTGTTTCGCATATGTATCGAAGACTTGCCATGTGATTGTCACATTTCACAGAATTCCACCAGTTCAGAGTTTTCAATACCCCGGTCTTGTTCGGGGCAGCTTTTCAGTTTTTGTTACAAGGTTCCAACATATGAATTCGGACACGGAACTGATCGCCACGGACGCTACAGGCACACAAACACAGGCAAATTCGATGTCTCCGCGACCCGAATCCAATGGAAGACGTCCCGGACCAGGATTCGACCCAAAATCCGGAAACGAAGAATCTAATTTCATTTTGCTAACCCGAGCAGTCCTGGGTTATTCAATCATGTAAGGTGTTGGGACAGGACGTTGGCGCAGAGCATTATGAAGGGTGGTGTGCCAGCCTGCCCTGTTTGCAGAAGTGTTGTCCGGGTTGACTACGACGCACAAGTTGGCAGACTCATTTTCTCAAAGGTTGCCGAGGCCAAAGTCAAGGGTAAACCATATTTAACACATAGTTATATATATATATCTATATATTCAAGGTCCCGGGACCAGGACATTCGGGGCTTGACCACCGGTCCCAGGACCCGTTTGGGCCCATACGGCCCCATGGGTTCCCATGGGTTCCCATGGGGTCCCGTGGGGCCCATGTGGCCCAATGAGCCCATGGGTTCCCATCGGCCCATGGGGCCCA
>Ga0099797_100603_pt1 | contig 22813 bp, 8 predicted proteins | sample Uncmet_Sort48C_1_FD_89871 | JGI IMG/M metagenome (GOLD analysis project Ga0099797, IMG submission 89871) | Marine eukaryotic communities from CALCOFI LINE 67, Pacific Ocean - C012_Sort48C_1 | ecosystem: Environmental > Aquatic > Marine > Oceanic | place: Pacific Ocean: Monterey Bay | collected...
TTTTTGGTTTGTCGAATAGCCGAATACTCGAAGACACTTCAGCTTGGGAAGGCAACGCTTCAATTTTCGCAGTGCGAGAAGTTATGGAAGTAAAGAAACTTATATGGAAGAGTATTTTGAAAGTCGCCAAGTCAAAAGCTCGGGCGCTAAAAGAAGAAGTCTTTAATTTGAGTTTGCAGACAGATCATATGGACACGAATTCGATGCTATTATACTTAAAATCTATGCCTGAGCATCAAGAAGGATATTTTAAGATTAATGATATTTCTGCAAGCGATGTGCAGGGACTACTAAAAGCTCATCTACGAAGCGGGACGTGTCGTCATGCAATGTGGGAATCCTTAGCCGAGGAAGCCGGAAATCATTGTCGTTACTCCCCATCAAAGAAGCGGGAGCTTTCCCTCGAATCTGAACGCGCGCAATGGAACGAAGCATTAAAAACTATGCTTGCTACAGTAAACGAATGTGTAGTTTCTAGTTGTTCAGGTATTATGTTAGAAGAGTTGGAACATTTTCGACACGAGACATTGTTTGCGTTGCAAGTGGCAGTGTCGTTGGTTTCCAAAAAAATTGTTAGACAAGGGCGTGGAACGAGCAATACACCGCAAATTTCATCAACTGAGAGTGGTCTTCGTAATCGCAAGAGCAAGACGCTAAGAAAATTAGAAAAACTGTCCAAGGTACGCGAATTTGAGGTGCTTGGACTCACCACGGCAATTAAATCGTTCTTAGATTGGGTGAATTTCGATTTGGACGACATGCGCGAAGAATTGGCCGAACGCCTGTCTAACCACGATGCCAATTCCATGAATGACGGTGACCAATCTACACTTGGCAAACAGAGCAGAGCCATTCACGCCGCGCAACGAAAATTAGATGCAGAAGCAGTTCAATTGGTGAATGCAAAAATGGCTAACAACAAGTCAAAGCAATCTGTTCTTGGTAAGAATAAGAGTGAGCAAAAATCTGAAAGCGACGAAGACGTGTCTTCAAGTCTTCACCGCTTTGTGCATTACGTTAACTCTGGCGTTCCTGATGAAGACATTCCTCCTATTCCAGAATTTACTTTTTCAAATATTTTGACCTTGTCCCGTACATCTAGTACAGATGGGTGCTTTAATCAAGAATCTATTGAATCTCGACTAGAAAAAATATTTGTTGAAGTAAAGAGGGAGTATCGTCAAAGTCTAAGAAGGTGTATTTTGCAGTACGTTTTAAAGAGCACATTCGAGCAGCATCGGTTGAAAATATTTTCATTGCCAGCATACATAATGATACCAGAATATGGTTGGGGTGCACATCGCTCTCTTCCCTTCGACCCATCGCCCTGGCATGAAGAATATGTAAAATCTCGATCGTTATTGGAAAATAATTTGTTTACAACAGCTCCTCAAATGGTCGAAGTTTTGTCGTTATGGGAAGAGGTTAGGACGCAATATCTGGTGTGCCTTCCAATTAATGATGAGAATGCACAAACATCGGGCTGGCGTCCAATGACCATAGAAGAGTTCTACAAAGGTCAAAGTCAACAAATAGACGATGTTAGACGTAATATTATGGATGTTTGGATGCCGAAAGTGGTTAGTATTTTTTTGGAAGCTGATGCAAATGGGATGTTTGTAAATGTACCAGACCAAACTCTTACTCGATTTTTTGACTCAGTTGCTACACTAATGGCCACAAAAGCGCGTGAGCTAGTAATTGACTCACTGAAAAGGTTTTTGCAATTTTTTGAACGTTTTGATTTAAATGCACCCCGAAAGAATTATGCATACGCCAGTACAAAAACGATTTCGCAATCTTGTGCATTAAAATTGGACGTCATTTTGGACCATCCAGACGGAGAGTATGAAAGTGATGACGAAGAAGACATATATGAAAAACCAAAAGTAGCTCGAAAAGACTCTTTACTACGGTTTCGAACCGCTTTGTCTGACATTCGTGCTAAGATACTCATGTTGTATGACTCAATAGCTCGCAGCCTAAATAGTATGGTGAGAGTAGAAAAGAGAATAGGATCTTTGGCTGTTCGTTCCAATATGGAGTTACTTTCTATTGATCTGAGTGATGATGACGTTGCCACTATGCGCGAACGTCTTTGTGCTATATTGGACAACACGCTCACGCCAGTTTCTTCGATTTTTCAATCGTACGAACCTTTCGTTTTCGTCATTAATGAACGAGCTCGACTAAAACAATATTTTGAAAAGAGTCGTTCTCTCGAGGATCTTGCCTCTAAAATCTCAAAATACCGAGAAACACGGGCTTTAATGATCTCAAATTTATCCGAGTATACATACACAAGTATGATTCTGCTTTCCACAAACGCCTTAAATAAACAACTTGTCGATTTGGCCGAGACTCTGGCCCAACGTGTTCTAAACTATGTTTCAAGAGAGACTATAAAAGAGTCATTGGAAATCAAGGAAGAGTTTAAGAAGGTCGTTGAAAAAATAAGTAAGCGATCAGGTAACTCTCACCAGCTTGTAGATATCGAATCGTTCATAAAAAAGCTGAAGAAAGAGGTTATACCTGCTAAAATGAAATCTATTCGAGCAGTAAAGGACAAAGTAGATTTCTTGTATGATTTTGCTTTTGATGTCACTGACACTGTACTCTTGCCCGCGGGTGTAATTTTCGAGTGGGGACGAAATATTCGCCAGAACGTAAAATCTGCTTCCATTGATGTTGAAGAAGATCGGAAGGCACTGGAAGCGAAATTTAACAATGAAAGAAATAACTTCGTTGACCAAGTACAAGAACTTCACAATGACGTCAGTAACTTGCACAAACAAGGCGGTTTTGTTGACACTAGAACAGGTGCTATAAAGAATGCGGGTGATATGCATGCGAAAGTTGTCGAGTATGGAAATCTTGTATCGAAGTATGAAACAATTTGTGAACAAATTAATGATGAAGAAGAGCGTTTAGGGTTTTCTGCCAGCTCGTTCCCCACTCTTGATGAAGCTAAAGAAATTCTTGACCCGTACTTTCAATTATGGTCAATTGCCAGTCGATTCCAAATGTCTTATGGAAAGTGGATGAAAGGACCTGTTTTTCATTTAAACTATGAAAATGTCGTGAAAATTACCGACGAAATATTTAGATCATCCCGAAAATTATCGAAGTTGCTGAAAGAGGATTCAGAAAAATGCTCTAAGCTATCTAGTGAAATCTTTGAAAAGATATCTGCGTTTAAAAATAATTTTGATTTATTGTCGGCAATATGTAACCCTGGACTAAGGGAACGTCACTGGACAGCAATGAGTTCAATTTGTGGATTCACCATTGTATCAGATGACCATACATCTTTGTCTAAACTTTTAGATCAAGGAATACTAGAACATGTCAAAGATTTGATGGTTTGTGCTGAATCTGCCACGAAAGAAAGCTCAATCGAAAAAAATTTGGCAACAATGCGTGAGGAATGGGATGGTGTATCCTTCGAGTGCAAACCTTACAAAAATACTGGTGCTTACATTGTTACAGGAACCTCCGTAGATGAGGTACAGATTTTACTGGACGACCAAATTATGAAAACTCAGACGATGTCCAGCTCTCAATTTGCGAAACCATTTTTCAAGGAAATGAAGGAGTGGGAAAAATTTCTACTGTACTTGGAAAACTTGTTAGAAGCTTGGCTTGCATGTCAAAGTACTTGGTTATATTTAGAGCCTATTTTTACTTCCGATGATATAAAAAGACAAATGCCAGAAGAATCAGATCAGTTTGCAGTCGTTGATGGTGCATGGCGATTGACTATGAGCCAAATTATTGAAACTCCCATGGCACTAGACGTGTACAATATTTCTGGTTTACTGCAAAGGCTTCAAGAAGCTAATGTTATGTTAGATACTATTCAGAAAGGATTAAGCGACTATTTAATGGTGAAGCGTATCCACTTTCCCCGTTTCTTTTTTTTAAGTGACGATGAGCTCTTAGAGATTTTGGCTGAAACAAAAGATCCAAATAAAGTGCAGCCATTTCTTAAAAAGTGTTTTGATGGACTAAATAGCATTGAATTCTCAGATTCTGGAGATATTATTGCCATGGGATCTGCAGAAGGAGAGAAAGTTGCACTTATAAATTCCATCAGCCCTAGTGAAGCTAAAGGTTCTGTCGAAGTGTGGCTTCTTCAGCTCGAAGATTCTATGAGAGCATCCGTAAAGGCCGTCATGAAAAAAGGGATTGAAGCTTACATGACGGGGGAACGTATGGACTTTGTACAGGCTTGGCCTGGGCAAGTTGTTCTCGCAGTTACTGGTTTGTACTGGACGCGAAATTTTGAAGAGGTTTTGTTAGAGCATGGAAGTGAAGGGCTGCCAGGATTTACAGACACTCTGACAGGCTACATCAATGATATTGTTGATATGGTTCGAGGAAAAGTAGCAAAGTTGCTTCGAAAGACACTATCTGCTCTTATTATAATGGATGTTCATGCGAGAGATACAGTGGCAATATTGAGGGATCAAAAGGTGGAGAAGGTCAACAATTTTGGTTGGCAAAGCCAGTTGAGATATTATTGGGAAGACAGTACTGTCCATGTGAAAATGATCGTGTCAGATTTGGAATATGGATATGAATATTTAGGGAACTCTGGGAGGCTTGTAATTACACCATTGACTGACCGATGTTATCGAACTTTGATGGGAGCGATTCACCTGCAATACGGTGGTGCACCAGAAGGCCCGGCTGGTACAGGAAAAACTGAAACGACCAAAGATCTCTCAAAGGCGTTAGCGCGGCAGTGTGTTGTATACAATTGTTCAGATGGCCTTGATTACTTGGCGATGGCCAAGTTTTTTAAAGGTTTAGCATCTGCTGGTGCGTGGGCCTGTTTTGATGAATTTAATCGTATAGTACTCGAAGTTTTGTCTGTTGTAGCACAACAAATAACGACGATCCAACAAGCTGTTGCTGCTCGAAAGACTTCCTTTGTATTTTATGGAACGGAACTCACTCTAAAATGGACCTGTAATGTCTTTATTACTATGAACCCCGGCTATGCGGGGAGAGCAGAATTACCCGATAATCTAAAATCTCTGTTTAGAACAGTAGCCATGATGGTTCCGGACTACGCGATGATTGCAGAAATAATACTGTATTCATTCGGGTTTCGAAGTTCTCGTGACCTTGCCACAAAAATTGTTACCACGTTTACTTTGTGTTCGGAACAGCTTAGTTCACAAAGTCACTACGATTATGGGATGCGTGCAGTTATGTCGGTTTTGCGTGCAGCTGGAAATCTAAAACAAGCATTTCCTGGGGACAGCGAAGATATTGTTGCTTTGCGTGCCATAAATGATGTGAACAAAGCAAAGTTCCTCAGTCAAGATTTAACCTTATTTGCAGGGATTACATCTGATCTATTTCCTGGTGTTATTCTTCCAAAACCTGATTATTCGGATCTAATGGAAGCTGTTAACTCCAACATAGATAGTGAGAACTTACAGCGACATCCAGAATTTATTGAAAAAATTATTCAAACATATGAAATGATGGTGGTAAGACATGGGTTTATGATTGTTGGCAAATCTCTAGGTGGCAAGAGTGCATGTCTCAATATACTAGCAAAAAGTTTGGGTGACTTATGTGACGCCCGGAAAATGCCATGTGCACTAAATTCAGATCATGAATTGAAAGTTGAAGTAACAAATATTAACCCAAAGTCCATTAGCATGGATAGATTGTACGGCTATTTTGACGCCGTAACACATGAATGGTCGGACGGAGTTTTGCCCATTTACTATCGAGCATTTGCATCTAGTACAAAAGTAACCAGAAAATGGATTTTGTTTGATGGACCTGTAGATGCAATTTGGATTGAAAACATGAACACCGTCCTCGATGACAACAAGAAGCTATGTCTGATGACGGGTGAAATGCTTCAAATGAATGATACAATGAGTATGATATTTGAAAATTTAAACCTAGATGCTGCGAGCCCAGCGACAGTGAGTCGATGTGGAATGGTTTACATGGAACCTGACAATATTGGTCTGGAACCTCGATTGAATTCATGGATGAACACTCTTCCAGACTTCATATCCAAAGCAGAAGGCTTTCGCATAATCATTGACCAAATGTTTGGTTGGCTCGTTCCACCTTGCATTGATTTTGTATTTCGCTTACAGAATGCAAAACCAATGGTTCCTATGGAACGAACTATGATGATAAAAACAGCAATGTCACTGGCTGCGTCCCTTATGGACGAATTTGATGTAAATAAAGAAGGAAATGTCGTGGAAGCACTTAACCAAAAACAGGTTGGTGGGTGGATAGAGTCTATAATAATCTTTTCTATTGTTTGGGCCTTCGGTGGCGTGATGGATGGTTCAGGACGACAAAAGTTCGACGCGTACTTTCGAGCTATTGTTAACGGCGACAACAGTGAATTTCCTCGAGTGCGAAAAATACTCACACCTTTACCTCGTCAGACCACTGTGTTTGATATAGTATGGGATAAAGTGGGTGTCGGGAAATGGTCTTTATGGGAAGATCGCATGGAAAAAAAATTCCAAATTCCTGACAAATCTAGAGTGTCTGAGCTAGTCATTCCCACTGTAGACACTATCCGGTATACATTTTTACTGGACGTTGCTATTCAACATAAACAAGATGTCTTATTTGTTGGTCCAACAGGCACTGGAAAAACGATATATATCAATGCTAAAATAATGAAAGCTCTTGATCGCAATAAATTTAAAGTAATTTCTTTGGGGTTTTCAGCACAGACGACTTCCGATACTACTCAAAACATAATTGACGGGAAATTAGATAAACGCCGAAAAAATGTATACGGTCCGCCTCCTACGAAGCAAGGGTTAATTTTTATCGATGATTTAAATATGCCTATGGTGGAGCAATACGGAGCCCAACCCCCACTTGAGTTGATACGTCAGGCAATGAGTAGCGGTGGTTGGTATGACAGCAAAACAAATGCTTTCCGACAAATTGTAGATACCATGTTCGTATCTGCCATGGGTCCCCCAGGAGGTGGTAGAAATAATATAACTCCTCGCATCGTTAGTCGTTATCAGGTATTTGGGATGACCCCTTTGTCGTCTTCAGTAATGGAGCGCATATTTGGAACAATTATGGAATGGCACATGAACAACGGCTACGACCCTGTCCTAAAAGCGGCTGCGTGGCCGATTGTGAAGGCTACATCTCATATATACGAGTCTGCCATTATTAACCTTCTACCTACACCTTCAAAATCGCATTATATATTTAATTTGCGTGATTTTTCACGTGTAGTATTTGGAATGACAATGGTTGGTCCTAAAGAGATGGGAAAAGAAAAGCAAAAGATAACCCGGCTCTGGATACACGAAGTACTTCGAGTGTTTAGTGATCGTTTAGTTAACGATAATGACCGTCTGCAATTGTTGAATATGGCTAGGTCCTCTGCTGATAAATATTTGAGCTCAGCCACAGGTGGAAACTTTGATGCGTGCTGTAAAATTTATGATTCGAATCGAGATGGAAAAGTAAACACAGTCGAAGAAGCTAGGCAAATTATATACGGTAACTTTATGAATGCACAATCCGCAAACAAGTTATACGATGAAGTCCCTGTCGATTCTGAGGGTGTCATGAGTGTTATGGCCAATTACCTGGACGAGTATAATGCACTGACCACAAAGCCTATGAATTTAGTTATGTTCATGTTTGCAGTTGAACATTGTTCAAGGATATCTCGAGTGATTATGAACCCTGGCGGTCATGCTTTGTTGGTGGGAGTAGGTGGAAGTGGTCGACAAAGTTTGACTAGGCTTGCGGCTTTCATTGGTGACTATGAACTAACGCAAATAGAAATTGCAAAAGGTTATGGTGTCAATGAGTTTAGGTCTGACTTCAAACAAGTCATGATTAAAGCAGGCGGGGAAGGAAAGCGAAGCGTTTTCTTGCTCAGCGACACTCAAGTTACTGATGAGACTTTCATTGAAGACATGGCCACATTATTGAATACAGGAGACGTCCCAAATATTTTTGCTGCTGATGAGCTTGGTACGATCATGGAACTTGTTCGGAAAGCAGCGGCAAAAGAGAAATTAAAAATAGACTCCCCAGAAGATTTTTATTCTTACTTTGTGGATAGAGTAAAGCGAAACATGCATGTTGTTTTGGCATTCAGTCCGATTGGAGATGCTTTCCGTGAACGTTTGCGGAAGTTTCCATCTCTGGTAAACTGTTGCACTATTAATTGGTTTACTAAATGGCCAGACGATGCTCTTTTGGCAACTGCCAATAGTTTTTTGCAAGATTCCAAGCTCGAATCATCAGAAAAAACTTTAGCCGTGGAAATGTGTATGCATTTTCATAGCAGCACTGTTCTTGTATCAGCACTGTTCTTGAAACAATTAAAACGTCATTATCATGTCACACCAACATCATATTTGTCTCTTATAACAACTTTCAAGGATATGCTGTTGTGGAAGTACAATGCTGTGTCTTCCTCAAAAAGTCGGTATGAGGTTGGTTTACAAAAAATCGAAACTACAGAATCATCTGTCGCGGTGATGCAAAAAGAGCTGGAAGAGCTGCAGCCAGAATTAGTAAAAACCGCTGCAGAAACTGAAGATATGATGATTATAGTTGAGAAGGAAACCGCCGATGCCCAAGTTATTCGAGAGAAGGTGGCTGCTGATGAGGCAAAAGCTGCTGAAAATGCAAAAGCCACACAGGCAATAAAAGATGAGTGTGAAGAAGATCTAGCCGAAGCGATGCCAATATTAGAAAAAGCCCTTAAAGCTTTGAACACTCTCAGTAAAAACGATATCGTTGAGGTCAAATCGATGAAGAGCCCACCCGCAGGGGTTTTATTGACCATGGAAGCTGTCTGTATTATGATGGATGTAAAACCTGCAAAATCTAGAGATGAAAAGGGGAAAGTACAATGGGATTATTGGGAACCGGCTAAAAAGGACCTTCTCGCTGATTCAAGATTTTTGCAACGCTTGATCGAATACGACAAAGACAACATAACATCCAAAATTATGGAAAAAGTCACCCCGTTTGTATCGAAACCTGAGTTCATGCCAGACATCGTGAAGAAAGCATCTGTTGCCGCCCACGGATTGTGTTGTTGGGTCCGTGCTATGGTATCTTATGATCGTGTGGCAAAAGTAGTGAAGCCAAAAAAAATTGCATTGAAAGCAGCGGAGGATGACCTTGAAATAGTCATGGCTGGTTTACGCAAAAAACAGGCGGAATTAAAGGCTGTGGAAGACAAACTTGATGCTCTTGATCAGGAATTAAAGCGAATGCAGCGGAAGAAGGAAGACCTTGAACACCAAGCCCAATTATGTGTTGAAAAAATCGATCGCGCCGAAAAACTTCTTGGAGGTCTAGGCGGCGAGAAAACGCGGTGGGAACAATATGCTATTGACTTAGGGGTGCAATTGACCCGAGTCTGCGGTGATATGTTGATTGCTTCTGCTTTCGTCGCGTACTCAGGGGCATTTACATCATCCTTTCGTCAGATGATAACAATGAACTGGTTGGAGAAAATGGATTCGCTTGGTATACCTTACACTATTGAGGGTGAAAAAGGTTACAGTTTAGTGTCAACTATTGGCGACCCCGTTAAAATTCGAGCATGGAATATTAATTCCTTGCCTGTTGATAGTTTCTCTGTTGAAAATGGTCTTATTATGAGTCGATCTAACCGGTGGCCGTTGATGATTGACCCGCAAGGTCAAGCCAATAAATGGATTCGAAATCTTGAGAAAAGCAACCAACTCAAAGTTATAAAGACTTCCGAGTCTGGATACTTGAGAGTTCTCGAATCTGCTATTCAATTTGGCCAACCTGTACTGCTGGAGAATATTGGCGAGTCGCTTGACGCTTCATTAGAGCCATTACTTCTTCGTCAAATTTTCAAAAGTGGTGGTGTAAATTGCATCCGCATTGGTGATAAGACTGTAGAATATTCTGAAAAGTTTCGCTTTTTCATGACTACTCTATTGTCGAACCCGCATTACCTCCCAGAGACTAGTGTAAAGGTGACGATCATAAATTTTATGATTACATCAGAAGGTCTTCAAGATCAACTTTTGGGAATAGTTGTTGCAAAAGAAAAGCCTGAGCTGGAGGAACAAAAGAATCAGTTGATCTTAGAAGGTGCCGAAAACAAACGCAAACTTAAAGAAATTGAAGATAAAATACTGCACATATTGTCATCTTCTAAAGGAAATATATTAGAAGATTCTGCTGCTATTGATATTTTAACAGTCTCAAAAACTATATCAGATGAGATTACCGCGAAGCAAAAAGTAGCAGAACAGACGGAGGCTCGCATTGACTCGGCTCGAGAAGTGTATGTTCCTGTTGCAGTGAGATCTACGGTTCTATTTTTTGTTGTGGCGTCATTGGCTGTCATAGAACCGATGTATCAATATTCCTTGGGGTGGTTTACTAATCTTTTCGTCACTAGCATAGCGAACAGCGAACAGAAGAAAAATATCCGAGAAAGAATTCAAACATTAAACGAATATTTTACATATGCAATATATCGGAATGTTTGCCAATCATTGTTCGAAAAAGATAAGCTTCTATTTTCGTTCTTACTAACCTCACGTATAGTGAAGAATTTGTATGATTCTATCGAAAGTATTAACTTACAGAAAGCAAAAAAGAAAGCAGAAGCAGAAGCGAGGGCTCAAAGAGAAGTTGATGCTTTATCTGCTGAAAACAACGACATTGCAACCATAGATAAACACAACCCTGTTGCGTCTCCTGTTGAACCTAGTGTATCTGATACAAAGGAGTCTGGAAATGGATATACGCATTATAAATTCAAAATACCCGCTAGTTTCAGAGGCGAACTGGTTGCACGGATTACAGATTCTGAAGAACAATTTCTACTTGCCGGTGCTGTTGCCGGTCTTGGAGATGAAACCGTTGAAAACCCGTGTCCCGAATGGCTTGAGCCATCGCGCTGGAGAGATATCTGTTTTTTCTCGGATATATTACAATCAAGTGGTACTAAAGAAAGCTTAAGTGGGACTTTCGGAGATTTAGGAAAACAATGGAAAACAATGTATGACGATTTAAATCCTGAAAAAACTCCACCCCCAGGAATATGGGGAGAAATGCTTACGCCATTTCAATTGCTTTGTATCCTCCGGTGCATCAGACCTGACCGACTGGTCCCAGCAATGACTCATTTTGTTGCCAGCTTTCGGGGTGAAAAATACACCGAGCCTCCCCCATTTGATTTAGCCGCGACATTCAAAGATTCAAATAACCTCACTCCACTTATTTTTATATTGTCGCCCGGGACAGATCCCATTGGGTCTATTTCGACGTTTGCTGCAACTTCATCAAGAAGATTGGATAGTTTATCCTTAGGGCAAGGCCAAGGCCCAATTGCGGAAAGAATGATAAAAGAAGCAATGATCGAGGGATCTTGGGTAGTTCTTCAAAACTGCCACTTATTTCCTAGTTGGATGCCACGGCTGGATGAAATTGTTGAGACTATGCAACCAAATTTAACGCACGAGAGTTTTCGATTGTGGCTAACTTCGTACCCCTCAAATGATTTTCCCGTTGCGGTATTACGGAATGGGGTAAAATTAACGAATGAACCACCAAAAGGAATTCGAGCGAATTTACTTAGTTCGTTCAACATGGAACCTATTTCAAATCCTGATTTTTTTGAAGGTTGCGTTCAAGCAAAATCATTCAAAAAAATGGTTTTTGCTCTTGCTTTCTTCCATGCAATTGTACAAGAGCGAGTTGAATTTGGGCCCATTGGGTGGAATATTCCTTACGAATTTACTGCCTCCGATTTGATCATTAGTGTTCGTCAATTGCGATTCTTTTTAGACGATTTAGACACTGGAGACAAGGTACCATTCGAAGCACTAAGATACATTATCGGGCAATGCAATTACGGTGGTCGAGTAACAGATGACAAAGACAGACGAGCAATCACATCTATTTTGGAGAATTATTTCAACATCTCAGTTCTCAGGGACGCAACAAAATTTTCCCCTTCGGGATTGTATTATGCACCCGCAGAAGGACCGCAGTCTTCGTATTTGGAGTACATCCAATCATTACCACTCCGTGCAGCACCTGAAGTTTTTGGCCTTCACGAAAACGCCAGCATAGCAAAAGATGAGCAAGAAACGAGTAAGACCCTATCTACATTGTTGCTTATTCGTGCTACAACTGGGGCGACTGCGACGGACGACTCGACTGGAGGCGCCGAAGTATCACAAGAGGATACTATTTACATGGTTGCAGAGAACACGGTGAAGAAGATGAAGCCATTGTACGATATGTACCATGCGTCTCAGAAATATCCTATTCGTTGGGATAACAGTATGAACACAGTCCTCGTGCAGGAGCTAGAAAGGTTTAATAAATTGAATACAGTTTTAACTGAAAGTCTAAATAATGTTATGAAGGCTGTTAAAGGAGTTATCGTAATGTCATCTCAGCTGGAAGAAGTTGCGGAAGGGTTACAATTCAATCGCGTACCAAGCTTATGGTTGAAAAATTCTTATCCATCGCTTATGGCAATGGGGAGCTATGTTGCTGATTTTTTGAAGCGATTGGAATTTTTTGAGGCTTGGATATTAACAGGTTGCCCACCAACATTTTGGATTTCCGGATTTTACTTTACACAAGCATTTTTAACTGGAACAATGCAAAATTATGCCCGAAAACATACGATTCCAATCGATGCTTTGAAGTATGACTTTGAGCCACTTCCGTGCGCCTACACTGATTATAACGCTGGTCCGGACGAGGGAGCATTTGTCTATGGTTTATTTTTCGATGGCGCGAAATGGGATTTCGAAGAAGAGACGGTGGCGTATGCGGAACCGAAGAAACTCTTTTCTCAGGCACCAGTTATTTGGCTCAAACCTGTATTGAAAACAGTGAAGACTGACCGACAAGTTTACTCTTGTCCGGTGTACAAAACTTCTGCTCGCAGGGGTGTTTTGTCAACAACTGGCCACTCAACAAATTTTGTGATTATGATCGATATGCCCACTGAACTATCTCCTTCGACTTGGATCCAAGCAGGGGTTTGTATGCTGACTCAATTGAACGAATAGAATCTTGAAATTGTCGGTACATTTAAGGTATCATATTATTCATCGTAGAGAGAGTAGAACTAAATACTGTAGTATTAGTAGTGAAACTAATATCATATGATATCATATAATATGATATGATATGAATGGTTGGTTATTTTTATAATATTAATATATACAATATATAGGACGGTTGATGACAAGCAGAAAAGAACGTTTGTACAACATTTAGATTTTCAAAAAGAAGCAATGGGCGCCGGTAGGCGAATGTGTTTTCAGATCATTCATCGTTTCGGCCACGCAGTTGTGTTCACATGACTGGAGCATTAACATCTGTGTCGTCGAATAAATCACCAGCACCGTCTTTTTGCTCGTCATATATTTCGAGGAACTTCTTCGCAGTCTTAGGATATTTTCTGTGGGGTGAATATTTAGTCAGTTTCGACTGGTTACTTTTTTGGTTGAAAAGAAGATCTATCTTAGTTACTTACAGAAATTCAATGACGGATGCGCTCGCATTGTATTCGTGTGCGTAAACCATTGTTGTAATGCCGTTGAAATCTACTGCTTTTATTTGCTCGGGGCATTCTTCGTGCATAACTTCAACCATTCTTGCAACAACCTCGTCTCGTGCCGTGTATCGAAGGGCCCACATTAATGATGTACGGCCAAACATATCCAATTCTCGTAATTTTTTTCCACCGCCTCTTAATTCGAGCAGGGTGTTGAACCTGTCCAATGAGGTTGCTTGCCACGCTTTTTTGCTGTGATCGAAGAATGTTTTGATGCCATCTGACATTTTTTAAAAAATGAAATGCTTTTGTAACCACGTATGTGAATATCACAACGGTGGCTTGTTTCTTCGTTTCGTTCGTTTCAGACGTGAATGTACCCGCAGATTAAAATCGAAAAACATCGACTGTTCAAACTCTGTGGACAAGTTGCGAAAGAAACACATTTTCTGAAGTAACGATAGAAAGGTAATCTTTGTCCTCAGTTCCTTCACAATCACAGCGTCCGAACTCCACTCTATCACCCGTCTAATAAGAAGTACAAAACCGTCATAAAAATAGACTGGACGTTTCGTGAAGTATTTGTAATAGTATACATAAATACAGTATGTAATATATAGGCAACATCTGCATAAAATTGTTCTTAGCATCTTTCTTTCCCTTTCATGTTTGATTTCAAAAAAAGGAGAAAACACTTGTGCAGTAACACAGCACAAGCATGCCATTACTCCTACAGCGATTAATTACTGTGAGGAATACTAATTATAAATAGGAATATTTTATAGCCGACACATATTATGTAAGGTAATTTAAATTTCATTATTTCACTAGACGGATTACAACCGTACGAAGCAAGGCATTTCTATATTCTCTGGCATCGATCTGTTGCCTTCGTCCTCTCAATCCAAAACTTCCTTGTCTTATTAGCAGATTAAACAAGCTGGTCAGCTGGTCGTTCAGATTCAGTGACATGCGGGTTCAGTCCCAGGGCCAATGCTAGTACCGTTTCAAGCGCGCAGCTCCCAGGGTCGAAGAAACGATTCAGTGAACGCAAAAATATTAGCGCTACAGCAGAACGAAAATATATTGGCCCCGTAAAGCTTTATGTTTCAAACCAAAACACAATACGATCGTGGGGTCAATACCTTTTCCCCTGAAGGTCGTCTCTTTCAAGTCGAATATGCCATCGAGGCTATCAAGCTAGGCACGACCGCCATTGGTATTAAGACAAAATTCGGTATTGTTCTTGCTGTTGAAAAACGCATTACTTCGAGTCTTATGGAATCAAGTAGTGTTGAGAAGTTGATGGAAATCGATAAAAACATTGGGTGCGCTATGAGTGGTTTGACGGCAGATGCCAGAACGCTCGTTAATCATGCCCGAGTAGAGTGCCAGAACCATTTTTTTACGTACGACGAGCCTTTGAAAGTTTCCTCCTGTGTTCAAGCGGTATGCGATAAGAAAATCAAATTCGGACATGGTGGGAAAGATTCCGTGAGCCGTCCGTACGGGGTAGCCTTGCTTATTGCCGGATGTGATAAGGACGGTTCTGCCCACCTTTTTCATACTGATCCGTCTGGCACCTACATCGAGTATAAGGCGAAAGCGGTTGGTGTAGGACAAGAAGGAGCACAAAGCGAGCTTCAAGAAAATTACAACGACGAATTGACCTTACAGCAAGCTGAAAACCTTGCCTTGAATACATTGAAACAGGTCATGGAGGAAAAAATTGAGTCTGAAAATGTTCAAATTGCGACTGTCACTGCGGACAATGGCTTCGTCATCCATAACTCTGAGTATGTCCAAGACATCATGAGACGAATTGAAGATTCGGCGTAATTGAATGAGAACTATACGAAGTTTTGTTACGTGTTCGCGTAGCAAAGCAACTTGTGGTCCTTTTTTAGCAGACCTGGTTGTGCCAACGAGGATCGTATCTGCTTCTTTGTTTAATCAATTTCGAAATAAGATAATACTCGTAAGTAACCACTTGTTCCATAGACTAATGCGACTTTATGCTATGCTGTGGGCTGTGGTGTATCCAACTTAATTACAGTTGCTCCGCTCCCGTACATCTAATCTAATAAGGCGAATGACGACACAGGTGGATCCATGCCTTCTCGCCTTCTCGGCGAGGACAACTATTGATCGCTACAGACGCGATACCGTAGAGCTACACATGCGTAGATGATAGAGGACAAGCAAAGACTGCGATTGCGTGGGTCTCTATTCTGACGAACTTCTGCTTTCCTTGACCGAACACTGGCGTTTTCGTGCACATCCAGCTGGCTTTGCTCGCCTCTATGATGCACAAGACAAACGATTTGCGCCGCCCTTCCAGGCGTGTGTCTATTAGTTTATCGGCTTTGTTGGGAGAAAGGAGGCAGCAAAGGGCCTTAGAAAAAACGGCAGCGTTATCGTCCCCTCCGAAGAAACAACAAGAGGTAGAGAGTCGGATACTTCCCCCATTTGCCTTATCACTATCAAAATGCGAGGAAAGTTCAGGAAGTCGAGAAATCGTAGGAGAGGATGACGGTGGGGCAGCACTGCAAGTCTCGGAAGTACGTGCAGACACATCCAACGCCAGCAACGCCCCCGAAACAATAGCTCATTCGGCAGAGAAATCTTCTCAAACAGAGCATGCACCGATAGACTTTGCCCATGATACATGGGAGACGACGGAGTCCAATCAGACCGAGACAAGAAATAAATCGCCGAAATCTGTAGCAGCACAGACAGAGACTGTTGTTGTCGAGGAGCCCCCTCATTCGCCTTCTCTTCAAGGTCCTCCAAGAGAAAACGTAGGTAATGAGAAATCCATTGACTTAAAACACGAATTTGCTGAAAAACCAATCGACGATCTTAGCAGATCCTTTGAAGGCATTGAGACAGGCGTTGACGATGCAGGAGAGAAGGCAGAAGTTACTGCCAGCGACTTCATTGCACCTATTGTCCAAGGATCGTTGTCACCACCTCCGCCTCCGCCACCACCGTCGCCACCCCTAAAGATTTCACAGAGCCCTATTCCTCTATCAAAGTTAGGTCGCACAGAAACCCTTGATCAAATATTAAAGAATAGAGAAATGCGAATAAATAGCACAAGAGTGTATGGACACATTAGTCGTGCTACCAAGGATCGCCCGCTTGCTGCCCACTCGTCGACCCCTGAGCGTTTTGAAAAAAATAGTAACTTTGGTTCTCCTGTCGTAAAAAGTGCAATGGATCGAAGTGGGGAATTAATATCTTTGCTTGATTCTTTGCTCGCTGAAGAGGAAGAGACGGAGGTGGAAAGTATCCTGAGGGATAGTATCGAACACGTGAACATAGATGCGGAAATTGAGCGCATTTTGCAGAATCGGGCCCGCCGCCAACAGAGTATCCCAGCACACAAAGATGTAGCAAAAGAGGAAACTCCATTCGCCACCCAAAACCGACGACGAACTGACATGCTTTCTCCAGGGTCTACATATAATCGGAGCAACGATGACTATATGAATTTGAGCATCATTACTGCCGGTCGTTCCCACGAACCGCCCCCTACGAGTCCAGTAATCTCTTCTTCACTGTTATCAACGCCGTCACAAACAGCAAACACAGCACCGCATTCCTTGCCACCACTTCCTCCCCAACCTGCAGAATTTCTGGATACGCAATGTAGTAATTCGAATGCTTATATTGAAGATCTAGTAGAAAAACACAGACGCGGTGGAATGTCAATCAACAACAACACCCTCTCTCAATACCAGCTCAAGCGGGCATTTCCTATTTTAGGACTACAAGACGGAGATTATTTGTCCAGCCTACAGGAACTTGTTGACCCCTTGTTGAAAGGTGTCGTGCTGAATCTACTGACTCCAAGGCAAGAAACGAATTGTACTCTCTGGAGGAGCTATAGATGTACGTTTTGGCTCTCTGCTGATCTTTGTGATTTACAGTGGTATGAGCACGCCACGGGAAACGGCGGGGTTGTTCCTGTAGAAAAAATTCTGAAAGTCCACAGAATATCAAACAAAAATGGCCGAACTTTTCTAACAACAGAGACCGGTACAATACAGTTTAACAAAATCCTAGAATTGCACGTGAACACAAGCGATGATGAACTGGTTGTAATTCGCTTGGCTGCTAACAGCACGAAAGATCAGGAAAGCTGGTATTCAGGGCTGAATTATTGCCGGTCAGTGTTATCTTTTGTGGCAATAAAGCGTAGAATGGCTGCTTCCGTAGGTATACAGTAGACGCAACGTCGTGCTTTCGGAAAGGCCGTTTTTCGGGCAAAGCACCATGCTCAATTGTTTTTGCCGTTTATAGCCCACAACGTTTTTGCAGCGATGGCTTTTGTGACAAGTATTTTCATTTTAATACTGGCGCCTCCTGCGATCTCGAGCAAACCATTGGCGAGGGCTGGATTATAGAGACCTGCAAAGCACGGCGACAACGATTGCGCCGCGGACGTGTGAATCAGAGATCTTCTTGTATTAGACAATAAGTATAAAAATAGTATATTGGCTATTATTTATTTAATTAAATAAACAAGTTTTTAAAACCTATTTTAAACAGTTTAAAACCAATAAGTATATATATATATTATAAAGGAGGCTGTATTTAATTAAACGTTTTCTGTCTCAAACATTAATTTGAGCGGTCTCCATCGCTATTTTCTTCCACCATAAAAAGTGTCCTTGTAATTAAAAGTAAATAATATATAGTACTTCGTATTTATATATGATGATGTTGTTAATTCTTTAAGTTACATTTGTAAATGCATGCGCAAAATAGTAAATGTTCACATTCACTGTTCACTATCATACTCCTGTGTTATTGAGTACCTACTACGGTACTCGCCTGAGGGGAGGATCAGGAAGCTCTCTCTTTCAGTCACTCTCCGTGAAAATAAACTGGAGATAACACAGTAGTGTTCTATTTCTGAAATACTCTCGGCACTCGTAGTGGAGACAGAGGCGGAGAAGCGGGACGCGCATTGACAACTACCCCATCCTCATCGTATGGATGCAAGAAAGATGCATTCATCTTCTCTTTGTAATTGCTTTGCCGGAAAGAGCAAACAGGTCGAAGGACAACTTTATTGTTACAATTCGCCATGATTGCAAACATTTGAATGGCTTTACGGAAGTCATTGTGACTTATAAATGTGACAGAAACCCCATATTTTGAGATTCTTGTAACTTTTTCAACGGGTGTGCCCCATCGTTCAAACATTCCATGGACGGCATCATTGGTTGTGTTCTCGTCGATGCCTTCAATTTGCAAAGTTCGCTTCCCCTCGTTTTTTCTCTGTATAGTTCGCGTTTTTTGCCTTGCATAAAAACCTTGTCTTTGTTTGTTAGAACTTTTGTGGACTTCTTGTTTTAGTTCTGCTACCTGCGATGAGCTTCCAAAAATATTAGTTATCTTTTTGAAAGCAACGAGCCCTCCAAGTTTTACATTTTCGTGCCTGAATGGTACTGATCGACCACCCGCACTTCTAGGTCGTTTCTTCGCTGCAAAAATAACCCTTTTCTTGTGTGGGTTGTGAATTGGCGAAGGAACGCCTTGAAAATTTGGCCCTCGTCTCAAAGGTGCAGATTGAGGTCTCTTAACACTTGGGTTAAAGTGAATCCCTGGTGACATGGTTTCACGGCGAATATTGTTTTCAATAACAGTCGTTCTAAAGAGAACTTTGCTTTCTACTGCTGCCTCTCGCTCCTTCACTTGTCGGCTTTGAAAATTGTTGCTAATTTGTTTTAGTTCTTGAAGTAGAACTTTTTGAAGATGTCTTTGTTCATAAGATAAACTGGGAAGCTGTTTTGAAGGTTTAAGTTTCGCGCTTAGAATTCGTTTAATTGCAAGCGACGGTGAACGAGCCAGGCTATCTTTCTTCGCAATATTTTGTGCATCAATGTGCAAGCGAGTGTAGCCCACACTGTAAGTATCTTGACCCATGTTCGCCCACCCTTCTGGTGGGGGCATAGTGGAACCAGTAAAAAGACCATCCCCATTCTTATTAACCGTAGGATCGATAAGGCAGGTATTGTCATCCATTACACCCATGTTTTCCAGAACATAATGCAAATGTTTTTTACTCCAAAACCCCCAATTGTCAGAGAAAATTCTATTCAGTTTCTTCACAGAGGTATTTATTTTTGCAGTCAGTCGTTTGTTAAAATGCCGAACGTTTTCATCACTTTTTATTTCATATGTTCCAAGGATTCGGTCACTTATTGCAGTATAAACATTTTCTAAGAACTCGACATACTTTTCCACACTTATCGTATGCGTCCAGTGGTCAGCAAGCTGAAACCAGAGTCTACAAAAGCGGGCTTTGTCCAAACGATCATATCCCATACGATCTGCTTCCCAGTCTTCAGAACAGTGTTGCAGTCTTAAATCTTCTAGAGATTCCTCAATTGTGTCATCGACTACCGCTCTGTATACTTTTAAACACATAGAAATGTATCCACTTTTCCCTATATTTCCATCGGTTTCTTTTGGCATTAATTCCCAGAGCCGAAGCAATATAGTTCGTATGCGTGGATGCCATTGAATCGCTTCTCTTCGTAAAAGGTTTTTATTACTGTAGGAAGGGTTATCTTCGAGCGTCGCCTCTTGGTCATAAAATTTTCTCAAATCCGCGAGAAGATCCTGCACGAACCGCTCTTTCGTTTTTGCTTCTTCCTTGGACAAAGCTTTGCCCGGTTGATGGTCACTGTTGTGCAAATAAACTAACGATGTCAAATGAGCCAGTTCCTCCTTCGAAGGTTCATTCAATTTTTGCCTGACCCGAGTGGACTTAGATGGTGCAGGAGATTTCTTTGGCAATTTGATTTTACTTCTGGCTTTTGTCTTATCTTTCCCAGCATAAAAAACGGACTCTCCAGGAGTGACACCGATGAGGCTAATGACACGCGGGGGTTTTCTAACTTTTTTGACACATAATTCAAATTTTGTTGTTGTGAGGAAGGAAGTCTTGCCTGAAACTATTTTGAAGGGAGAACTCATACTTTGTGGGACGGTTTTTAGAATCGAATCTATCCGGTTGCCAAACAGCGAAAAATTGCGCTTTGGTCTTGCTAACCCGCTTAGGATTTTGGAAAAATACCCTGAGCTGCCCGTTATCCTCGCTATAACTTTTTGTGGTCTTTTATACTGTAAACTGTTACTAGACTGTGCTACAGCTCCTCCATGTTTAGCTTCCTGGGGAATTGTATAACGCTGCATTCTCTTGTTTCCGTACTCGTGTATTTCCTGAATATTTTAGGCTCGGCTCTTTCAAACATGACGCAACATCTCAGACAGGAGGCCGGTGTGTGCGGGTTGGTTTGCTTTCTCCCAGTGAAGGAAAAGTACTGTTGAAAAAGAACCAACTGCATCCGTCCCATAGACCCATAGACCAATACTAACCCGAATCCATTCATTTAACCACTAGCCGGTCAGCAACTGTACTGGTACTGTGTAGTCCGGAGAAAGGTCATACCAGGTACTGTAACTGTAAGTCATCGAACATAGGTACTACGAGGATATAGGTAAGTTTCCAAACAAACATCATCGGACGCAGACACGCAGACGCGGTACAGTACCAGTCAAATACTGTAGCCTGCATGGAATCGAATGCATGATGAATTTGTAAAATTTGAAGTAACTCTTGTTTGAGACGCGAAACTCTTCTTGTGATCAGGTCATCCCGTTCATCTATCCAACTCTGCTTTGTGATGGCTTGTCGACCAGAATCGTTATTGTCCATGAAGCACTAGGTCATGGAAGATATGGATGTTTTGGACGCAGCCTTGCACTTAGCGAGAAGCGAGACCTTGAGAAGGAAATCGTCAGGTGATATTGGAGGTGTGGAAAAACAATTTTTGAACAACGAGAAGTTGGTAGCTGAGATATTTCAAACCCGTGACAATTTGCATAAGCAGTTACTAGACGAAACAAAACATGTGCATAATGAGATTTGTCAGAATATGTCACAGCTGGGTCATAAAAATGTAAATTTCCAAAACAATAGTGTTGCTACCCGTCACGCTTCTTCGTCCGTGTACAAACTGTCTAAAAGCAAACTCGCTTTTTTGCCGAAAGTGAACTTGGAGACCTCTGTTGAGAACCCCGGCTCTCCCGATAAATGATGTACGCTTAATAAGATGGCGCGTGTATTGTTTAGTGTGTCTGTACAAATAAGCAGTATCATTTACTTAGTAGAACGTAACTGAATTATTCTATTACGGGTTTGTTTTGTCGCGACATCCACCCTTTACATCCGGCACAAAAAGGATCGGGCTTGGTGCCTGCCAGGCAGGAAGTTGGGGAAGACGGTTGGCTGTTGGCTGATCATTTTTTATTATTGTGGGTCGTATTTTTCCCCCATTTAATTTTTTTCCTGGGTAATCGATGTGCCCGTTTGTTTATTTGCTTGCCACTACAAAAGCTGGAAGCAAAAACTCCACTCCTTTTTTTCTCTGCTTTGGTTAAAAAACAATCCGAGACGATATCATCGTTCAATACTCTTGAGATTTCTCTATCTAGTTTGCTTGCGTAGTGTAAGTATGGCGATTCAGGTATTGGCGCAACAGCTTCTTTCACCGCTTGCTTCGAGTCGACTAATACAAATCGTGAGAAGTGCCGCGCCTGGAATGCTCTAAGCTTTTGTGTGTCATATAATGAAGCAAATTTTTGGTGCATGATGTTCCCATTAAGAAGATGCTGTTGAGACGGAGATTTTTTGTCCCGACGAGGACATAATATTTCATCGTGAACGCCAACTTCTGTCCAACGTTTCGCAAACGTCTTATAGCGACAGCCCTCCTGTTTGAACATAACAGTATTTTGTGCTTGTACTACGTCTCCGTCCTCCGTATAAATATGACTTTCAAGCGCAGACCTACGCTTCTGTTTCCACGCTTGTTTTCTATCTAATAAAACCAAGCCATCATCACGGTTGCCTAGCATTTTTTCTGCTCCCATTTCCAATAAAGTTTGTGGTGGGTACCATCTACGCGTACGTGCATAGGGAAGGAGACGATCGGGGTACTCATGGCCTTGGTATTTGTACAATTTATTTGTCGTGTTTGCCATTGTAGGACTTAGAAAATCGCGTCAGGGAAGGAGACGGTCAAGGTACTGGTGCTCCTTGTATTGTACAATTATATTGTTAGTTTATTAGTCGTGCTCTCCATCGTGGAGCTTAGAAAATCGTGCCATCTGAAGCATTCCAGCTAGATGCTTCCTCTACTTCGGTCTCCAATGAATGTA
>Ga0099797_100604_pt1 | contig 22805 bp, 6 predicted proteins | sample Uncmet_Sort48C_1_FD_89871 | JGI IMG/M metagenome (GOLD analysis project Ga0099797, IMG submission 89871) | Marine eukaryotic communities from CALCOFI LINE 67, Pacific Ocean - C012_Sort48C_1 | ecosystem: Environmental > Aquatic > Marine > Oceanic | place: Pacific Ocean: Monterey Bay | collected...
ATTGTCCCACCACACCAACGCAAAGTTTTTCGATGAATTGATATTTGTGTCGTGTGTTTTTATCTCGACGCTTAGTTTGACATTTTCTATTTTCTTATGGTACTGCCAATCAGTTCCATCAGAGAAAGTTGCCGTTTCTGGAGTCGATGTCAAATCTATAATCTGTTTGTTTTTCAAATCTAACTTGCAATACACCATAAACAAGGGGATAGTTTCTAGTTTTTCTCGCTGAGCTTGAGTGATAACATCCAGGTTCACTAAGGTGTCTGCACTAATGGTAACAGCCACTTCGTCTTTAAGCTTTGTGTTTGAGTCAGAAACAAATAAATCTCTCTTTATCAACGCAAAATCACTATGAAAAACAGGTTGTTTCGTTGGATCAAATTCATCACCCTTACGAAACAAACGCTTAACCTTAAGGCTACTAGTATTTTGATCGTCTATTAAATCGAATTTGTTTTGCTTCGTCGTCACATAGTTCTTCGCGAGCAGATCTCTGACTTCCTCCTCAGCCGTTGTACCATAAAATCCCCGAACTGTCTCATCCTCCGGCATATGGACACTACTTTGTTGTTTCAAAAGCTCATAATTAACGTCATCGAAACTTGGAAGTCTAGTTTCTGATTCTGATTCACCACCCGGGTCGTCTTGTGCAAGAAGACTAGACGCAATCTCATCTAGTTTACTGCTGCCATTTCTGTTCAACGCCGCGTTTTGTTGGACCCGTTCTTGGATGGTCTGGATTTCACCCTTAGTATAAGAAGTAGTAGGAGCAGAAGGGTTCGCAGACACAGATGTCTTGCTAGAGCTACTAGCTCCCGAGGAAACTTGCAAGAATGACTCAGTTTCTATATTAGGATCCAAGCCTGGACCTAGAGAAATTTCAGAATTATCACGACTAATGGTACTATGTTCTGATTCAGCACTACGCGGAATTTCAGAATTATCACGACTTTCGTTTATCATTTCAAGAACAACGCCTGTATCCGTAGTCAAATTCAGAAGCTCGTCGTAAGTAGGCGCTGGATTACCATCGGGAGTACTACTACTACTAATAGTAACTTGAACATCATCAGTGCCTGGTCCAGCAGTTTCAGTTTCAGCTAAATCATTTAATGGACTAGGTGTTAGCCCAACTGTGTAAAGAAATTTCGAGTCGTTTTTGTCATCAGGAGTGCGGATACTGTTTTTGAGTTGAACTTTTTGCGGTTGGTTTGCAGTACTACTACTAAAACTCTGTCTAGTAATAGATGAAACTTTTTGTCTAAACTTGCTGCGATAGTTCGAGTCCCACTCTACTCCACGAGAATCAATTGAGAACTCAAATAGTTTCTGTCCAGATTCGTTGCTGACAGCTACAATTGCACTATCAGTCTCAGGTTTGACGTCAATTCTAAGTTTATATTCCTTCCCAGCTTCAACAACAGCTAAGTTTGCTCCTTTATTTTGTGAACTTACGCTTGAATATTCTTCAACCTGGAATGTTTCAAGACTTATCAATTTCACACCACCAGAAGACTCAGATAGTACACTGGTTTGACGCCTCAATAGAGTTTCCCAAGTAGGCGCTTCAACAGTCGGACCACTACCATGAATTAAATCTTCCGAGACAGAAATTGCCCTTGGATTCCGATTCCTGCCAGGACCTTCACACACTTTCTCCTCTATCTCGGTTTTACCGCCGGGAAAGCTTCCACCAATAAGATTCAAGGCCTTGGATACAACCAGAAAATCATCCTCGACGCTACTCATCGAAACAGTTAAATCTTTACTACTAGACTTCAATGTACTTGACAAGTCAGGATCTGAACCCGGTTCTGGACTTATAATTAAAGCTGTGTCAGTATTGATATAATCGATCTTGGGCAGGGAAACCCACCCTAAAGCTAAGTAATTTAACGCTGTCCTCAATAATAACAACTGTTTTAACAAGACGAAAAACTTCTGCTTCATCTGTCCGTGCAAAGTCAGTTTATTTTCCAGAACAGTGAGGTGATTATGGTTATTCACGGTGTCTACCAAGTGTAATTCTGACTCCAGATCCTTCTCAGCCTCGGAAAGAAATTCTTTTACGCCCATAGACCCACTGTTCCACAGACTCACCAGATCTACATCGCTATTCAGAATGTTATGATCACTGGGCTTCAGCTGTTCCTTCAGTAATCGTCGGCGTTTCTCGATTTTGTCTTCGTTTTTCCTGTCTCCAGCATATAAGGGGGAGAGAAGATCTTTCACACGCAGATAACCGATGGCACCACGGGGCAAATCTTGATGAGATTGATCTCCAGTAGTGGGAGTAGACTTTTCGGAATTATTATAGAAAAAAACGGGAACGACATTGTTGTTCTCTTTGTCGTTCAGTTGAACTGAATCAACCAGAGTGGTTTTCCCGGGATTCCCCGCTCTGATCAGATTATCAAAAACTTTATACGGTACTATTACACACTGGTGCATTCTGTTTTCAGGACGACTTTCACCAATGACAACATTGTTTTCATCGTCACAATCCCGAAGACTTTTCATGAAATTCTCCGCAGCACCAGCCTCCCTCAATTTCTCTCTAACGTTCAGATCTTTACTATCCAAGAGACGTAATTCCAGGCTGTGGACCTTAGACTTCTCGGACTTACTAGTCCCAGACTTAGTATGTTCTTCCTCAGAATCATCAGATTCACTGTCATTCAATAAATCAACTGCCTTTCTCACCGTCAACTGCACGGCTTTCGCCCCAACCCCCATCTGAATGTTGATGTACTTATTAGCACTAGTCGCACTTGTGAGATGATGATCATCAGGACCACTGGATTCAAGAACTTCTGATTCTTCGTCTTCGTCTTCTGGTAGTTACACGGTAGTAGTAGTTGTAACATCTTTATCACTGGGAATTTCTTTTTCTGATTCTTCATCTTCTGATACGCTGGTAATAACTGTAGCGGGCGCATAAATCGGAATCGGTGCTCGCACGTTGTCGTTCTCCAGAAAAACCGCATTTCTAGCAAATGACATGGCATTGTTTGAATTCAATCGCACTTCTTGAATTTGGAGTCCGTTGAATTCATTGCCACCAATGTTGACAAGAAGTTCAAGCAACATACTGCTGGTGTTGTGACAGCCTTTGCTGGTGGTGTCTTTCTTTTGGTTATAAAACGACGTAGCTTGTGGTGGAATTGAAGCACTCTTAATACCTGAAACGCTCTTTGCTACACCACTCTTAGTGTGTGCTGCGCCAGTATCAACACCATCACCACCGCTCAATTCCGGTTGGTCTTTCCACACCAGTCTAATGTTCTGAAAACTATCCGTAAATACTGTCACCTCATCATCACGGAACTCCTGCCCATTGAATTTGAGTTGCATATCATTTATCTTATTACTATTAGAAGAATCATCGACGAACGCCTCCAAAAACTGGCCTTCCGCGCGCAGTTTGTCTATTTCGTCTTTTGAGAGATTTCTCGTCCACAGCGGTTGGTACGGTTCAAGTCTGATTCGGGTGGTGGAGGGATTACTAGAATCCTCAGTTGTAACAACTTGATAGAATTGGTTTATCTTTTCCTCTTCATTCCGATACTCTTGTCCTTGGGCTTTCTTGAATTCGATAGTTACAGACTTACGACTAGTACCGGAATCTTCTTCTGGTCTGGTTAATTTACGCAGCAATAGACTCGACGCATTATGATACAGTTCGATATAGAGAGTTAATCCTTTCCCCAGGGCCTTGATAAAGTCTGATTCAGCCACAATTCTCTGTGGCGAGTACAAAGAATCAACACTGGGTGGAGGACCTCTTTGGAGAAAAGAAGAACTTGAAGAACTCTGACTAGAACTGTAACTATTAGGTTTATTGGATTTTTTGAATTGTACTTCCCATGTGGTTAAACCACTGGGATTAGGATGCTCTTCGTCATTGTTTAGGAGATAAGGGAGATAATTGCATTCTTCAGACTCAGATTCAAATACGTGTCTGAGTGTTTGGGAATGAGCTAAATCCTCTGCTTTGAGAGTGATTTGTTTTTGTGGCTTTTCACTGTCTTTCAACAGATTGCGAAATTGTGAGAATGACAGGGGGATGAGAGAATCAACATCAAGATCACTGTCATAATTTAAATCAGTTTTACTAGCAGAACTAGGACCTTTAAAATTATTAGTAACAGATTTCTTAACTGTACTACTAGTACCTTTCTTAGACTTCCTCTTTTTCTTTGATTCAACACTGGCTAATAACTTCTCCCCCCTTGTTTCAATCCTGTTCATCAAATCCCCAATCCGAAAGATTTGGCTGGGATAATACGCAGCACAATGCAACCAATGATCTTTCTCCATCCATTTTCTCAGGGATTGCGTTAAATTCAGTAATTGCTCGATGAAGTAATGCTTTAGTTTACGGGTCTCCACGACGTTGTCGGACTCATCTTCTTGTGGTTCACTGGGATCATCGGGCTGATTTGGATCACTGGGTCCATCTGGTGATTTATTTTCTGGTCCATCAGGTCCAGATAAATGATCAGATTCCTTGTCGAGTTCTGAGTCGTCTGTAGTACTAGGAGTAGTACCAAACATATTTTTGACCATCTCCGTTTCGCCCCTATATATATCTGACAGATCAGGCGCAGGTCCAGCGCCGGTGAGACCGCCGTGACCTGACGTTGAACCATAACTGATAATATTTCTCGTGCCCCACAAAGCCCGTCTGCCTCCTGGACCTCTGCTGTCCAGCTCATATAGTTTTTGCTTTATGTTGTTCAAGAACTGCCTCCCTCTTAGACTGGTAGCACTCAATCTTGGATCAGTACAGAAGTCTTGTACCGCTTTACGGCTGCCTTCTTCCGCTGCTAGTATCTTTACCTATTTCAGATGTTGGTCTGAATATAACTAGCTTATCTGCCACTCTGTCTCTTTCCATAGTAACATCTCCTCATACACGACCTTCATAGCCCCATACGTCGTATAAGCAGCCACATCCTCGTCGGTCAACTCATCGGACCCACCCCCTAGCTGCATGTGGAGTCCGATATCCTCTTTGTACTTCTCATAATCATATTCAGCCACTCCCGTCACGAGGTTTCGTTGAACATCGTCTAGGCATTTACCGCAAACAGAATTTGTAGTAGTCTCCACATCCTGAGTTCGCGCTTGGAAACCCAGTGTACGTTTCAAGTAAGCGTTGTCCCTCTGTCGAAAAATATTATTTACTACATCGGTTACTGTGCGAAGAGGTCCAACATTGGTCGTTTGCGCTTCATTGTCCAATGGAACGTATCCGGGACACCAAAGATGACCTTGATCATGAGTTGGTAACCCATGGTCACTACTACCTGCATCATAATAGGTTTTAAGATAACCAGCTTGAAAAATCGCTCCATGATTATACACTTCGATTTTTTTCGTCTTATCAAGATTATACTTTCCTATGTATTCGAATATGTTCTTCAAGTTAGCATACGTAGCCAGAATTCTTTCATTTGCATGTTCTTCCGACTCAGGCTTGACCCAAAGCGACGGAGGCCCCGGAGCGCCGCCAGCAGCAGCAAATCCCGTATTTAAAGCATACTTTTGTCGCTGAATCCTGTAAGTTTCATCATCCGCACGAGTTCGTTTTAAAGGGCTCTTAAGTTCATCTTCAGGAGCATAATACTCCTGTACAACGAGCTAGGAACCTCGTCCGCCAAAGTCATTATCCAGACCATTCATAATTTTCTCGGCGAACTTCTACTCAACCTCTGGCGCCACCATTATCATGGCGCTTGGGTCCCCCTTTACTGATGGAGACGTTTTTTTTGGTTTTCTTTTCCTCATTCCCGGGCCATCTCTGTCTACATTCAGTACCCATTTCATGATCCGTGAGATCCCGTTCTGATCGACGTAATCAGAACCAGATCTCCATGCGGCGACAGACAGAAAAGAACTTGGTTCTTCTGAAATACTTTCAGACCCAACAACTTCAAGAAATGACTCTACTTCCCCACTGGCACTACTCTTCTGTGCCTCTTTTTTAGCATCCTCAGCGTCTTTCTGTCTTATACCCCGCTTAAATTTCACTTCCTCTTCTTTCAACCGCCAAAGCGCCTGTCTTACCGACAAAAGGTCCTTGAAAGTTACCTCACCACTCCAGTCATAACGCGGTTCATAGTGGTGAGAAATTACGGTACTTAGACCCTGACCAGATAATTCCACAGTTTCCAGCTCTCTCTTAAACTGCAGGAGTTTATTACGCAGTTCCTCTTCAGGGTTTGCAGCACCAGCTCCTCTTCCGGCTACACTAAACGCTTTCTCTAAAGGAGTGATAATGGTTTTATCAACAGGAACTCTCAGTCTGGATGTTAGTACTGTACTATCTTCTGTGACAGTCAATGCTTGATACAGTTTGTCGTAGTCTTTTTGACTTGCACGACGAGACCTGGTACTTTGGTCCGCTAAACCCCCCATCGTAGACCCTAAACCCGGCTGTTTCTAGGGCGGGGGAGACTTATTAGTACCTGTTGTCACTACAGATTGTCTGCGACCCATACGACTTAGAGTTGGTCCCAAAGCATGATCAGCATCTGCATCTTCAATGTCAGAATCACCTAAATCGTCAATATCGATCTAAATCTGATCGTCTTTGAGTTTGGATTCGAACGAGAAATCAGAAAGACTTCGACTGACTTGTTGTTCAACGAGCATAGACTTCAGCCCAAATTTCTCCAACGTTTTCAGATCAGTATCTGGGTACAGTATACCAGTTTTATTTTCTTCGGATCTTTCGTCAATTTTTTTGTCATCCAGTTTGTTGAAGAAAATATTGATCTGATCAGCACTAAGACCCTGAGCTCCAACCGCTGTCTTTATTTTCGTGGAATCAAATATCTCCCTAAGTTTCATGTTCTCCAAAAAATCAACACTCATATTCTCTATGTTTCTGTTATCGTCATAAAGATTGTTCAAATCAAGTGTACTGTCGGTAACATCTTCCCGAAACAGATCACGTCGAAGAGTGCCGTCACCAGCTTTACCCGATTCGGGATTGTTCCAAGCCTTTTTTGTGATTTTGAGTTTGATTTCTTGAGACATATTAGACTTACCGGAACTTGAAGTTATTGGATTCTCATTGAAAACTAGTTCCCCTTTCAATGGATTCGACCCAGCAGTCTCAAGTTCAAAACGAACAGAATATTTAACCAAAGCCTCCAAAAAAGTTACACCGGAATTAGTACTAACATCAACATCGTTTAAACATTGTAGCGTCATCTGGGTTCCTTTTCTTCTGACTAATTCCTCCCAACTAGGAGCCATTCTAGTTGGGACGTAGAGTTTACTTGGTGGAACCGCGTTTGCGCCGCCTTTTCCTTTTCCTTTATTAAAATTATTTTTAGACTATGATGAAGCTAGACTTTTAGTTGGAGCTGATGAGCCTGGTGAGAAATTGAAGTCGATAATTGGCTCATTTGAATCAGCAGTTGCTTTACCCTCCGTCTGAACTTTTCCAGTACTAACCGGTAGTCTAGTCGAGCTTCCAGCTGTCGCTGTTAATGCAGCGGTAAAAACACTTCTTTCCGTGTCATCAATACTTTCTGCCGGTAAATTTCCCCCTCGAGACTTTTCTGCCTCCCATTTCTTCTGAAAGTCCTGCAATCCCATAAATTTCCCTCCTCCATCCGAACGATCTACTATGTCTAAAGCGTTTTCCGCACACATTTCTGCGATTTTTTTCTTCCCAGTGAACCCCTCCAATGCCCACTGTTTCGCGCTTATTCTCGAAACCATCGCCCTCACCGTAAAAGAACACATCCTTTCTCCTGTTTCCTCATCCACGTAGCGATTCGGTAGAATATCGAACTTCAAATCCTCGATACCCCGCAGTTTTCCCCCATTCTCTGCTTTTTGACTGTCATCAATACTGTTGTAGAACCCCTGTTTCAAATTGCTATAAATCTGATCCTCTCTGTCTTGCCATGCCACTGTGCCCTGTTCGTTCTGGTTGGGCTCGTGGCCTCTTTTCGTACTGTATCCGTGAAATATCTCAATTCCAATACCAGGGTTGATAGAACTCACCTGATGGAAACTGCCTTCAACGCGCGACACGTAGCCAGGGATTTTGGTCTCGTCCCATTTGATGAGGTTTTGTCCTCGTGGGAGCATGTCGAAGGTGGTGTTTTTTCGGATATCAGGCTTTGGATTGGCACTACTCACCGCGTTGTTCTTAAGCCATCTTTTTTCATACTCTTCTATATACAATTCCTGGAAGTCATCCATCCATAATGGGTCTGGCTCACACCCAAATAACTCTTCCCTCACGAGGTCTGGCGGATTTATTCCCTTGTTTTTGTAGATCTTTTCCAATTCCAATCTAGCGTTCACCTTCGCTATCGCCGCTCGTCTAGCATTCTCCCTCCTGTCTTCAGGATTATTATAGTCGTAGGCTTCGTCCTGGAGTCCCCGTCCGTGGCCCAACTTCTCGGTCCAGTGAGTTGTGGTGTTTATGGTTAGAATGGTCTGTTTTTTACCAGTTAGTTTACCACTCTGAGCATCTTTAACGTCCATTTCAATTAAGTTAGAGTGAACCGGCATAGAATTGTCTTTGGTTCCGTCTTTGGCCTTCATTTGGGCGAAGGCAGCGTCAGTTTGCAGGAGTTTTATTTGTTGGACTCCGACCCCTCTGTTATGTTCATCAAAAAAAATCTGAAACTCTTTATAGCCTAATTTAAATGCATCCGCCCTTCTTTCTGCCATCCGCACATGCCGAGTCTCATTGTAGAAATCGTTCACCTGTTTCTCCCTCTTCGCTCTTTCGTTCCAAATTTCCTGTTTTCTCTTCTCGATTTCACTGGTTAATCTATACTTATTATCCGACAGTGATTCCCCCTCTCCATCCTCAGCTTTTTTCACTCCTCTATCTAGTTCCCGCATATCCCTCTCAAACTCCAGTTTGTAGAGTTCTTTCGCATCGTCATACAGTTCATTTAAAAGATCAGCTGTGTCTTTATCGGCTACATCCTCGTAGTAATTTAAGATTCTTTTTCCCTCAGAGTCAACAGCGTCATCTGTAGCACCCTCCAACCGTTTCTGTTTGTAAGCCTCGGTCAATACCGTGATTATGTCTGCATCATCATTCCCTGGACCCATTTTCCGTCTCACTTGTTGCTGTAAATATTCGATTCTGCTCTCATCTTCGGCTGTGTTGGGATTTACAAAACCGGATTCTAGCTGGGAATCCAATATTAGTCCCTTGTTTAGGTTGGACTCCTTGTGGGAAAGGCGACGGCCGTACTTTTTTTGCTTTAATTCATCGGCGAGGAGGAATTCCGGATACTCATCATCGGGATTTGGAAAAGCGGGTGCAGCAGATTCAGAAGAATCTGAATCAGATTTTATTATACGGCGGCCTCTGCGAACATCATTTCTATCTAATTCATCTTCTGAACCCACGAGGTCTTGAGGATATCTATTTCCGTCTTGTTCTCCGTCGTCACTACCACCAGCATTGATAGATTCTAAAAAGGAACTTGATGCCGCAGCCTTGGCTTTCGCCTTGGCTTTTCCCTGGGCCTTGGCTTTTGCCTTTGCTTTTGGACCAGGAATAGTATGTTTTGTGAAATCAATACTAGATTTCATCACTTTCGCCACCATAAGAAAGTCGTGTTCTATGTGGTCCAAAAGAGGATTCAATTGTTGTTGCACCGTCTTCAGATACAGTCTGATCAAAAACGCGTCGGTCTCTAGCGCTGAAACAAATTTGAAGTCTTTTACGCCGTAGGGTCCGGTTTGAGTTCGTTGTAAACCGGTTTTGTCGATCTGTTTTCTGTACGGTTCTTCGCTGTGCATCGAGACGGGAGAGACATTTGGAGGCGGAATGCGCCACCCCAACGCAAGGTAGTTCATCGCCAAACGAAGAAACAGAAGTTTTTTCATCAGAGAAAAAGCTTCTTCAATAGACAATGACATCATCTCATTAGACAAGTTATTTTCGGTTTTTCTAAACCATTCCAGGATTCCGTTATACCCACTAAACGCGAGTTCATCTTGGATTTGCGACTGAATTTGGACAAGTCGTTCCCCGGTTTTTATATTACCAGATTCTTTGATGACTTCCCGGCGTTTTTCCTCGCTCTGGCTCTCGATTTCCGCGAAATTCGACAACAAATCGATAACGGTGAGCTTTTCTCTGGACAATTTAGATTGCAGAGAAGTTTGTTCACTATCTAAAACAAATTTTGGATTTATCACTGGCGCAGAATCAACCGCCTCATATTCGTTGAACCACGGAGTGTTTTGGTCAGATAATGGTGTAGTCAAGATAAACACAGGGAATTTCGCTTTATCATCAGACTGGGTCTCTATCAGACACTTCAACGGCACAGATGTTAATGTAAACATAGCAGTATCAAAGTCCCCGCCCATTATTTCCTCCATAGCATCTTCAAAACGGCAGAAAGTACTTTGGTCATCTCTACTAACAGGAGGCACACCGGCTTTCTTCAGTTTCTCGATAACGTAATCTTTTGGCCCACTCTCAAACTTATCGATCTCCCGCCTGCGGTCTTCCTCGAGCTGAAAAGCATGATCGTTGTCAAACGGCACTCTAAAAATCAGCTTCTTCACATCAGGGTCACTGTCATCAAAATTTACAACCTTGATTCTGAACGCCTCGCTGTAAGTGTGTCGGTCTGCGCCAATCTGCAGCATCACCAAACCCTGAGACTCGCGTTCAACTGGATCAAGACCACTCTTATCCTTTACGGCGTCCCTCAGAATTTCATATAAATCGTTTATCCTCCATATGCGTGAAGGGTAAAAGTTCGCGCATTTCAGCCAGTGCTGTTCGGTCCAGTTTCTCAACGCAGAAATCAAGTCGAGGAATTTGGTACGCAGATAAGTGGACATATTATTAGAGTTACTAGACTTAGTTTTTCCAGAAGAAGAAAATCCGTCCAAGCTCCCCACCAATCTAAACAGAAAAAATACCTCAGTTGCGGCCGACGTTGTTTCGTCCCATGCTCTCAACGCCGACGTTTTCACATAAAACTGTTGGCGACGAAAAGCATCCGACAACTTTAAATCGTCATTGTTCGAAACCTCAGTAACATCTACGTCTTGTGTATACTTCTCCCACGTAATCCCAAGTCCGCTCCACACCGCCGCTGATCTATTTCGTCGCTTGTCACCGGGGTAAATCGGCACTCCCAATTTACTGAAATTCTCTCTCGGATCGGATCCAGCACCTCCTGCTGTTCCTAATCTGACCATTTGCGGTACTTTTGCGGCGATGGCTTCGCGAACGGACCCGGCTCCGCCAGAAGTCACGGCTAGTTTGATTAATTGGGTGTTGAGAGACTGTTGCTGCTGCTGCTGTTGGGATGTTCCAGCTGGTCTGTATCCCCCATATTTATTCAAAAAATCGGCGAAATACACGTTTCCATCAGCCAAATACAGGTTCTTTTCCTCACAAGCACTCTCAACTACCTCTGCAGGATACTTCCCATTATATCTATCCTTATTGATTTTGTGCATTTGTTTCCCACAGAATTGTCTGTACTTTCTCTTAAAAGCTTTTAACTTCTCTTGCTCTATTTCACTACTATCCTTCGCCTTGGGAATCATAACCATCAGTCTCCACTGTCTACTCACCAGTGTTTTGAACGCGAATGTCCATACTGGATCCGACTCAAATGACTTTTTAGCGTCCTCAATTCTGTCATCTAGTTTTTGTATACCGGCTTTATCGTCCAACATGTGATTTATGGACACCGCTAACTTAGGGGTAATGACGACTTTGGAATAGAGAGGTTGCTTGTCGATTGGATCGCCGTAAATGTGTTCGGGTGGGGCGTGTAAATCTGCGTAGCGAGTGACGGAAGTGGCAACAGTTTCGGCTCTAGAGAGAGGGTTAAATTCAAAAGGATCTTTGGTGGGAAGCTTTTTCAGAGCGTCTTCACTTAAACGGCTTGCCCCCCTAGGAGTGGATTCGTCATCTGTGTCTCTACTACCCAATCTAGATCTTCCTCCCTCAAATTTAGGAACATGTTTAAACGAATACGTCCACCAATCTGTCCTCAAGCCCCCTTTTAACCGCGCAATCGGGTTTTCAAAGCTGAAACGAAACGTGTCTATGTGCGCCCGCAGCATTTCCAGTCCTTGTCGGGCCGAATCGAGAACCACGACTACACCACGGGGTTTGGGAGAATTATAGATGGGGATGTTTTTGGAATGAAGTTGGACTAGAGTTATAGGTTTGGAATAATTCTTATACTTATGGAGTGTTTCAGCGGGAATAAGGTCTGTTTGATCTAAATCAACAATCCACTTACCTGGGCCCTGCTTTTTTAATCCTATCCGATTACCAACCAATGTTCTTTCATTGTAACTGGATAAATCAGCGCCTGAATTTATCAGCATCAAAACTTCTTCATCGACATAGATCTTACTATAATTTGCTTCAATATCTGAAACTTCATTAATTCTACCATCCTGCAACATCCATCGATCCAATTCCTTATGTGGATCAATCAGAATACTTGGGTCAGCAACTATACCAGAAATCTTACTACCATTTGCACCTCCAGATCCACTACTCTGAGTTACAGCCCCTCCTTCCGCCTTCATCACAGCAGGCGGTCCCAGCACTACCGGTCCTTCTGTCGGTAAAATTCGACCTTCCCAGATCTCCCCATTCATAGTAAATGCGTTTCCCGCATAAACGTCCGGCCGGGGAATCACCTTTGGCTTCTGAGTTCCAACGACACCCTTGACTCTCTGGGTTCCATAGGCGTTTCCGAAGAGAAATCCCTGCCAAACATCCGAATACTTCTTGGGATTTCGAGAAACCCAAGAAACAGTGTTAATCTCACCGGCGTCAAAATTATCTTTAAGACCTATTGGATTAATTGCTAGATTTAGTTCGTCGCTGGTGCTGTCGCCTATTGTTTCAAAGCCCTCTCTGGCAAACGGCGTAAGACCTTCGCTAAAAGTACCGGTGGTGAATCCAGCGGTTGCCGCCATCCCGAAACCAAACAACAGAGTGGGCAATTTATTATTAGAGTCTATCCTAGTATCATACCTATCTGGATCCAATAACAAGTCGTACAGATTCAAGGGAAGACTTTTTTGCGGAGTATGATCATCCTCTATGTACCAAATCTTTTTATCTGGGTTCCATGAAATGGTTGTCGGAACGTAGCCGAAAAGACGTCTGATTACATGAGGTTGTTCTGCGAGAGTCGTACGATGATGAATGTTATAGATGCCTAACTCAGTTTTTATATCTTCAGCATCACCGACGAACATAGATTTATCGATTACAGACATGTAATTTCTCTCCACACCATACAATTCTTGCAAATGCGCGGTGTACCCCAAATAAGAAACAACTTCACCAATATCAACAGATTTATCCTGAAGTAAACACGTGTCCACACCTTGATTGTTCAACACATCGACGTCAGGTAGCGCCATCACAAGACTCAATTTATTTTCGTCAAACGCATCCAATAATTGTAATGCGTTTCTCTTTTTCGATTTCCAGTCTTTATGATTGGTATCGACGTAGCGACACTTCGGAATAGCATCTTTACCCAAGTTATCCACGAGATTTACGCATTCTCCGTCGTATCCAGATTCTTGCCTGTTGATGAGAATACAGACTTGATAGTGTGCTTTCGACTTGAAAAAACGCAGTGCGATTTTACCACTGCCTAAGGAAGTTGGCGGTGCTGCTGTACTAGATACATTGACTTCTCTCAACGAAGTTTCGATTTGTCGCAACCCGAATAGGAATGTATACTGCCCGTCTGAACCAGAGGCGTCTTTGAGTAATTCCGTATCCTTAGCGGTTTTTGAGCCTTCGTAGCCTTTTTGAAGATAAATCCTCTCATCTGTTTCAGAGAGCAGTTCCAGTATTTTTTCAGAGGATGAAAAAATCTTTTCCAACGTTTTGGACTTCTCGAAAATAAACAACAGATTTTTTACATCGAAATTCTTATAGACTTCTTTCTTACCCGATAACAATTCTTCAATCTCAGATCCTACTAATTTCAATGACGTTGTTACACCGATTTTATCATACAAATTGCTTCTCAAATCTTCTCTCAGCGCTTGACGTGCTTCGACAGATAGCACAGAGGATTTATCGGTTATACCAGCACCCTCCAAAGCAAATTTGAACCGTGGTTGTCTAACATCTAAAAAGTCTTACTTATCAGTATCTCCTTCAGGAAGTTTGGTAACTACCGACAAAATACCCTGAGCCTCTCTACCAGTAGAAAGAATTTCCATCCTCCCTATTTCATGCGGTACGCAATTACTCACAACCTCATTATTTTCATTCTTCAACTTCACCTTAACAACATCAGTTTTCTTTATATCCTTCGCCTCCTGGGTAGTTAATACCTTCGGCTTATAACTCAGGAATTTTCTTCTCAAAGCTTTTCGCATTCTATCCGCCAAAGAGAATCTTGTGTCATCCTTTTTACCACTACCAACGAGGGTACTGGGATCCTTCAGCCCCGATCTCCCAAGTTCCCCCGCCCTTATATACCATTTTCCGGCATCTCGAGGGGGTTCTTTTGGATAATAAAAGGTTTGATCGATTTTTTCCGCATCTAATTCGATTTTTTCCTCCCAAATCCTGATTACGGTGGCGTCCAACTCGGTGGACGCAAACACGTCGTCAGCCTGCTGCAGAGAATACCAGTTCTGGTAGATTTCGTCAAGGACAGAACCTGTATTTGAATCTTCGTCATCTGAATCTGTTGGCCACATTTCTCTGTAGAACTTATCTGGGTTACTGGGCTTAGTGGTGATTTCCGATGCTGGAGTGACATCAAACTGCGCGGGACAAGAGGGGGAGCACATGCGTTCCCAGGGTTTGCCGGGAGTTGGTGGATGATTAAAGGCGTAGATAGCACCGGTGCGGAGGAGAAGAGAAACTTTCTTATTTGCAATAGTAACTTTGGAATCACTGATGGCTTTTCTAACTTCGTTCGTAACACGTTTAAGAAATTCCTTTCTCATCTTAGAATGGTACTTAGCTGGGAATAGAAAAGATACTTTGAAAGTAACCGTTTTATCTGACGTCCCCTTAGACTTAACTAAATTCTCAGGTGGTGTCAAGAATCCTTGCATCACCATATCCACAGCCATACTAGCCGCGATCGCGAGCTCGTGCGTTAGGGGTAGAATATCCCCCTCAGTACCCACGTCGAAAAGAAAACCGCCTGCCCCACTGAAAGCACCAGCTATTTGAAAATAATTATGCTTCTTAGACTTTTGTTGTTGGTCACTTATCTGAGTAATAGGGGGAATCTTTCTTCCAGAAGAACTGGCAGGCCCACCTCTATTACCCTTCGATGGATCATCTTCATCATCTGAATCTGGTTGTCCTCCTCCAGCACGGCCATCATCGCTGCTGTCATCTTCATCATCAGAATCTGGTTGTCCACCTCCAGCACGGCCATCGCTGTTATCATCCTCGGGATCTAGTCCTGTTCGCTCTTTTCTCAATTTCACCACCATTTCCCTGTCTATTCTCTTGATTAAGTCGTAGAAACCGTCTCCAACTTTTTCTTTGCCATCAGAATCCTTAGACTTATCAGAAGACTTTAAATGTTTCAACTCCTCGAAAAATTCATTCGCTTCTTTCTCGTTGTTGGAAATCTTTTTCAGGGCCTTTTTGGTTGAATCTCCGTTGATAATAGCCTCGAGATAACTGTTGTAGTTGTACCACACATGGGGGTTTTTCGGCAACTTGTCGACGTTCATTCCATCGTCTCTGTTGGTAAAAGCAACGACGTTTTTGGCTAAAAGAGGTCCAATGGAAGTCACTTCGGGATTCTTCAGACAAAAGAATTCCGGTATAATATCATCATTATATGTGTCACTTTCAAGACCCGTTACTGACGATATCGATCGACGAAAAATGTAGGGGGTTGGCATCTTCACCGTCTGCATGTCACCAAATTTATTCTTATAAGTCTTTGAAACACCGCCTTTTGGAACCTTATCGATCGGCAAACAATCTTTGGGATCAGGACGAAAAGACTGTCCTTCTTTTGGATTCTCATATTCCGTCAATTCAGAAACGTTACCACCCTCCTTTTTAGTACTACTCTGACTCAGACTAACCAAGCTCGCCCGAGGCAAATCCGTACACGCATAATACTCTTCGTGATTCAACACCACGGCGTACTGATACTTTTTCTGAAAGCCCTCACATTCTTTTGTGCGCGCCCAACTTATGCAGGCGTGTCCGTAAAACGTCGACATATTCTGAATAGAAGTCTGGATTGTGGCGTGTCCAGTCTGTTTCCTATGGGTACCGAAGAAATTGTGATCGATTTTATCCTCTTTTCCAGTTGACTGATTGGGTTGGACTGCAAGGTCGCTGCGCTGAGGGAATTGTTTATCGTCGTCTGGGGTGCTGGCGGCCATTAAAACTTCCCTTAGAGTTTCAGGATCTTTGTAGTTACGAGGGAGAAAACTCCCTAGTAGAGGATTAGAAGTGTCTGGTTGATTTTTAAAACTCTGAAAGCTCTGAGGGTTTAAGCTACTGTTTTGACTACTTTTGATATTCGAGCTGAAGCTAGAACTACTGATAGCTCCATATTCATGTTGCCAAGTCCCCTGAAAAATTTCTTGTGGACTTCGTGTATCAGCTCTAAACACTATCATATTTTGTCCTGGTTCTAAACCAAACCCTGCAGCACTGTCCTCGGCACCTGTTTGTATAATTTTCTTAGGTGGTGGTTCTTTTCCATCACCATCTTTTTTCAAATTCCTCAGGTAAGCATCTGCTACACCCATGCCAACAGCATGATCAGCATCGCCGAAAGCATCACTGCCATCCTTTTTAAATGGACCACCTTTTCTACCATATTGATTTCCAAATCCCCCACCAAGTTTCCCCAACAAGAAATCCAAATCATCGTTGCCACCATCTCCGGGTGGAGAAGGTCCAGAACTCGACATTCCATCATTAGAATCCGGGCGTCTATAATGTCCCAAAGTGCCTAATAACAAATAGGCCAAGAAGGATTTTGTGGCCGCTCCCGTGGTGAAACTATCTAGGTCTTTGATGGCCTTGACTTTGGAGGAGAATGCACGAGAACTGTGAATTCCGGGTAGCAAAGCAGTACTGTCATCGTGATCGTGATCTAATCTGTTGACATTGATATAGTCTTTTAAGCTACTGATTCCTAGCCCAGACGAGATAACGGCTGCACGGTTGGTTAACTTCAAGTTACTGATTTCAGAATCCGATGCAGATTCTACTCCTGAACTTGATACTATGTCTGATACATACTGTGGAACCCCCGCTGTAACAGCAGTCAGAACACTACCCGACGAGTCGCCTCCATCAGTTACGACGAGTTTTATCAGATTCTTATTAAATCCCTGTCCAAACGCACCATATTTTGTTAATAACGCTTTATGAAAGTGATTAAGACTACGATTCCTGATCTTCTTCTCTAGTAGACACAGATTCTGGCTAGAACAAACGTCTTTTGCTTTCGTAGAAATTTGTTCTTCAGTTAAAGCAGCTTCGGACACATTTTTTTCCCTGTAGATTTTAGCAATTTTCGTTCTGCATATAGAACGGAATTCCTTCTTCCATTTTGTATCCGTAGTGGGTGGAACGAAAAGTAACAAACGCCACTCACGAACAACAAGCGTTGAAAAGGCGAATTGCCATGCAGAATCTTCAGAAGAGCTACCAGATTGTACTAGAAGACTACTTAGGTCTGAACCTTTAGAATGTAAACCCATTACGTCCAACATCTGTTGAACACTCTCATCATTCATGGTATCATCTTTTTTTAGTCCGGCCATCATTCCTTCAAATTTAGACCGGTACATATCAGAAGACGATCGCACCATCTCTAAACCACGACGGTTGTTAGTGTCCAAAACAACGACTACGCCTTTGGCCTCATAATTACTATGATTTAAATCTTCTTCAGATTCTTCTGAATTTGTAGCCGAATCAACGGAATCTAGCGTGCGGATTCCCCTTATTTCTTCTAAGTCATGTGAAGAAGAACCCTGTTTGCCTTCAGATGCAGACGCAGAATCAGAATCAGAGTTATCACTATCAGATTCATCTTCATCAGAATGTCCTGTTTTCAACCACCGCTCTAAAAATCGAAAACCGAGATCACTTAGGGTTGGAGTGACATCTAAATTTGTACTGGTTTCAAGAGCTGGACCCAAAACCAGAGGGTTTTCACTAGGTAGAATATTATCATTCCAAGCATTACCACTTAGACTAGAATCATGATCACTACTATAAGTCAATCCCATAGAAAGAACGTTTTCAATGAAGACCTCCGGCCGTTCCATAACCGCTGCACTGGCTGCACTTAGAGACGTCTTAGAATCACTTAGACCTGACGAATTCAGTCCCAACCATATATCTTGATTTGTTCTCCTTGGCAACCAAGGCGGGTTTGGATTACTGTTTAAACTGTTATTATCACCGAAATTTGCTAGTCCAATCTCCGGCACCGTAGCGAGATCTATGGTTTCAAAGCCCTCTCTGTTGTTATTTCCACTAAATTTGCTGTCAGTATTTAGACCCGCAAACCCCAATAACATGGTGGAAATATTCTTCAGATTGAATTTGTCGTCCTCTCTGGGCATTTTTGGACAAGTTTTTGCCCAAGGACCGGGATGGAAGAGGAGATCGTGGATGTTGTAGACACCCTTTTCGTGGGGTTTTTGGATGTTGAAAATGGGATATGAACTCGGAACGGAGTTAATACTGTTTGTATTCTGTAATTTAATGTGCACATAACCAACAGACATGCGTTGGTATAAAGAACCAGGAAAATCTTCTTCCTTATTATCACCACCAAAACCAGAGTCTTTATCAGAGTCGTTAAATTCCGCAAATATTTTATCTGCAGCCCTCCCGTCAATGAGAAACGCCTTACTAGACTTGCTTACTTTTGATGATGATGATGATGATTTAACCAACTTCAGCTTCGGTTTATTACTACCCTTTTCCTTTACCATTTCGTACCTCATTTTTGGTTTAATATGGTCACTGGAAATCCTCACCAACTTAAGCCTAGGAATATTGTCCAACCAAAAAAGATATTTTACAGCGAGTAAATTAGCAGATTCTGTGGCCACAAGTTGATACATAGGTCCAACATCTTCTAAGTGTTTGGCTGACGAAAACCGCCTACAAATACTACTATCAGAACCCGATGAGTCTGATGATAGAAAAAGAATACAAAGTAGAATACTATCAGTAGAGGAGTTGTCTTCTGCAGCAGAATACACATTTAACTCGAAATCTCTTTTTGGTGCTTTCCTGACCGTTACAGGTGAGGATTTCGAAATTAGATCTCTCCTTTGGAGAGTGAATTTTAGTGTGTAGCCTGGTTGATGGCGACCGACATCAGCAACCGCATCGGTAGAAACACCACTATTGCCGGTAAAATAAAGACGTTCTTCAGTCGAAAACCTCCGAGATATATCAACAAATTCTTGTTTCGATTTCTGAGTTTGAAAATACTCCTGAGAGAAAAGTCTTTGAAACACGCTCTTTTCGAGAAAAAACAAACCAGAACCCGACTGAAATTTCCTGTCGTCGTTACCAAAACAAAGTTGGAAAAGATTAGTTTTCTCTACTGTATCGAGCGCTTTCGCTTTTAATTCCGATATTATCGAGTCCTGGACATCCCTTTCAAGTCGAGGGTTAGGAAAATATGAAATATGACGCATAGGCTTTATTAAGTTTGAGGGAAACTTAGTAGTACTACTTCTAACTAGGTTCTCTACACTCCAAGAAGTTTTTTCACTACCACTTAAATCTAAGTGTTCTTTCACAAGTTTTTCATACGATATCTTCTTTGGACCGGTTTCACTTAACTTTGTTGTTAACAAGTTGTTCGGATTACTCCTTCTAAAACCACTCGAACCAGTAATATCCAGCTCCCAAATATGATAAGGAACCAAACTCAACATTTCCTTCACCAGTAGTCGCTGTCTAGAAGAACTTCTCTTCTGACTTGGACCTGCAGACTCATTTTCATCCACGTCATCATCATCATCATTATACCCTCCTGCCCCAGTTCTACTCAAATCTTCCTTGGGTTCATCCCAAATCCCCGTGAAGTCCCGTGGATCATCATCAGGTCGACCGTTTTTCAACTCTCTTTCCACGCTCTCCATCAGCGTAAACGCCCCTTCTCCTGGCTCTATGCCCCCACTCGTTGCCTCCCTAAGTAGTTTGTAGATGGTGAAATCAACGTGGTCATCAATGCTTTCATTAGACTTTTCTGAATCGTTGTGACGAGCTACTAGAGCATCGTAATAACTGTTTTTGAGCCACAGCTTCTGGTGGGGGAGCAGCGCAGTGTCGTCGAAAAAACCTGAGGTCGCGAGACCGAGTAGGACGTGAAAGGGACGCGGAGGCAACTCCGAATCTAGTGGGTAGTAGGTAGGAAGATGGGGAAATGAATTCGGATAATTTGTTGGTGAGGTGGATATGTCGTTGCCCAAAAGCACAGGGAGGATTCTTTCTCTGATAAAAGTTATTTGGTCGTCACCCTCCTCTGAATTGTTGTTCAGAGAGTTGAATTGCTCTTCCCAACGAAGAAAAATCTTTTGCTGCTCCAATTCCCGATACCAGTTACTTCTTTTTGTGGACTCCATAACAATTCCATTTCTCCCGCTAACACTTACCGCCGAGAAAGCCCAAAGTGACCTCGTATTCAACACATTATTAGCGAATACCAGCATCAACTCTTCTCTCCTAAATCTCTCAACTCTCTCACGTAAATCCGGTATGTCTCGGAAACTCACAACAACTTCTCCGCCATCGACTTTCACCACAGATCCGACTTTGTTGTGATAGTCTCTTGACTCCGGCCTGTTAATCTTCACTTTCATATCCGCCCTAAAGTCCGCGATTGTGTGAAGACGGACACTGGTAACAATCACGTAGCCTTCTTTCCCCAACTGTACAACAGCTGAAAAATATTCATTCCCATAAGATTTTGTCTTAAGTTTCACATTCCGGACTTGTCTCCCCATTTTAACATGCACACCCTCCGTCTCCAGCTCTTTGAATTCAACAAGCACGGGTAACAACGAGCTTACTCCGTCACATCTATTTGGATCCCATCTAAGCTGGATTACAACGGGAGTGCATTCGACGTAAAACTCTTTCCCGAATTCTAAATCGAATCTGTCTCTTAAAAACTCGGTACTGGAGACATTATTCAATCTTTCCAATTCTTGCATGGCGAGTCGTTCCGGTGCTGGCATGAAAGCGATCGTGATATGTCCAGTTAGTGTGCTGCTGTCGAAATCACTAATAGGTATGTCAAGAATATTGCTAAATGCTGATTCCGGGAATCGAATCAAAGCAGAGGCCTGGGGTTCAGAATTGATAATTGACAAGCTTATTCCAAAATACCCCCGTATACGCGCATCAATCTTCTTTAGAACGTCCTGTCTATCAATGATGTGGTCTTGCACGATTTGTGTTGTTTTTTTCACACAAAATTGATCAAAAACCTCTCCGGAAAATGATTCCAGCACAGTTATTTCGACAGGCTCACCTGAAGCCGGATTGCACATATTAGTACCCACACTACCAGAATATGATGATGATGCTTCTAAAAAGCTCCCAGGCTTAATATCTTCGAGTCTACCTCCCTGCAGAAAACTCGAAGAAGCAAATGGATCATGCATCGGACCAGCAGCAGCACCACCTGGTGCACCAATAACACCCCCTAAATCACCACCACCAGGCGCTGGTGCTGGACCACCTCCACCACCTCCGTGACCTGGACCACCACCACCACCACCTGGGCCCTGCGCATTAATAACATTTTCCAAAGGCAACAACCCCTTCCATAGTTCTAAGTTGTCTCTGGGATCGTCATCTGACACGCCGTGCTCCATTACAAAATTATCCACAGTGTTTTTGAGGTTCGCTAAGTTTCCGTCCCAGTTACCTTCAAGATAGGGGGAAGCCCTGAGAGCGTCGCTAACGAGTGTTTTCTGCTCGTCAGTGAGAGCCAAAATCGCTTTCTGCAGAAAATTGGAGCTGACTAGCGCCATAAACACGTGGATGGGACGTGGTGGAAAACCGGAGTCCAGGGGATAAACTCTGTCCTCGCCCAAGAGCGCAGGAACGACTCTCTTAAGCATAAATGCGGTTTGTCTCTCCCTAGCAACGTCAGCTATGGGATGCGGGATGAGACCAGGATGCTGCGGGAGGTCAGGCTTAGGTTCCCATCCAATGAGAGGAATTCTATCGAACTGTTCTTTCCACTGACGAAAAATTTCTTCCTGTTCTAATACTCGATACCAGTTCATACCCGAAAGAATTTTTCCAATATTGCCGTCATCTCCTTTGCGGCTCAGACTCAAAGCGGAAAATAACTGAGCACCATAGGAATCTAATTCTTCAAATGTCATCATCAATTCTTCCTGCCCGAACCAATGAGACTTATTCCCAAAATTAGACTCGAAGTAAACTTCCACTCGTTCACCATCAATTGTCTCCACACTACCCTTCTTTCCGTGATATTGAAAACTATCTTGCTTAACATTATTCACCAAAACGAACATACCTTCATCCACCCTTGCGCCACCGATCCCTAACGGACCCACACTCGTCAGCTTCAGATAGCCGTCTTCCGGACGCACAACCAGTGTCGCATCTACCCATCGATTATCTGCTCTAGTCTTACTGGTGGGTTTCAATTTCACTTTCCAGACATCCACCCACTGGTTCAACAAGGGACTCCAGGTCTTGAAACTGGCCCCTCCAAAGGCTTGGAATTCTACTTCGACAGGAAACGTAGATGCAT
>Ga0099797_100605_pt1 | contig 22796 bp, 12 predicted proteins | sample Uncmet_Sort48C_1_FD_89871 | JGI IMG/M metagenome (GOLD analysis project Ga0099797, IMG submission 89871) | Marine eukaryotic communities from CALCOFI LINE 67, Pacific Ocean - C012_Sort48C_1 | ecosystem: Environmental > Aquatic > Marine > Oceanic | place: Pacific Ocean: Monterey Bay | collected...
GAAAAAGTCCGAATTCAAGAAAATCGCCAAGAAGTAGCCCTCGAACTTCACCCGCAAGAAGAACCCCATCGCCTCACCACATTCACAAAACTTACAAAGACGGCCGGATTAGTCCACGAACTACTACGCGTGGACTAAAAGTGCCCAAAATGCCCAAACTAACCCACGGTGCCGCGCCAGCGCACGAAGCGAAAGGGGCCGTGGGAGGTGGCAGCCGCTCTGCATTTGCGGAAGCGAATCGAAACCCGCAAGCTGTCAACAGCGCCTTAAGTCCTGGAAGCAGTAAACGTGGCCCGAGTCCGCCGTCGACCGAAGTGACCCAGATCCTTGCTTCCAAAAGCGGCGCTACTGGCGGTAAGAAGATAAACTATGAAAACCCTGTCCGTGATTTTGAAGTGAATGCGCGGCAAAAGCCCAGCGCTCTTATAAATGCCCCGAAAGTCAATCCAAATATTGATTCCATCAGTGGTAGCTCCCTCGGTGGATCCCGACTCATCATGTCAAAAGTTGGCCGCCCCTCCCGTAAATCAGGACGATCAATTGACCGGAACCGCGAATTTCTGAATAATCCGATCCCCCAAGGAGACAGCATTCTCCCGTGGTTCCACTCAAATGCTACACATGGCAATGCTGGAACACAAACTGCCTTGTTTGATGGTCTGAAAACTTCCAGCCAAAATGAAATCTCAAAGGACACGGGGGTCAATGCAGCCTCTGAAACAACACGGAGGCGATCGAACTCTTGGGGGCCTTCTGCCCGAAGAGCTGCGTTAGCGACTGAAAAGGAGAAGGAAGATCAAAAAGTATCGAATGAACCAGTGGCAGTGAACGGAAATTGCACGGGCACCAACCCAGTGGTCCCAAAGGACTATGATGGAGCCGTCAACGGCCCGCGTTTCCTCAAGGAGATATCCATTAGTGATATCGATAAAATGCAGGCCCTTCTATCTCAAATGAAAGCTGACATGCTTGAAAATGAGCAAACATCCACCGTGGTTGGATCTGGGCCTCTCCGTGAAATGCTGGAGCAGCACAAAGATCACTTCGATGATGTCGGTACCGACTTAGAAGTGTTGTCGAACTCTGTTCAAGATGAACATGCAAGCCTTTTGGCCAAAACGAGGCCGCGGGCGAAATCAGGACCGGCTGCCTTGAGACGAAACTACGGTGATTTAAAAGAAATTCTTGTGGAAATGAATGAAATGAAAGGGCAACCTGATAAAAGTGTAAGGGCGTCGTTCGAAGAGTTAGAAGAAGAAATCCGACGTGAAAGACTTTCGGGCCATGGCCGTACTGATGGAAATGCAGGTCCTTATGCTGTATACATGCGCGCGCAAGAACGGCTTCGTACTTCTTGCATTGGTGATAATGGATCACTAGCCCCGAATTTAAAAATGTTCCGCTCGAAGAGCGACGAAATTGATATCAGTGATGCCGAGGAGGGAGCATCGCGTAGAGATGGTGTGGAGAAATATATCGGGAACGCAAATTGCGAAAAGGCGTACAATGCGGACGGCGGGGCCGTTGCAAACTGTCATGGTGGAGACCGAGTGAGAATGAATGATTCATCCGCTGTTATTGAATTCCCTAGTGATGTCCATTGGGAGGATGATACCAAGTGGAATGAAGATTCTGAAATTCTTGAAATTGCAAAATCTCCCCCAAAAGTCTCCCCTCTACTCCCGATTGAAACCGGCATCCCAAGATTGAAGTTAGAGGGGCTAAGTCTACTGGTAAAAAGCCCAAGGAGCCAAAACTCCTGCAATTCTCCTGACTTGTCAAAATCGCTCGATATTACGAGTCCTCGCTCCGCATTTTCGAAAACGTCGGCACGCTCCACACTAACAAACTCCTCGACTGGCAGCAACTAAGCTGTCCGGTGTCACGAGCATTTATCCGCGCACCACACGTTGTTACTGCCATTGCTTGCTGTAAATGAGATGTATCAGAACGATCGAGTAGAAGAGATCATATCTTTTTCGAACTTTCGGGGGTACGTGATGTGAGAAATAAACAGAACAAGCGTTTGAAAGAGGGAGCTAGTCCTTCTCGTTACCTTTCTGTTCTCTCATGTGCACGAAGGTTCCATTCATGGTTTGGCTGACTTCCTATTATTAGTGTGTGTGTAATAATAACAATAGTACTAAATGCCATAGTAGTAATATAAGTATTATTTAGTGGAACTTTTGAAACGACCACATTTAAAAATAGTGATGTGTCATTTGCACCACCGTACCATCGTCGTCTCTAGTTTGGGTTTCTCCCTTAACACCGCACGTACCGTCCAGCACTTGTGTGCGTTATTGATAGTGTTAAAATACTGTATCTGTATCTAAACGTACAGCGCTGGTGTTAGGTGTTCGCCACGTACCACGTACTTGGCATCTTCGTTTCACCTGTCTGATGTCCTTCGTGACGTGGTGAAGGAACTCGAAATACTCGAAATATAGGAGTCGTGCACAGTATGTTGGCATGCCGTGTGTGACGATGCACCTGCCAACCACTTTTCTTTCTGCCAAGAAATGATTCTCACCTTCTATCGTTCACATAGTTCGATATTCTTCAAACAACATGTCGCACAAAGTCGCGCCCGACCCAGAGGCCACTCGGGAAGACGCACCGCCGTCGCGACCTTCTCGCCCGCAAAGACCGGATAAAGAAGCTGCAGCATCATCTGCCCTCACTTCTTCAGCGGCAGATGATGCCTGGGATGTTCCTCTTGAGAAAAAACAAACCGTTGAACAGCTAAAGGGGTCCTTGGAATCACAAGGTACTAAATTTGAACATTCTGCCCCACCCTGTCGGGTAGGCGAAGCGGTGGTCCAAAGTAACGTTGATGCTACTGTTGCAGATTTTACACGAAAACTTGGCTTGGATGATCGAGATGAACCCATTTGCAAAATTATTTTTAGTCTCTTAACACTAACTTGCAGCATGGATAGGAAAAGCATCGAACGAGCGGTAGACTTTTTGGGACAAGAGCGGGTTCTTAAAGCGAAATTTGCTCCTTTGATTTTATTTACGCGAGGTTTAATGGGACCACACGAATTTTTTGATCGCTCTACGAGTTACTACAAAACGTGTCTCGGAATGAATTATAGGATCGTCAAAAAATACTTAAGACCAAAGTCGTGGTATTTTGAATCGAATAATGTAAAAGAACCTTTTTCAGATGTGCTGTGGGGCAAAATGGCCGAACGCCGTTCATCATACGTCAGTGTTACTGCCCAAAACACAATGAAATATGGATCCGGGTCTTCAACCAAACATGCTCGAGACATTCTATTCATCGAGTCGAAGTTTCCAAAAGCGGTAGAAAATTACTTTCAAAATATCAATCTCGGGAACGATGTGATTAACTCAATCAAAAGTTTATTCTTTCTCGGGCTAGCCCCAAAACTAAAAAGTCGAATGGACGAACATCGTGTATATCAGCAGTGCAGCCGTGTGTACAACCTCGAAGTTCCCGTATTTAAAGGGTTGATGCAAATCGGGTACGCCGATCATCGTGCAATCCCTGGGGAAGTCTACAAAAGCCCGGTCATCCTTCGGGGTGAAGCCTTGTGTGAAGTCTTCGATAAGTTTGACCATATTGAAGAGAGGGAGAGATCAGGATTAAAAGATTTTGTACGTGACTTTGTCATGGTGGAGGGATCTGCACGACGGGCCATGATTGCAGCTCCAAAACTTGCTGTGCGTTTGCAACAGCCAGAATTTAGTAGTATTGTTGTCGTAAGAGATCATGAGGCCGGGTTTGGTGCAAGTGCTTCGGGCGAAATTGACGATCATTTCGACACTGTTTTGCAACGGTTTCTTGTGAGTGGAGGAGTTCTTCGTGGGAGTCAGTTAGAAATTGGTATGAAGGCACTGGTTGCTCAAGATCATCAAGGGATCGGCTCGATGGCACACTGCATGGGTATGGCTCCTAATATTTTGACTCTTGCATCTCGCTTGTTTGGACAAAACACTACGAGTGGGATGGTCACGGCTGTAGGAGATGCACTTGATATTGTTTCCGGAGCCCGTCAATCAAATCAAAAAAAATCTTCGAGAAAGAGGAAAGCAAAAAAGAAGAAACCAGATCCAAAGTATGCTATATACTGTTGGCAACCTGAGCCGCTGGGGCCGCCCAAAATGTGTTTTGATGCCTTTGTTCTCATTCTGTCTCTCTTGTACTGTGTGATTACGCCGTATCGAATGTTTTCAGTGACAGAAACTACGACGGACACATTTATCACAGGCGAAGGAATATGGCTGTATGTTGATTTAGTTGGCGACTTGATCTTTATCTTCGATGTCCTCCTTGGCTTTATTACGCCTTTTTCTCTCGATAGTGGAGAGTTTGTAGCTGAAATCGATAAAATTGCTTTTCTGTATTTAAAGTCTTGGTTCTTTCCAGATGTCGCAGCTTCCATTCCATTTGCGCTAATCGAACTTGTTGGTTTCCGTACTGCTGGCCCCCGTTGTAAGCAGTGGTTCAGGTGAAAACCAGGCCGAAGAGGAAGAGGAAGAAGTTTTCTTCGACGAAGAAGCAGAATCTGTATCACCGGCGATTGTATTTGCTCGAGTAGATCGTGATAATTCAGGGTACATTACGCTTGATGAGTTTGAAGAAGCGATGAAAATTTATCAATTAAGTCTAAACCCAATGGGTACTTTGAAATTATTTTTAGAAGGCAGTGATGATGTCCATGAGAGTGGTTTGTTGTCCCCGGATGATTTTCAGAGAATTGTTGAACGTTTTGAAACCAATATGGTTAGAAATATAATGAGTTCCTTGGGCAAAAGTATCAGCACTCTCATGGGTGCTGTCGGGGTTGCTGTTGGTATATTATTGCTGCTATTTGGATTTTTATTTCTAGGTATTGGTACATTTTCGACCGCTGGGGCATTTAACGCAGGAACTAGCGGTGGCCTCTTCATGGGCCTTGGCAATGCTCTGGGTGATGAGGGCGGTGATGAAGAAGAAGAGGAAGGGGACGAGGAAAACGGAGGCAACGAAGATATTCATCTTGCGATATTAGATAATATTGAGATGGTAGAGGGATGACTTAAAAAATTAACACCCCGCAATAAGAGGATTATTTGTTTTTCACTCGTTACAACCTGGTATAAATAGCCTACTTAATAGTCTAAGGTAACTATGTAATTGTCTGTCGAGAAATCAATGCCTCAAAATCTCAAAATCCTAAATTAATACCTGTTTCAATCGATCAACCACATGCATCTGCAGTAGACACGCAGTTAACATCGCTTAAGATGATCAGTAGAAAGAGCGTATGGAAATGGTACAAGCCGTTGTAAAGAGAAAAGTACGCTACTTTTGTAAACGCCATGGGGGCATCATCTTCTACCGAGGGGCCAGTTCCCAGGGCTGCACACGAAAAACAAATCCGGGACTTACATGACCGATTTCACCGTCGCCAGAGAGAGATTGAATCGACGTGGTCGGCTAGATACGAACAACTGACCGCAGATTATGGAATGTTTCGTAATGGAACTGGTTTAGGTTTAGCCCTTTTGGGTGGTCTATACCTTGGATTAGCACGTGTTGGGCGTGGAGGTACAGTTTCAAAACAGGCCTTCGAACAGTTAAAAGATGAAGCAATGCACGTAACGCGAAGAGCCAAATTGGACGTAGAGCAGGCCCAAAAATATGGATGTAAAAGTTTAGCTATGAATCTCCTTGATGTGTCCGATAATTTAGATCGCGCCCTCAATTCTAAGCATGTCAACAGTGAGGAAAGCATGGAATCTTTGCTTGAAGGTCTGGCAATGACGAAGTCAGAGCTTGAAAAGGCCTTTGGAAGTGCAGGGATCGAAAAAATCGAACCCCTCGGAGAGCCTTTCAATCCTGCCATCCACGAAGCACTCGCAGAGACTGATCCAAGTACAAATGAGTACCCATTCCAGCATGTCAGTGATGTAATTCAAGCAGGTTTCAAATTGCACGACCATATTTTGAGACCGGCACGTGTATTCGTAAACAAGAGTGAATGTGACGACGAGGGAAAACATAGCTGAAGAAATGGTTCTGTAGAAGGCTAAAAAGAGCCTCATAGGTAGGTCCATGGTACAATAACTTGTAATGTCATGGAGCCTGCGTACTGACTCAACTGATCAACACGAAGACGATCGGACAGATACTGCGGTACTGCATATCTATTGTTTCACATTGGGCTCTATTGTCTATTGTGTTTGTGGTTTTTCGTGTATCTAATCTACTTCAAAGCATATCATGTAATCATGCATATGATACACCCAAAAAACCCTCCTTTACACCATTCCCCTCGCATTGATCACTTTCATTTTCTTCCTATCATAGAGTAAAGTACGCACCTGTGAACCTTTCAAGTTTTACTACTGGATAGTTTGTCCATTCCCTTCGGTGTTAATGTAATTTGAACCTTGTCGTGACATCCTTGAAACAGCATATCGCCTTGGTATTCCAAGTATTTATACTTTTTCGCCCGCATCAAAATTCCTACGAGTGTATCAGAGATATCTTGATATGCAATAAAAAGAGGGCCGAAACAAATACAGGGTAATCCATCATCAGTCTTGCCGCCAATATCCACAATCACCATCAACAACTTTGCAATTTCTACCTGGACCCATTCTTTTGCTTTCTCTGCCCGTTTCGCAGTAAGCGTGCCCTCTTTTGGTTTCCCATAATCTTTATTCTTTTCAATTTTAATTTTTTCGCTAACCCCTTCCCTTTCATATTTTCCAGAAAAAACATTGCCCTTCTGTTTCTGTTCGTAATCATTTATGCGGCTGTTCCAAAGTGCCAATCTTTTCTTAAGATTTCCCCCTCCAATGGACGGGGAATCCTGTTTGAAGCTTTTCTTTTTTTCAAGGGCAACAACACTTCTTCTCCTCATAACGCGCTCTCTTGTCAAATTTTTACGCGCCTCTGGGTTATTTTTTGCAACCTGTGTTCGCATTTTCGTATAAGGCAACATGTCTTTTTCTTTAACATCAGAAATATTTGTCTGTTTTGGCTGCACTGCACAGCTCGACAATGTTTCTTGTTCGCTACCAGTGACTTTTTGAGTCAGTATTGTCTGAGTCGGATCTGTTGTCTTTTCCTCTTTCGTATGGTTAATCTGCACTTTTTTAGAAATGCAGTGCTCTAGGTTCTTTACCACCGCGACTTCATCTTTGAAAGGTGGCTTTGCTACTAGCTCGGGAGCTTCATCCAGACTTTGGTTTATGTTCTTTGTAAATGTGCCTTTCGTCTTACTGGTACATACTTTTGCCGAAAGATTCTGTTGCTCTGGCTTCGATGGGATATCCCTTGGGTCTAGAGAGACTTTCTCCTTTTTTTTCTCTGTGGGCGAACCTGGACCACCTTGTCCATTTCGATTGGTACAGCACCCCATTTTTGTGAGCTTGGGCGATGTTTTTGCAGCAGCATGGGATGCTATGATGCTAAGCGAAGGGGAGGCTCCTGGGGATGCTATCGAACCCGGTTTCGTGCTTACCGCTGTGACTCCCTGTTTCACTTGCTTTTCCAACTCACAACGAGGCGGCAACGGCTTCAATATCTGCATGTAATCAGTTTGCACGTAGCCTGTTTTGCCGTCATAATTAACTAACCAAAAATCGGCATTGAACTTTTCGACGAGAATGACAAATGCATCTGCGGGTACACTTAGTTCCCCTTCCGACTCTGCCTCGAAGTCATAGAGCAGGAGCGCCGTACCTGGCTTCACAAAGCTTACATTAGACTCGTGCATAACTGCAGACCCAACGTTTTTAAGATTACCCGTCAGATCATTATTTGGAGAGGCTGCAACCAAACTGGACTCAAGTAAGTCCATTTCTGCACGCAATTTACGAATAATTCGTGCTAGTGCATGCATCCAAAAAAAACGAGTTTGCTCGTCTTGTGCACCAAAATAATAGCTTGTTTCAAAGTCAGATACCTGAAACCCCCACTGACTGCCAGGGGCATCGCTGACATAAAATTCGGGCGTAAACACAAGGACACTGACTTCTGTGGCAGTATTGGTGCTCGTGCCTTCGTATGCAAGAATTCGATCTGGGAAAACCACAACAAAATGGTCAGTCCAAGACTTACCATAGTCTTTACTGTGTTGTAATAAACCTTCCAGAATGCATTTCGCATTCAGTTTTTGTTGTGCAAATACAAAGTTACTTAAAGCTTGTAACCATCGCTCCCGATCAGAAACACTTGAAGCAGCGAGGGTAAGACTTTCGCCTCGTAAAAAGTAAATATCGAAGGCATAGTCAGGAGCCCTAGGGTCATTACTGACGCGGGCATCCACAATCTCATCAATCTGTATAACCGCCTTTGCCTTTGCGGGGCCTGCCGACGCTTCTTGTGAGCCCGCATACCTTTCTAAGCAGTTTCGCCTCAAAACAAAGTATCTTTTTTGGAAAGTTGACTTGAAAAGCCCCCCTTTTTTTTGGAGCCAGCCAGACAAAATAATTGCTGGCTCACTGAGCGTAACCATGGTTGATATCCTGTGGGAAATGACGCTTTACTGTTGCTTCAGATCCTTGGTACCTGTGGTTCACTAGGAGACGATGTTGGGCCTTCCTACGGTGAGGTGAAAGTTGTTTACAATCATGAGACGAAGTTGCGATGCTTGGTGCTCGGAACGAGATCGACTCATCACACGTACGAGTACGTACTATACTATTATTACTATATTGAACGATTTCATGCCTTAAATTATATCTGTTGATCTCGTACGAGAGTGAAACACTTTCGACGGTTAGAAAACTCAGATCGTGTTTAATGGTTCACACGATCAAAAAGCCTTCTTGGTAAATTAATTGTCCTTCAACTTACTCGTACCTCGTATGGACGGACGTTGTGTCCAGAATTTTCCAGATTCACCAAGATGCCGCTCAACAATTCGTTCACTTTCAACTTTTTCTCTATGTTTTTGAGTGACTAATTTTGCTACATGTTGCGAAACACCCTTGATTGGACATTGATCTCCAGGGGATGAGCTATTCATATCCAATTGAAAATCTTCCAGCAATACCCGCAAGCGTTTATTACTAAGGTCTAATATTTGAGACAAACCAAGGGTTGGTTGTATTTCTTTTTCAGACCTGACACCCCTGTATTTTAACTTCATTATTTAAATTTCACGCCATGTCATAATGTATGCCCATTAATTCCGAGAAAAAGGGTATTAAGACTGTCGTTGCCGCCATACCAGCTCCTAAGTATGATGCTTTAAATAAAGTTCCCACATATAAACCGCGTAGTCCTTTAGTTTGGAAAATTTCGGCGGCTGTCGAAATGTGCTCGGCGATACCCTTCGGGCTTATTCCGTAAGCGGGCGCGCCTGCAAATACCCGCTTCTGTACAACTGAACGGGTAACGTCAGAGGGTATATTCCCACATATTGAGCCTAATATACCCGCGGAAAACCCGGCCGCAAGATTGCAAGGCACCCCCTCTAAACCGAAGCGGCTAGTATACATTTGACGGAAAGTGCTCAACGACGCAAAATAGACGCCTGTAAAACAGCATTGCCGCATTTGCATTCCAAACCACCCACTGTAAAGACCAGCCATTCCGTGAGTTGAGTACGAATGCTTTAAGAAGCGTAGCATACTATTTTTAAACTTATTTGACGTATCCGTCTGTAGTCCAAGTTTTGCTACTTCGAACGGAGATATTGCCAAAATTTCTGGAAATGTCGCAAAAGCACCAGACAAAAGTTTCTGTGATGGGGTGCACTCACTCACTTTCTTTCCCCACATCATCTTGGCCATTACAGGGTTAAAATAGAACTTGCTGACCCGCATAACTGTCGCACGGGTAACTTCCGGGGCCATGCCTTGTCCAAAAAAGCCACGAACACCATATTTTCTGTAAAATTGCCCTGGAGATATACTTTGACCGCCAGCGCCAGACATCTTCAGCGCACGCAAGACGTCAACAGGGTAGCAAGCTACTGCTACCACCACGCTTGCTGCACTGAGTGGGGCCAGAGTTTCCATATTAGTGAGTGCTTCGTCGGGTTAAAATATTAACCAGAGTTTCAACTGGATAACTTTGTGGTAAATTGAGCTTGAGGTTTGTTCTTATGATGGTAAGACGAGAAGGCGTGGGTACGGTACCACTTCGACGTGAGAGACCAATTTCGTAACAGACAGATAGATATATACCATCCACAGATCCCCAGAGTAATTTACGATAATTTCAAAGACTACGGAAATGAGTACTGTAAACAGCAGCAACGAGTGTGAAAGGGAGTACTCTTTAGTATACTAAATTATTTGTTTCAAGTACGAAGTCATTCCTTTCCAATACAGTACCAAACTTTCAACGCACCTGTGCACTTTTTTCTTTGCCGGCAGCAGCACGCAGGCTACGATGAATGAATTTGCCTAAGTGGTCGGGCACATCCACGATGTGGGGCACCCGCAAGTCCCATGTGGGCGCGTGACGCTCCCGCCGTCCCGTCCGCCGTCCCCTCCTTTGCCGCAGCTTTCGCAGAGCATACTCATCAGACTCCAGGGTATCATTTTGTGCCTCCTCCGCCGAGTACCATTCGAACGCTTCCTTGTATTCCTGCCCATCCTTGCTGTTATCATCCTCATCTCTTCCTTCGCCCCCATTTTCGGTCTCCTCCACACCCATTGCCGCACGTCGCCACGTGGCAGGCACATCGACGTCCCACGTTCGGCCTGACCCAAAGATTCCCAGGTGGTCTCCCGCCAAGGACCACATCGAAGCAGTTCCATCGAGGGACGCTGAGACTATGCGCTTTCTTCCTGTAACAAGAGCAATCCCGGTAATTTCGTCATGATGAGCTTGCCATGCTCCGGCGTCGGACCACAGCTGGGCCCACGCTAACCCTTGTGCGTCTGTAATAGTGTCTCTTTGTGATCGTCCCCGCCTCTGTTGTTTTTGATCCACGCTTGTTTTCATTCCGTCTCCTAATCCTCCCCATGTCGTTCCCCAGATACGAATATGACCGGCTCTATCACCTGTGACAATATTTTTACCATCACACATTGACATTGCGGCGCCAATCCCTTTCATTCCTGCACGGCCCAAGCGACTCCACCGTCGTCCCGTTTGAATATTCCATATCTGCAAGTTCCCGTCGGTGCCGCACGAGATCAGGGCGCCGCGTGGGGGGTAGGATGCTAGCGCAACAACGGTACATGCTTCTGGCGGGCTTTCCTTGGTCCCACCTGTAGTATGCTGTGCTTGCCACTTGCAGGCTCCTGATTCAAGGCTCCAAACGCATAGTAGACCATCCGCACCCCCTGTGGCGACATGACTTGGTGGGCACGGGGTCAGGCAAGTAATATCGTCGCGATGGCCCCGTGCTGATGCTATCGGCTTCGACTTAGAAATAGGCTTGGCTGACGATGGTCGGATCGGAACAGCCATCAACGGACATTCCCGCATTGATGAAGATGAGCGGACCTGTCTCTTTGCGGAATATCGTATCCGAGATTTCCTGAACCTTGATGAGTTTCCCCTTCGTGGTATCGGAGGCACGCAGTGGCTGTACTCTTGGATCGTGCTCGCAGCTGCCCCGTCCAAGTAGCAAAACACTCGGCGCGCCCATCCCGCTGCTAGGAAAGTTCCCGGTGCATGTGCTACCACCGCCAACTCCCGTGGATGTGTGCAGCCTCCCAGTTGCTGGAGCCGTTGTCCATTGGAAAAATTCCAGACGAAGCAGCCCCCATCTTCTGCGCCCGTCACTAAGCGGCGCTCGCTGCCGTCGAGGCACATTGTGGTCATTTTAGACGGCCCATGGGTGTCAGAGAATTTGAACGTGCAGCGCCCTGTGCGCGCGTCCCACACGCACACTGTGCCATCAAATCCTCCCGTCAATACTTGATCAAAAGTTTTATTGTACACTACAGCGCAGAGTGGTCCCCGAACCACGCCAGATCCACTGGCGTGGACAATAGGCCAGAGGGTCAAACGGTTCGTTCCGGTCACTAAGCACGGTCCTTGACCGTAACGGCTGCTATGGGGGTCGAGGAACAAAGCGGTGATCTTATTCTCCGGGCGGTATAGTGAATTATCCACAAGAGTCTGGACATTTGAAAACGTGCGAAGATCCCACACCTTCATAACCTTGTCAGTCGAGAGAGATACCAGCTGACTCGCGATAGCTGTTTCCATCAGCGCAAGGTGATGAACGGGGCCATTGTGCCCACAGAGTACCCCAAGTACACCAAGAGAGTAGGGGTTCCAGAGCAAGATATCCCGGGCCAACCCCGCAGTGGCCATGCACTTGGCGCGCGGAGAGTATGCCAGAGCAGTCACACCCTTGCGGTGCTTTCGAAACGTGCGGAGAATGCGGCCACTTTTATCGCCGTGCCTTACGGCAGGATGTCGCCGGTCGACATCGACCATGCATACGGTCCCATCCAAACTAGTGGTGCATGTCACCGTCAGGTCCGGGACGTACTCTACGTGAGTAATCCAATCATCATGCAGTCGATCTGCTCCGTAGAAGACTCCATGTGGTAAATGGGGGTCCGCCATGTCCACGTATGACTCTACAGTGCCCACGTGCCAGAAGTCTGCGATTGAGAGCCTCCAGCTGTGCAGCAGTCCCGTGTCGTCCCCAGCGTAGATTGTTTCGTAGGCTCGACCCGCATGGTACCCGAGCCGCGTCACGACACTGTCCAAGTGAATAATTGCCCCTGAAGATTCAAGCGAAGATTCGTCAAAAAATCGAATTGATCGGTCGAGAGCACTAACAGCAATCTTTCGGGACCGACTCAAGTACACAGCGTGAGTGACCCTCGCACCGACTCGTGCAGCCCGCTGGAACTGCAAGTCGGCGTCCCGCCACACCCGCAAAACCCCATCGCCACTGCAAGTGGCATATTCGTGAGATTTTTCGAATTTCATGACCGCGTTGATTGTTTCTCGGTGATAACGACCGGCATTTCCGAGTGGTTCTTCAAAGTCTTGGAGAGCGACCTCTGTTTTGACCTCGCGTTCTCTCAAATTTTCAGCCCCCTGTTTCTCAAGAAGCAAGTAGTTGGTAAACTCCCCCCAATCAACAGTCCCGTCCGAATTGGCGTCAATTTTTTGAAATACTGAATGCCAGGCCTGATGACTGGAAGAACCAGTTGATGATATCCCAGCGACTCCCTGCGATTTCGACAGAGAGCTCACGAAGCCATCGACGTCTAACCCTTCATTGTGTGGAAAGCATTCTTGTAGCGTATGCAAGGCGGGGACTGTCAGGGAGTGCAAATCGACCGCATCAGAAGCACCCGACACGTCCATGCTTTTATCGACCACCGTGGTGTCGTTCCACGTAGACGCCCACTTCGAGGCGACAATGAGATCTTGGTGACAAGTAAGTCGCTTTGCTGCCACTAGAATGATTTGTCGTTTGGTACTATATCAGTGCGTAGCAATGTTGAGCTAACGATTGAGCAAGTTCGACCGCCGTTACACGCAAACAATTCTATTATTATTTTTGCAAGAGACAAGAGACGACAAGAGACTCGAGAACGAAATCGAATGGAAATAAATGTTGGCTGGAAAATCGCTTAGTACTTTACTAGTCTAATACTGTATTGCCTTTATTACTCTTTCAATACAGGCTCTACAGGTGCACCTGCCCAACGTTCGCCCCTGGCTCAGCCTCTTTCCACTCTCCCAAAGTTGCCGCCAATTCCCCATTTTCCTTCAAATCTTCAACTACTTTTAACGCTTTAACGACCTGCTTTTCTTTGAGCAGTTCTTCGGCTTTGATAGCGGCCTGGCGCGCGGACGCCTTTTCCCGGTTCGATTTGACACGGCGTGGAAATTCGATTAGTTCGTTTGTGGTTTTAGGCTGGCCACCTTGCCAACAGTCCAAACTTGCCTTGGCCTTACGCACGAGCGCATCGTGCACCCGTCGCTGTTTGATCCACCAGTCAAGCTCGGGCCCTACGAGTAGAGCGTCTTCGTTTGTCATACGGGCGTATTTTTGCCGCGATTTTGCGTACACATGTTCGTTGTACCTCAGCACGTGTGGGTCCAGCTTCGTCTTGACTGCCGCAGTCGCCGAGCCAACCACGTGGTCGTGCAACTCACGCATGACTTTCCAATGGTGCAACTCTGCACCTTCAAGACCACCATCCTCAGGGTTCCGAGCATCAATCTTCCCTTGCAATTTCGCTTGCTTTAGTTTTCGCATACGAGCCACGAACTTGTCTAGCTTGGCCTCTACCTGCACTTCAGCATTCCGTACAACTTTGTCGTGAGCTTCCAGCAACGCTTGCCAATGCTTCTGCTCTTTTACACTTAGTCCGGCACTGTGTGGAACCGAAAATTTCTCTTCGCTTTTTTTACGTTTAAGTTCACGCAAATTTTCGATATGTGGTTCTAGTTTTACATTGACCGCAGATTGCGCTTTCCCAACCACGCGGTCGTGCAGCTCCCGCATAACGTGCCAGTGGGCACGCTCGTTACCAAACAGGCCGCCGTCCTCCAAGGACCAGTTTTCATACTTTTTCTTGGTCTTCTTCTTTAACTCTTTAGTCCGCTTGAGGACATGTTTAGGGAGCTTATTCTCGATCTTAGGGGATGCTGATATGATCATACCGTCATGCTGTGCGCGCATGATGCGCCAGTGCTTCCGCTCCTTCCCCCGCAGACCACCGTCGTTGGGATCAAACCTGGCAAACTTCTCGCGATGGTTGCGGCGGTAGTGCTCTCGCAGATGCTCCGTGTGCTTTCCCAGTCGAGATTGTACCATTCCCTTGGCGTTGGCGACAACTTTTTCATGCATAACACGTAAGGCCTTTTCATGCAAATTTTCTGTCTTTGGCCGCCGGCGCTGCTCGGCCAAATACGAGCGGTAAGACACCACGTGCTTGGGGAGCTTGACGTCTACGGAGGCCTTGGCGCTACTGACCACACGTTCGTGCAAAGCGCGCATATGCGCCGCGTGGGCCTTAGCGCTGCCTTCCAAACCACCGTCTGCAATATTCCACCGAGCATATTTCTGTTCCAATTTTTTTCGCTTCATGAGAATCTCTTCTTTGACATGTTTTGGAAGCTCTTGAGACGTTTTTGACGTGGCACTCTGCACCACACGATCGTGCAAGGCGCGCTGTTTGCGCCACCAAATGCGTTCTTTGCCCGTCAGCCCAGCATCGTCTAGTCGTTGCCCTTCACGGGCCTTGGCCTTCTTCTCTTTCATCTCGCGGCGCTGTCTCTTTACATGCTTGGAAAGCTTGGTGTCCACGGCCGGGGTAGCGGTTTTAACAATTTGGCAATGCACATTCATATACATGTGCCAATTGGCCCGCTCTTTTCCGTACAACCCTCCTGACTCGAAGGGATGAGGACGCGTTGCACCCAACTCAAAGAGCGCGGCTTGCGCAGCTTGCTGCATCTGTTTTCGGACTGCCCGGTTTTTAGAAACTATTCGCTTTCGCTCCACGCCAATTCGATTCATAGTTTGAATTTCTTTCCTCCGATGATGCACGGCCCGCTGCCGCCCTTCTGCGGTGGTCGCACGGGCTTTTCGGATGGACCTGTCCGCTTTAGCAACCGATTGCTCCACACCTCGCCATACTAAATCGCTGTTTGTGGCACCCTGTGGCAACGAATGTTTGGATTTGGACGCATTGGACTGGAGCGATGCTGATGGCTTCAATGCCCGCTCGTTTTTCATGAGCGCATGAAACTCGTCTAGCTCTGCAAACAGATCTGATGGACCACGTAAAGTCGGCGCAGACGCCGAGTGGGGACGCAATAGCTCAGTTTTGGCAGGAACCGTGTTCAATGGCCTAGGCGAGACCAACGGTGGTGGGACCATAGGCACGGCTATGTCGTTCCTGTGGAAACCTAATAGTGCGCTGCTTGCTGTGGGGATTCACTTGAATTAGAAATTATTCGAGTCACGGCCCCCCTCGCTAGTAATCGACAAACAGTGAATGTGTGAATGAGTGAATGAGTGAGTGAGTGAGTGAAGAAATTTATCGGAGTGGATGTAGTGGAATGTTAATGAAGTTGGTTAGACTACTTTAAAATGTAGTCATAAGTCATAAATAAATCATACATAGCGCGCATGGCTGACAAAAAATAATTAGTTAGTAACGGAACTCCGAAAAGAAGTCAGAATGACACTAGAAACGGCAACCAGTCAGGAATTTAAACAAGTTGATAAACAATGACGCAGGCGCAATTATGCCTGTTCCAAGCACGTGCATCTTTTGATTCATTTGCTCCGGGAGGAGCGTGAACAATACCAGGTTTTCTGCCTGCCTTCCCCCCACTTGGGCCACCCAGTTTGCACGCGGCTTGGCGGTAACGACTATGTCATATACCCTGCGGTCTGAACTGCAAGCTGCAGGGCACCTGATCGTCTCTCCAGTTCGGCGGCGATTTGGTAGATCTGTGCCGCGTCCTGAAGATTCGCGGCAATTACACCAATGTCTTGACAATTCGTGCTCAAATAGTGTCGAGGGACCAGACTTTCGGCTGAAACTCCCTCGGGCTTCTTCTGCAGATCAGGCTTCCATATGGGACTCTGGGCTTGGCCAACTTGTGCCCCGCCCTGATGACTCTACCCAAGTTCGATGTTTGATTCAGCGGCGTCCTCCCGAATCTCCAGAGTTTAAGATGCTTCGTAGGCAATCTCAGGAACAGCAAGAGCAATTGATGGCGGCGCATTCCGAGTCTCACAACGTCGAGGAAAAGCCGCTGGTAGACTCTATACTTCGTTTTAATTTAGCTCGGGAAAAGCGAAGAGACGAAGAGAGATCCCAGAACACTAGGTTTCACGATCGATACTTTATCCACAAAACACCGGCACTGAATCTATCACGGGTTGGTGAACATAGCGGTGCTATGAACGCTCGTCGACCTAATTTGGCTTTACGCGGTGTTGTGCGCTCGAACCTCCCCACACTGGAAGGCGTTCCTGGCCTCGGGGTGTTAAACGAGACCACATGGAAAGCTGTCGGCGGGGTGCCGAACAAGACACGAACATTGCATCCATCGTCAAAGTTGCACCCAACATACCGTACCCACCAGGTTGAAAAAATGTTAGACGATGAACATGCTGGAGAAATCATGGATACATTGCGGGCGCGAGGAAACACCCAATCGCCGACGCGGCGCTTTGTTGACGCGGGCCAGGGGAGTAATGCAGAAATATTATGGGTCAAACGAACGAAACATGCACAGGAGAAGCAAGCGGCGAGAGAAGAAGTTCTGGATGCGAAACTGTTTGTGTACGATCGGCAAACAAACGCTAAACGGTTAGAAAGGGTCGAAGGTGCAGGTATGTGGGCATCTGGGATATTTTGCAATGACGGGTAGACTTTTGCTTTTTCAATTATTTATATAACTAATATAATGGGTGTAATTAATTAGCATAAGAAATGTTCATCAAATTTTTTATGAAACGTTTTCTGTCTCAAACATCAATTTAAGCGGTCTCCATCGCTATTTTCTTTCCATAAAAAAGTGTCCTTGTAACTGAACGTTCACAATCAAGAGTGGTCCTACTCCATATTGGATTTTTTTCCTTCAAATTTTTGATCAGTACATTGAAAGCACCTGTATGTACGGGATTGTCTTCTCTAAGTAGTTTGATATGATACATGTAAGTAACTTTTATATTAAGTATGATAATATATAATTTATATGATATGATGATATATATATCATAATACAAGTTTAGTCCTTATCATGACTTGCCAGGTTGTCTTCAGATTGCGTGCTGCACTTGAGCCCTGGGCTGTACACTGATGTATACGCATCCCAGGACTCAATCGCGTACACTTATTTAGAAACTTCATTGTCGAAGACATTTTCCATAGCTCCCGTGGAAGCACTACCTTCGTGAGCCCCCGTAGACGCAGTGGCAACCTTCGGTTCTTCAGGCGCGGGTTCGTCTGTTACGCCATTATTAGACTTCGCTGACTTTTCTTCTGCCGTATCGCTTGCCGAACATTCTTTACCTTCGACGCAGCTCTTCAACGCAGCAAATTTTGCGATCATTTTCTTAGAGCGGTCGGCCATAACTCCGCAACTTTCGACAATGCGTTGCTTGTGAACCAATATGTCGTCGAGAATCTTGGCTAAGGGCCCTTGGGATTCGCCATCTGCAGCATCGAGGGCGGCTTCAAGATCCGCTTGCTGTTTGGTCAAGTTCTTGAGGCGAGCAATTTTTCTGTTGATAAGTGTGTTCACGGTCAATCGAAAGTTTGCGATCACCTTCTTATCTTCCCCGAATGCTTTAAAATCATCTTGTGCGTTGGCAAGAGCAGACTTGTATAAATCGAACGCGTGGTGATAGGCAGTTTCGCAATACGCTCCTTTGCAGCGGGCCATCTTCGCATGCACTTGCGCTTCTACTTCCATCAAAGAAGGAGCTTTGGCGTCATTTTTCTCGCAATCTTGGCAATCGACCGCTTCATCCTCCGTTGACGAGGTGCCGTCCGCGGGCTCCGTATCCGGTGTCGATGCTTCTTCTTCATCTTCACGGGGAAGCTTAATCATTGCAAACTCAGTCCCTGGATTGTAAGTGTGACCGATAGAGAGACCCAACAATGCCATGATGTTGGATGCTTCTTTTTGCGCATGGACTGCCTCATCATATGCACCACTGAAGACGCCATTCACACGGGTGATAACACCTGCAAGTTTGCCTCGCGCAAGCTTAAGTTTACCGAGGTACTCTTCCATTACCTTTATGCGATCTTTGACGGCCCCCAAAAGGTTCTTTTTGTCCTTCATGCGACGTTCGAACATCTTTTTTAGTTTGTTCTTGTCGATGGCTTTCATCCATTCTTCAGTTCCTTTGATTTCTTCGGCGCATGCATCTTTTTCTTCATCGATGCGCTTGTTGGTTGCTTCAACCGCCTTGTCAATCGTCTCTTCAGCGTTGCCAACTTTCCTTTCAGCATCAGCTAGGTCGACACCTCCACCGGTGGAACTAATGCTTTCTGGGTCTTGTGCCACAGCGAACGCCAAAAGCGTAAGAAATATCAAGAGTTTCATTTTCGGTTTTCAGCAGATGTTTCTAAAGAGTTTTTGAAGAGTTTCTGAAGAAATTCTTAAGGGAAGAGTTTGTTGTTAGCATGGTTACCGCTTATGTCTGTAACAAGTCTGATTGCCGAAGGAGCACATGCCACGCAGCCTCTCCAATTGTATTACTTACTCTTTTTGCCCCAGCAGCTGAGTCTATTACAGGAAAATAACATTACAGAGCGCGCCAATGCGTGAAAAGACTCCCAGATGATGATCGCTTATCCAACAACCCCCCCCCTTTTCTTCGTTCAGCACGTTCGTCACCTCGTTTCTTCTGTTAATAGAGGCCACTATACTACTATTTCGTAGTTTTTGTCGTAATCCGACACGAGTCCCTGCTTTGGTACTCGTACTTTTCCTGCCACGTACTACGTCGGTACTGTGACCTGCTGTGGAAAGGAGGAGCCAAAACACTTGCAACAAGAAGGGGGGGGGGGGGGCTTTGCCCACTTTTTTACACTGCTCACGCTTCAGAACGTAATGTTCGCTATTATTATAATAATTGTCGCCTCGCCCTTCCCGCACTAACGTATACCACGTCTCGTCTACACTGCCAAAAGTGTGTGGAATTGCTCTCCTGCAAAACGAACAGAGTTGTACTGTTCACAAGAGCTACTTTACACAATCATCACCACTGCTTTTCACGAAACAAAACATGCGTCTTGTACTTCTTCTTGCCACCCTTATGGCTCTTTCTGGGCTCTCTGTTGCTACCAACATTCGCCGAGAAGAACCTGAGGTAGCAGCTATGACGGGAGCTTCTGCCTCAACACCAACTGCGGAGACTACTCACGAAGACGAGAGCAAAGCCCATGAAGCTGCCGTCGAGCTGAAGATCTCATCTAGAAAAAACTGGGTCAAGGTCCTCGGACATTGCTCCACGGAGTTGGAAAAGACTCAAGACTGGATTGACCACCCAGTGGTTGATGTCGAAGCCATTACAAAAAAGCGCCTGGCGGCAGAAGGAAAACTCTTGGCTGCACTTATGAGCCGTGTTGAAGGTTTAAAAAACTTCCTACAACGCCTTAAACTCACTCGCAAGCGCCTTCGCAAGCGTATCAAGAGCGTCAATGCCCTATTTAAACTGAAGTTCGACGAGAACATGGAAAACGTCAAGGCAGCCACCACCGTTATGCAAGATATTGGGCATCTGAAACTAGCACCGTACAATCCAAAGATGTCTCTTATCAAGAACTTCAAGTGTATTGCTTGCAACAACGCCGCGTTGATTGAGACCACTGAGCGGGCGTTAGTGGTAGCCTCGGCTGGGTGCGCTGAAAAGGATGAATGTTCGGGGGCGACAAAGATTGCCTTCGACACGTACAAGACCGGTCTGGAACTAAATAAGCTTATGGGCATCAATTTTGAAAAGGAACGCGTCATCCTTGCTGGCATGCGCAACAAAATTCGCGAGCTCATCGATACTAGAACGGCAAAACTTAACAAGCTTCTGGCACAAATCGAACGTATCAAAGGTGCCATGGGCGATGATAATTACGATGCTGCGAAAAAATCTCTCCCTGAGCATTTGAACATTTTCAAATTGGCTTGCAAACGCATGACTTCGTTCTCGACAACGGAAAAGGCGCAGTTATCGAAACTGCTCGGTGCTATGGATAACACTGGTGAAATCCGAACGAAAAAAGAATAAAGAGTGTCAATGAGTTTTTCAAAGTTTGGTCGATGTCGTTCATTAAATTTGGTGGACATATGCATATGTAAGTTGTACTACGTGGCTGGGTTGTGAAAACTTTACTAAAAATATTTCGACTCATATCGTACGAGTAGTACTCGAAATGCACACTTGTACCACTACCAATGGTACTCTTATTCACACTTCACACTCTTCCAGAGATGGTTGCTAGTTGCTACTAATCCTTGTACAGTATTATACTAAATTATTACCTGCGTACATGTGTTGTGTTATCTGCCTTTTCCTCGTTCTGTTCGTTCCCTATGGAAGAATACGCGCACCTTGGTACTGTTAACATCAATCAAGTACAGTACGAGAAGGCATTGGGCAGCCATAGGTAGAAAATATGCGTTACGGCAACATGTTGTTCTGTTGTATCCTGCCAACGTCATCATGTCATCATACATACCAAACTCTCTTCCCGTGTACCATGTCCGTTTCACGACGTCTGCACCCATACTCTACTAAAACTTACATGACAAGATCGCTCGCCCATAGAAGCGCTTCGCCCAAGAGCGTGGAAGCAGACCGTTCGTTTTAGGAGATAAAATTTCAATACACAGGCAGTACGTGCGAAAGAAATCAGAATATGTCCGACGCCCCCGTCACTGCAGAAAAGGGTTCTCCTGTTGTTCCCTCTGCCCTCGACGAGAACACCTTCCTCACTGCCCTAAATGGGTCTTCTACGGACGCATCCAAAGAGGCCTACACTCCGGCTGGGTTAGATCGTGTCGAAGATCTACATGGCAAAGTGACCCACATAGTCCATAACCTTTCAGACAAGTTGGGACTCGTTTTGAAAAAGCAAGAAAAGGATTTTTTGGCCGCATATAGGGCACACATGTACAATGTGCAAAAAGAACTGCAGAATTTACGTTCAAAAGTGGATGAAGCCGAATTGGCAATGAAAAAGGATGCCAAAATTGTAGGTCTCCAGAAGGAACGGAATTGGTTTCGAAAGGAAGCTTTAAGATTGGACGCTTTTTCCACAAATATTAAGAAAGACCTGAAATTCATGAGAGAAAAGCTCTTGACTATCGAAGAGGACCGAAATTGGCTTGAAAAGCAACTGAAAGCTTCAAAAAAGCAAAACAAGTTATTGCGGGCAGAGTTAGAAATACGTCTTAGTTCGACACCAGTACACACTCCCTTGGACGATCCTCGCGCTATGTCGCCCATGTTTCCTCCTACTCGTGGAGGTAGTCGCCAGCAAAGTGGTCGCTCCGCCACAGTGACACCCAGCATGGGTATGGGGCGCGCTACGAAGGCTGGCAAAACTATGCACCATAGCAGTTCCCAGCAACCGAAAGCTTCGGAAAAAATGGTCCTTGAAATGAAGGATTTGAAGGAAGAGACCAGAATGCTCAAGAGGCAATTGAAACAGGCCCAGAACGAATTGATTAAATTCCACTCTAATGCTGTGGAGGAACAACGAGAGCGTTCGGCTCTGGAAGAATTGTTTTTACGGTGTGTTGACACCGTTAAGAGGGATGTGGAGCGAAGGAAAGCGGAGCCCTCCACAGGTTTTAAGGGAACTCGACTGAAGAGAGAAAGTAATGGTGGCTTGTCGCAAGGCCCTATGTCACCGCCAGTAAAATTAAGCCAGTTTACAGCGCCTGACCGGCGCCGTGTTATCGAGGAGTTGCTGGGCCAGGATGAGGTCCTGGCTTATTTGTACGATGCGCTGTTCCCCCCCACGGAAGAAGAACTAGGCGGCGTGGAGGATGGCGATGGTCAATACGGTGGCATGGACGAAAATTTTGGAGATGAAGGAAAAGGTGTTTTCCGTATACCGACTTCCACGACTACGAGTGCTGATCAAGATCGTGAGAGAGGAAACGAGCGACCGGGAAAATTAAATCTAGATCCTCAAGTGGAACAATATTTACGGGAAACCAAGAAGAACATAGTTAGCCAAACTATGTGATGTGATCGTGCTGTGATGAAACCGGTGGTACCGTACGTTAACGAAACAACGAAAGTGAATGTCCCTATGTACACGGGTATTTAAATTGAAACATTTCCCTTGGGTACTAAACACCTTAAATTTATTGTCCCAAATACTGGATTGTAGATCAGTAT
>Ga0099797_100606_pt1 | contig 22730 bp, 11 predicted proteins | sample Uncmet_Sort48C_1_FD_89871 | JGI IMG/M metagenome (GOLD analysis project Ga0099797, IMG submission 89871) | Marine eukaryotic communities from CALCOFI LINE 67, Pacific Ocean - C012_Sort48C_1 | ecosystem: Environmental > Aquatic > Marine > Oceanic | place: Pacific Ocean: Monterey Bay | collected...
TTTATGACAAGAGATCAATTATGTAAAACAGTTGTCGCTGCTGGTGATGGACGGGATGACATTGTTGTACCACCTCCAGCAATTTGTTACCCGGTCCATCTATGGACTGGAAAACAAGCATTTTCTATGATGTTAAAACCAAATAAAGACATTAAATCGATCGTAAATTTACAGATGAAAGAAAGAAATTATCAAGCAAGGCGCTCTTGCCCAGAAACTGAACATCCATGCATGTGCCCCAGAGAAGGCTATGTGTGGTTTTTGAATAGTGAATTAGTTTGTGGAAATTTAGGCAAATCATGTTTAGCGGGGCGTGGGTTGTTTTATTCCTTGTTGCGTGAACATGGGGAAACAAGCGCTGCATGGGCGATGAATCGATTAACAAAAATGTGCACGCGTTGGCTATCCGCACATGGGTTTACTATTGGGATAGATGATGTTATTCCACCTGCAAGATTAATGAAGGATAAAAAAGAGCTGATTGAGAACGCATACAAAAGTTGTGACGAAAAAATTAATTTATATAAAATGGGAAAGCTTGATCTTCAACCAGGTTGCAGCATGGAAGAATCTTTGGAAAGTGAAATGAATGGTATTCTTGCACGCGTCCGAGATAAAGTAGGTCAAATTTGCATGGAGGAATTGCCATGGTCCAATGCCCCTCGCATTATGTCATCTTGTGGTGCGAAAGGTAGTACATCAAATATCTGTCAGATGGTTGCTGCTGTTGGCCAACAACAAGTCAATGGAGCACGTGCACCAGATGGATTTATTGACAGATCTTTGCCACATTTTCGTGTAAAAGAAAAAGGTCCAAAAGCAAAAGGATTCGTTGCAAATAGCTTTTACAGTGGACTTACTGCACAAGAATTTTTTTTTCATACTATGGCAGGTAGAGAAGGCCTTGTTGATACCGCAGTAAAGACTGCGGAAACTGGTTATATGTCTAGACGTTTAATGAAAGCACTAGAAGATTTATCAATACAATATGATAGAACTGTTCGGAATTCACAAGGAAGTGTTATTGCATTTGACTATGGCGATGATGGTTTGAATCCTGTGTTTATGGAGGCATCTAGTAAACCAGTTCATTTCGAACGAATTTTGTCTGCAGTGTTGGACGCTACCTTTATCGATGGTAATACTGCTACTAGTAAGAATAATAGCAATGGTGCAAAGAGAAGAAGAAAGGGAAGGAAAAATATAGTTCCTGCAATTAAAAAAACCATTACGGGAGATGAATTGTTATATATATGTAAGACTAAATTATTGCCTTTAATTGAAGCAAATCAACTTCATGAATTAGAGACGGTTTCGGAATTAAAGGAAGAGGAAGAGCAAAAACGATCTGATAGTAGTAAAAGTACTCATAGGAGTAGTGGCAGTACGAAAACTATAAATTATTCAACTGCAAAAGGATCTAAAATTAAAATTTGCGACATGGTATCGCAAACATTTATTTATGATTTATGGACATTTTGTAAAACAATTGCAAAAAAGTTGAAAAATATAGTAGATCTTGACAAAGACTTGCGAATATTAAATATTACTGAATTACAAATAAGAGAATTTCTAGATGTTTGTTTTACTAGATATCATGAAGCTAAGATCGAACCAGGTGAAGCGGTTGGCGCAATAGGCGCTCAAAGTCTTGGTGAACCAGGGACACAGATGACATTGAAAACTTTTCATTTTGCGGGTGTCGCTAGTATGAATGTTACCTTAGGTGTTCCTCGCATCAAAGAATTAATAAATGCATCTAAGAATATATCAACACCATTGATTATGGCTAAATTGAGAAACGATAAGGATGAACGTGTTGCTAGGATTGTAAAAGGACGTGTAGAGAAAAGTAGACTAGGTGATGTTGCTGAATATATCCAAGAAGAATGGTGGGCCGATGATCATAGGATTTGCGTGAAATTAGATTTAAAAGCAATTAACGAATTGAGTTTAGATTTAGATATTTACTCCATAATAGAAGCATTGGAAGCAGATTCAAAATTAAAATTAACAAAGCGTTTCGAGATTGACTATCCAAAACCTTCAAATCGTGATACAATTGTTATTAGGCCGAAAATTGAAAAATTCAAGCCTAATAAATATGCTGTTGCTACGAGTTATAATCAATGGAACAATGAATCAAACGGTACGACAACATCTCGTCGTGGGAAAGATTCGTTAGGCCCACCGGTAACATTTGCAATGTCGAATTTAAAAGAAAGCTTGAAAAATGTTATTATTAGTGGTATCGTTACAGTATCTCGGGCTGTTGTGAATATTGTTGATGCAGGGGAATCAATTCCTAGCCATCATCGTGGCTACGTGCGTAATCCTGATGATGTATACCAAGAGATTATTGAATTTGAAAACATGGAGGATGAAGTTGAAGAAGAAAAGTCAAGTGAAGGACAAAAATCGTATAATTTAATTGTTGAAGGTTCCAACTTACTTGCTGTTATGGGTATTCCTGGTGTTGATGGGAATAAAACGCGATCAAATGATGTTATGGAAGTAGCACAAGTATTAGGAATTGAAGCTGCACGTGTCTTATTGCAAATTGAAATTGCATATGTATATGATAGGTATGGGCTTAATATTGATTCTCGGCATTTAGGATTGCTATCGGATACAATGACATATCGTGGTGAAGTATTGGGGATAACAAGGGAAGGTATATCAAAAATGAAAGATAGTGTATTGATGCTTGCATCATTTGAAAAAACACCAGATCATTTGTTCGATGCTGCTGTTCATGGGAAAGTAGATGCTATTGATGGTGTTAGTGAACGTATTATTATGGGTACACCAATTGGTCTTGGGACTGGTTCGTTCAAGCTTTTGAAAAGTATCGATAAGCAAAAGAAGAATGGGAAGAACGAGACGGAGAAGAAGAAGAAACGCGAGCCATTGTTAAAACGTTTGCTACGAGAGGATCATCGTAGATATTTGAGTTAAAAAAAAAAAAAGTGAGGGAGAGGAGAGAGAGAGAAAAATAAATTTTTATATGTACGCACACACGTTATACACATTTTACGATTTTTGAACGCGCGCAAAAAGATAATATATATTTTTTTCTCTCTCTGAGGAGATATGAAAGCCGTATTTGATTTGCATCTCTCTCCACTAAAATTAATCTTTGTGTTTTTTACATTTTTCTTCTTTTTCTTGAATATTTCCTAAATCCACTGATTTACTCCGCCACCGATGTTACTACCAAGTCGGTCCATACTTGATCCTGGCAAATTATTATATGACAAAGCGGAATTGCTAGTACCTGATGTTGATTGCAAACCAAATAATGATGCTGGGTCTTGTTGTGCAGATGATGCTTGCTGTGGTGCGAGAGATCCTTGCCCTCTTAAAAATCCAGCTGGTGCTTCACTTTCTAATAATTTTAAACTCTGCTGAAATTCTTTTTCTTTATGATTAGAAAATACTTTTTCACGTGATGAACGTTTCATTTTAGCATCTTTATATATACTTTTTAATGATTTAAGAAAATCTTCAGGTTTTGTAAATCCAGTTTTAATAAATTCCATATACGAATCAGAAAACTTCAATTTTTCTTGTTTCAACATGCTCGATAACTGACCAAGTTCATCAGCATGTTTTTTTAACCATTCGTGTCTATTTTCATGTTCCTCTTTCGCCCACTTTGCAACTAAACTTGTTGCTGCCTGCCAACCTGTTACTTTTTTTTTTAACGCTTCAACTTGGTCCTCTAAATCGGCTTTTTGAGTAGTAATTTTCTTACGCTTCACTTCACTTTTTTTTACATGATTTTTTAAAACGTTTTCCGCCCTTGTTGCTCGTGTTTTCCATTTATCTAATTGGTCCCGTAAAGTTTCGGATGAACTTTTTAATTCTGCTACTTCTTTCTTCATAGCACTTATTTTTTTGCTCTTTTCTCCCCTTATTTTATTTACTTTATCTACACATCGAAGTTCTAATTTGGCTTCTTTATCTGCATGCTCAATTTCAGCTTGTTTAAATCTTGCAATTTCATCCTTTGCTGTTCTTTCCCAATCACCACATCCTGGCTTAGGTGTTTCACTGGAAGTTGCACCCGTTGATTGCGCAAAAACAACTATATTATTATTATTACTTGACGAAAATAAAGTAATATAACAAACTAAAATTGCCATGAAATAATAACATTGAAAAAAATTATTTCTTTGTCTTTTTTTTCTCAAACAAAGCATAGAAGAAAACGATGATGATGGTGGTGATGATAAAGACGACATGGCATATATATACATAAAAAATATTTAGACATTCAAATTATATACACAATATATTGTTTGTATTTGACATTTTTTTCACACACATGTAAAAATAATTTTCCCCTCAATTCTATGTTTTTTGGGACAGAAAACGCATAAAAAATTTTAATAAAAAAAAAATGGAAGAATATGAAAAAATATACAATAAAATAAAACGGTACACTATTGTAATTTTTTAATGTAAAAATGAACAAATACATAAATTACATATAGCAATTTATACTTATTAATGTACCATCATATGATCGATCATAAGTGGCCTATAGTGGCCTCTCTGGCTGAGATTGAAAAAATTAAAACAGAAGAAAGGAAATAAGCAAAAATACATATGTAAGTACAGTCTCTGTGATATAATATATATAATATAATCAATAATAAGAAGAAAATAGAATAGACAAGGATTATCATAGATAGTTTATACATGGAAATAAATATAAGAAAGAAAGTTGAGATATATGGTATTTTACAAAGCCTTGTTAAGGCTTGCAACACCATTGTTATTTTTAATATGTTTCATACAAGAAGAAAATGATAGGAAATTATGGATGTTTAATAGAGGTGTTACACATATAATTATATTATATTTATGTAAATATTTTGCAATTACTGTATTTGGTCCAGGTTTGTGTGGAAGGCCTGAAAATGCGATACATTGTGGTATGTGGGATAGACCATCACATGAAGACAAACGAAGTGGAATGCCAAGTGGACATTCATGGACGGCTGGTTGTTTTTTTGCTGTATTTATATTATCCACAAAAACTGGCGTAGTTAATGTATATGCAAAATTGGTTGGAATTTTCTTGGCAATTGTGGTTGCATTATCTCGATTACCACCGAAACAAGTGACTACGTACATTGCTGCAACACCAAATGGTGCACATACTATTTTACAAATTCTTGTTGGTTTTTTTGGTGGGATCATTTTAGAAAAGTTATTGGCACCAAATGAATATCTTTTCTAATATTTCATCACAATCTAAATCATAAAATTTTAATAATACTGAACCTGGTGGTAAAAAATGTTGTTGAAGTTGGTAGATATTTTATTGTACTAATATTACCAAAATGTACAGTTTTAATATTAAAATATCCGCTTTTCTATTCAAAATAAATCATATATAGATAATTACTAATAATCATATAAAATGTCCTTCAATATAATTTTTATTCTATATCTTTTACCATATAATGTCCGACACTATCACCACAAATAATCCCCTTTAATAAAAGTACTTCCAATACCACACAGAGGTACTTATAAAAGTTCGCGAAGACTGATCGATTGTGATGAAGCTGTTGTTGATGTAGAAAAGAATACAAGTTGAAATAAATTATAAAAGAAAGATAAATCTCTATAGATATATATTCTTGTTCCTTGAAAATCAAAAAGTAAAAGTACAAGAAAAAACGAAGAAATATTAATATATAGATATAATAATATAGAATATTATATATACTATTATCATTAATTATTAATTAAATATAATGGGAGCTGCTATATCGACAAAAGGACGTACAACAGCTAGTGTGTTCACAGTTGGATTGGCATATTATTTATATCATATACATTATGGTAAACGTAAGCCAGCTGGTGGTGATTTCCCTGATAAACCGCCAAAAATTGCAGAAATACCGAAAACGATTGGTCGTAGTATTGATAAATTAATTTATATGTATACATCTACTGGAATTTTAGCAATATTAACATTAGGTTTATCACCATTATTACTTGCTGTTGGACTTTTGTACAAGGCATATACAATGACAACGAAAATGTTAAATCCAGTAAAGAAGGAAAAATTAACAACAAATGAAATTTTAAAAAAGATGACATTGGAAGAAAAATGTTTAATGACAGGTGGAAAAACAACATTCGCTACGGGGGGCTGTCCAAGACTTGGTGTGCCACCATTGAAATTTACAGATGGTCCAAGTGGGGCAAGAGGTATGGCCGTAATACCTTTGACTTTGATGCGACGTGGAATTTTCACGGATATTCCTTGGATATCCAAGAAAACTGAATTTCAAGATCCAAATAAAAATAGTAGAGCATGGTGGTTGAAGCTATTGGAAAAAAATGTACCAGATGCGTTGCTTTTGGGTCCTGGTACATTCGGTACGTGTTGCCCATGTGGTACAAGTTTAGCTGCTACGTTTGATCCAAAATTAGCATATGATGTTGGCAATTTGATCGGAAGGGACACCATAACAAAAGGCGCAAGTGTTATTTTAGGGCCGACGTTGAATTTAACACGAACACCCACAGGTGGTAGAAATTTTGAAGCCTTTGGAGAAGATCCATACCTTGGTGGTATCATGGGTGTAGAATGGGTAAGAGGTGCACAAAGTGTCCAAGGTGTTGCTGCATGTGGTAAACATTTTGCATGTAATGAATTTGAACGTTTACGAATGGTAACAGATAGCAGGGTAAACAAAAGACCGTTGCATGAATTATATTTGCGTCATTTTGAAATGCTTGTGAAGGACGGTGGTGTGAAATGTTTGATGACTGGGTATAATAAAACAAACGGCACGTACATGTGTAGCAATAAACCATTGTTAGATAAAATTCTAAGGCAAACGTGGGGATTTGAAGGTGTAGTTATGTCTGATTGGGGTGGTACACATGATACTGTTGGAAGTGCATATGGTAATTTATTAGATTTAGAAATGCCAGGTCCTGTGTTTGAACGTGGCCAAAAATTGATTGATGCAGTAAATAATGGTAAAATATCAATAGATCACATCGATAAGCATGTAGAACGTATGTTAAATTTAACAGAAGATTTAAAAGGAAAAATGGGACCTGGAACAAAAGTTGAATTTTCCAACGAATTGCCAGGGCCAAATGAACCGGAAGATATTGAATTGTTGCGAAAGATAAGTCGTGAAAGTTTAGTTTTATTGAAGAACAAAGATGAGACATTACCATTGGAAAAAGATGGTAATATCGATATCACATTATATGGGCCAAATGCGGTCAATTACAGTATTACAGGAGGTGGAAGTGTGGAAACATTGCCACCAACGCCAGTATCAATAGAATCTGCATTTAAAGATGCATTTCCAAATGCAAACGTGACGGTACAAGATTTTTCTGATGTAGACTTGGAAATAGCAAATATGCGAAATTTTACTCCATTTTTAGTAGAAATTTTCGATTCGCCTACATACATGGAATCAAGTGCAAATTGCTTAGGAAGTTTAACATTGAAGGAAGGTATGTTATTGTGCCCAACGTTACGATTGATTACATGGTCATTACTGGCACCAGGACTTTTTCCAACTGCTGTGTATGATAAGGCAGGAGCTAAAGTGTCAACAAAGTTAAAAAAATGTTCAACCACAAAACAGATAAAACGACATACGTTTGAATTTGGTGCATCTGGTCCGGCACGATTATCAGTGGATGGAAAAATTATTGCTACAACACCAAGTGATTATGCTCAAACAGACGTGATTGGGTGGGCAAATTGGGGGATGAATTGCAAAGGTATTGTTTGTACTATAGATTTAGATGATTCCGTGGAGCATGATGTTGTTATTGAATGGAAAGCACATAATTGTTTAACTGAAAATAAACGATTAATGGAAGGATTTGGTCCACAAATGCGTGGCGGGGCTTGCCCGTTTGGATTTGAATTGAAACATAAAAGCGAAAGTCTATCTGAAATTAGATTAAAAGCAGCAGCAGTGCAAGCTGCTAAATCTAAGTATAATGTCCTATTAGTCGGACGCCAATCTATGGAAGAAACGGAAATGTTTGATGTCGAGTCCATGAAATTAGGGCAAGGTCAAATTGATTTAATACGTACTGTTGGTGAGGCATCGAAGCGTAATGGAAATAAGACTATTGTTTTGATTAATGCTGGTACACCAGTTGAAATGCCATCATGGGTTGATCATGCTGATAGTATTATGCAAATTTGGTTTGGGGGTCAAGAAGGTCCAAAGGCATTGGCATCCGTAATAAATGGTTCATATTCCCCAGTTGGTAAATTGCCATTTACGGTGCCGAAAAAGTTTGAAGATAATCCAACCTATACAGAAGATGGGCGTCGTTTCCCAGGTGTTGATTATTGCTGTTACTTTGAGGAAGATCTGGATATTGGATATCGTTATTATGATCGTCCTAGTAACCAATCAAAAATTATGTATCCATTTGGTTTTGGATTATCTTATAGTAAATTTCAAGTAAAAGGTAAATCATGCGAACCAAAGATATTAAATGTACAAAATGCAAAAGATACTTCAGTGAAAGTTTCCATAGATGTTAAAAATGTTGGAACATATGAAGCCGCTGATGTTGTACAAATTTATATACATAATTTAAATTCTAAAAGTAATGATTTCAGCCATCCAGAAAAAGAATTGAAAGCATTTCAAAAAGTATGGTTAAAACCAAATGAATCGAAAGTAATTACTATCGAATTAAATGTACAAAAAGCGTTTGAGTTTTATAACGATAAACTTGATCAATGGGTAGTTGAAAGTGGTAAATATACTTTATCTATTGGTACATCAGCAAGTGATATAATTGATCAATACAATGTTAAAATTGAATGAAAATGAGATGAAAATGAAAAGAAGGCGGGGTGTTTGTGTGTATGTAAAACCAGATAAAAAATATTTTTTGTCCCCCCCCGTGTGAATTTTTATATTTTTAAATATTAATACGAATATTTATATAATATTATTTTTTCATATTTTGAGAAGTAAATTAGCACCACACACACAAATAAAAATTTAAACGAGTTCGTACATATGAGTAAAATTGGAAAGTGTTATAAAATGATATGATGTAAAAATACGCATGGCTCTCGCTCTATGTATATATGTATATTTTACTGTGGTGTAAAAGGCGTAAACGCAATTTCTTGCGCGTTTCGTAATTTAAAATATACGAGGGGAATAATTTTTACTAGAAGTATCTCAATTATATATCATTTACGTATCATATTTTAAAATATTTTATTTTAATTATGACATATTAATTTTTTTATAATGTATCTAATAAATCTTGCATCGATCTAACACCAGATTGAAATTTTTGAAATTCTTCCATATCCATCTCAACATGATGAGCAACTGTTTTATCATTTGTTGCTATGCGAAATACTAAAGATACAAAAGGCTTTCCAAGATTCTTGCAATTAGAAGATTCCATTGCAACACCTAATTTCCACTCTAGACCGACAAATCTACCAACGCCAACATTTTTTACATCTTCCTTATCCTTTGTTGTTTTCCCGTCTCGATTTCCAAGATATTCTTTCCAACTATTTGTTATACACTCTACTGATTGTTCATTTAATCCGGTTGTTTTTTTCAACGCAGTTGACAACCCAGCGCTATCTGTAACATTATTTAATTTAGCACCACGATATATATGACATAAGCCTGACAATATTTGATTCCCTGTAACACTTTCTGGACTATTTAAGATATTTAATGCTTGAATAGTTAAATGTGCTAAATCTTCTTGTTTCTCTTGGTTAATCGTATTCACCGCACTATGAAATGCTGGGCGTGATGCGTTGATATAATCTTCCATTGTGAATACACCGAATATAATAAGAAATTAAAAATAATAACAAATAGAAATGTATCAATAGCATTTGAATATATAGTTTCATCTCATCTATTTCTATATCTATATAGATATATTAATCGTGCAATTTGTTGCAATTATTCATTTCTTCCATTAGAGATTATTTGTAAAAATTATTGTGATTTATAAGGAAATACCATTAGTGATGAGTATTACATAGGATAATCTTGTACTTGTTTGTTTTTAACACTACCTCACTACTCGCTACCGTTATACAATTCTATTTCGTGAGGAAAAATTTTTATTAAGAAAATGAATGATGAGTTTTCGAACTATATAATACTTTCCAAAAAATTGTCCCTTCATTTGTACTAATTCGTATATGAAAGATCGGTACATTTCCTATCTAATTTTATGGCTCATAAATAACGATCGACATCTAATTGTTAGTGTGTGTCTCCAGCCTTTCTTTCTTTTCGGGGTTATTAATTATATTTATTATTAAATTCATTATTCATTATATATTGTTATATTAGTAGGAAAAAAAAGACAATATATATATATATATATATTTCATTCGATAATAATAGTTATATTGGAATATTCAATAATATAAAAACATACGTACATTTTTTTTTATAATTTATACATTTTTGTTTTATATTATTCTTTCATGCGGGTACTTTTATTATTGCTGATTATTATAATTGTATCTGCTGTATATGCAAATCAAAGTTATTGCCAATGGAAGGTAAATGGTAACTGTAAGATATGTACATTTAATTTATATTTAGTAAATGGTAATTGTGTGAAAAGTTGTCCAAGTGGATATGTGGAGAGAAGACCAAATCGGGTTTTTAGTTGGAAACGAGAAATTGGTGGAAAATGTGAGATTAAAAGAGCGTTGGGGATTACAACGTGGGGTTCTTCGATTTATGGTGGTTCTGGTGCTCCTAGTAGTGGTACATATGTTAATGTATTTTCTACGTGTTGTGCATTTGCTGCATTGAAAGATGATGGATCCATTGCAGTCTGGGGTCGTTCGGCTTGGGGTGGTTCTGGTGCCCCTAGTAGTGGTACATATGTTAATGTATTTTCTACGCTGTTTGCATTTGCTGCATTGAAAGATGATGGATCCATTGCAGTTTGGGGTGAATCAAGTCAAGGTGGTTGTGATAGTGGTAGTGGCGGTGTTGATCATAATCGTCCGTATACTTGTAAACCGCCTAGTGGTAGTGGTACATATGTTAACATATTTTCTACGGCTAGTGCATTTGCTGCATTGAAAGATGATGGATCCATTGCAGTTTGGGGTCAGACGTGTTGTGGTGGTTCTGGTGCCCCTAGTAGTGGTACATATGTTAACATATTTTCTACGTCTGATGCATTTGCTGCATTGAAAGATGATGGATCCATTGCAGTTTGGGGTGATTCGGATTATGGTGGTTCTGGTGCCCCTAGTAGTGGTACATATGTTAATGTATTTTCTACGTATTCTGCATTTGCTGCATTGAAAGATGATGGATCCATTGCAGTTTGGGGTGATTCGGATTCTGGTGGTTCTGGTGCCCCTAGTAGTGGTACATATGTTAATGTATTTTCTACGCAGTTTGCATTTGCTGCATTGAAAGATGATGGATCCATTGCAGTTTGGGGTGATTCGGATTATGGTGGTTCTGGTGCCCCTAGTAGTGGTACATATGTTAATGTATTTTCTACGGATGCTGCATTTGCTGCATTGAAAGATGATGGATCCATTGCAGTTTGGGGTGATTCGAGTGAGGGTGGTTCTGGTGCCCCTAGTAGTGGTACATATGTTAATGTATTTTCTACGTTTGGTGCATTTGGTGGTGCATTTGCTGCATTGAAAGATGATGGATCCATTAGAGTTTGGGGTTCTTCGAGTTCTGGTGGTTCTGGTGCCCCTAGTAGTGGTACATATGTTAATGTATTTTCTACGGGTTATGCATTTGCTGCATTGAAAGATGATGGATCCATTGCAGTTTGGGGTGATTCGAGTTATGGTGGTTCTGGTGCCCCTAGTAGTGGTACATATGTTAACATATTTTCTACGGATGGTGCATTTGCTGCAATGGGATGCGAAAAAGGTACGTTTACCAAAAGTGGTGAATGTATGCAATGTAGCGTTGGGCAGTATACGGATCAACTAGGTCAATCAAGTTGCAAAGACTGTGGTACTGGTAAATTTAATGATTTAGAAGGTCAATCAAATTGCAAAAATTGTGGTATTGGCAAATTTAATAATTTACAAGGTCAATCAGACGAGTCTGTAGCTTGCAGAACATGCCCACTGAATACACTAATAGAAGGCGCATCAGAATGTTGCACCCAACCTGGTAAATACCAAAACAACGACCAATGTTTTGATTGTCCACAACCACAATATTGCCTTGGTGGTACTACATGCAAAGGCAATCGCGAAGGTTTAGCATGCATGAAATGCAAAGCAAACTATTACACTCTCGATGGAAACAATTGTATAAAATGCCCAGAATCTTCGATTGGTCAATGGATCATTGCAATTGCAATTATCATTTTATGTATATTTATAATACACAAAATACTCAAGGAAAATTTCGTTGAAGAGGAAGATGAGGAAAATAAAAAGAATGATAATGATGATGTAACAAGAGAAAAAGTTGTAAAATCATCTCTAAAAGGTCTTGCAAAATCAGTCAAAATGTCGCGCCGTAACCAATCAAGAAAACTTCATACTGGTTTTTCCATATTAGCAAAACATACATTGTATTTTAGTTTTACAATTGGATTAATTCCATTAATACACTTACCAGCAGAAATACGGCAAATGTTACAATCATTTTTAAGTTTATTTACTTTTGATTTAAGCAATTTTGTGTCATCGCCAGAATGTGATTGGAAGGCACCAACAGCGGTTAAACACATAATAAAAATGTGTCTTCCGTTATTGTTTGTAGTATGTTTTTTAAGTTGGTACACAGCTGTCAAAGTTTGTGTTCACTGTGCGAAAAATAAAAATCCAACAAAATATGTAAGAAATTTAAAAAATCAAATAATAGGTGCTGCCATATTTTTATGGATAACATCATTATACAGTTTGAACGCATACCAAACATTATCTGCGTTTGACTGCACAACAACGCCAAGTATTGGTGGTGGTAGCAGTATCACTTTAGACATGGATCCTCAAATAAGTTGTTATGATAATAAGAATCATGCAAGTATTATCATATTTTCTTTAATCAGTATGTTAATTTACACATTTATTCCAATATGTTATTACATTCGTAAACGTGAGAAACACATGCCGGAATGGGTTGATCCACATAATTGTCCAAATTTTAAGAAAGAAGAATATGATACTACAATAATATCAAGTGGATTTATTGGTAGCCCTTGCAAATTTTGTTATCGTAAAATTAAGTGTTATTGGTGTAAGAAAAAAACAACTACTACTCCTGCCACCACCTTCAACAAACCCATTAATCAACCATGTCATAACTGTGAGTATTGTGATTACCGTCAACGTTATGGTTGGTTTTATAGTAAATACCATAATAAATGTTTCAATTATGAATTTATTGTACTTGTTCAAAAAATATTAATTAGCGGAATTACATTATTTTTTACAATTCGTAAAAATGTAGCATTATCAATGTTGATTAGTGTGAATATATTATTTATTTTTATAACAGCATATTATCAACCATACTTAACAGATGTTGAATTTTTGAGAATTCATGAATTAGGTCATAAAAAAGCAAATGTTCAACGTAATAAAAAATGCAAAAAAGAAAGCCTTGGTGTAAATAACAGTTTAGATATTTTATTGCTAAGTGGAGAAATATGTATATGTATATCATCATTGATTACATACAATTTAGATCAAACTTTACAAAGCAAGTCTGTAGAATCATTAAAAGCCACAATTAATAGCAACAGTACAGTAAATGGAACATCTGATTTACTATCTGAACAACAAGAAGCATTGGTAGTACGTATTGCCAATAAATACCCGATAGAAAATGTTATTATTGTTATATTTGATATTATTGGCTTGCTTTTGTTTTTTTCTGGGTTCATATATTTTGCAAAAGAAACGTGCAAAGGTTTATATGCTAGTAAACGCATTAAGGCAAGAAGTGAAGATGAGGAGTCAGACAATATAGACAAGGATGACGCAACGAAAAAAGTGACGGAGGAAAAATTAAAGAAAGCTGTAGAGATGACTGAGAGTTCTACAGTAACAGGCAATAACCCATTGTTTGGTTTGGATACAGATAAAATTAAAAGAAAACGCATTAGCATACTTGTATGATTAATAAAAATTCGTATGATACCCACACCAAAATAAAACAAACGCGTGTGGGGAATTTTTGGCGAGGAAATTAGTTGGTGTACTGTGAAACGATTAGGTTTTCAAACTTTACTACCGCTGATGGCATCTGCTGCCGTTGCGGCGTTTGCAGGGCGTACAGATAATTTATTTTTTTGTAACGCTAATGTTTATAGGTCAACCGGTACTGTTGAACGTTCCACTATAGCTGCAGATTATGTTCGAAATATGATGTTGGAGGATTTAGTGGTGTATAAATGAATACTATAACTTTCATGAAGCACAATGCTTGATATATTAAAATAGAGTTGTTAGAGTACTATACGTTATGTTATTACTTCGTTACTAGATTTTAGTACTTTAACAAAGTTTTATACATCATATATATATAAACACTCCAGCGCAAAATAAAGAAAGCTCCAACCCTTCTACTAGTTCAATAGAAAAACCACGAAAACCGATTTCCCCTGAATTTTTTCCAGAATTAAATAATATGATACGAAGTAGGTTGTTAGTATTTAATATGATATATATAAAAATAAGTTTACTAGAGTATTACTTGACAAGGATCATATTTTCAAGCAGACGACTTGCCAGCTTGCAGACTATAACAGCACAACACTTTATTTTTAACTAACCCATATAGCTAATACAATGTATAACTTAATAGGAGCTGAGTTCAATAGTATATAATTATTGTACTATTAAAATAATTTTAATATTAGCATGCAATACCAGGTAAAGTGCTAAATGTATTTTGGACAATTTGTGCATTATTTTAACATTTTAGCACTTCCTTTATTTTGCCAGTTTGCAAAAGCAACAAAACTACACTAAATATAAAAATAAAAAACAAATTAGTTTTACATAGTTATACATATCATCCATCCATATACAATTTTGATGTTACACGTACCCTTCATTTTCTTTCAACCATTGTTCTATTTATTTAAATCATTTTTTTTCTATATGATGCAAGGGAAAATTAAAATTGTGAATGGAAATGTTGTAAGGGAAGGGGATGATATTGAAACGGGTTCTACTACTAATGCAAATAATAATAATAATGCAAATAATAATAATAATAACAATTTTGTAAATAATTTATCGAACTATCATAAAGGTGCAATAGCTTTTTTAATATGTATGGCATTGTTTGGTATGCGGGTAGCATTTCCATTGTTAATGATGTTTGTTTTGTATAATGTATATCTATCATCATCGTCTTCATCATCATCAAATGGTATAAATATTCCGTCTTCTTTTCGATCTTTTTTCAATAGTACATCAGGTAATAATCGAAGAACTACTACTACTACCAGTGGTCGAAGAAATAATAATGGAAGAGGTGGTGGTGGTGCGAATATACGTACAGTTAGTGATTTACCAAAACCTCCACCATCCTCGTGATCCAGAGGTAGTGGCTGTTAAAATTTCTTTATAAAGAAAACAGTCACTACCATTGTGGATAATAACAGTATTATTTATATATATCTCTAAAAAGAGATATAAAAAATATAAAAACGATTTGATAAGAGATGCATTCATATCATATGATGTGTATAAATCAAATCACAGACACAATGACGTCTTTTATTACGAAAGATAACAAAAAAACGTAATAAGAGACTGAGAAAGTTTTTATAAAAATTCTAAAAATTGCTATGTTGCCTATTCCAAAGCGAGAGAAAAAGAAATATATTATATATAAAAAAGTATATAATATTTTAATATTTAGTATTTAATGTAGACCCTTCTGTATATCCAAAATGTTCCATATTTTTCGTCGTAACATTCAATGTCACTTTTACAATCCCATGTGATTTCACTCTTGTTACTTCACGATCATTATTACGTGCTGCAAATTTTGTATCTCTAAATTCAGCTGGAGCACTTAATAACCAACCTAAAAATTCTTGAAGTGGTGATGAGGCAATTGGTGCAAACATATGGACATACCTAGTGTATTTACCGGCACGCGTCGGCAATAAGACTGCTCCGTAACCTACACAATTTCCTTTTTTATTATCTTGAACTGTTAAAACTAAACGTGGCCAACCATATGCATTTGTTGTTGAAAATGTGGCGGCTATTGGAAAATTCCATACAACGGTTGCACCAGATTTCCTGGAATGATCATTAATGGAATATTGACTATCATTTGTTGCTAATGCTGGACCTTCTTGTATCCTCCAATCAGGGCCATATGAGAAATCATATGTACATGCCAATGGCTCTTCGCCACGAAACGAACCACTTTGTACTTGCCCCGTTACATGCAAATATATATTTTTTGGTCCTTTTGGTTGTAATTTCTCAGCACTTAATCGTAATCGTTGCCTTGCTATAATATCGTGCGCCATGGTATATATATATATATATATCTACCGAGAAAAAAACTATTATCTATCTATCTATCTATATATATATATATAATGAAATAGAGAAGAAGAAGAAGAATGTACTATTATTATTTCTACTATTATTACTTCACTAGTACTGGTTTGTTTCCATCAATCACATCCTTTATTGTTTACTCTTAAATATATATATATATTTGCAAAGTGGTCGGTCCTTCTAGAAATGTTTCACATATAATATCCGTATGGATACTGATAATTACGGAGACAATAGCACTATTATTGAAATTATCCATATGAATATAATATTACCAATACGGTGTTGTTAGTTATCTATGTAATGAATAGAATAAATATTGATTCAAAATAATAACGGCGTGATTATTTTTATCGCTAAGAAATCCAATTTTTCTCTTGGTAAAAATTTTTGATACTAGTTGTTTTTTAAGTATAACTAATAGTATTCTTAGGTTACAATATGCTAATATATAGTATACTTGCATCTTATACTTTTTTATGCCTATATATATGAAAAATGAACTCACTATAACATATAAATATACTGCAAAAATAAAATCATTAAATGACTGAAATATCAATAATAGTATAATAAATAATTATAAATATCCGATTTAGTGTGAATAATGTGATTTTCAATTTTTCATTAAAAAAACATAGAATTTTCATTTTTTTTAACCATTTTTCAAAAATAGAAAAGTGTGTGTGTAGGTACAACATACATTTGTTGTTGTTACTAGTCAATTTGTAATTTCTTGTTTAATCAATCTGTACCTTTTTTTTTTTTAGTTTCTTGATTGATTTGTTTGAAAGCAGATAAATTGAAAACATAGTATAGTTTTACTTTTGTAAAAGTTGGTAGTACAAATACAAACATTTGTTGTTGTTACTATAGTCAATTTGTACTTTCTTGTATATTAATTGATTGATTTGTTTGAAAGAAAAGACAAATAGAAAACATATAGTTTTACTTTTTAAAAAAGTAGCCTATATATATCGTATATTGTATATACATATATATATATTATTTATTATTTTGTATATTATACGGTTATTATCTTTTAAAATAAATAATGGGTGCGGAACATATTGCACATTATTTTGTACCAGCAAGGTTTATATGTTTACTTTTACATTTGTTTGGTTTATTTACGTTGATCACACCAAATGGTAAAAGGAATAGTATAGAAGCCACAATATATCCGCCGAAATTCGATCCGGATAATACAGAGTATTTGAAACAGTTCAATGCTGCATCCAATGCGTTTGATTCTGCATTAGCATGGGCAATAACATTTTGTCTATTCGAATTATTAAGTATGACAGCAGGATTTGTTTCTATCTCGAGTCCGTTGTTATCTTGTTTCAGTGTCGTTGTACATGGCCTTGGAACATTATTATTATTTTTTACAGTATTTGATGGATGGGCTTACACAGCGTTTAATAATTTCATCTTCTGGATTACGAGTTTCTTACCATTTATAATAGAAGTTTTATTAGATTGTATCATCTTTCGTGATAATGTTAGACGGTTATTCATTAAATGTTATGACTTATGTGCACCACTTGTGAAAAAAGCTTTTCCAAAAAGGGATTGAAATTATATATTTAAATAAATGTACATAATATTACGTGCGACGAATATTTTAGTAGAGAGTAATTGTCATCATATATGGCATTTTGTGTTGTGTTTTAACGAACTTCGTAGAGTATAAAATGTACACATGTACACACACACATAAAATCTCTTTCAGTTCCCTGTGAATACACTTAATATAATATTTTAAATACGCGTGTAATTCTTTTCACACACGCCTTCTCGGTCTCTCTCTCTGCTACTATGAATCCATCGTATCATTTTCCTCATCATCAGATGTACTCGTATTCATATTCTCATTCTTATCATTACTAACTTTACTTAATGGAACACCTGCTCTTCGTAATAATGAACGTACTGTACCAGCTAATCCAATCATATTTAATCCTACTAATAAATATTGTATGATTATGATCAATATAGGTCGTAATGAATTCATCCATTCAGATTCACGTACTTTTTTATCTTGAAAATCATCAATACTATTTTTCAATAATGTTCTATATTGCAATCGCATATCAAATACTTCTTTTGTACCTTTCGTTACACGTGATTTGATTAAATTAGATTGAACTCGTATTTCTTCACGACTTTTTCTTAAATTATCTTGTCCATAATTTTTAACAACTATTTGAAAATGATCTAATTTATCTTTATAATTATCGATATCATTTCGTACTTTTTCTTTCATACGATCAATGTAATTATTATATTCATCTAATATTTTATGTAAACGTGCTATACGTTCTTCCTCTTCTTGTAATAATAATTCAAAATCTTTTTCTGCCATTTTTGATAAATTTGATGAAGATGTTCTACGACTGATTGTACCAGTATATTTCTCCGTATTATTTACTAAAATATTTTTATGTTTGTTCCGTTTTCTATTTTTCCTAGCTCTACGTTCTAACAATTTTATTAATAATTCTTCTTCTACTTTATCTAATTTACCGTTTGTTGATTGTAACCATGGTTTAGGTTCATCTTTTATATTATTATTTTTATTTTTCAATTTATATGCTTTTACCTTTGCTGCTTTTACGGAATAATATAAATCAAATTGCGAACCATATGGTAAATTTACTGGAACAAATGCATCTCGTTTACGTGTATTGGATGATTTAGAACTATAAAATTTAAATCGATATTTATATCCATCCATTGGTGTAAATATACATTTCTTATATGCAGATAAAGTATGTTTTGCAACTTTTTTATAAGATGTATCTTCTTGATTACTAATTCTAGCATAGGCAACACAATAAATTGAAAAATCACATGGGTTTTTCAATAAAATTTGTGTAGGTCGATCGCGTGTATCTGATATAATAAATTTATTAGCATAGCTTGGGTTGTTATTCATGTTATTATTGTTATCTAACTGTTGAATATGTTCACTAACTTGTTTTGCAGCTTCTCTTGTGACAATTGCTTCATCAAAATTGTTGTTATTGTTGTTATTATTATTATAAACATTTCTACCATTTATTTCTACCGGTGATTCACCAACTATTTGTCGACTATTATTGAATGATGAAGAAATATTGACATTATTATTATTGTTATTATTATTATTGTCATTTTGGTTATTATTTTCGATATGTAATGGCATTGTATTTGTGGGCAATTGACCATCGATATGATAAGAGCTTCTTCTTACAGCTACATTACGCCCTCCCCTTCCTCTTACATGTTTTCCATTTTTGTTATTATTATTATTATTATTATTATTTTCTTCCTCTATTCCTTTATTGGATAGCCATGCACGTACAGAATTATTATCTTTCAAATTATTATCATTGTTGTTAATATTCATTTTTTTTTCAATTTTTTTTACAAACAAAATGGTGGTAATATTTTTAATATTATTTAAAAAAACAATTATATATATAAACGTCTTACTATACAACAATAATATTATAGATGATGATCATGGATGTTTTCATATCTATCTATCTATCTACGAGGATCCTCGTATCTATATATCTATCTATATATATTCCAATACATCTCGTATATGTAAAAGTCACATCAATTATTAGCCATCATTTTTTTTGTGCAATGCTATTTGCATATTAAAGTGATATTTTATACTTATTACACTACGGTTATCATCATGTGTAGCTAAAAAATCCCATTTTTTTGTGCAATGCTATTTGCATATTAAAGTGATATTTTATACTTATTAGACTACGGTTATCATCATGTGTAGCTAAAAAATTCCATTTTTTTGTGCAATGCTATTTGCATATTAAAGTGATATGTTATATTTATTAGACTACTATGAAAAGATTGTCCAAAATCTGAAAAAATAAAATCTAAATCCTGGATGAAAAAAACAGACGCATTTTCTGCTAGTACTTGATAGAATATACTAAATTTGTTGGGTGCCTTTTTCATACATAAGGGATTTGCATTTTCGTGAAGTGCTATAGCCTGCGTCGTCAGACCTGGCAGACTCTTTCGAAGTGCTATCCTGGCTTATCGAAAGAGTCTGACGACGCAGACGACTAATCCTGGCTATCCAGACTACTGGACTAAGCTCCAGATACCTTAACCTATATATCTATATAGGTAAAAAAAAAATCCACATGCGCGGCACAATTTTCCTTCACTTTTTTATGCTTCGCGCAATTTAATTAATTTAATTCATTCCATTCACATGTTGCATATGTATTTATAGCTGATGTTAATAACAAAAAAAAAGATGATAAATTCATACCAAATATACAACACCGTATAAATATATATGTATATATATACGTCATAGAATAGAACGATGTCAAAAATTGCGAATGGAAATACTAATTTTACAGCTATGTTTGCACATGTTACAGTTGTATCATTTGGCTTATGGTGTGTTGGTCAATTAATTTCAGCACGTGATGTTGATTTTGAGAAAAGCAATGTGAGATTAATGCTAGGTTTTGGGCTTTTCCTAATATTGATTGGGTCATTGTTTGCACATGACTTTTCAGCAACAAATACAGAAGGTCAACCATCTGCGGAAGATGCTTCGGTATCCATGGATAGCTTTCATAATGTTGCTGGCTATATTTTGATAACAATAGCAATTATATATACACTTGTACAAGTATTTTGGAGGAAAAAGTCATTTACCATGTCTGGCGTTACGGTATCCATTTTAATTGGCTTGCTTGCAATAACAGGTTATGATGTCATGGTAGGTTCATGTGGTGATCGTTATGTAATTAGCCACAACCATGGACAACCAGTATATACGCGTAATCCACCGACATTTTGTGTATCTCATTTTTTCTATGAATTTCAAGCTTTAATATTTCTAGCATTAGGTTCATATTATAATACAATATCTTTATGGAGGCATAAAGATAATCACATGTCCGTGGAAGGCTCGATTGAAAAAAGCGATTTAGATGTTGAATGGACTGAATGCATTGCATTGATGTGGTTTAGCATCTGCAATATAACGTTCTTCATAGTGCATAAATCAATTCAACCATATGATATTGGCTTAAGGGGTGATTCCAAATTAATACTTGCTGGTGTCATTTCAGGTGGGATTATGATGTTTTTCAATGGATTATGTATTCTATCATGGAGCTGTACTCTGTTCGGATGCGAGTTTGTTGGTGCAAAATTTAGATCATTTAGCTCCTTCATCTCCTTTGTTTCGCATGGTTTAGCCATAATCATCGTGTTTTATCAAGATTTAGATACATCTATCTATTTTTTTAAAAAAGACCAAACGGTTGGTAAAGTGCAACAAACTGCTATTACTATTTTTGCTTTTTCAGTATTGTTCCAAGCATTTGCAAAATCGTTTCAAGTATTGATGAAAAATTGTATATTAAGATATTGTGCAGATGGAACAAAAGATGAAAAATATAACGTTACAATTACATTATCAAACTTATTAATCCAAACGAATGCGATTATGACATATGCTGCTGGATTTGCAATTTTGTTTGCACAACCTACTGGTGCAGAATATTTAGTAAAACAGTTAAAATTTGATTTTGTTGGTACTTCATGGTTTATTATATTTTTAGCATTATTAATGTATGGGCAAGATGCATTATCATCATGGCTTGTTGGTAAAATTACAGGTCAATTTGGTCATAGCAATAATAGAGGTGGAATAAATAATAAAGGTGCAGGGCGTTATAATAAAATAGAAATGGTATCGATCGTCCCAGGAGAGGAAGAGGATTTGGAAGAGGAGGAAGGTAATGGAATTGTTGCAAAGTATTCAGATCATGCGACAGTATGAGTGTGTGAGTGTTTGCATAGAAGATGATGCATCATTTGTGTATGATATATGATACATAATATATATAAAAGGATGGTTAAAATCTAAAAAGTGTTATTTACGTATGAATAATGAATATTATAATTTACGAAAGTGTAGTAAAGTATGTGTATAATATCAGTAAATCACAATATTTTTAATTTATTTTTTATTTTTCTAATATATTATTTGATACCCACATGAGTGGTGCATGACAATTCCTACGAATCGTAACTCTCAAAAGAATTTATTACACGCACCAGGTAAATGAATTAAATAAACTATTGATATACTTTGTATACATGT
>Ga0099797_100607_pt1 | contig 22720 bp, 15 predicted proteins | sample Uncmet_Sort48C_1_FD_89871 | JGI IMG/M metagenome (GOLD analysis project Ga0099797, IMG submission 89871) | Marine eukaryotic communities from CALCOFI LINE 67, Pacific Ocean - C012_Sort48C_1 | ecosystem: Environmental > Aquatic > Marine > Oceanic | place: Pacific Ocean: Monterey Bay | collected...
CCTGAACCGTCATTCGAATTCCCCAGATTATTTCCTGGACCTCCTTCGTCATTAGAATTTGAAATCGTCGTTTTCGAATTTCCCGGGCCAGCACAAGCAACATTGTCTTCCGATTCATCAGAAGATTCCGGCTCTTCCAGGACAAAGTCGTCTGTGTTGTATTCCCTCCTGCACGCCGGGCATGACCCGTTCATGTGCGTCCGAATGTGGTCCACACAGAACAGACATACTTGGTACCGACAAGGACATGGATAGAAATGTCTGTCCGTCTTGTCCAAGACGTTCATGCAGAGAGGACATTCGAGTTTGTCCATTTTGTTCCTCTTTTTGACTCACTGTGTGACTCGAAGACGATTTGTCACTGACACTCCCTTGGAAACGATTTGTTGGTGTTAGACTCCTTGGAAAGGACAGAAAACAACGTTGCTTGGAAGAATATGACAGATCCAGAAAGGAGAAAAGAAACTAGCCAGATTCAATTCGTTGCCAGTGATTCGAAATCGTTTGAATCACGATACCAAAGGACAGCCGGAGTCTTCACACAAAGTGTTTCCGATGAAAACGATGTTCCCAATGCTCCAGAGGGAAGAAACCTGGGCTCTGCAACTCTGCGTCTGATACTGCAGTCTCAGTTGCGATCAACACAGACAAGCTGGTGGGCCGTGAATTGCGATCAACACAGACCGCTCGTATATGCTTTTGCCAGCTAGCCTGACCAGCCGGTACCTCGACCAGCCGATGTCTCACCTCGAACGGCCATCACTTCACTGTCGACATCACATAGAAATGTTATGTATGCATGACATCACCGAAGAAGTCACCGTCTACGCATTGCGAATTCGATTCAATGCAATGCTGTGGCAAACGTGAAGCAAAATATATTATCGATCATTCAAATCATTCAGTGACAACCGTCAATCGTGGTTACAACCATCAATCAGATTCATATGGACTCAGTACTTGATTCAAGTACTGTCACCTATGGGTGATTTATGTGTTTTAGAGTTTAAAGACAAATGCTAGCCTTCGAGAATCGAAACCTTCTAAATTCGAATCTTAGCCTTCAACTTGAAGGACCAGACAATCTTAGCATTGATTGAAGGTAAATCAGTAAGCTGAAAACCTGAATCACAAGAAGAAACAAATCGGAAAAAAATCATTCATCCACAATGGGACGAATCAGAATCGGATCAGTATTGACTCTAGAGTCTTAACTCGGGAGTAACTTAATATCTGGACTCACTACCAGTGACACAGTACTGGAATCGTGCAGAAGTAAAACAAATGTCACTTCGGAAACGGACGACGATCATACGCATTGCAATGATTTAGTATTACGGCTGTCGAGTCGGTAAGAACTACCAAGATATGAAATACCAATCATAAAGGCATGAAATACCAATCATATAGGTTAGAAAATATCGGAAATCATTATCGGAGGACTCAAATCGGTCGTCTGACTCAAATCGGTCGCCTGACTCAAATCGGTCACCTACCGGGGTGGAAGATCGACTACCTTTTCACAGCTTAGATCTAATAGGAATTCTCTTTACGTGTACCCTGTGAGGAAAAGAAAAGAATCATGTTTGGAGAGGAATCATGTTTGGAGGAGAAGAATCATTATTAGATGGAGGAAATTCATGTTTGGTAAAGGAGATCGGAAAGGATCATTGGTGACGTCAAGATCAAAATTTGCAAAATTCATTTCGTTTACTTTTCGTCATACTTAGTTCGTTGAGCCGAAAATCGGAAAATAAAGCAGCTCCATCACTCGTCATTAGCGAACTCGCCATTAGCAAATTCGAGTATGTCAGCATTGCCATATTATTATGATCAGATATGTTTCGATGTGCATGAATGATTTACTCAAATATCATTGGCCATGAAATTGCCAATAAGCATTGCCTAGTAGTCCGAAAAAATCAGTACGATGACTCTGCATCTTCATGATGCCGCCACCGAAAAAAAACGCTCAGATCCATGGTTTCAGGCTATTGTGATTCGAAAAATGATGGCAGGCTATTACTCAGCGGTACGCATATGCAATCGAAAAAAGTTTCGTTTCTAAATTCTCATTCGAAAAACGCAAATTCTCATTCGAAAAACGCATTTTTTTTTTTTTTTTGCAACGCAGAAATTCAGAATGATGATTAAATGACGCAACCCGACAAAAAAAAATATAAAGAGTCGTCTGACGCAGCAAACCGTATGAAAAATGAAAATAAATTTAATGTCGACGCCCCTGGAAGGTTACGAAGAAAAGGTCGCTCCAAATGGTTGCTTCCGCCAAAACAAAATTCGGAAAACAAATGAATCTGATCGAACAACACAACCTATACACATTAGAATGTGAAGGCATCTACTTGATCTGGCGTTCCAAATCATAAATGAATCGCGCCAGATTTGTCAATGACAATGCCATCATAAGACTCGGCAATGACAATGGCATCGCACGACAACATGATCGATATGAAGGATTATGATATGGATGATGTCTGAAATTTAACCGCACAATTCGCAAATTTGAACCCAAAGAAAACAAAGGATGATAGATAATCGACAAAATTCGCAATGAAAATTAGCATCGACAAAATTCGCAATATCGCTCTAGAATGTTGACAAAATTCGCAATAGTAATACTCTATGCACTCAAAATTATTTTGGCGATACCACGGCCGTAAGAAACTGGCTTCCAGTCTAGACTGGAGTTGAAAAAGATAATTACGTCGCCATCTGAGACAACAATAGACACGTAAGTTATGCGACTTAAAACAATCTAGGCCTCTTTCAGAAAACGATCCGTCTATGACTGGATCGCGAAAAGTTATTGCAATTGAGAGTAAACAGGGTAAACATACTGGTTCTAAATAGGACGCTGGTATTGAAAAGTGAACTACAAGAAACTCCATCACCTACCCGAACCCGCAAAATTCTTCCTGATCTCCGAAAGTCGTTGCTGACCCTTCTTCTTATCGGGAGTATCGATGTTCGCCCCTTGCAACTGTCCTTCCACCTGCGTCAACATATCTTCTTTCCTCTGAATCGCGGTTTGCAGGCGAGATTTTATTTCCGTCAGTTGCGTTTTTCTGGATGCCTCGTCGAGGGGCTTGCTTGCCTTGATTCTTTTTGAGTTTGTGTCTTCATGTTTTGTATTCTGTTCTTCAAGCGATACTGATCCCCGTGACAATGAACTGTCGAACGACTTCTGGTACGCCTTTTGAAGCGACTTTTGGACTACGGACTGCCTATCGGAATGCTTCTTCTGGACTGCAGACTGCTGATTCGAGGAATGCTGTTGCTTGTCATATTTGCCTGATGACTTGAAGCCAGAGTCATTTTTCGCAGTCTCTGAGTCCCTCGCAGAAGAAGAAGCGTGTTTTTGCGTCTTCCCGCCTCTTTTCACAACTTCTTCTTTCTCGTCTTCAGAGTCGTCCAACGGAAAATCCACGCTTTCATCGTATTCAACGAAAAACCGGTTGACTCTGATGTTGCGTTCTTTTTTCCCATGCTCCTTTTTCTCCTTGGACCTCAAATTCTTTGGATTGACGTGACTAAATGCGGTGCTGCTGCTCGACGATGCCGAAGCGACATTATGATTTTCTCTCCTGCTAGTTGAAGAGACGGATACAACATTGCCATTTTCTCTCCTGCTGCTGAATGAAGCTGAATTGCTCTGGCTCACGTAATTGCCTTTCAATTCTGCAAACCTTTTGTCTATGCTTTCTTTCTGCTTCAAAAGCGCCCGCGTGGCTGCGGAGCGACTGCTGTTGTGATTGGTGTCTTTGCGATTCTTATCGGATTCTCTGGTCCTATTCTCGTCTTTCTTTGAGTCTGTTTCTCTGTTCCGATTCCCATCTTTCTTCCGCCTTGAAAACTCAGGCACTGTAACCGTTGCTAACCGGTCCGGCGAATGCTCAAACTCCGAATCTCGTTCTGGAGGGCAGAAGAAGTCTATAGCAGGGTCTGTATGCAGAGTGCTGGTTTTACTGGACTTACTGGACGCGATATTATGCGTAGATTTACTCGTTTGGACAGTGCTCTTGCTGCCGCTGCTGCTGCTCTGCCCAGCGAAAACGTTGTCGAGGAAATCGGTTTTGTCGACGACAAACTGTTTGTCGAATGGTTGTTCTAAATCCGGTTTCGAACGATCCGCAGTAACTTTGTCGAATGATACCGTTTTCTCAGAGGTTTTTGTCGGATTCGAGCTCGGAACATTGACTCCGCGGTTATGCGAGCCCTCCTGTGTATTATTTTGGTAATGCGAATGGTAAGTACCAACAACGTCTCCACCGCCCGTTTGCTCGTGATGCTGCTGCGCAAGCCAATCTGCCCATTCGGCGGCCGTGTATTCGCCTTGCTGCTCGTTTTCTTCTTCATTCCAAATTTCCTCATTCTCATTGTAATTATTCGACTCAGGATTAATATCATCAGGATTATTGCCATCATCAGCACTGTAAGTCGAAACATTGTAGTTCGATTCATTGTGATTCTGGCTTTCGTCCCAGGGCGCCATTTGGGAGAGTAGGATATCAGCGGTAGCACCCCAATCTTCAGGACCATCTGGCCAATCGACGCCCTGGGTCCACCTTTGTGCGTCGTTCGGATCCTCATGCTCCTCCTGATGCTGGATGTGGGAAACGTTTGGTGGCAGATGCGAGGCGTCGGGAGGGTAGTCTTCTTCTCCTTCTTTCGCTTCAGGTCCAACATCGTCTTGAAAGCCGTCTTCAGGTGGCGGTGGCGGAATGTCAGCATTCAAATCGTCGAACCCTTCTTCTGGTGGCGGCGGTGGAGGAACATCTTTGCTGTCGAGTGGTGTTTTATCCATCGGCGTCTCTCTGTTTTCAGTGAGCACATCTTCTGAATCAGGCCGGTTTTGCACAAATTGTTTGCTATCTTTTTTTTCTTCTCCGATTTCTAAATCACTAGCTTGTTCTTCCACAGCTTCTTCTCCTGCATTGGGTTCTCCTCCTGCATTCACATTCGACACGCTTGATTTTCGCGACTGTGAACTCCTTGAAACGGCTTCTGATTTTTCTGATTTTCTGATTTCTGAATCTGGCCCCTCAGCACTAACAAGCGCTGCTTCATTTGCCGCTGATGCTCGAACTTCTGACGCTCGAACCTCGGTTGTGGGCATTGAGTCTCTGTCTTGCCGGACGATCGACGCGGTTTTCCCAACCTCGTTTGAACGAACTGATGCTGCTTCTGCAGCTCCAACTTCTGAAGCGCCAACTTCTGAATCACCAGCAGCCTGTTCCTCACCTCTCGCACCCACTTCGTCTTTTTCATCTCCCCCTTCGCCTATCGACATCATTTTCCCCGCTAGCCTCGCGGAGTGACTCGGGCTCCCCGTCCTGGCGGAAAAATTAGCGGGCGTGACAACCCCGCTGGAAGAACTAGCATTTTCGAAAGCAGTGAACAAGCGTTTTGACTCACTTGCGTCTGGGAGAGACCTTCTTTCGGAAACCCTGTCTTGTTGCGATTGCTGGGAACTACGATCTGGCTGGAGAATACTGGCTTTCCAACTATCCATCGGCTGACTCAGACTCACGACCGTGCGGCTGGACAGCCAGCTCCCCTTCTTTCGTTCGGCTGCGGCAGCCGCTGCCACCGCTTGACTGGAAATACCAGCAGCGTTCTTTGTTTCACGCGTTGCGAGAGATTTCCTCTCTTCCTCTGTGAGACCTTCAAGCTGACCTTGAAATTCGTCTGCGCCAACAGTGCCAATGCCATTGTTCATCATCATTCCAGTGCTAGTTTTTCCCGCCATCACATTGCTCGTTTTTTGACTTCGTTTGTTAACATCCTTGCTACTGCTGCCGCCACCCGACTCGCCGAGTAGATAGTCATCGTCCAAACCGAGCATAGAAATGCCGCCATCGTCGATATCGCCGATATGCTCATCCAACATCGACATTTCATCGAGGGTTTCATTGTGGTTCCCGGGAACGATCGTATCGTTCCGATTCACCATATTCTCCTGATTATGGTAATCCTCTTCAGCAAGAGCCTCCAGTTGCTCGTTCGAAGTCAAACCTCCAATTGTCATACCTCCCACAGGTGTCGCTCCCATCATCACGAGCGATCCGTCATCTGTTGAGGATTGAAATTTAATCGCGTTTAAAACGTGCTCATCAACGTTTGAATTATAGGCACCTTGACCTCCAGCTCCACCGCCGCCACCCATCGTTGCACCACCCATACCAGGACCTGGTCCAGGTCCACCTGGTCCACCAGCACCTGCATGATGACTATGATTATTCGCATGCCAATAATTGGAATGATGTTCAACTATTTTTCTCGGTCTGGGTACGAAATAGGGATTCTCGCGCATCATACGAAGGGTGGCTACGCGTTTCATCGATGCTGCCCTGGCCTTGTTATATCCTGCCGAGTGGACAACGGATCGACGCAAAGGATACCGCTCAGTCGAGATACCCTCGGTACGCACGGAGTCGAGCGATTGGACTGTGAGAATTTGATTTTTTTTTTGTTCTCACGTTGCGAAGATTGATTGCGAAGATTCATTTCAAGAATCAAGATTCAGGTTGTTTGCTACTTTTCAGTGATCAGATTGGTTAAGAAAACAACTTTACAAGTTTCAAAGTGAAAACATGTTTCAAAATGATAATTTCTATCAACAAAAACCAACTTATAAGGTAAAATTGAAAATTCCAACTCACAATAATGAAAGTAAGTACCCCATTCCTTCCGCCCTTTCGGTCCCATAGCCCTGAGATATTTTCTCAAAGGACTCGACGCATTTTGCAATCTAGTCTTGATTTTTTTATTCTCTTTCGTAATTTCCGGCGCCGCATAGCCTCCATGATAGGTCGTGTACGCCTTTAAAGCCTGTGTTTCTTCCTTTATCCGATCTCGTTCTTGCAAAAACTCCAAGTTGGCATTTGTCCTCAGGCTAGATCCGTCATGACTTTTTCTGCCTTTTTTCCCTGCCAGCAACCTTCTTTTGACATCCTCCCTTGTCGGTGACGGCGTCCGGCTAAACCCGGTCATGAGTTTTCGGTGTTTCGTACCCGCTAAATAGTCCCCAACCGCCATATTGTCGAGATCCAGGCTGTCCAAAATCGATTTGACCGTTGTCAAGCTGATATTCCCGGCGACCTCGTCATCTGCGATAAGCGCTCGCAATGCTGCAACCGCGTTGGGCTTTGCTTTATCCACGATGATGTCGCCTTCTGGGGTCATCAACGACGATTGTGTATTGGGTAAAGAATACAATGGATTGTCGGAACTGCTTTTCAACCCCGCATTCAGCAGCATGTTCAAGTTCTGCGCTCCACTCGAAGCGGAACTCGAACTCGACGCAGATGATCCCTCTCTTCCAGATTTCGCCGCCTGATTTCGCTGCCATTTCTTTATAGCTTTCTCCACGAGCCACCGCCGCTGACGTAGACGATCCGAAACTTGATGTGTCTCTCCGTCAATGTCATCGGTGTTGAACTCAGATTTATGCCCCAGTCCGCCATGCCAATGCCACCAACTCTGGAGCCTAGACGCGGGCGTATGCCCCATCCTTGTGTCGTCGCATCGGTGGAAAACCGGTCGTTCCCAAATGTGTTCTTTCTTTTTATGCGCGAACAACTTCGTTTTCTGGAGGGTGTGCGTATCCACAAGACGCAGAGAAGGCCCGACTATATTGAAAATTTTGATCCAGTAACGGTTCTTTGGATCTCCTCGTGATTTTGATCCCGTCTTTGATGCTAGTACTCCAGATGCTCCAGAATCCGTTCCACCCGCGCCGTCATTATTGACCCCATCATTATTGAGATTATTATTGTTCTCCTGTCCATCATCACCTTCATTTTCTTCATCAATGGCATCAATGTGGGTTCTATCGCCGATATGAGTCCTGTTCATTCCGCTGTTGTCTTTATTTGTGCTTCCATCGATATTGGAGTTCCCTTCTATCAGCAACACTTGGAGTTTGGAGTTGAAACTCAGATTCCTGATCGCCGCGATATTCTTTAACTTGTTGAACCTCAAATCCAGAAAGATCAACTCAGTCAAAGTTTCCATATGCTCGCAGTTCGTCACTCTATTACGTGCAAACGATAATTCGCGCAGTTTGTCGCATAAAAGCACATTTCGGGTCGTCGTGAGCTGATTGGACGAGAGATCCAATTTCTGGAGATTCGGGAGGTCAAGGATTGGAATAGACTTCAAAAAATTCCCGCATAGATTCAGCGACGTGAGTTTGTTTTGGTCGAAATTCAGGTTTTCCAGCGTATACAAACCCATTTTAGAAAGATCCACTTGATTCAGAAGAATCTTCTGCGAAGATTCGCCGTTTGGAGAGGACCTGGTGGGATAGAAAATTGGAATGTTGGGAGATTTTCGCTCATTTGAAATTCGTTTACGTAAGACAGACCATTGATCATATGGACTCAGTAATTAAAGAATGACTTTTCAAATGTCACTTACCAACCAGAAAAGACTAAGACTACCACACAATGCAAAAACAGTCATCATCTACTCACCAATTAGGCAAAAATTATCAAAAAAAGTTATACGCTCCAACTTGTCCTCGCATATTCGAATTGCGATATTGATGCACGATACCGGCTAGTGAAGAATTGCCAATGTTATCCGGCGAAGATTGATCCGGACTTGTCCAAAACGGTGCGGGATACGCCTGTTGAAACTGACGACTACCCTCTCTCTTGTCGTCTTGCACACTTGATGTTCCATTCAATCTCCTGCTTGCAGCACTTGCAGTGCTGCGTTTCTTTTTATCTCGTCTCGATTCCCTTCTCGACGCTCGGGCAAGTAACAGTTGTTCTGACCTGCTGGATTCCGCACTTCCCGGACTGAAAGTGTTCTGACCTGGACTAAATGATGTGTTGAAAGGGCTACTATTTCCGGGGCTGAATGATGAGTTGCCTCTATTGTTGTTGCTATTTCTGTTGGTATTCCCTTGCGCGATTCCAAAGTTATTGCTCCCTTGTGGACTTCCCTGCGGACTTGTACTGTTTGTAGACATTCTATCATTTTTCACATTTTCAGAGAATGAGCCACCTGCTTCCTCAGCTCTGGAACCAAATTTTGACAGTGTTGCCTGCATCTGCAATCTTGTAGACCGAGTCGGTGAAGCGGGCTTCAGCGGTTTTCTTTTGGAATCATTTTTCGACAGTCCTTTCGAATTGGTGACACTGCTGGCGTCGTCGCGAAGCGAATCCCGTGCGGAATAATCTCGTGCAGAGTTTTCGGTGGACTCCAGGCGGCCCAGCATTGATTTCTTCGCATTTTGCTTCTTTTCGAAATTTTTGAACGGATCGTCCACGGCAGAACGCATGTCTGGAGCTGTATAGAGAGTGATAATAGACAAGAAATGATTTCCACATTTTTATGACCATTTCAAATGCCAATCTCCAAAGTTAGTATTTGCAATGACATTTACAGAAAATGAATCATGAATCATGAATTTTGAAAAACCAACAGAACTATCGATAAGCAATAAATATACCACCGCTTTTGACATCCCCAATCATTTCTGGTTCGTGCTGAAACATGCTTTGACCGAAAGCGCTTCCTGCAAACCCACTTCCCGATTTCAATGCTTCTGCTTCCGCAGCGCTTGTCGGAGGATACTGATAGTATCCATCTGGACTGAGCCCCGAGCTACCAGAGCTCCGTTCTGCACTCCCTGGAGGACTTCCATCCGGTGAACTCAAACCTAGTTCGTGTCTTGACGGGAGAATATCAGGTGGCTCCAACATATCCGGTGCTGGGATGTTCGCACTATTTCCGGCCCTGTTACCAGCACCAAAAGGTATCTTCGTTGTATTGAAAACAGCGCTTTGAACATTGGGATCTGTCGTTCTGGGCTGTGAATTCCCCGTCGTTCTGGGTTGTGAGTTCAAACCCATCGAACTCTCATAACCCACACTATACCGATCCACAGACCGCGGTTGTGCTTCAAATCCAGATCCTGCACTTGCAGGCCGCAAATCTAGCGGGTCTGTGCCTGGCGGAGCGTCGAAAGGGCCGCCAACTTGGCCGAATTGACGGGGGTCTGGTGAGGGTATGTGTCCTTGCTGTGTATGTGCTTGCTGTGCACCACCATGTGATCCGTAGTAGCCCTGCTGGCCATAGCCCTGCTGTTGTGAGCCATAATAGCCCTGCTGTTGTGATCCGTAATAGCCCTGCTGTTGTTGTGATCCTTGCTTCGCGCCAAAATTATTTAGCGGAACCGCATCCGAAGATCTCTGCGATTGATCTGACTGTCGTTGCGAACCCTGTTGCGAACGTTGCGAACCAGGTGGATGTTGTGATCCACCTTGCGTCGTATCGCTGGCGCGGTTATCCTGAGTATTACTGGGGCGATCGAGAGTCTCCTGCGTGCCACGCTGCGACTTAGTTGACTTGCCGCGAACTTTTTTGAGAAGAGAAAACATTCTGTCTTTTGAAAGAAGACTCAGAGTAAATCTACCGTTGAGGAAATCTACCGTTGAGCAAATCTAGTTCCGTGCCTGTTGAGCAAGTCCAATTCCGTGCCCGTTGAGCAAGTCTAGTTCCGTGCCCGCTGTGAGAACGTGTGTCACGACAACCAACACCTATGCCGTTTTGGTGTATCACATCAACCAACACCAGTTCAAGACTCGCTCATACTATTTGGTCTATCACCTCCTATGCCGTTTTTCCTTTTGTCAATTTGAGTTTCAAAGTGAATCATTTAAAGGCGGTTCCCAATTTGTGATTTCCAAATTCCAATTTCTCAAATTTCAAATTTGTGAATCGAACATCAACATTTGTCCCAAGCTCGTCTCTACTCCGACCACATAGACTGTCCCTCCTCACGTTTCAAATTGAAATTCCACAACTGTTGAGCGCTCCACCCTTCCTCTCTCAACTGTGAGTCAATATCAGAAATGTTTGGAGAGTGACGCCGAGCTTTCCACTTCCAAACAACCTTCCACACTTTTCATCTCTCTTTTTCTTTCATCTCGAACACATTTCAACGGCAACTCCGAAATCTCACAACAACAGATTCCATTACACTCCATTCACAGTCTATTTCTATCAATGCATGAATTCCATTGCCATTTCAAAACGATGAAACATGACTTTCGTGTGTCAGTTTTTTTTTTCTTTCAGTAAACATACTGAGTCTAACACTGTGACTGTTACAACAAGTGCTACGCTACAATGCATGGCGCAATACATACTGAAATGGACAAATCATGCTGCAATGATGCTGCAATGATGGCCGGTGGAAACGATACAAAAACTCGGCACGTCAATACTCAGACTTCATGATGTCGTTGTGGCTTCTGATTCCTGCAATCCAGATTCGTCTCATGGATATCACAAAGAGACATAAATCAATCGAAAAGGAAAATCGCTCTTACAAATACTAGCTGAAACGAAAACAGTGCGTTGTCTTGAAACTACAAGCCATGCGAAATGAAATACGAGGAATGTGTGAAGTACAAGAGATGTGTAAACTACAAAGGATATGTAAAATACAAAGGATGCGTCTGTCATGAAGGCATATCAAAACATTTCATTAATGGGGACTCTGTCTTGAAGTTTTCGAGTTTGTCTTTACTCAAGAAAAGTCTCTTTCATATCTTTCTTCAGTTTTCTCTTTCATATTTGAATTGGCTGCTTGCATTTACTACCACCTGCTGCTTCGACTCAGAAATTTCTTTCATATTTGAATTGGCTGCTTGCATTTGGTACTACCTTCGGTTTCGACACATAATCGAATTTCATGTTTCCCGGCACGTGCACATGCAGACGTCGTTTCGCGACTCGAGCCTTCTGTTCTGAAACTTCTGTCGGATTCTCCCCATCGTCAGTTCTATCTGTCCTATCCCTACTATCCCTATTGATCCCACCAGCACTGCCAGCATAGTTGTAAAGCCTTTCTTCATCCGCCGTCAATGGAGCTAAAAATCTGTCGTCAAAAAAAACCCTCTCGACATGTTCGTTGACCGCACCACGAAACAATTGGAACGGCTGTCCAATGTAGCGGAACGAATCTGTATCCCGGAGAGGACGGGGGACAGACGCTCCTTGGTTACTTCCTTGGCTATTTCCTTGTACTCCATTGGCATTTGCACTTTGAGTTTCACTCTGTGCCACAATTTGCACACTCCATTCACGACACTCCTTCAGCAACTGCAAACCGTGTTGAAAAACTTTCGGCATACGATTGGCGGGATTTGTTCCAGGATTGCCAGAACCATTGGCATCTGCTGCACTAGTCGTCTCATCGTGAACATGCAACATCGGATTCACGGCACCGGCAAACATTTGGCCCAGTGCTCGGTCGAATATCCTCGCAGAAGTCAGAATATAGTTTTGCAGAGGAATCGCGCGGGATTCGGGGGATGGAATATGTTGAAAAGGATTCTCCTCCACTCTTCGATTTTGAGTACTGGGGAAAGCAAACCCCCTATTCCCACGCACAACATAGTCAACATCGAATCCGATATCGCGGGCAAGGTCAATAACCGCTTTCAAAACTTTATCCGCCGTAAACTCAAGCCGCGAAGTCTCCTCTACCGAAACGTAGTCAAGCGTACCTGGTGGATTCGGAGCTGCTGCGCCAAGGTTCCTTCTATATCCAGCGGGCAATGCCTTCTTGATAGAAACATTGGACACGAAATTTTCTGCGGGCGGAACATCTGAATTTCCAACTGCGGCGTTGTAGGCTGGGCTCATGCGATTATCAGCCTCCGTCCTGAAGTTCCATCCGAGAGAATTATTATTTGTGCTCCAAGTCTTCATGTGTCGTCGCATCATTTTTTCAAATTTCTGCACTTTTGCGATATCACAGTTTCCAGCTGAATAATCTGTGAGCAAAATTTGTGGCTCCTTCCCTAGTAAACTACCCATTCTGCGCCAATATTCGTCGAACGTTTGTTGACTCTGGATTCTGTTACTGTAACCGGTGTAGGCGGGGCGGTTAGCTTCGTGATTCGGTTGACCTGTTTTTCTCGCGAAATCTCGGGGATAGAGCGCAATCGCACAAGAGAGAGGGATTGCGTTTTTTTTGTTCTTCAGGGCTGCCAAATGACGCGTCGCTGAGACAGGTGGGGCTGCGGTGACAGGAATGAAATTGAGAGAGATGAAGTTGAGGGAGATGAAATGAAAGAGGGACATGAAGTTGATGGAAAAGAAAAGAAAGTTGAAATGAAACGCTGTCTGGACAAACGCCGTCTGGGAAAGAAACCGTGTTGAAGACGTCATGTTTTTTGCTTTATAATTCAATGATCTTCAGATCCGATTTTGAAACTTCAATTATGGACTTCCAATGACGATGACAAACAGATGAAACAAATTGAATAACTTATCACAAGGATTTTCGCCTGATAATCATTGCAACACGTCAGTCATGTTTTTTCATTCACTCATCATTTTCCATCATTGAGGAGAACTGAATCATTGTCACAGTCGCAAAAAACATCGCAAATCAGATACAGATGCACACATTGCAAATTCACTGCATCGCGAAAAGAAAACGCATCAACAAAAATCCAAAAAATGAATCGCAAAAAGATAAGCCTGCTGCGCACATCAAAGAATGATCGCGGTCCTGTACTTAGCGCAACTATCAGTACGCAAAAAAACATCGCAAACACACCAAAAAACCTCGCAAACAGCCGATTTTCCCGCAATGATTCACAATCAGAACTCCTACAATAAGTTCCCACCTGAAACGAACAATCACCACAGTCAGTCACGCTTTGGATCGCCTTGAAATGCACAAATCCTCAGGTTACAGGTGCATCATTTTGAATGGTTCAGCTCATAAAACGAATTCGGAACTCATCATCCCACAATCAGTATCTCTTTCAATGCGAATACATCTTAGACTACATCTTTTACCATGCTGGCAATGATCCCTGCATGCAAACAAGTGAATAACGTGACCTCGACATGTACTCATGTACAGTGGGCAACTGTGTCGTAAATCTGAATACAAATTCGAACTATATCATTGTCATCATCGCCGCATTGCTATGTTCCCTCCCGGCCCCGACACTGTGCACAACTTACGATCCAACGCCCAAAACATAACTTACGGTCCCAACGCCCTGAGCAATTGTTTGAATCTGAAGATGAATCCGTTTGACCTCACAAATGGCGTGTACAAATACGCCGGCACCTCGATCACAAGTTTCGCCAGCATTCCGAATATCAATTGAAAGACCCACACCCCAACTAAAAACCCCGCTGTCAACCACATATCCGGGAATTTACAGTCAGCTTGCCAAGAAATCCCCTGGCCATATGGCCAATACGCCTGCACCGACAATAACGACAGCTGGAAAAACATCGTAATGGTCAACACACGCACTGTCATTGGCATCTTCTTGCAGAGACAGCCAAGGAATTTCTGGCAGAAGTTCAAACCGACGAGATCGTCTTCGGATTTCTTAGAAAAATAGACGAAACCCAAAAACACCACCAGAGCGACGAAAGCCTGTACGAAGTAGCAAATCGCAATAATCAACAAGTTGAGCAGAACCTGACAATCGGCGCAATGGGTGCAATTGCAAGCCTCTTTTGCTTCAGGTTTGGGCTTGGCACAAGCGTCTGAAAAACACTCCACTTTCCGGGTCGACAGGCCGGGCATGCACATTGTATAACACGAACAATCGGTCCACTCGCCGACCTCATAGTCGGGAAGGTCGTCGTTACTTTGGAGGCGTCTTTCTTTCAGTCGTCTCTCTTTCTCAGAGGTCGTTTCTCCGATCTTTCGCCTCCTTCTTTCGGCTATTGATGAATCTTCTTGAATCTTCTGGGATACTCTTTCTTTCTCTTTCGTGAGTCTTCTCTCGAGAGCTATGGTTGTGGGGTTTTCGTTTTGTGATGAGTCTCGGATTGTATTTTCTCGAATTGTATTTTCTCGAATTGTGGAATCCGTCTTCACGTCTTGTGTTGTTGAGTCTTCCACCACTTCTTCTGCGGTACCATGATGATTATCCTGCGAGGAAGAACAATACTTCAAGCTTTTCGCGTCTCCTTCTATCCAATCGCGCATGTACCCGTCCGGACCAAAGAAGAAATCAGTGATCGAAATCACAAAGTCTGGGAACCCCAACACCTGCAGTGCTTCAATATCATATCTTTTGGCTTGTAGCGTGAATCCCGGATCGCGTCCTGTTCTTCCCCCCAGTGAGGATGCAGATCCCCCACACGGTCCGACTTCGGTCGGAAAATAGTTACGCGAGCCGTAATAGGGATGGTGAGATGTCCGTTTCGGCCACAGGAGCTCAACGAAAGAATGGAGTTCTTCCTTTTCGGCAGGGAGCAACCGCAAGCCGACGTCCAGATCCTCTAACAAAATGACATTTTCAGCGTTGAAATCGTACCTGTACTCGTTGACCTCGGCGAACGGGGCGACAACGGTGGTCATGGGTTTTCGATGTAAAAGTTTCAAAAGGACTTCTTCAACGGCGCTGTGTTGTGGCGTGGGAATCACATTGGAAGTCTTTTCTTGCAGAGAGTAATCGTCCGCGGTCTTCTCCGGCAGAGAATCTTCATAAAATAGATGCGGCAGCTTTTCTCGCGCGAGAGACTGCAAAAGACTATTTCCGTTTGTTTTTGCAACTTTTTGTCCATTAACGTTTTCATCAAATTCCGATGACCAGCCATCTTCATCCATCATCCTTCTTCTTCCGGCCTGCCCCTCTGTCGAGTTACTCCACGCCGTCTGGAAAGCGTTCAGTACATTCCGCACCGCGTTCACTGATAAAACATTACTTGTCGCTTCGTTGCAATAAGTCGGCACATCCATATTTTCATACGGATCTGGCCCGCCCTGCGGCCCCACCGCCGTTATCAGAGGTGCATGAATCTCTTTCAAAGCATCCGGAGTGCTGGTCGAATCGACAAAAGTACACGGCGTGATAGCCGGAGAGGCCATTAAAACGTAGCAGAAAAATTTCCCGCAGTAATGTGACTCATCGAATGCAGATTGCCCTGTTTTCACCTTGTCTTTCATTATCGTATGGATCAAAGTGATGATATCTAGATTCGTGTCCAGAACCGTAAAACACGTATTGGAATCGATAAACGTTTGACTCGTTTCCGCCGCCACCAATGCTCCCATAATTTTCCCCCATGTCGCTGCCTGGGACGTTATCACGGATTCAATCGCAGGTTTCAGACAGGTGTTTTTTGAACTGGCCACCCGTGCAAACGCATGTTCCGATAGAATCGTCGGAGCCGAACCAAACACGTCGAAGCAACCGTCGAATATCTTTTTCGCGGGCGCCAGGCCCCAACTCGCTTCTGGTCCAACACATTCCGCTTTCGTCACTGACGTCGGATTTCCATCTACATCGGTAACAAACATATGTTTCATCGTCTCGCAATGCAAAACTTTACATTTCTTCAGAGACTCCGAACTGCTGTCCAACCCTACTGCGACTGCACGTTTCACGATGATGTCGCCGATCAAGCCCGGAACGGTCGAAGCTTTCGCCACGGCGTCGTTGCATTCTGGGTCGTTAATCGCATCCAGCGCCGTTTGCTCGAACATTTTCTGTACTGCATCGACTTCGACCCGCGAACTCACGTTCAAAGGACATGCCTCTCCATAAAACATGTAACTATCGCGAAAGGCCCTTTGCAAACACGCACTTTTGCCACAAGTCAGGATATTGTCCGTGCAGTTTGCGCAGCCTAAGCCGGCTCTCTCGTCGTTGGGCAGATATGTTTTATGGTAGACATCATCTTCAGCATCGATACGACACAGGTAAGATTTGAGAGTTGGCATCGAATAGAAACACCACGCGCCTGCCATGATGTAGAAAACGAAAGACCAGAAAAAATAGCTCTGCATAGAAAGGGCGAAAACGTTCTGTTGCCACCATCTTGCCGTATTCACGATCTTGATCAGAAAAGTCGGAGGTTGGGGAGCCATTTTTGTTTGTTTCTTGGAGATTGAAACTCAATCTGAAGAATCAAGATTAAAACTGGCTCAGAAGATGAAAATTCTCTCAGGCCTCAAATGGATTGATTTTTTTTTACTTATCAGGATTCACTCGCCTCGTCGGCGCATTCAGAATTCGAGAATCATGTTCACAGAAGTGGTAGACTCACACATGTCATACGAAATGAATCTCGAATCGATTCAAATTGGAACGGGATTAAAGATGGAACAATTTGAAACGTGAAAAAAAGCTTGATACTGATCTCGTCGTACCCTGTGCTGTTGCCCGGATCTCCTCTTTTCTCAATCGAATTCTCTCTCAAGTGGCTCTCAAGCTCCGTGGCTCTCTTTCTCGCTTCGGGTTTGAAAAAATTTTCTCTGTCGGTCAGAAGAAGACTTCATCACATTGAGAAAAAACACTCTTCCCCTTGTCAAGGGCCTTGAGGAAAAGACATAACAAAGGATTTCATTCACACTTTACCATTACCATGTCACAAAATTTTTTCAGAATCATCCTCGAAAGGAAACCTGTATCATGCCATAAATGACATATGAGTTTAGACATATGAATCAAGACTTTATGGCATAAAAGAAGCGACGCTTCTAGCGTGTATCAGTGACAAAGACCTCTGTAGCGTGTATCAGTAACAAAGACCTCTGTATCATAGACTTCTGTGTATCATGATACATGACATGTGTGTGCTCTGTATCATGTATGTGTAGCAGATGCAATTCAATATATGTGATGATCCGCCTGAATATATGTGATAGAACTACCTGTGTTATCATGAAAACCCCGTTGTAAACACTAATTTTCATGAAAACCGATATGTGAACATTGCGTCCATACCTTCAACAGCGCCAATTTCTTTTAGCATTCTAGCGCCTTCCCTGTATCCGCCGTCTTCTTCTGTTATGATTGTAAAATCTTTGAACAAACGCTGACCTTCCAGTTCGGAGGTGCTCATCTTCGCCAACATCGTATTAACAGAGCCTGAATCTCGAGGATGTCCACGTTCGTATATGTCGAGGAACGTAGATTTTTCAGAAGATTTTCCTTCTCCTTGATTGTTGTCCCAAGCGGTCTCGTCTTCCCAGTCTTGTTGTTGCCACGCTTTCTTACCGCTATTTCCAGAAAAGTTTTGCTGTCCCAAAAAGTACAATCCCCAATACCCCGGAAATTTGTTTTTGTATTTTTCCACAAATTCCGCATCGCTGCGCGTTTTCACAAGGTTATTGGATAGCAAATCGTCCACAAAACGAGCTCCTGCAGATATTTTCACCAACGAGCTTCTGCATTTCGCGACTGTTGCCGCGTTTTCGGTCTTGACATTCTCTGCGAGTCCAGCTGATTTTTCTGTTGCTGCCGCAGCGACATTCAGCCCTAAACTCTTCACAAATATCGCCGCCACTTCATACGTGTCCTCTTCTCTATCGTAGGGAAACCGTTCCTGCAGTCGTGTTGTGATTTTCCTGCCCCGCGGATTCCAGGTTTCGAGCCACTCCGTTCGCATCAAGTCCATGAATTTCTCCACGTTCTCTTCTAACCCTTCGCACACCATACCACCCGGCTTCCCTGCAATTCCTCTGCCAGTGATATTCAAATTTCTCCCCCGCGCCAAGTCCAGCATCAATTCGAACCGATTTGGCCCAGAAATGTACGAGTCTTTGTAGAAACACGGAAAAGAAACCCATTCGCGCATAAATCCTTTTGGCGCGTCTGCAGTGCTGCCAGATGTTCCAGATGTTGGAACTCCTGACGACAAAGTTCCAGATGTCGGAACTCCAGTTTGTGCATTTGACGATGGATTCGTTGTTCCTTGGTTCGCTGCGGCTTTCTGCACTCCCATCAAATAATACCTCCCACCTTCTTGACGTATCCAATTCACAGCTGCCACTACCTTCATTTGGTCGTCTTCTTCGGCTTGCAAAAATGCAAACAAATCTTTCCGCAATTCTTCCATCTGGGCTTTTTTCACAGAGTTATCGGACGACTCGACGGTAATCTCAGGAATTAGTAAAACTGCCGGATAACCTGGGATCATGTCTGTGTAAAGTCGGAAGACCGACTCGGATGGGTAATCGACAGCTGTAGAGTCGCCAGTGGAACTGGGCTCTATCATGGAGGGAATGTCGATTTCGAACGCATAATGATGGTCAGGATCGGGTCGGCGAATCTCTGAGGTATCAAGCATTGAGAGCAAAAGCTCGACCTCCAAGTCACGCTCATCTTCAATGTCGGTCATTTTTGTGATTATCACAATGTGTTAGTGATGATACTGACTCAATGTTCCATGGTGATACTTACCCAGTGTCACATTGACATTGACATGATAGGAGAAACCTTCATCGTGATAGAAGAAGTTTAAAACTTCATCGCAAGTTTTTTGATACACAATACATTTTTCATCAGAAAACTTCTCAATTTTCAAACCTTTTTTGCAGATTTTGAAATTCGAAAACGTATCTTGGACATTATGACAAAACACCTCTCCAATTCAGCCTCGTTTAAGCGTACATATCTCTAGAATCTCTGACACTCCGACAAATTGAAATGACTCTTTTTTCTGACTCTTTGGCAGTCTCTCCAATGAAACCAGAACAACGCATAAAACCTCGACGAACACGTTAACTTTTCTTTTCTCAAGCAACACTCTGAAAGTGCCTCTCTGAAACAAGGACTGAGTCAGACTCTCTGAGTTTCAATTTGCTTGACACTCAATGACTGTCGATTAGTACCGCTAGCCTTTCATTTAATAGTACCGCTTTCATTTTTGTCACCGTAGTCACGAAAAGTTAACAAAAGTGAAGCCATCTAATAATAAGTTCAACCATTCACTCCGAGCGTAGAAGGCGGTCGATCATCATCAACGCGAAGCTGCTTCGCTGCATTGCGTCATCATCACACTCAAAAAGTCAATGGCAAATCTGCCGCTACAATTATGCAGCGGCTGCAGATGCCATTCCCATAGAAGGCTAAATTTACCCATCCAAAAGAAATGGTCCGCAGCAATCATGAATATCACTGATGCCACATGGGAGCGCGAGAATGATAGAGACATTAGACAAGGCTCACGACAACTCCATGTAAAAACATCAGGTGGGTAGAATTTCTAGAACAAAGATTGCCTACATAGATTGCATATAGCCTCTCTCACACTCGAGTCATCTTCTTTCTACATTCGGATCATCTTCTTTCTACATTCGACTCATCTTTTCGAGTCCACCTCTCTTCGAGTCCACATCTTTTCGAGTCCAAATCCTTGCAAAGCCACATCTTTTCGAGTCCACATCTTTTGGAATCCACATCTTTTTGAATCCGCATTCGAATACTTGCATTTCGAATCTACGAAACTTACACTCGAATTGCTTTTCCGGTGGTCCTTCCCGTGGTCTTGCCCATGCTGCATCGGTCTCCCTGTGAAGATCTGGGAACAGACGTTCTCTTTGTTATCCCAAGAGTTTCCATCTTCTTCTCCATTTCTTCCATCTTCTGTTCCATCTTCTTTTCCATTTCCATTTTCACTAATTCGATTTCTTGTTTCAATCTTCTCTCAAACTGCGCCTGTAGTCTCGCTTCGATTTTCGCTTCGACCTTTGCAAAATACAAGCTGATCTGGCTGTCGATGGCTTCTTGGAGGTGATTATCCAGAAGATTCTTATCCACGATGTCAATTGGGATCGCATCAGTGTTGTGGTTTTTATTCAAAACCTCATTTTCGTTTACCTCATCTTCCTTGTTTTTCAAATTGACACCTTCCAAGGCTTCCAGGACCATCTCGACACTCTGCGCTTGAAGCGAAGTCTTCGCTTGGAAAGACTCAGCTTCCGTAGACTCCCTCAAGTTAAGCTGAGCTTCCAGCTCCCTCAATTTTTCTTGTTTGGCTTTGACCTCCTCTACCAAAAAATGGTACTTGTAAACACCATGGACCCACATAGATAGCCCGTAACAGGCCATTGAGGATTTTTTTACAATTTCAGGATCCAGGCTTTCAGATTTTTCTATTTTAGCTTGGATCTTGGCTATCGTGCTTGCTGCAATATTGTCCTTGTCAAACGCCACGAGTTTTGCGATAATGTGTCCAGAGTTTGCAAGAAGTTCTTTCGACACTTCCCAATAGTCTTCTCTCTTTGCTCCCATTTTTGTTCCCATTTTTGAAGAAGAAGTTCCTCCCATGGAGGAGACTTTCGTTATCTTTGGTTTGACACCAAGTAAGATGCAGATGCATTCCATGGTTTGTACAACAGCTTGTGGAGGGCGGGCGAGGGATTTTATCTCCTGCACATCAGCCACCGACAGAACATCCAGACATTTTGCAGCTTCTTCCAGAGCAGGCAATGCTGCATTCAAATCGCGTTCAGCATCTTTTTTTTGATGGTACAGGGAATCCCAATCCGAATGGAGAGGAATGTAAGAATCCGAAGTTGACATGCTTTGCGACGTTGAGGATTTCAGGAGTGTGAAATTGGAAATCCCGGAACAATCTTAACAAAAGTCTTGAATTGGAATTCCCAGAACTTAGCTGTTACTGCAGTCGTGACCTGTTGTAGGGACGGTTGTGCGTTGTCTATATGAAATCGCTGTATATTATTTTTTTAATTTCCTGGAAGGATGGAAATTGGAATTCAAGAATCTTGACACGTCATGTCATACCCGAGGATATACTCGAGAATACGAGATCTCATTGTTGCTCCGAATCAAACCGTAACCGTTACTAACGGGTCGGATGCATACTTGCGCCGAATCAAAGGTTAATACGGTTACCGGTTCAACTTAACGGCTCGACCGGGCCGGAACAAAAACACATCAATTAGATAGACCCAGAACAAAAGCAATCAATGCACATCAATGATGCAAATAACTTCACAGATTCAGATTTTTCTTCACAAAACAATACGCACACACTGCACACACTGTACACACACACACACACTGTACATACACACACACAAACGTAATTACGATTACGATTACGATTTAATGTGGCGGCAGGGACGCCTCCGCCTAAATAACGCCCCACTTACAGCAACGCTTCCATTATCTCGTTTTCGATCTTTGTTGTCACACAGGGTTCATCAAATTCAAATTATGATCACACACTTAAAGTCGTAACTTCATAACGCAGTTTTTGAAACCCTTCGACTTTACTTTACTGTAACTTAAAACTTAAGTTTAATTTAAGTTTTCAAGACAGGCGTATACAGTATTAGGCACAACCACACAGATGCATTTCAATCTTGCAAGAAAAAAATATTATTGGCCATGGTATCATACCAATGCAACCAATCGGGAAAATGAAACTGGCAAAAATGTCCATTCACCAATTACCAATGAAACGGCACTACGGATGCTATTTTTAGAGCGTCAAGAACGAACACGGCGTCAACAACGAACACGAAAAATTCTTTTCAATCAACGTTACTGAGGATATGTTTTCAGTGAGAAAATCAGACTCAAACTGGGATGTTTTCAGTGAGAAAATTCAAACTGGCAGCTGTCACTGTAGCAGCTGTACCAAATTTATACTAAGGAAATAGAATACAGATGTCACTGTGGTAATGCTCTTCAATATTATATAAACCTAGGATGTTTTCAGTCAGAGAGTCAGACTGTCACTCAAACTCAAACTGGCAACATTGTCATACCAGCGAGGAGTAGTAGTAGTACGGATGATATCATTATCTCTGTGGCAATGCAAGTTACCGCCGGCATTAATCATGCTGGCTGTACGGTCTCTAATAAATTTTCTTTCGAAATTTTACTGGTACCCAGATTCCAAATTATATAGCTCTTCAAAATACTATAGA
>Ga0099797_100608_pt1 | contig 22700 bp, 17 predicted proteins | sample Uncmet_Sort48C_1_FD_89871 | JGI IMG/M metagenome (GOLD analysis project Ga0099797, IMG submission 89871) | Marine eukaryotic communities from CALCOFI LINE 67, Pacific Ocean - C012_Sort48C_1 | ecosystem: Environmental > Aquatic > Marine > Oceanic | place: Pacific Ocean: Monterey Bay | collected...
AACATTTGAAAATTATTGCAAATCGAATAGATTCTAAATATCTGCAGGCACGATTCTACGTGCTTGTGTTCTTTTGGTATATTTGTATAGTTGATGTAGACCCAATCCAATAACAACAATCGCAATCATTATAGCCAGCGCAATCATAGTGCCTGAATTTGAACTTTCCGCATTCGCATTTCCTGGCTTCTGTAAATACATAGGATGTACTGGAGTACTTGGTGCGAATTGTGGTTCTGGTTTTCGTTGTGGTGGTTCAGCACTTGGTTCCATTACTGCTTCATCCACTTTGCGGCCCAGCTTTACTGATGGTGGTTTAAGAACGGGTTTCACAGGTGTTGGTTTTTCGATTTCTGGTTGCATGCTTGGTGGTGTTTCTTCGGGAAGTATTGGAGGTGCACGTCGTCTGCCTGACAATTGTGCTTGGTCCTGTTTTAAATTACTCAGAATCCAATTTTTTTTGGTAGAGCTCCCACATCCATAGCCATCAGGAAAGGCGACAAAATCTCTTTTCTGCAAACTTGGTTCTTGGCCCCAGTGCTTTGGAAAAGTTTTGATTACCTGGCACCTACTCTGCTCCTTGATTGGTTTTGTGCATATTCTTATCAGATATTCTTTCTGTTTTAGAGTGTATCTTATTTTTACCCATGTTAGGTTGCGCCATGTAGAGTAGTTCACGAGATAGTAGGAAGTGAAAGGTTGCAAACGTTTTGACTTCAATTGACCGGACATTGTCACATAGTAAGTGTTATCTGGGTCATGTGTGAGTGCAATGAATTCCCCTGCAAGAGGATGATTCCCCCCAGTGTAGTCACTTGAAAGTGTCCATGAGGGAATATCATTGAATGTCAAGACATTATCTTTGATGACTTTGGTGTTGTGCTTGTTGAACAATGTAATTTTGTTACCAGATTGCTCAAATCCGAAAAACTCTTGTGGTCCAACCAGTCTAGTGAGCATTTGATAATCACCTACCAAATACACGCTGTTATTCACAACAAAAAAAGTTTCCATATGTTGTTGCAACAGATTTTAATTTTTAATTGCGAATATCAAAAGGCATTACACTATTTCTCTTCTTGAGTTCTGAACACCCAGATCTTCTTCGCGCTTGCAATTGCTCGAGGCATTACAAACGCATCGTATTTGAGAACACAATTGTTGTCTACAATTTTCCCCTCCCCCTCAAGCCAGCACTTCGTGGGGTCATCAACCCACGTTGCAAGTTGCAAATAATGGGCGGGTATTGTGCTACTCCTTAGAGCAAGACTATTGAGCTGAGAACCAGGTGCACCCCTGCCTAAGCTAAAGGTCATGCCAAATAGGTGACATCAACCTAAACTCCCCTTAGTCCGCATGGACCTAGGTCAATGATAGACAAAAGATGACCGCCCACAGAGCTAGGATATGCAGCTTGGGGGTGGGAGCTCCATCATAGCAAAGCATAGAGGTGGGACAATCCACAGCACATATCCCCCTCCTGCCTGTAGCGTGCTCAATGAGCCAACGAATGTTGGAAGTGGCTTATGAGCTTAGGATTGTTCTGGCCATACCCTTAGGGGAAGAGTGTGTTGGCGAGAGTGGCGCCCCCGGCATATGTGATCTAAGGGTGCACCAATCCGGCTCGGACAACCCCCCCCCCCTCCCGCCCGCAGTGCACTCAATGAGCCGACGGATGTTTAGGATTGTTCTCCCAATGTGTGGCGGTTATGGACACAAGGGTACATGAGTCAGAACCATTTTATTCATTCGTATCACCGAAGGGACGTTTGCCAGGTAGGAATATTATACGAATCCCTTCTCTCTCTTGCCCGGCCTCAGTGCACAGTCCAGTGCAACTGGAGCAATCGTAGTGCTGCATGTGCTCCTCTATAAACGCGCGTCTTGATTTGACGAATACGCGAATCGTAGTGAGTTCTTTTTCGCCGTATGTCAACAACGAGCTGCGGATAATTCTTGCATGTGCCTTCTTGTCATCAACACTCAACCTTCTCGCATACTCTTCCATGCACAACCACCCCTGCATTACCTCGCCGTGGTTTGTGCCGCCGTTTGCTGGGCACATATTATCGAACATCCATGAGACAAGATGCCGTGCAATTCGAAAGCATGGGGGTCGCGACAAGAATGTGTCGCGCAGAGCCTTAGTGCCCCTGTCCAATCTCGCCATAAGGCGCTGGTAATCTTCATCACTGACATTTGGGGTGAGAGAAATACAGATGGTGGCTTTTGGGAAGAAGCGGATCACGCGCGCGATATTCCCATCGGCAGTGTCAGCGCCCGACAGTTTGATTGTAGCGGGTACAATTGCACAAGCTTCGCGCCACGTCCTGCATATGAACGGTGCAGCATGCAAGATAACCGGTGCGTCCATCTCGTTGAGGAACCATAGCGCGCGTGCGATGAGAGGAGCCGGGAGATCCATGTGGAACATGCTGCGTGGTGCATCTAGAAATTTTTAATTTTGGTTTTAGGACATAAAAGAAACGTAACATGCATTTGTGTCAGTCATATATTTGTGGCTCAAAATTCATTGCGGCACTTGAGCTAAATTTATTCCTTCTCTTGCCCGCGCGGTGGCAAATGGGATTTCCAATCGGACACACCGTGATAGGGCGTGTCGTGGAGTATATAACCACCGAAGGTGAGAGGCGATCAGGGAGAGTGGTAGCGGCATATCGCGGCGGATACACCCTTGATGTGAATGGTCGCTTTGTGGATGTCTCAGATACAAACACACAAGATGCAGATGCGTCGGACGCGGATGTGTCATGTTCTCTTGCGCAGTGTCCACGGCATCCGCCAAACCCCAAGGAGCTGTCGTACTACAGAGACTATCCGGGTGAAACCAAGCATTTCTGGATTCAGGTGCTCAATGTGTGCTTCGTGGACGGGCAGGAACGCGTGTTCGCGTTTGTGTGCGGGGCCGATCCCGAGGACCCATGCACCTGTGATATATTCGACAGGCGGTCAGAGTGTTCCGATGTCCCACCTGGGTCCAAAGCGAAATATGTCCAGATAGAAAATGAAGGACGGCATGGGCCGAGGCAAATCGCCGACTTCCAACTGCATTATGAAGACGAATTCAAGCGACTTTCGCGAGTCGCATTCGTTGATCTGCCCCAGTTCATACGGGAAATCAAGACATTTGATCGACAACTCTTCGATTACTTGCGTTCCACCGCCCGAAGCGACGAGTGCATGCGAGAAGTGCTTTACGATAGCGAAGCATTCCCAGGAGAGGCCACATCACACCGCCGCCTTGTGCGGTGGTCTATGTGTTCGATGTTGAGCCGAATAATGCAGTCCTGTGAATGGTGCAGGCGAGGGTGTTATGAGAAACTCTCAGACAAGATGGCAAAAGCCACATATCCGACGATAGAGGCGCCGCTTGTAATGCAGAAGAAGCGCAAGGCTGATCAACATCAGCAGGACTCTACAGAGTCAGCAACACTGTCGGCAGTGCAGTCGGCAACTCATTCGGCAACACGACCAGCAACAGAGGGACGGTCGAGAGATCCGGCACAACTTGCGCACACCACACAGCCGGTACAGCTTGCACGTCCAACACAGTTGACACAGTTGGCACAACATCCGGCACATATGACACCTGGAGCACAGCAGGCAAAGATGACAACAAAGGCAAAGCATGGAAAGGCAAAAACACTTTTGACGCAGTTGCTACAGCGTCAGACACAGTTGCTACAGTTGGCAGAGCCAGCACACCCAGCACAGCATACAAAGGCAACAAAGCCTGCAGAGCATGCATGGCCAACACATTTGACAAAGTTGGTACAGTTGACACAGCCTGCACAACCAGTACCGATGACACCTTCAGCACAGCCAGCACAGCCAACCCAGCGGCCTGCAAAGAAGGTCAGATTCTCCGGACATAATCTTGTGAGGCTGCTGTCACCTCCACGGTCGTCGTCACCACCGCAACCTCGGTCGCCGCCTCCACGGCCGTCGTCACCACCACATCTGTCATCACTACCGTCGTTACCACCGCAACCCCGGTCGCCACCTCCACGGCCGTCGTCACCACCACATCTGTCGTCACTGCCATCGTCACCTCCGTCCCTGTCGTCACCTCCGCCACTGTTGTCACCTGCACCTCTGTCATTGTCACCACCACCACTGCCACAGTCGCCACCGCAGTTACCACAAGCACTGCAGCATCTCGACGAACAATATGAGAATGATCTCAGCATGCGGAGGTCACATTTGCATAATATCCGTACATTGCGCATTGAACAATATGAGATTGAGCTCAGCGGGCGGAGCAACCATCTGCATCATATCCGTACATCCAAGGCTGAGATGATGGAGCAGAATATGCAAGATCTGCAGGACATCAAAAGGCAGATGGTTAGTGGTACCCTTATGCTTGAATCTTTTGATGCTCAGACTAAGCAACATGTCGCAGTTGAGGCGGAGATCAAACGTGCTGTTCAAAACTGGACGGAAGCGGATCGTTCTGCAATGCAGCAACTTCTCAAGGCACATCCAAAAAGCTTTGGGTTACCTCTTGGGTATATCTTCAAATGTGCACTTGAAGAAATGAATGCGTTGATCAATGATGCATGCATGCCTGAGCAAGTGAAGGATCTCTCCCAGTGCTGTATGGAAGCATACTGCAACTTCAGGCAAGTTCTGAACGGAAGAGAGAAATATTCAGAACAAACACTCCGTGAGTTATTGGAGTGGTGGGTTGGGAATGACTGCTCAAATGACTTTACAGACACGGACCTCGCAATGTCATGTTGTTACAGACACAGACATCGCAATGTTGAGGCATAAAAAAGATTGCACAAGATTGGGAGATTATTGTGACCCACATTGGGAGATTATTGTGTGCATAAGGCATCACCCCCCCCCCTCCAACAAGTGTGTTGGTAAGAGCGGCGCCATGTTGACGATGCCGCTTTGCGGATCGCTTGGTTTCATCTTTTGACGCCTCGCGCAGCTTCTGCGCTGATACAATTCCCCCTCTGTGTCGCGTGATCGGGATGATTTGTGATGGGGTAGCCTGCGTGGCCTCGTCGTATAGCGCGTTGCAGGTGCGGTTTGAATAGGCACATCCCTGATGTCGTCGTTGCGAGCCCTTGCCTTCAACCTCGCCAACATGATCTGGTGCGGGGTGTGGTATCTTGGATGCCCTTTCCAAAAAGGGTTGCAATTTCATTGCAATTTCAATATGTGGTTCTTTTTGTGTGGACAACCATGTGGCATTAATGTGCAATTCTTTTTAGTATCCTGCAAAAATGGGTTGCAATTTCAATATGTAATTCGTGGCTTTCCACGCAACTCAATATGTAATTCGTGGCTGTCCACGCAACATTAATGCCCAATGCCTTTTAGTATTTTTAGTGTTTGACAGTGTGTCTATTTTAGTGACAGATATTTTTAGTGACGTTTTTGCCTTTTGAATAAAGATTAACAAAGTGTTGCTTTTCTGCAACCCAAAAGCAACAAAGAAGAGCCACAAGAGCCACAAAATTGGCCGTTTTCTTGGGCTCCTCCCAGTTCCATGATGTAGAAATCAACTCGTCAACGTGTCTTTCTGGAGCTTCGCATAGGCAACGCCGCGTGGCGTAGTGGCCTATGGTCCTCGGCGTGCCACTTTCGGAAGAGCGCAAGAACGACAAGCGCACCCGATTCAGGTGAATGGTATGGCCGCGCGTTCTCCCATGTAATGTATTGCATGAATACAGGCCGACCACTGAGAACTGGTGGGTGAATGCGGGGTACGTGATTGTATACCTCGATACACCAGCGGCATTGGCACGGCTCCCTGGTGAGTTCGATCTTGATATATCCAGGAACCAGTGTGATGGAAGCACATGCCCTGGATACCACACGCTCACTATGTATCAAGGCAAGTTCAGGGAATGCAACGTACTGGAGCGTACCGTGAGTTGGGTTTCCAGTGACACTCTGAAGGCTGACTATGTATTCTTCGACCTTCTTCAAAATATGGATTTCAGTGCACTTGGTCCAACACAGAACGAAGAGGTGGGAGTTGCACACCATGTTTACTGTCGATTTCACACCTTTTATGCAATTGTAGGTGGTTAAGATGATCACTGAGCACATCCCCAATTACGTCCCCAAATTCGCTTCATTCAATAAGGGTCAGCTTGTACATGCATCGCAGACATTGGCGACATCGCAGAGATTGGTGACATGGCAGGCATCAGCGACATTGCAGGCATCACAGACATTGGCGACATTGCAGGCGTCAGGGACATTGGAGGCATCTGAGACATCGCAGATATCAGAGGCATCTGAGACATCGCATGCATCGGAGGCATCACAGGCATCACAGACATCACAGATATCGGAGACATTGGAGGCATCACAGGCATCACAGACATCACAGATATCGGAGATATCATATATGGAGGCATCACAGGCATCAACAACTGCATTGGCGGAAGCATGTGAGCCTTCCAATGAGTCCAATGAGGTGAGCTTAGACAGTGTCGCGAAGATAGCAATTTCACAAGAGCATATCCGATCACTTCTTTCTGGTGAACCAGAACAATTGTCCAAGTACAACAAAGTGATGGCATTGGAAAGCTCACAGCTCAGTGGTTTCATACTTGCCAATCAGCAACGCGAAGAATTAATGGACGATGTGCTGAAATCTCGCGAGAAGAAGATTGAGGATTTACTACAGTCTAACAAAAATTTGCAAGATCAGCTGGATTGTTCACAGCAAACAACCGCGGAGCAGCAGAAGGAGATCTCTCAAATGACGGACCAGCTTGCTGAAGCACGAGCTCAGCTATCACAGAAAGAAGAAGCTGAGAAAACGTCGGAACAATTGAAGCTCGAAATGGCTGCAAAGAATGCAGAGGTCTCTGATCTTCGCAAGAGGAATGAGGAACTTCAAGGCCAGCTACAAGCGCATGATGCCGACCTGCGCACTACCAAAAGGAATCTTGAAACTGCTGAGTCCTGGATCAGCACGAAAAGGAGTAAGCTTAGTGAGATCAGCACTGAGCTGAATGCTGCTTTGGCAGGGATGCAAGGTGTGACTGAATGCAGAAATTGACAGCAAAATTCAATTTGTAATTAAAAGTCAATTGAAGATTGTGTTTATTGATTTCTTTGCCTTGTTTTTTATCAAGCAGATTGTAAACTTTCAATTAAGAAAGTGTGGCAAAAAAATTGGGAAAGATACAATGAGCTTATTGATAAATCACGAGATTTGTCCAAAGTTACAATCAAATCTCACATTTGTGGTCCCATGTATAGGAGGAAAGAATCGTGTCGTTCATTGTTTCTTTGAAGTCAATGGTAGGTTGAAAGTTCCCCTGTTTGCGCTGCACTCAAAGGAAATAGCAGATAGTGTGCTGCCATGTAATCAGTGCTTCAAAGGCACATTACGTGAAAATCAAGTCGAGGCAGTGAAAAAGATGTATTCAGATCTTGCAACATATCACACATCACTTGCTTTCTTGTACACCGGATTTGGCAAAACAGCATGCGCAATATATTTGGCAGCCTGCTTCCAACCTTCACTTTTGGTGATATATGTTCACAAGCTCTCACTGCAAGTGCAGTGGAAAGAGGCTGTTGAAACATTTCTGTCTGGCATCAATGTGAGTATTCGCACAATACAGAAGCAACTGCGTAATTTGCAAGAAATGAATGATTTCAATGATGACACATTTGTAATTTTTGATGAAACACATCATATTGCCGCTGAATGTTTTAGTCAGCTTTTGCAGTGTAGTGCAGCAGGGTATCATTTGGCAGTGAGCGCAACAAGTCACAGAAAAGACGGACTTGAAAAGCTACTTGAGTTATTTCTGGGGAGGCCATCGGTGGTTCTGACGGATCTACAATTCAAACCCGCAGTTTTTGTTTCCAAATTTAACGGCGGCAAAGAACTGTATGATTTCAAAATTCGACGTGTATTCAAGGAAGATGTTGTGGATTATAATGACGTTCTTGAGCGACTCTGTTCATGTGAAGAACGGAACTTGCATATTATGTCCATTTTACAGAAAGTCAGTGATAGAAACACACTTGTATTGAGCAGGAGGCGCAAGCATGCTTCGAACTTGTGCACAATGGCATCACTGTTTAACGAGGATTGTAGGCTTTTACTTGGGGGAATGAAGGAGAAGCAGTTAGAAAAAGTAAAAGCTCCTGAAAACAAGCAGAAATTCATGCTTTTTGCAACAACAAGTGCGGCAGGTGAAGGTTTCGATTTGGATTCTCTCCAGTGTATCTTGCTTGCTACACCAAGCACAAACGTTCAACAAGAAGTTGGTAGAATTCTTCGAAAGCATCAAAGTAATGCACTTGTGGTTGACATAGTTGATCAGTGTGGTCTGTTAATTGCACAGTTCAATAAGAGGAAAAAGTTTTACACTGAACAGGGGTTGAACTATATTAGTTTGTAATACAATTCTGTATACTTATTTTGAACAATTATTCTGCTTTTGAACAATTATTTTGCTTATGAGCAGTCAAAATTTGTGCCCGCAAAAAAAATATAATTCTTTTGGAAAATGCGTTTAGTGCCATCTTCTTTAAAACCATCTGAAAAGGATCAATACAAAACCAGATGCATGGGCATGGGTAGTCCAGCAGTGCCCCCTAGGCCAAAGCCATCATTTGGAAAAACTGGAGTCCCAGAAGCAGGTCGAGATGCGGCAGCAGCTGAAGCTCTAAGACAAGCTTCGGCTACTTCATCCACTTCATCCACTTCTTCAAGTACAGCAGCACGCAATGCTGGTAGTTCATTGCAAGCAGGAACATACAAGATCACACACTTCATTGACCCAAATGGAATCAGACACGGAGGCAGTGAAAGTCAGTTCACGTTCACATGGGAACCCGCAACAAAGGCAATAAAAATCCTGGATACAAAATACAAAAGTGACATGCAGGCATCTGTTACACTGGTTCAACCCTCTTCTAGCACTTTTGCCGCAAAGGTGCAGGAAGTAGGCCGGACTTATTTTGCAACATGGCATTTTAACAAATTAACAAACACTCCTACATCAACTGCACGAGCTGGACCAGCTGCACCAGCCGAACCGCAATACAAAGTTGGGAATAAAAATAGTAGCGAGTGCCCAGCTGGGTATACATTGATTACAGACCATGAAGGCTGCAAAGCGGCGGCAAAAGCAGGATTTCATAATCCTAGGACAAACAGCAATTTCCAGCATGGGCCGCAAGACCAAGTTAGTAGCGGGCCAGTCCAGTTTGCAATGGTCGGTTGCCTGTCCAATGATTGGGGTGTTTACCATAACACAATCGCTACAACCAATAATCCAGATCATCGAGCAGTATGTATAAAGGCGGGAACTGCATCAAGCGCATTAAGTGCATCAACTGGTCCACCAAGCAAGCCTGATTATTCAGTCCCGAATTCTGTGTATGAATACACCAACGAACGAAATCGTGGATTCACATTCACGAATGATGGAGTAAAAGATAAGCTCACTTTTTACCGATTTGACCCAGTAAACGACCGGTGGGTGCTAAATGAACCAAATGCAGAATGGACAAAGGATGCAGTGTATAAGGAGTATGAGAAGACTGCACAGCGAGGTGTGTACAAAATGAAAATCCTATTTAAAGGTTATGATGTAAGGTTATGGATTCCTAAATACTTTGAGCTTAAAAAGGATGTACTTGTGGACAGCAGTACATCCAAACTTACATACACTGGCGATAAAAATATTTATGTTCAATTGGCTGCGAACGGCACACAAACCTCATATGGTTGGCAACATTTGAGAGATGGCACTATGAAGTACTATGTCAAGCAAAATGGTACATGGCAACATCGAACACCATTATGGGCCAAAGACATAAAGTACAAAGATTATAAGATTTTACCAACTAACCCAGTAACTTATGAATTCAGATTATGGAGTAAGGCATCATACATGCAAAATGAACGAAAGAAGTCGTATCACCTTTTGAGCAATCAACCAATTGAAGTTGAGGCGGCTGTAATAACACCACCTGCTGCTCCATCTGAAACAGTGAAAGATAGTGAGATCAGCATCACAATTGACAGTACAAGTAAGCTAACAGTTAATTCAAGTGGGAAACTTGATCTAGATAGAGGAGAGAATAAGTGGTATAAAGAAATGCTAAATCACAATTTTCGTTTATATCAACTGATTGCCTCTACAAACCTGAAAAGATACCTTTCTTACTCAAATGGCTCTTACTACATGGGCACCAATCCTACAAATGCTGTCACATGGAAGCAGGACAAACCGAATTCTCCATTGACAGACACAGCACGCATTGTCTATTGGGTCAAGAAAGATGGAACAAATGATGACATTTTTCATGGTGCAAGCAAAGTTCTACTTGCTCCATACTACTTGCTTCAGTTAAATTCTGCACCTCTACCTGCTTCTCCACCTGCATTGAATCCCTCCCAAACATATAGCATCAAAGTGAAGGGAAAGCAGCTCAGAACAGGCGATGTATTTTTCGCTAATAATCCCAATTATCCCATAGTGAGTTCAACATCAGGTGATCCAAAGTGGAACATCGAGAATATGGGTGATAATATCTTGCTCTATCAACTTCGAGGAGGTAACAAACACTACCTAACTTATTTTGAGGGTGAGAATAAACTGACGACGTTTTTGTTATTGACACCTCAAAGAACACAGGCACTTCAGCTGCAAGTTGAATCGGAAAATGGTACCCGATACTTGAAGAGAATGAACATAACTTCACGTGAGGGGAAATTGGGACAAGGGGTTCTTACACCATATCTCACATACTTTGATACTACTTTTCACAGAACGTTCCATAAATTCATGTTTTCAAGCACTCGTACTCCAGTTGAATTCAACGCGCGATTGCCATACACACCTGTGTCACAAGATGCACCACTTCGTGGACAGGATGCTCAAGACACTTATGTACCACCTCCTGAACCTCCACCTGTTGCAGCTGTATCTTGTACAGCTAAATGGAGTGATTGGACTCCATGTACAAGCTCAGGGGATTGGCAGCGGAGGACACTTGCAACTGTTGAGGGATCTGCAGAATGCGAAGGAGTGCCACTTGACCCACCAAATGATACATTTGTTCATGGACGTATAGCAACACGTCTAACCAACAAGACACCAACAGGTGATGTTCTATGGGTCTCAAGTGAGCAATCAGGCAAATTGTATGCTGGTTCAACACAAATGAAAGAATCCTGTGCTGCATACGTTGCACCGTCAAGTAGGGAACAGCAAGGCGGGGGCATTACACAACCAAAACCCGCCTCATCATGCAGTAGCTTATGGACACCTGACTGGATATGCGCGAATGGACAACTAACAAAAACATATAAAGGAACAGAACCCTGCAGTGAGCTGCCATCTTGGTATTCCACAAGAGAAAATGCAATAGTACACTCTGATGGTAATGCATGGTTAGAAGGCCAACAATACCGATACAATGCAAAGGTAACAGGAGGTAGGTGTAATTTAGGTGGTGTAGAGCCGGTAGGTGGCAGTGTAGATCAAGGTGGTTTAGATCAAGGTGGTTTAGATCAAGGTTTTGTAGATCAAGGTGGTTTAGATCAAGGTTTTGTAGATGAAGGTGATATAGATCAAGGAGGTGTGACACCCCCGACCATACCTGAGCCTGCAAAACCTGCTGGTGAGACACCAAGTGCTCCGTTCACTGGGGTGCAAGAGCCACAAGAACCACAAGAACCACAAGAACCACAAGAACCGAAAAACCGAGATGAACAACAAGGCGACAGAGATGAGGGAGATGCAAGTCATGTAATAACATCTGTATCTGATGCAATTCGAACTGTTTACTTTAATGACGTTGCAAATCGATTGTTTACATTTGATGGTACAAGATACAAGGTATATGTGTCAGATGGAGGGAAATGGGCTTTTGAAAATGATAGTGATAAGCGACCATTTGCTTCACAAATGAAAGCAATGTTGCCAAGCAGTTCGTTTGATGACTTTGATCCAACTGTCATTGTTAAACCTGTACCTCAACCTGCAACACCTATAACAGAACCAACAGCTCCTGTGAAAGATCCTACAGAGTCCATACAAGAACATGCGCCAATAGAGCTTCCAATAAGCAACGAAGGAGAACTTTACCTGGTAACTAATGTGACAGACACTAATTACTACATTCAATATGAACAGATCAAAGGTGACAACCCCAATGTTCATATGTATGTATTCAAAATTGTAAATAGAGAGGGACATTTAGAATACCTACAAAGCACATCTGCCAGGGTCATGTACACGCGAAGTGCTGATAAAGTTTATTACACAAATTTCAGCAACAACTGGAATTTGAAAATAAAGAATGTGAGTGCATTGACTATCCCAAGTCGCAATGAAGCAAATGAAGAAGGTGGTATTATTAAGAAGACAGAGGCATTTCTGAAGGAGCACATGTGGATTTGTATTGGTGTTGGTGTTGGAGTTTTGGTGATAGCAGTGGCTACAATATGGGCACTCGGTCACAAGTCCAAGAAGAAACGGGCTGTACGTTCAGCTAATATACCCTTGCAGCAAATGGCACAAAGTGAACCTGACCTAGCCCAGCAATTGCAGCCACCTCAACCTCAATTGGAGCCAGTAGTACAAGCAACAGATCTCACACAATCACTTGCAGCACTGCCTGATGGAGGCGTAATACCTCCATAAAGTTGAAATGCAAAAAAGTGCTAAAAGTAAAATGATTGTGTAAATGCAATGACAAGTTCTGTGAAAGACGCTCCAAGCAAATCCACATATTCCTCAGGTTCATCATTGGATTCATCAGTGGATTTATCAGTGGATTCATCAGTAGATTTATCCATTGATTCAGATGCTTCAGTTCTTGAGCTCGCCAGATTACTTAAAAAGCATCAATTAGATGCAGATATGCTCAATGATATGATTTGTATGTACAATTCTGTGTTTCAGTATCTCTCAGATACTATTGAAGAGCGACGCAAACTTCATGAACACATTGATGATCTCATTAACCAGATTGAAGACCTAAAAATAGATTTGAACTGCCAAAAATGCACAAGGTGTTACCAAGACGCTATTCTTGTGCATGCATTACAGGAACTCAGGCAGCAAATAAACAAAGATATCATTCAAGCTATTGAAAAACCTTCTTTTTTTAGAAAAATTTATGAAATGGTGCAATAATAACAAAATACAAAATCGTATTGTCTGTAAATTCAAAATAGCTTTTGTGTTTTACAAATAATTAAAAAATGTTTCAGAATTCTCAGAATCCCTGCAGTACAAGAAAAGCACTCGTGATTGGTTTGAACTATAAGCACTGCGCTGTCAGTGGCCTGAATGGATGCATCAACGATACAGTAAGTGTCAGGAAGTTTCTTGAAGAACACAGCTTCACTGATGATGATATAACAGTTGCTACAGACGAACAAGGAACTTGGGGCACTCACGATGACATACTTAATGCAGTTGATGAACTTGCCGCATTCGGTATTGCGAACCCAGATGCTCTTCTTTGGATTAGCTTTTCAGGTCATGGTGGTCAGACTTTGAAAAATTTTGCACTCGTACATGAAGCAGACTGGAGAAATGAAGGACTTGTTCCAACCGATTATTATAAAAGTGGGTTTGTCACTGATGATGAACTCTTTGAACATCTTGTGGCTAAATTACCAAAAACAAACAAGCTTTTTGCACTTATAGACGCATGTCATTCTGGGACAATGCTTGATCTGCCTTTAACATACAAGTCCTGCTCAGGTGAGGTAGTTGGAACACCCGACCCTGATAGGGCTGAAGTTGTATTGCTTTCGGGGTGTCTTGACTCACAGTACTCTGCAGATGCATATTTTGCTGGTGCATTTGAAGGTGCACTCACATTCAGTTTCATGAAAGCAATGAACGAATGTCGCGAATTGAACTACTCATTGAGTCCTGAGCAGCTTTCACCGATGCTGATTTCGTACTTAAGAACAAACAATTTCGATCAAAAGCCTACATTCTCATTCACACATGCAGATACATATGAAACTACATTGTTCGATCGGCCGGACTTTGATCCTAATGTATACTTGGAAATGAAGGGTGACGCGTGGGCGCAGTTTGAAACAACATTTAGTTTGCATAACGATGACACATGTGAAGTTGTGTTGAAAAATGCATCGTTCCGTTTGCAAAATGAGGTTATCAAAATGTATTTTAAACTAGAAAATGGCAATTATTCGCTGCATTTGAAGGATGAATGTTGGAATGGTGGTGGAGATGGCGGCGTGCAAAATGGACGATTGTGTTATATGAGTTCCGAAGGATTACGTGGTGATATCAAACGCTTCGATTTGAGCGATTGGGATACAGGCGCGAAAATTATTCGCTTTATTGTGGATTCAACAAAAGATATCGACGTATCTCACACATTGGTCCCAATTGATGTGGAGCTACAAAGTGATTTTTGGTGTGACGAGCTCACATGGAACATCGAAGATATTCGTGGTTGCAATTTATTTAAAACAGACAAAACCTTTTTAAAACCATATGAGTTACAAAAGAGTCAACACTTAATTCCCAAGGGTAGCTATACTTTGAAAATCAAATGTAGTTACGGAGATGGTGGTGTGGTGGGAAGAGTCACTAAAGATGACAGCTGTTTGGTTGACATCAACTGGCAAAACCTTAATTGGCGGCAGTCAAATGGCTACCTTTATTATGGAAAATTCGAAATTTAATTTTCATTAAATCAATAAATCATTCAAACATGCACTCGGGTGCTGCATCTGGATCAGCTATATCTTGTGCCACTTTCTCAAGCATCTCTTTTGTCAATTTGTGCACTTGTGGGTTTTGTTCTGTGTGCTCATGTAACCTAACACACTTGAATGGGTAATCATCCAGCCATGCTGTTCTTTCTAATGTTTTCTTTGTTCTTCCAGTCAGCATTTGTTCAAAAACACCCGGGTGCAAGCACAATGCTGTTTTTCCTCTTGTGGCACCAGTCACCATCTTGTTCTTGATCAACACATCCATTGGTATTTCACAGTACAGCATGAAATAGCAATACACAATCCCATCACATGTTTGAACTGGGTATCTGAAGATACAGCCAAAACAGAAAGCATCAATTGGATCTTTCGAGTCATATGGTTGAGCCCCATGACCATTCTTGCAGTGACACAAATGGGCAAGTCCAGACTTGACATTATGTGTTTTCACTTGAATTCGTCTCTGATCAAAAAAACAATCGAAAGCTTGCTGGTTTTGTCTTGGAACATCGACATTTTTGTAAACTGTTTGCAATGCTTGAATAATGGCAACTTCTTTGAACTGATTTATATCTGAAACATCAAGCCAGGCATCCATTAAAGAAACATGATATTCTTCGTGTTTCATGATTTCGCGGATGGTATCAATCAGACCTTGAACGTCAACTTGCGGGATCTTTTGAGGCCCCAGGGTCCCATCTGTGTTTTCATCTATCTTTGACCCTTGGGTGATCTTTGACCCAGGGGCTACCCAAATGTACCTTTTGATGATTTCACCAACAAGTCTTGATTTGATTAAAATGACAAGCATACCTTCGTATCCTGATGCATGACTATAACTTCCTCGACCAACATCACCTTTGCACTTTCGATTATCTGGTTTTGGTGAGCCATCTTTATGAAATGCGCCATCTGTCTTGAGCTGGATTCTAATGTATTTACCATTTGGGCATTTAGCAATTGCATCTGAACTGCGGAATTCAGGCATAACTATAAATTCGAAGAACTGTGATAATAATGGAACTAAGAAATTCTTCATGACTTCATCTTCGGTTTTACCACTAGGGTCTTTTGTTTCAGTGGAATCTATCTTTGCACTAATATCCTCTTTGTGCTGTTCATTTGCTTCTCTAGCTTCACTTGCAGTGCCATCACCCCAAGCTCTCTGCATTTTGTTTCTACAATCTTTACAGCTTCCTTCAAAGCCTGAACCACCCTGCCTAAAGTCAGTCATATCTTTGACAGGATTTGGACAAACCATACATGAACACACCCACAAACCCAATTTCAATGCTTTTTGTTGAATTTTCTTAAATTTTGGCACTTTTCCTAAACCCAAATAAGTACCCATGTTTGCGCGCGCATCCATCACTTCTGCATGGAGTGCAGCTTTAGCTTTCGCTTTGGCGCTCATTTGAAGTGGCGCAAAATTTTCACTTCTTGCTTTAATTAAGCTATTTTTGTATTTCAATAAAAAGCGCACTTTTACCCCTCCTTTTCCTTATTTAATTTTCATTAAAAAAATCTATTTAATACATAAATGAACAAAAAGCAAAAGCACGCCCTAGCACATCTTGCAAGAGCAAAGCAATTATTATCCTTTGGGGAACCTGATGAAACTCACAACAGATTCCCTCCTCCAAAACCAAAACCAAAGGAACCTGATCCTCCTCCGGATGAGCATCAGTGGGGATATAACCGTGATGAGCAACCGCATTATTGGGAAAATGATGGTCGCTCCAAAAACAACAAAAAACATGAGCATGAAGGATATAGTAAATATGATGAATTTTATGATTAAGCAATGATGAATCTATACTGCAATACCCTTCCTCAAATATCTGTCATTACCAAACTCATAAACCCAATTGCAACGCTTTCATTCGAACATGCACTGTGGTGCTGCATCTGGATCAGCTATATCCTGTGCCACTTTCTCATTTGAGTACCAAATGATTGACCTGCACAGACTACATGCTGCCTTGCTTTATCTGCTCGTTGAATATGTTCGAATGACCATTGCCCCCCTTTTCATGAGATTTTTCATAGATTCCATGATTGTCTGAATATGTTTTGACATTTCATCAATTACTGGATTATGCTTTTGGAAAAACACAACTTTTTCATATCCATGTTTATCCATGTCATCTGAGAAATTACGCAGTGCTGAAACAATCAATTGAAGTGTTGGTACAAGGTCGAGATGAAGGCCAACATATATTGCATCATTCAAATTGTCTTCATCAATGCCTTTCTTTTTTGTTTGGTATGGAAGTGTCATAGCACTTGAACCAACAGGAAATGAGTTGTTCTTTCTTTCCTGTTTATGTTCTGCTTTTTTTGTTGCATCGGTTGACGGCTTGCTTTTGTTTTTGATTGAATGCGCTCATTTGAATTGACGTTTTTGCTTTAATTGAGCGATTTTTAATAAACTGAATTGAAAGTTACCTACCTCATTTGACTTCCTTCAGAAGTTCTTTCATTGCCGTCCCGTATTCGTGGTATACCATTTGAAAGGCACCATCAACATTCTCATCTATGGCCAATAACAAGCGCAATTGAGTACCTTCAAGTTCACTATCAGTTGGACCTCTATGCAATATGCCACTTTTAGGCCCAAGAGACAAAAGATGAATCTCCTCTGCATGGGGTTGTACACACACACCATCCAAATTTGCAATTTCATCTGGATTCTTTACCTTTCCTAAATCACTTACCCCATCTGTGAGCAGACCCAAATTCTCTGTTGTTCGCCCTGCCTTCTCCAGCGAACACAGTTTGGTCGCACAATGACTACTCACTGGTGGCTCACAAGCTGTGTAAAAGAGACTCATTGAGTCTGTTTGATCGTAATGCCAGTATGGATTTGAGGAGCGAGGCCTGGCCTGAGTGATTTCAAGATCGTCATTAAGACCCTCAATCACTAAACCAAGCTGAGTTTCTGGACGCACAGCGGGGGGCTCAGGTTCTTTTGGTGGTGCTGTCAGTTCCTGAGTAAACTGCAAAACTCCAAAGCTCCTATCCCTCCAATGCAAAACTGATAGCTTTGCGATCTCTACCAGGCCATGAAGTGAGAGGGCTACTGATGCATGGATTGCACCGGGACTTAAAGGGAATCCTTCAGCTTCCAGTCGACTCATGAAGAACACAATTATCAAATACCGAAAGAAAGTCTGCTGTGCAGTTGGCTTCTCCCACTGTAAAATACTCCTTGTGGAAAGTATAACTGCAAGTTGCCTGAGTTGGCTATGCGGAATCAACTGCAACGCCCGTTCTACATGTTCTCTTCTCTTCGGAGTACCAAATGATTGACCCGCACGGACTACATGCTGCTTTGCTTTACCTGCTCGTTGCATATGTTCGAATGACTGTCCAGCCAACATTTGTTTTCCTGTTTATAAAATATATTTAACATCATGTAAATAATCCATGTAAACACTTGAACTCAGGACTTCCTTTTTGGTGCTGACGTGCTGGATGTTTGTGCATCTTGCATCGTCCTCTTTCGCAACCTTTTCCCATGGCTTGTAATAATGTCTCTTAAGATATTGACAAATTCATCAACAGTTTCCATGGTATTTGGTACATTTATTGCATGTGTGTAATATGCAACTGCATTCGCGATTGATGGCGTATTCAATGTGTTCACAAGACCTAGCACATCCACAAATGCTGCATCATATTTTGCTGACCCCACAAGAAAGCTGTTTGGTATTTTTTCATAGGGACTGGAAATAAGTGATAGATTGTAAAAAGCAGTTTGCAAATTTTTCAGTTTTTGTATTTCCTTTTCCTTTTCAAACTCCAAAAAGAATTCCTCAATTGGCTGCTTTTTGATCCAAACAATCAGCTGCTTCAGTCCTTCTTGGCAACGTTCTCTAATGTCTTGAATATACTTCATGTCTTCTTCATTCCATTCCGTTGAATTGAACATGTTGTCAATTTTTTCAATGTCCCGCAGCATTCCAAAGTTTTGAGAAACGTAATAGTGAGACTTCTTGCTTGTGTAAAATGTAATTGAATGTGTGCGTGTACTTGTGATACCATACATCATTTGACCATCATGCCATTTCAAAGGTTTGAGATCTACTTCTCCTCCAATTGAAAAGTCAGGATGTTTTGAGTTCTGAATGAATGCATGTGTGCATATGTTTTTCTTTATCGTAGGTTCCAAAACAAGAAGTGTGTCATTCTCTTGGTTACAAAAAAAAACAAAACTCTGCATGAGATTCTTGAGTCGATCATTTGATATATCTCCTATATATGCAGCAACTGATGGTCCAATCGTTTTATAGAATGAATCAGTTGCAAATCTAATTGAATGATAATTGAATCCAATTGAACGATTAATTCTGTACCAACGACTTCCAAGAAGATCAATTGAGATATTTGTTCCCTTCTTTGGAATCTGGTCGTGTGATTGCAGTTCTGGGGCTGCAAATTCATACTTCACATCTTCAACAGTACCACGTATTTGAGCATGTTTTTCACTTGTTTCAGGTATGACACGCTTGAATGTGTCAATCTTCACATGAACATTAACTGTGTTTCTTGGATCACGTAAAACCAAATGCGTGAATGACAAAGTTTTCTTCGGTGGTGCTCTCAATACATTCCCATGATTATTTATCGCACCAAACAGCAATAAAATCCAATGCATGTGAGTTTGGGTAATTCGTAATTTTCGCCAATTGTATGTGTCATCACAACTCCCCCAAGTACATATGACTGGCTCACCTTCACACATTGTGAATGCTATGACATGAGATCTGTGGTTCTGATCATTAGATGCACCTCCATCAATACGCTTTATACCAACCATACCACCAAGAAGAGGTGCACTGTCATGCACGTCTTTCACTTTATCTATCATATCCTTCAATGAGTCAATGTGCACATCATTAGAATTGCTGTTTCCGGAAAAGAAAATTCTCAGCATACTATCATCATACCCTGAGTTTCTCTGTATCAAAGGAGCAAGTTTTGAAAACATCTTTTCGCTACTATCAACACTGGACCAGCGAGTACTTGGCAGCCATGTGCAGTGTTTAGGCAAGATCTGACTGTATTGAAGGACAGCTTTCAGAAGTTTGTCAGAATTTCCTCCACGTGAAGGAGATTGCATTGAAAAATCAAATAAACCTCGTGTAGGATCCTTCATATCTCAGTATATGTTGCGTAAACCTTTGGGAAAGTTAGGTGATTGGCATGATGTCTGGATGTTGTTAAGGTTTGAACGGTCATAATCAACCCATCTTTTAATCTCTGTGCAGTTCTTTACATCTAAATTGAAACGTTCTGGATTTGATAACATGTGATATAATGGTTCAATTTTACTGAGGATCATTGAAACACCGACAAACCAGCATGAACCACCGAACTGATCAATGCTTTCATAACTGCACCCATCAGCTTTGAAAGACCTTACGTGACGCTTTGGTCTATCAATGATTGAATCTCCCTCTGCATCAGTGTGATGTGCATTCTTGGCTATGAGTTGGTAATAATGTTTGTATTTTTCGGGATCTCTCCAAATGCATGCATTTAATGAGCAATGCATGTCGGTATGTTTGCCAGACAGAGGTGCTTCTACTTTTGAAAGATGATCACCCTCCTTAATTTCCAGACTATACGCAAGTTTCTCAACGTTACCACCAACTAATTTGCATGATATTTCAATAATTGGAATTCCAGATTCTTTCCAATGTGCAAAAAACTGAAATTGTTTTTGGAAATCTATTTCATGTGTTTCATTTTGGCAGTATTCCCAGGCTTGCCGAATTGCAAGATAGTGTGCCATTTTCATATTTCTTTCTTCATTTGACAAATGTCTGTCACTTGCATTTGCTGAGACAACCTCTTCAAAACCGTGTAACAGAACAACTACCTCTTCCATGTGATCCCCCTTGCTCACACTACGCCTGTACCTAAACTTCATTGGTGATAAATCCTGTACACTTTGAATAGTTAAGTCAATTTCATCAGTTTCAACACTGAATGTTATCTGGTCCAACATACTCTTTTCATCTGTAATTAGAACGGTTGGTGTGCCAAAAGATTGGTTTTTCATAATTTCCATTGCTCTTTGAATGTGGCGCCTGCTTTTGTTCATTGTGTTAACAAATAGAAAAAAGAAAGCCTTAATGCATGATCTCATGGAAAATGTTGATTTATGTATAATCCACTTAACTCAGGATCTCTTCCTTTTTGGTGCTGACGTGCTGGCTGTTTGTGCATCTTGCATCGTCCTCTTTCGCAACCTTTTCCCATGGCTTGTAATAATGTCTCTTAAGATATTGACAAATTCATCAACAGTTTCCATGGTATTTGGTACATTTATTGCATGTGTGTAATATGCAACTACAATCGCGATTGATGGCGTATTCAATGTGTTCACAAGACCTAGGGTATCCACAAATGCTGAAACGTATTTTTCATGGGACCTACGGAAGTGGTTGGTAATGTTTTCATAGGGATTGGAAATATTTGACAGATTGTGAAAAGCAATTTGCAGATCCTTCACTTTTCGTATTTCCTTTTCCTTTTGAAACTCATCTATGACCTCAATTGGCTCCTTTTGGATCCAATTGATCAGCTGCTCCAGTCCCTCATTGCAACGTTCTCTGATGTCCTGAACATACTTAAAGTCTTCGTCATTCCATTCTGTTGAATTGAACATGTTTTCGATTTTTTCAATGTCGTGCAGCATTTCCAAGTTTTGAGAAAGATAATAATGAGACTTTTTGCTTGTGTAAAATGGAAGAGTAATTGAAGGGTTACCTTCACTGAATCGTGGATGACTTATTGTGACAGAATACATCATTTCACCCTCATGCCATTTAGAAGGTTTGAGATCCACTTTGACTCCAATTTCTGAAAATTGAGAATGTTCTGAGTTCTGAATGGCTTGAATGGATGCATCTGCCCTGTGTATCTTAGGATTTGGTTTTGAGTTCTGAATGAATGCATCTGAACATGGTGTGCCCCTCTTTATCTTAGGTTCCAAAACAAGAAGTGTATCTTTGTTACAGAAAATAACCAAATTCTGCATTAGATTGTAAAGTCGATCATTTGATATGTCTCCTACATATGCCTCAACTTTTTGTCCAATTCTTTTAAAAAATGAATCAGTTGAAAATGCAACTTCATAACCACTAATTCTGTACCAACGACGTGAAAACATCTCAATTGAGATATATGATCCCTTCTTGGGAATGCTCTCATGTGATTGCAGTTTCGGGGCGTTGAACTCGTACTTTACATCCTCAACAGTACCGAATATATGAGCGTATTTTTCACCTGTTTCAGGTATGATGCCCTTAAATGTGTCAACCTTCACATGAATATTAATGGTGTTTCTTGGATCACGTAAAACCAAATGAGTGAACGACAAGGTTTGTTTAGGTAGTGGTCTAAACACAGGTGAATCATGATCTATTGCACCAAAAACAAACAAAAACGAATAAATGTGAGTTTGGTCTATTCTTAATTTTCCCCAATTGTATTTGTCATCACACATCCCCCAAGTGCATATGACTGGTTCACCCTCACACATTGTGAATGGTATGGCATGAAACACGTGGTCCCTTTGATTTGTTTTTCTTTGATTAGATTTATCTGCAATACGCATGAAGCCAAGCATACCACCGAGAAGAGGTGCACTGTCACGCACGTGTTTTAGTTTATCTATAATATCCTTCAACGTGTCAATGTGCACCTCCCCAGAGTTTTGGGTTTTAGAATAGAAGATCCTGAGCTTGCCATCACAATCGTTTTTACGGTTTCTTTTTATTAAAGGAGCAAGCATTTTGAACATCTTTTGGCTACTATTAATGCTGCGCCACTCTCTGTATATGATTTCACAGTGCTTAGGTAAAATTTGACTGTATTCGAGGACAGCCTCCAGCAGCTTGTAAGAATTTCCTGCACCCTCTTTAAAATCAAACGACCCTTG
>Ga0099797_100609_pt1 | contig 22692 bp, 19 predicted proteins | sample Uncmet_Sort48C_1_FD_89871 | JGI IMG/M metagenome (GOLD analysis project Ga0099797, IMG submission 89871) | Marine eukaryotic communities from CALCOFI LINE 67, Pacific Ocean - C012_Sort48C_1 | ecosystem: Environmental > Aquatic > Marine > Oceanic | place: Pacific Ocean: Monterey Bay | collected...
GCATCTGGCTGCCAAATTTCGCGCGGGGGCCCCAGGGCCCGTAGGGGCTCTTAAAGGGATCAGTCGGGAATTCAAGTCAATTATTAATTTCCGAATATTGTTTTCGGACTTTGCGTTGTATGGGCGTTGGCAGGCCTTAACCTAGTGTAAAATATTCGTTGGAGGCTAACTAAGATTTTTGGCCATCAGGCACACCCAATTTTGAGAAATCAAATTTTGGGACAAATTCACAGATCACTCTAAATTGATGGCTCGCACAAATTTAGCACATCTGGCATGTCTGCCCGATATGGGCACATGTATGCAGGAAAGTTCGGGTGACTTGAGGCAGTTACCCGGTATTGTTCGAAGCAGATTTCAAACTTTGTGTTCGTTGCAAAGTTCCAAATACGGGTTCGGACACGAAAATGACCCGTGCGGATGCTACACACAAAACACCGGCGAATTCGAAGTCTCCGCAACCCGAATCCAATGGAAGATGCCCCGGACCAGGATTCGGCCACAAATCCAGAACCGAACAACTTTCAATTCGATTTTGTTGGCCCGAACAATTCTGGGATTAACAATTAATCTCTTGCATGTTTCCTTCTAGTGTTGGTGCGTCCCGACAATTTTTCAAATCGGCCACTGGAATGCATTCTTAAGCAGCCCCGATTACAATTTCCTACCCTGTTATGTGCCCAAGCACACGCTGGCAGATATCGCATTCCGGATTATGTGATGGTGTCCAGAAAAGTGCCTATTGCAAACAATAATAATATCGCATTGAATTAAGGAGGCAAAGATATTGGTGTCGCAATGCCGATTGAATGGGCCCGGCCGCCCGCGGGCAGCCGGCCGACTGGCTGACGGCCGGCCGGCGGACGGCCGTTCTGTTTGTTTTTACGGAGACAAGTCCAACTTGAACCGACATTGCCATATGTTACGTCGATTACCCAACTATGTGCTTCTGATGATTTGATTCGAATACATTGCAGTGACCGGTTATTATTAGTTGTCGTTGTGCTTTACCTTGTCGACTTAGTTTTGACAGCTGGCGTGAGTCCAGCACCTATCCTAGCCTCTGTGTCATGGCCTTGGAGTTTACGGTAAGAAACGATATGACATGTTGCATGTTTGGCCTCAAACCATACAATGCGACAGGTTCTTGGAAATCGGGACGATGCAAGACAAGATACGACAGTGGTACAATGATACACGACACATTATGATATGATCATTTGCAAAAAGCATGGCTTGCGATACGATGCGATTACAATGAAAGGAGACACAGCCGATGCACGATACGATACGGTACGATAATTTATTGAAAGGCAGGGCTACCGGGCCGGGAAGCCACACATGATGCGATACCATGCGATATTGGTTTCGGCTTTGAGCCCACGACTTGATATTGGGACCCCAAAGATATACACCACCACCGGGTTGGGGCCTATAAAAAATAGGGAAATGGCTGGTGTGGACGATTTGGTGGTGTATATAGAAAGTGTTGTATTTTATTGCAGTTTGCATATACACCACCAAATCGTCCATACCAGCCATTTCCCTATTTTTTCTAGGCCCCAACCCGGTGCTGGTGTATATCTTTGGGGTCCCAATGATATATCACGATAACGACACGATATGATATGGTAATATGTTCGGACTTCGCCCTGACATGCGATACAATAAAGAAACAAAACACGATAATAGTCGATCTGATTTCCAAAGCCCAATGTCCGGTTTAAGTCGGCCCCGCCTCCATACACAAACCAAACGAAGCGGCAGTCCGCCGGCCGGCTCGCCGCCCCTGGATAAACTAGAACTAATCTACCCAGATAAACTAGAACATACTTTCAAACTTTTTGCACATATTTTTAGACAGATAAATCCGAACAGTTACCCAGTCCGCCGGGCGGCCGACCGCCCCTGGCCGCGGGCGGCCGGCCCGATGGGCCCATGAGATCAATAGGCCCACGGGGCCAACGGGCCCATAGGGCCCAACGGATATCAATCGGGACCCCGAGACCAATTTGCTCGCCTCCGTGGTTCCACGCTACAGTCAAGTTGGTATGGACGGACACCCCTCGGCCCAGGCAAGAGCCTTGGTGACCTTAGGAAATTCAGGCCGGTTTTTTGGGGTTGCGTTTTTCGAAAACGTATTTTCCCCGAATGGCGCTCAAAAGAACTCCCCAAAATGGGGTGTATGGGGTGTATGGGGGGGTTTAGGGGTTTAGGATTTATATATATATATATATATATATATATATATATATCCAATCGCCTTCGGCCTACCCGCCACCGTGCCCTATTGGTGCACATGGATTGGCTCAATGTGCAAGGATTTTGTTTGGTTGTGTGTATGTTTGATTGTGTGTTTGTTTGTTTGCGTGTTTGTTTGCTTGGTTGTTTGTTTGTCTGCGTGCTTGTTTATCATTCGATTTATTTGTTAGTTGTTTGTTTGTTTGTTTGTTTGTTTGCTTGTTCGTTTGTTTGTTTGGGATTAAGGATTAAGGGTTGAGGGTTATTAAGCGACCACTATCCCGTTTTTTTTTTTGGTGTGGGGGGAGGGGGGTGGGGGGCGGGGGCGGTGCGGGGGTAAACTATACAAAAATATCCAATGGTTATGTCTACCCTGTGCCCTTGAGTGCTTCGTGGTCCAAATATAAAAAATACTCTTGGGGGGTCGGAATGTGCATACTAAAAAAATACTCAAAACGATATTGTTCGTCGGGCTGGTTTGCTGGGGTTAACTCGATAAGAACGAGACAAAACAAAAACACATATATGTCGATGTACCTTTAAAAGATTGGTGGGTGTTCCTTCATCTCAAGATAAATAGGGTTATTATGAGATACCCCCAACCCCCATTGCGAACTCGCACACAACCAATAGCAGCTCAACATAAAAAAATCAAGTTGAAAGCAGCATTTGCATACATTACCGATTCACAACTCATACATATCAAGCATGTTCTACAAAACTGGATCATGAAACAATATGTTATGAAGCATACAACACTTTATCCTCACATCATGCCCCAATGACCCCACACTGTATGATACTAAAACCGGTTTCCGATCAAATGCAAGTGTTCTGATACATCTCGAACATGTCAATGATACGCCAAGTGACACTCAACAATTCAAACATTTTTTATTTGATTTCCTTTTGTTTTTTGGATTTAGGGAAATTTCATGGGGGGCGGGGGGCACTTAGGGAAACCCAATGATCTCTGGGGATACTATATAAGACCCACCGGGGACACAAAGGCCATTTTTACAATACTCCCAGGGACAATTGGCTGGACACACAGTAAAAAATATATACTATTCGCGAGTATGTGAAATCACAACCCCTAAAGCAGCGACGATTTGTAAAGTATGTTGGCCCGACGATGGGTTGACACCAAAAGTGCGACGACCATTTTTTAGTATTTTTCAGTACTTGTTTAGTATATGTTTGGTGTTTCACCAAAGAATACTTCTTTGAGAAATGGGGAACGACTATTTTTTTAGTATGTTTAGTTCGTTATAGTATTTTTGGTGTAAAAATAGTCGTGCACATGTTGGCCGGCCCCCGAAAGACTACAAAAATACTCGCCCTCAAAACTTCCCAAATCCATATACTATTGTATATACTCGAAAAATGGAGGCCCACACACTTTTTGGATACTATTTTATATAGTCCAAAATTGCAGGCCTGCCCAAACCCTAGTATTCACACGTACCCCAAAACTGCCATCCCTGCCACATGTACATGTGCCTACAATTCTGTGGGACGGTGAGGCTGGGGGTCAGAAAGAGATTATGGGGTGGAAATGGTGGGGTGCGGGTACATATGGACAAAAAAACATTTGGATGGATCCGAATGTGTCTTATCTGCTGCAGTTTCTTTATGTGGCCATTACAAATACGATATCATTTCCCTGCTATGTATTCAGAGGACACTAAATTCACATTAAAAACAAATTTATATGGGGCACTTATTACGCCATATACATACATTTCAGTCACTCGATCTCTCTCTCTGAATATACATACATTAGTTCATAGATTTAAATATACATGAATATATTTCTTTCCATCTGATATTTCTAGCAAAATGCGTATGGTGGGTAGCATTAGCATGTAATCCATTGGGAAATTGTGCGAGCAACTTGTTATAGCGATCTGTCCACCCGTTTCACACAAAGCCACACAAGGGTTTCAAAAACACAGTGCATTTTATGCGAAGGAAGTTTTGAGTTTGTCGGAGTCGACCCCCCCCCCCCCCCCGAAAACCGACTATGTTTCTTTTTCGCGTGAGTATTTCTTCAGTATGTGTTCCGGCCATGCCAAAAAGTATTTTCGCAGTATTTTTCTGATTTTAGCAAATCGAAGCACTCAAGGGCACAGGGTAGACATAATCCAATGGTGCAGACAGATTAAGGATTAAGGGTTGAGGATTAAGGGATTAAAGAACTGAGGAGTAAGGATTAAGAGATCAGGAATGTGGATTAAGGAATTAGGATTAAGGATTAAGGGAGGGTTAAGGGTTGAAGATTAAGGGTTAAGGCTTTGGTTGTTTGTTGTTTAATGTTTGTTTCCGTGCACGAGCTAGAGAAGCAAAAATAGATGTTTGGGTGACACATGTGAGATTGACATGCGGACAGCCGCTTGGTACATTCAAATTGGTGACACTACCATCATATTGCAGCCCAAGGGGCGTCACTAGCGTGATCTTTTTAATTGTACTTTTGAAATACAATTAAAGGTATTGCATCCTAAAGGACGCACGCCATTATCGCAATTTGTTAAAATTTATGTTTCATCGGGCACTTTTGGCCTGTCTTCGGTGGTCTTTGGGAACCCTGGGGCTGCCTGGGGTTGCCTTTGGACAGCCATTGGGGCTCCATTAGTCATCTTCTGGGGTCCATTAGGGCACCTCTGGCGCGTCATTGGATTCCATTTGTCGCCTTTAAGGCTACATTGAAGCGCCTTTGGGTGTCATTGGGGGTCACTTTAGAAGTCACTTTGGCGAGTTTGAGCTAATTTGGTGAGTTTGAATTGTTTGGTTTTTTGAAGAAACAAGCGTGCCATGACGCATCCCAACTATGAGGAAACCCAAATATGAATCGTTCCAAATAGAGACCAACAAAAAACATATTTGTTGCAAAAAAAAAATGCGACATCGAGTTTATATGCATTTTAATTGGCCCGAATGCACTTCGTCTAGATTCGTTGACCAGACTGTTTGTGACCAACCCCCATTTTTTACGGTACCAAGCGCTCCCAACAAATCAGTCTTAAAATAGAAAAGTCATGCCCCGAACCTGTTTACTCCTTCAAAACAGTTCAATTGTGACACGTGCGATAAAACTCCTCGTGAGCACTCCACTGGTGCCCAGGGCACGGTGGCGGATATTTCCTACAGACCTTGCTCCAATGCGTCCATATTTTGCCGCCTATTTGCGACGAGCTCGCGAAGCAAGTGCCTCGAGCCGACAACTCGGCAGCCGATGCAGCTGCGAATTGGGCCATGGATAACCACTCATTCGCTGAAGTACGCTTACAGGAGGTGATTAATTTCATTGATTGTCTGTCTGGCTCCGGTGCGCAGGGATTGGCATTAATGTTTTCATTTGATGGCGCTGCGCGTGGAAACCCAGGTGCAGCTTCTTATGGCTTGCGCGCTTGGTGGGGACGCTACCACGACGGAATGTTTTCGGCTGAAGGCCCCCTGATACAAAAAGGTCATTGTTTGGGAACAAGTACAAACAACGTTGCAGAAGCACTTGGGCTTGCCGCTGCAGTAATATCATCTTTGCGATTTCTATTTTGGGTGACGGAGCAATTATCGAGACCTGCGCTGCATCCCTTGACCAGAGGTTGACGAATTCACCAGACTTCAAGGAGGGGCCTGACTTCGGTGTACCCGCCACCGTGCCTTGCTAGTTTGTGTGCATGAGCTAGACAAGCAAAAATAATGTTTTGGGGGCACGTAAGCACACATGTGACGTTGACATGCGGAGGGCCTATGCAATCGGGTTTCTGGAAAGGTGCACATATATTGGCGCAATGTGCAAGGATTAAGGGTTAAGGCTTTTGTTGTTTGTTGTTTGCTGCTCAGTTTTCGTTGTTTGGGACAGGTTTCAAAAACGAGTCTCAGCGGTAATCAACCCATTGTGTCCTTATTTGGGTGACCTTAGGTCAAGGAAGACATTGTACCCAGATAGATTCGGAACATACTTTCAAACTTTTGGGGAAAGGGGTGTCCCAAAATCGATTTTGGGCCGATCCGAATGCATGTCGGAGTTCCGGACACATAAATATTACAAAAAATACAACGGAATTTCGGACCAAACCAATGGGACCCGTCCCGGGGTCTGAAACATCGATTTCCCGAAAAACAAATTTCATGTTTTTTTTGTTGTTTTATATAGTGTTCATTTTCTGGTTGAATACACGTTTGTGGTAATGTGCTCCGTCTCATCAACAGTGTTTCCAAAGACCATTGTTGGCAGGAGAGCAGAGTGCAGGCGTTCGTTGTGGTCGTGTGTGTGCGTTCCATTCATGTTTGTGTGTTTTTTGAATTCCGGACCCCCAGACCCAAAACTTGCTTTTGAAACGTTTTAAAGATTTCTAGGCAACATTCGCTATGCAAATATACTATGTAATATGATAGCCGACAGCAGCCAATATTTGATGTGATGTCCAAGGCCATTTATTCTCATACAATTTTGTAGGATGCCGGCATTTGCAGGAACGCTCACTGCGAGCAAACTCATTTAATGAACGTTGGTTGGGAAGTGCTCCGTCTCATCAACAGTGTGTCCAAAGACCATTGTTAGCAGGAGAGCAGAGTGCAGGCGATCGTTGTAATCGTAGGTATGTGTTTCACATATATATATGTTTATTTATATATATATATATATATATATATATATATATATATATATATATTTATACATATATACATTTATTCATTTATATATATATATATATTTATTTATTTATATATATATATATTTATAGTTATATTCAAGGTCCCGGGGCCAGGGCATTGGGGACTCGACCACTCACCCATGCTGGATCCAGGGACCCTTGGACCCCTTGGCACCCAGACTGGGGTGGGGGACCACTCGCTGAAAGCTCAGGGTGCTGTCGGGAGTTGCGCCCAGAAATCGACAAGTTGGTGTATTTCGGCAATCGACAAGAGTCATGGTCGCGCGAAGCGCCGCCCGCAGATTCTATCTAGTATATATATATATATATACATTATTTTTTGTTGTTTTATGTTTTGTTGGTTTGTTCCTTTTTTGTTTTCAAGACACCCGAACCCCAGACCCCAAAACCGTTTTTGAAGTGTTCTAAAGCTTTTCTAGACAAATTGGCGGTGTTAGTTTCCAAATCGCGTGCATAAAACATGTCTTAATTGTGAGAATGCTCGACTATGGAGTCAGTTTGTGTCCGGTTTCGTCAAAAGTAGCCTTCCAGCATTTCTATTCGCCTCCAGACCCGCAATTGCTTGTTTTAGCCTCGAAGGCTCACCCACGTAATGCAAATTTGGTGGAAAGCAGCATTCAAAGACCAATCCATGACACATACCTCTACATGACACGTACATGAAGTGGAAATGAAAACCATCACGAATATGCATGTCCATACATTGTCTTGCAGTTGTCATTTGGATGCCATTTGATTTTTGTTGTTTGCTGTTCTGTTTTAGTTCGTTGGTAGTCGATGCACTTGGACACATGTCTTCCACACTATGGACAGGAAAACATAGCGGGAAAATGAATTCCGGAGGCAATCCTTGCAACCTTGGCACCGATTTTTCCATATCCCCCTCTAGCCCCCATGTCAATGTTGACGGATAGGGTCGGTGTACACTCGCGTGGGCTCTTAGAGTCGGCAACATTGGAATGGGAGGTATGAAAGGGAGGCATCGGTTCCGATAAACACATCCCAGCAAAATCCGAGCATACTTTGAAACATGTTTGGGAAGGGGTATCCCAGAATCGATTTTTGTCCTATCCGGGTCCAAATCGGAGTTCCTTCCGGACACATAAACACCACCATATAGGACAGAATTTCGAGACGAATCCAGTGAGACCAGTCCCGGGCTCTGAAACCCAGATTTTCCGGAACAAAAAAACTTGATTTTTGTTGAGTTGACGTTCGAATTTGGGGGGACACCTCAGCCTTGAATTTTCCAGAAGTGCATTTCCCGCTACTATCGTCCGTCCATGATACTAACTCCGCATTACAAGGCTACCGCATTTTGTCCGAAGGCAATCTCTCAGCCATCTTTCTGAATTTACAATCCCTGACGGCAGACCTCTCAGTGCGAAAACGAGTTCCCTTGCACTTCTGCGACGGGTTGCATGCTGGCTCTCTCTCTCTTTCTTTCTTTCTTTCTTTCTTTCTTTTTTTTGTTTTGTTGAATGTGGGGTATGGGGGACATGCATACTTTTACATTTGTTTTGGGCAAGGGTGTCCCACAATCGATTTTGTCCGATCCGGATCCAAATCGGAGTTCCGGACACACAAACACCACCAAATAGTTCAGAATTTCGAGACGAATCCAATGAGACGAGGTCCGGGGTCTGACCAGGGTCTGGAATCCCTTTCTTTCTTCTTTCTTTCTTTCTTTCTCTCTCTTTGTTTGTCTCTCTCTCTCTCTATATATATATATATTGGGTAGCATATATATATATATATATATATATATATGTATAAATATATATATATATATAGTATATATATATATATTGATTTGTAAAGCCGGGTCATTGAAGTGAACCTACCATAAAAATATGCCATTGCAACCATCATGTCCATCGATTGTGAATAAAGTGTGACACGAATGTGGCATAATATGGATTGCACGTCCGACGCGTGACCTCACATGGTGTTTGTTTTTGAATTTCACAATTTCCCGAACACTTGATTGGTATGGTTTCCATGCACCGGGTTGTTCCGAATAAATGTGTATATATATATATATACACACAAGTCGGTGAGTAGACTACTCATCGATGGGTCTGCAAGTCCTTCTTGTGTGCCAACAGTCTGGTCACCAAGCAACCAATTACTTACCGGTTGCTTCTGCAATTGCCGATGTGTGCCCAAACGGCGTCACCAACATACCAAGTTACTATACGCCGGCCCGTTGTGAGCAAAGGGGAAACAAATTCTTACAAACATCTAGGAAATATAGGAAATATATGGTTTTTATATTAATTCTCGGAAATGTTTCGGGTGTTGCATTTTATTGGCAATGGGAGCGTTCAATTTCTGCCAGGCAAGCCCATTTGTGGGAGTTCATTTGAGCGCCCTTTCGGTGAAAGTACGTTTTCGAAAAATCGATCATTTTTTATAAGAATACGGCATTTTCTCGATGTGTGATTAATAACAACTACTTGCTACACGCCGGCGCACTGTGGGCGCAGGGGAGATACGATAGACATTGTTACAGCATTCATCGCAGGACGACTTCAGAATGAAATTAATCGGGACCCGAGTTTCGTTCAAACACCCAGATCTTCTTTCGACACAAAACAGATGCGCAACACAATTTGGAGCCGGGTACAAATTTCAGCCCGATATCATTTTTCTGGACCAGCTTCGTGCCAACAACGTTTTTCTGTGGCAACCCAATTATATAGCTCTAACTCACCGAAATTCATTTTTTACAGTAACAGCATGTATAGCACACCGAAGTCATTTCAGCATTAATTGCGTGCTGACTTACCAATGCCGTATTTTTGTTTCTGTAGTAAGCAGGATCCTCCCAGCATATTCGTTGCTGACATAATCATTGAAAAATTACAAGCGATGGTATACGTTAAGCCACACCCTAATGGAAATATATAGGAATCGTCTCATAAATATTTAACTAATTGTCAATTAAGTCCGGCATTGGATTTGGTACCCCTTTTGATACTTGTAGTAACAATTGTTGCTCTCAAAGGTTGTCCGTCATCGAAAGTATTATGAGTCATCTCGCCTTGAATGAGTAAAACAAAAACGATGAGTTTGTCCGTCCACTAAATGTTCGTAAGCTCAGAATTCCAATCGAAACGAAAAAGACATCCAGTCTGGTTTGGAGCCGGGGACACCGAATATCAGGCCGATATCACTTGTCTGGCCCCCTTTTGGTGAGCGAAATGTTATGGGTTGCAAACCGTTTGCAAAGCTGCAACATAGCCTAGCTATGGCCTGATCAATATCGTCAACAGTATGCCTTGTTCTCCTTGCCAATATCGTCAATATCCAAGCACATATAAGCCGTGAAGTTCTTGGAAGTGCATTTACCTCGAATGGGTGCCCTTAGTCTTTTGTTTGAATGCTGTTGGAACTTTCATTCCTAAGGAATGCTCGGAACAACAAGTGTGTCTCTCAATAGTCCGATGCACATAACATTATACGTACACATCACTGTTTGTTTTCAGCTATAAGCATTGATGGTTGCACTTATTTGCCACATGATACTTTGTGGCGACTCAGATCATACGTATAACGTGCATAACCTCTAGACATAGAAAGATAAGCTTGTTGGATAAATATAGACAACCAGTTCACTTTGCGCTGTCCCCTTAGTTCGACATCAGATTTTATATGTACTAGTCCTGCATTGCAATGTGATAAATCCGTGTCGGGCTTCATCCTTTCTTCCCCACTATCCTTGGCCGCCTTTGAATTGCGAAGAACTCATCTGGTTGTGCTATATTGATGTCGTGCTTTATCGTTTATTCCCCACTATCCTTGGCTGTCTCTGAATTGTGAAGGTTGACATGCTATTGTGCGAGCCGACCCCCCGATATACCGCATCTGGATGTTGTGATGAAGGTCCCGCGCCATGAATGGGGGTCATGTATTGGAACGTGTGCTTTTATTACAAACGGACCACCTCTGTATATCTTAGATTCGAAAACAATAACAAATAAGTCTTATATATGCAGTGGTAATTAATTGGATCTGTAATCTATTTGAATTAATTCCGGCCGACATGTCCAGAAATGTCAAGGAAAAACAAAAACATGTAAAAACGAATAATATTGTTGCACATTCATTTCGGATTGAAATGCATAGAAATGTCCAGCGGGCCCATTTTTAAAATGTACAAATATTCATCCAGATCTATGTATGACATATTATAGTACAAGCACACGAGCCAAGTCGTGGAGTTTTGCAATAAGACACTTGAGTATGTTTACTTCATTGTACTGGAAGTGGGGCGTACTACGAGTAGGATTAATATGGCATACTTGCGAGTTCAGTGAAAACCGAAATGAAGAATACAAATTCAGTTGGAGAATCATCGCTGACATATGTCCACCGGTGACGCGCCAACTTGTTTTAAAGTGAACTTCAAGTATCTATCAATCTTTGTTTGATTTGGCATTGCACGCAAAACAAAAACTCCCAACATATCACGCACCATGTGGTGGGGTTGCATGTACTCACCGTCACAAATTCATCGCTTTCTGTCGAAAGTATAGAACGACGATAGGAGCACAATGTCATACCAAAATCGGCTTGACAACGAACGAGGGAAGAGCAGGGAGGAAGCAGTAGGAGAGAGGTGATACGTTCATGAATGTGTGCTTCGTTCATGTATGATTTGAGGGGGCGCGGGATGAGGGGGGCACGGGGTGACTGGCCTTCCGAGGGTTTATTCTAGCTTGAAGTTAAAAAATTGAGGGCCCCAAACTTTGTAACGCATCAACCCGTTCGGACAAAGGATTTATTACTGCTCTAGTGTCAAGAATTCAGCACCCAACACTGTCTAACATATTAAGCTCGTTCACTGTCTCCTTGAAAATTCAGCGCTTTGTAACATTGTAATACTCACACATGCTCAAACAAACAAAGTCACGGTTCGGTTCAGGTTCACACGGTTCACAGGTCCGGGCGGTTCAGCGGTTCATGCGGTTCGGCGGTTCGGTGGTTATTTAGAAAATGAATTAGGTTATTTTTAGGTAATTCAGATAACAAAATTAGTTTATTTTTACGTAATTTAAAGAACCTAACAAATAACTTATCTTTTTGCAAACAACCGAATTCGTTTAATTTTGCAATTAGGTTATTTTTTGCCCAATTCAATATATATATATAGGGTTCCGGTTAGAGAACATGCCGGTTCACGCGGTTCACGGTTCGCGGTTCACACGGTTCACAGGTCTGGACGGTTCAGCGGGTCATGCGGATCGCACGGTGCACATGGCGGTTTGTGCGGTTCACACGCTTCGGGGTTCACGCGGTTCATAGATTCTGGCGGCTCGTACGGTTCACGGGTCACACGGTTTGGAGCCGTTCCGTTCACACGGTTCCGGTTCGGGTCGCAGCCTTATTTTTATACTTGTGGGAAGCAAGCGTGCATACGCAGGCATATTCAAGCATTGTCATGCATATGCATACACAGCCGATGTGCAGCTATTCGTATGGATGCCCCATGGGAGGCCAATCCAATTTGTTCGCGCTGTGCTGTATGAAGTTTGGGCCTGCTGAATGCGGGTTCAGATCTTGGTAAATGTGCACACGCACTTGCATAAAGTATGTGCAAACAAGCATGGATGCATAACTGACAGGGTTACCAGAACACAGAATCATGCATGGCGCTTGCATGGTGATATATTTATATTTAATTACATTCATGTGATCATTGCATGCCAGGACCATGTGCACTTTGTTTGGTTTGTAAGTCTCCAGAGGGAGCACCTTGGTGCTGAGGAGTCACTCATTATATTTGGTAGTGTTTCTGCAATCTAATAATTTATCGCATTCATTGTATAGTTACTCGCACTAAGCTATGAACAATTTTAGGTTGGCTTATTATCCTAGGATGAGTTTGTGCCTATACGTGTGGTTGCTTATGATGTTTTGCATGTGCAGCAGTGCACCTACATGTGAACATGCCACCCTGCATCTCAAAGTCTTTTTTAGGAACCAAATCGTGTGATAGAACCCCATTTACATCCAAACTCGATACTTTGGCGCGCTCGATGGGAACTTTGCAGCAGCTCCTCTTTGGGCTCCTTTGCGCTGTCTTCCTTGACACGCTGGCTGCCAGTGACACTTGCCAGAAAACAGGACAATGCTTGACAGATGAGTCCATCAGCCCCAACCCAATGAAAGGAGACTCCCTGATGCAAACGGGCACAGACAGCGCTGTTGACAAGGTTTCTGCCGTTGTTGAGGAAGAGTCTGAAGTTCGTGTTCTATCGGATGCGGTCGTGAAAGAGCGGCAGGAGGCCAGGATAAAGTTAGGCAAAGTGGGGCTGACCAAATGCTACTACATGCACGTGCAAAAAGTAATTTCCGCTTGATAGATACATAGCAAGCGGACTAAAACACAAATAAACACACACAAAGTTATGAAAAGCAACAGAATTGCAATGTTTGTATTCGATGTTCGGAGGTTGCGCTTTTTTGTTCACAAATGCTTTCTCCCCGAAGTTCTCGCCGAACAACATCAGAAAATTATGAAAATCCTTCACTGTTTGGGTCTTATCGGCTACACAATGGTCTAAACCATTTTAACTTACAATTTCAAAGGAAAAACCGCCCCAGGTGCATGTAAACACATCCCCGACTTCTTATGAAGGGCTCCGTTATTAAAATCAAAGGAAATGAGCAAATATATAGCGGAAGTTAGTTTTTGCACATGGGTGTAGTTGCATGTGACATCGGGACCATTGGGCTGGGATCCTTAGGGTTGACATGCATGTGATGAGCTCATGGTTCTTGGCTGGGGTGCAGCAAGGAGTCGAATGTAAAGCCCTCAACCCAAGATTGCATGGGTAAGCAAAGTAAAGTCCCAATGTGTGTTTCCCGGACTTTGGGCCGAATCCTAGTCCGGGATGTCTTCCATTGGATTCGGGTTGCGAAGACGTCGAATTTGCCGGTGTGGTTGCGTCTGTAGCGTCCGTGGCGTAGCTTCGTGTCAGAATACATGTTTTGGAACCCTGTCTAAATAACGAAAATTGAAAGTATGACCGAGCAATGGCGGGTCAGCGCTCAAGCCCAATGCCATGCTTTGCAGACATGGGAAACATCACATACATGGAAAGCGTTTCAGGTCTTGCATTTGTGTGCCTAGGGTTGATTTGTATGATGGTTGTGGATAGTCTGAGGTCATGGGAAATATTGCATGCATGGGAAGCGTTCCAGGTCTCACATTTGTTGTAGTTAGTTTTGATTTGCATGATGGGTGTGTATAGACAAAAAAAAAACGAATAAATGTCGATATAAAGATTTGGGGAAGCATGACAAACATGGTTAGCGTTTCAGGTCTTGTATTTGCGTGGTTCGTTTTGATTTGAATGGTGAGTTTCGATACCAAAAAAACAAAGCAGATAACAAGGCGAGTATCAGTTGCTGAGGCGCTTTGCTAGCTCTTGCCGGCGATAGTTCTGAGCCTTTCATTTGAGCGTTGTGTTCGCAGACGGAGGTTGGCAAACACCTAGTGGCAAAACAAAAAAAAAAAAACGCAGTCAAATATGACAGCCAATACAGAAACCACCATATCAGGAAACGAGGTTCGAACCCTTTCGGTGTGTTGCTGTTGCAGTGTTGTGTTGCTGTTGCAGTGTATCAGAAAACGAGGTTCGAACCTTTTCGGTATTTGTGTGGTTTGCTTTGATTTGAATGGTGGCGGTCGATACCAAATAAAGAAGCAGATAACAAGGCAGGTATCAATGGTTGAGGCGCTCTGCTAGCTCTTAATGGCGATAGTTCTGATCGTTTCATTCGAGCGTTGTTTTCGCAGACGGACGTTGGCAAACACCTAGTGGCAAAAACAATCCGCAGACAAATATGGCAGTTAATACAGAAACCAGCATATCACAGAACCATTCCGGTGTGTTGTTGCAGTGATGTGGTGAGATGTCTGTTGGCTGCATTTGGGATGCGTCGGTGGTCCTGGGGGGTCCCTTGGCCAGCCTCATAAAGGTTTCACGCGCACCTGGGGTGCCAAAGTGGCAAGCTGCGTGGACGGACAAAAAGAATGAAATTTTAGCATCAAGTGGCCCATAAATACAATATGGGCCAAAAGCAGAAAATGTAAGGCAAAAGCAGAAAATACATGCGGAGGCACATGCTGAAAATACCATGCTGGTATGCTGTGGCGCGGCCTTCAGCCGCCCCTCACCACATGGTGGCTCGCTAGCATTTTCAGCAGTTGCCTCCGCATGTATTTTCCGCATGTGGCCCATATTGTATTTTCTACCGTGTGTTTTACGAGCTTCTCTGTACAGGGCTTGAGAATTAACAGGATATTGCTCAGACAGTGGCGCAGTGGCGAATAACAAAAACTGAATATGAACTGGAAAGTTTAGTGGACGGAAAATAAGTTATTTCTTCCCGGATGTGGGACACTTGTTGCATACTTGTTTCTTCGGGGAAGTAGTAAGTGGTTGTTGGGTGTTGTTTTCGTGGAATTCGTTTTTTATCGATTCGTGGTGATCCCGGGACCAGCCAGACTTTCAACAGGCAAGCGTTTGTGTCTCTGTATCACTTTTGGGATCCTCCTGGATTCCAACATCGCAATTGATATTATCCAACAAATCTCCCCCGAAATGCGACACGTTGTCGCGCTAAGTGCGGTGGCGGGTTGCAGTGGGTTCTCGTTAAGACCTTTGTGATAAATTTTGTATATGTAAGTGATGTGCAGCTCCCTGAGGCATCGAGGCAGACCTGTCAAAGATGGTAATGGTGCGTGCTTGGCAAGGTGAGGAGGATTGCGCCACAAATGCGGATAAGGCCTTTGAGGAGGCGGTGGCATCGGCCAAGTTGGACACTGAGCTCACTGAGAAAGAGAAGGAAGGCTTCAAGTCACGCTTCATCAAGGAGATGCTTGCAGATTGCAAGTATGAGCCAGACATTGCATCAAATTGGGTGCAGAAAGCAGCAGAAGGTTTGGAGCACCAGAAGCCGGTCGTCACCGAAGCTTTTGCAGCCAGCATCAATACTGCCGATCTTGGTTATACCGTGAGCAATGAGTGGATGCCTGACCTGTCCAATTCACTGTATCAGGATCTCTCAGGATTGGTAATTCCAGAGGAGGAACAGAACACGAACGACACCTCGTTGCTTTCAGTCCGATATGACAATGTGCAGGCACCGGCAACCTTTGACCCTGTTTCCAAGTGGCCCAGTTGCAAAGAGACTCTTATGACTGTTCACAACCAAGGTACATGTGGCAGTTGCTGGGCATTCGGCACAGGCAGCGCGATGGATTCACGCATGTGCATCGCAAGCAAGGGCACTTTTAGTGGCTCCCGAGGCTTCTTGAGCAAAGGCTACATTGCATCTTGTGCCTCCAGCAATGGTTGTGGGGGCGGCTATTGGAAACCTGTCTTCGATCTCCTTTCAGGGAAAATGTCCGGGAAGCCAACCGGGGTCGTGCTTGGTACGGACAAGGGTTGCATCCCTTACTTTGGGCATGGTGCCGGAGAGGACCATTTCGGATCAAAGACAAAGGCTCCACCCTGTCAGCAGTCTTGTGCTAAAGTTGGTGGCCAGGACTATGCGCGCCCCTTCCAGGAGGACCTTTATGCTTTTCCCAGTTCTTGGCCAGCTGCTCACTCAACATGTTGGCAGAAAAGGGCTTCTGCTGCAGAGTGTTCCCAGAAGGCGCGCAAATCTCTCTATGAAGAAGGCCCTCTTCCCATTGGAATCGCTGCGGGCTCTAGCTTCAAAGGCTATAAAAGCGGTGTCTGGGATGGGAGTTGCGGTACCAAGGGCAATCATCTCGTGACTGTCATTGGCTATGGGCAGGACTACTTTCAAGTTCAGAACTCTTGGGGTCCGAGATGGGGCGACAAGGGCGGGTTCAAGATGAAGGATTGCGGTGCTGAGGTCTGGGCCTTCCCAGGCTCGATCGGAGGCTTCGCAGCGGAATGGCCAAGCGTTCCAGGGGCGAGTCCCGCCCCTGCACCTGGCCCTTCACCCGGCCCTGCACCCGGTCCTGCACCTGGTCCTGCACCTGCGCCAGTACCACCAAAGCCTAGAGAGCCTGTGCCTCGGTTGAATTCCCACTTCGCTTGTGCTCTAAAACATAATGGGAGATGTCTTCTATGGAATAATATCATGGGGACCTTGTCCGGGTCTAAAACAGGATATAATGGTATAAGCGGGACTGTTTGCAGCTAATTCCTGCAACTTCATCTGTTTCGAGAGGGTCATTATGGACCATTCCAGACGTGCATTCCATTTTATTGTACAGCAAGATTATACTGATTTGCAATTGTGTATCAGTTGTATAGTGCAGTGCAGTGTAAGATCACATTAAAATTCACAATGCCCCGTAAAGGATCGGATAATATTGTGTTTGTCCCCAAAACGTTCTTGAGGAAATCCGAACAGTTTATCAACAGCAGGCTTAGGAATGCAACCGGGGAGTTGCAGAACAAAGGGCTTGACAGGGACATGATTCAGGAGCGAAGTTGACATTTCAATAACCAAGTCAGTGTGTTTATGAAAAAAGTGGCCACATAGCCGCTGCCACCAAGCAGAATCCTTTATGGCAATGGCGGGAAGAATACATCAATGTATTTTGTAGCTTCTGAGCTCATGGCTAGCCACTTGCAGGCATGATGTTTCTTTCGTTTGGCTCCCTTCCCCAGGGGAAAACATCCGAAGCATCCAGTGCATAGGTGCTTTCCAAAATGAGCAATTTTATTGAGTTTGGGGCTTGTGGCCCTCATCCTACTAATGCAGGGATGGGTCCGGAGGTGAACATACAAGATACACAATGCTTATGATGGTTTGGGGTTGGAATACATTATGGAAATGAAGAGGTTCAACTTCCCTTCTGGATAAACCAAGTTTTGGAGAGCAGTATCTTGAGCAGGATTATCTCCAGTATGAATTGTAATATTGAGATATATCGAGGGCACATGTGGCTGTTGTTATCGTTTTTTTTTATAGACAGTCATATCACGAAAGAGACCTAATAAAGGGGGTAGATAGGGCAAGATATGGTCATAGTGCTTACGTATGGGCGAGGCTATTCCAAGCGCAGTCACAATAGTTCATCACACATAGGAGGCATTGGACGCCTAGCAATACTGATACAGAGCCTAATAAATTAGCAATTGCTCTCGATTGGATGAAAGTTTGGAATGTGGCAGGAAATAATCAGACAGGTGAGCTTGCCAGTGCTGCGGCTAATTTGAATTTCTAGGGGATACGGCCGAACCCGTCTTGGATCAATTCAAGCACCCAGCCTTAGTACAAAATAGGCTTGTCGTTGCCACACAAATGCAGCCTCAAAGAAAACATAGTGAGCAAATTGTTTTGTTGGTTAGATTTATAAAGACTTCACATTCGATTTAATCAGGAACAAATGTTGTCTTCCAACCATAATTGTTTATTCGGTGATCGCCATCACAGAATACAAATTACACATGTCAAGTGGTGGTGCATGTCGGATGGTTGTTTGAATTGTACTTGGAACCATTCACTTGCTCATTGAACAGAAGTTTCGACTAGATGATTGGACCTTATATGTGTTTGTTGGTTGTCTGTATTTCTTTGTTTTCGTGTGAATAAGAATTATAAAGAGTCCAAGTTCGATGAAATCAGGAAGCAATGTTGAATTCTGCCAGTCATTATACAATTTAGAACCATACGGGCCAAAAACACATGAATCCATGCGGAGGCAAATGCTGAACAAAAAAAACGGGCCACGTGATGAATCACCGCATGGTGGCGGCCGCCTTCGGATGCCCCACATCATGTGACCCGCTAGTATTTTCAGCATTGCCTCCGCGTGTACTTTCTGCTATTGGCCCATGGTGTATTTTCTGCTTGCGGCCCATATTGTATTTCTGGCCGGCTCCATATTGTATTGTATTTCTTGGCTGTTTGGGGCCAAAAATCAATGTTTGTTGATGCAATTGTCTGAATACAGTGCAATGGTTGTGAGAGTTGTATTTCAATGCATGCTGACCATATGTTCCTGTTCCTTGCATCCAAATGTTGTCCCACGGCGGCACTTGTGTTAATCATTGCTGGCAAGAACCAAACACATCATTCACATGATATTAAGATCTATGGTGGGTTCTACTTAACTACCACCTTCAGTTAATAACCCCCTTCTTTTAGCCTTCCAAACATCTTTGTAAAAGTTTAGTCGCGCGAGCAGATAGAATACTTGCCCCACGGCGGACATGATGCACATGCAGCCAGGCCGAAGCCCAATTAAAGGTGTGGGTGTGCTGTGTAGGTGAAGATACAGATTAGGAGCGAAGAGTACATGTAAAGTAAAGTACTGTGATGTACTAGTATAAATAGCTCTGTTGTGTACGCCTGAGTTGGGAAAAAAACTGTGATGTATAAATCATAGTTTAACTGTAAACTGTGATGTATAAAACCGTAGCATAAAAACCTAATATCCATGAAGGGCCAGACATGATATATTATACGTTTGGATGACAGAGCAGATTGGAATAAAGTGAGGCACCCCTTCTTCCTTTTGGGGGGGCTGTCGCCCCCCCCCCCCCCAACCCCCCCAATGACGGCCTTAGGTTCTCGATTAAGTCGGCGAGATTTGCCGCTTAGGCAACAAATTTTACCTACATTTATTTGGCCCCAGACGAACCACGAGTTAATAACCGCCGAGTTGATAAAGTATGCTTCCAAGCCATCAGGGAACTAGAGCAAATCGATTCTGAAACCGTGGCAGACCGGATTAATAAAGAAATAGCTGATCGCATCGATAAAAGGTGGGGGAGGGCCCCCCTATTAACTGGAGGTGGGGATCATTTTTCATCAAGCTATAACGCTTAAGAAGCAGTGTAATGAGCCCACCCCGAATCTTGAGTACAACCTCGAAGCTAATGCTGAAGGCAAAGCCCAACAAATAGATTTGAAGCGTGGTTGCACCCTAGGTTACACTCAAGTGATAGAAGTATTCTCGAAATGAGCAAGCCCGAGTTGACCTAATATGGAAGACATATAAACACGAATCTGGCAGGCTAGAGGATACATTTTGGCTCAAGTTTCGGTTCGATCAGACAACAGTTGCCCTTGCTTGAACCCTTCTCTATCCCTCTCTTGGGCCATGCAGTCTGCGGATACAGAGAAGAATCCCATTGCCCCTACGAGGACGACATGCACATATCGAGAAGTACTGGACTACACAGCTCGCGGTTTCAGGTGGTCTTGCTAGCGAGATCGGCAGCTTAAAGTGCCAGAAACCTATCGAGACTGCCACTGTCCTTGGCTTTGTATTCGAAATCGTAATTCAATACTGAAAAGATTAGCATGGCCAATGTGCAAGGAAAGGAGATGATAAAGGAGCATAGGGAAGTGAGGCTGTGGTCTTTTATTTGCCGGGTTCATTTGGCAGCCATTTCCTAGCTTGTTGTATTGATTCGGCCCTTGGCCGGATCTCAGGAACAAGATGGGGCATGCAGTGGTTACTGGCTCCCGGTAGTACCATACAGCACCAGCTTAGTGATAGATGCACAGAGACCCCTGCGCACGGATGCTGTACATTTAAGCATGGTGAGACAAAGGGGCCACCCCGTACAGGGGCGTGCTTCTACAGCATAAAGCGATTGAAGGTGAAATGGTCAGGAGTCGGTTCACGTGTGGCTTCAAGCTTGACTTCAGTATTGTGTAGTTATGGGAAACCAAGTATGGGCAGCACTGTGTGGCATAAAGCTGTATATGTAGCTCCTCATTGCCATAGTAGAACAAGCCAGGATGATGGTTCATGTCTAGGCTTGTCACGATACATATATACTGGTACATAGGAGGTGCCAGGAGAGTTTTGTATGTCTGGCTATAGGAGGTGCCGCAGGAGAGTTTTGTATGTTTTTGTCCCAGAGGCGGCCATGGATTGTATTGCCCCTTTCAAGCAGAAGGCGCGGGCCGATACAAGACACATAAAGCCAAGACGTCAAGTACTACAATATAGTTCTTCATATATATATATATATATCCGTAGCCATTTTGGCTCAAGTACGGCATTGCTTGCCCCCTGCCTCTCCTGGAGACCATGGAGAGGAAGCTATCGAGTGATGAGGCGAGCGGCAACGGCGGCAGCTGTCGCAGTGACAAAAGAGCTGGCAGGTGGGCCAAGGAGCAGAAGGTGGAGGCGATTCCTGCTTTTGCCTCGCTTAGGGGCTTACCGCCCCACCTCTTGTTGGGTGATCTGAAGAGGGAGTTGCTTTGCTCCTGTACCGGGGCTGCAGCCTCTCATTTCCAAGGGCTCGCACAGGCTGGTAGGCGACTTGGCTTGCCAAACCCGATGGCTAGCAAGTTGCGATTGGTAGATGATGCTCATTACCTCCTGAAGCATCTGAGTCCCGAGAGTGCCACGATTTCCTTGGGCGAGGTTTGCTCATGCCTGGAGAGAGTTCCGAGTGGTGGAGCACAAAGTGGTGATGAGAATGTTGCTGGTGAGGCAGAGTCGGGCGACCTGGCGAAGAATGGCGATGAGGATGTTGCTGGCTGGTGAGGCGGAGTCGAAAGAAGCATGTGGCAGGAAGTGCATTGCGGCCCAAGGTGAAACTGAAGCAGTGGCTGATGCTCATCGGCAGGATGGCGGCATCGAAGCAAAGCCAGGTGAGCACTCTCTTGATGCAGGTGATGCTGAAGTCATTGGTGACGATGGCATGGCAGCCGAGTGCATTGGAAGTCCGGCAGAGGCCGGGAGTGCCCCCGAGTCACCCGTCTTGACAGTATTCGTATCCATTGGTGTGCCGATAACGAGACCTGCCTGCAGGAGACGGAGAAGCTGGAACAGGCTGAGAAGGAACATCTGCAAGTCGAGGTGCAGTCTGCCGAGCAGCCACAGCCAGCCAAGAAACACAAGAACAAAAAGAAGCAGCGTTGCAAGAGTGGCGGTACCAGCCTGGCTCAGGTACCCTTACCGCAAGTGCTGCAAATTTCGGACACCATGGAGGTGGAGAAGCAGGCTGCTGACTCGAACGAGCTTGAGGAGCTGGACGAGAGGGAAACAGCTCCATGTGGCTATCTCTATGAGCGACCATGGATTATGTTAGATGCTGAGGCAAGGAGGAATTCGCAGGAGTATTGGCAAGTGATTGTCGACGTCTTTGGCCGCTGGTGTGCTGAGGTCACGATTGCTCTACTTGAGGACTACGGCGAGCAGTACCTTGAGCAGTCCGCCAGTGCCCAGGCCGATGTGACTGGAGATGCTTCTGGTGAGGAGTATCTTGTCTCAGCGAAGGAAGATGGTCATTGCAGAGTGCGTTGCGGCGTTTTGCTGAACTGCCACTCTAGATTTTTTCTCCCTGGCATGATTCCTTCTTAGCTGGGGCCGCTGGTGACCATCTTGGAAGGAGAGGTGATCAATGTGTTGCAAGTGAGCTGCTTGATGCGGCCTAGGTGTGCTTGCTGGTGCGCCTGCTGCTTGTACATTGCAAGCCAGATCAGATACAGGTAAGGGCTTATGATTAGTTGTTTTGGGGTTTGTTTGGGCCGTGTGTGCGCCTCCGCCCGCCGCCGCCGGTGGTTTGTGTGTGTGTTTCTTTTTCTCTCTTTCTCTCTCTCTCTCTCTCTCTCTCTCTCTCTCTCTCTCTCTCTCTCTCTCTCTCTCAGTTCGAACTAATCATGCCCTTATCTATCATAAGCAAACGAATGGCTTGGACGATTCGGGGTTCGTGTGAGAAGAACGTAGCCGCGGCCAGACACAACAACTAAAAACAAAAAAACAAAAAAATATATTTATATATATATATATATATAT
>Ga0099797_100610_pt1 | contig 22679 bp, 22 predicted proteins | sample Uncmet_Sort48C_1_FD_89871 | JGI IMG/M metagenome (GOLD analysis project Ga0099797, IMG submission 89871) | Marine eukaryotic communities from CALCOFI LINE 67, Pacific Ocean - C012_Sort48C_1 | ecosystem: Environmental > Aquatic > Marine > Oceanic | place: Pacific Ocean: Monterey Bay | collected...
GAAAACAGACGGAAGGCCAGGCATGTCTTTGCCTCCTGCAAAGCGACAAGCCCTTGCAAAGAACAGCCTTATAACTGTTCTTCAGCAATTGGCTGATGCCCAAAAGCAGCAGGCTCAGCAAATGGCACACTTCCATGAAATGCAGCGCTCCCAGGCTGAAGCATTCACAAATGCCATGTCGCAAATGGCTGGGCTGTTCGTAGGCTTGCGTCTGCCCCAACAGGAATCGGCTTCATCATCGGCAGCTGCAGTTCACATGCCCGATGCGGCAGAAACTGCGCAAGTACATCCCGATAACCAGGCAGGCATTGGTGCACACTCAATGAGGCAACCGGTGCAGGCGCTCGCGCCAACATCACCACCCATTCCCATTCCTAAAGAGCTGGATACACAGATATTGAAAAGAACGAGGAAGTTCAGAGAAGATTGTTTCAAATTGAACAAAGCGGTCAACTACACCAAAAAGCTCACAACTAACGTCGACACCTTGAAGGCTGATGATTCGTCATTCCCTCCGGGTCAGAGGGAGCACAAGTCACCTTTAGCCTTCAAAGAACTTGACCACCCCATTGAAGATGCAGTCGAGAACGAGCAGTCCGTGGATATGCACAGTTTCTCCATTCAGTTTCCAGCCGGAACCACACGGAGAGAAGCCATGCAAATCCTGCATCGCAAGGCTGCCCTCTATAATAATCGGATTATGTTGCAGGCCCAGAGAGAACACCACAACACAATTGAGATGCTTACCGGACCGGACAAACTTGAGGAGATTGTCAACCAAGTTTGCACGGAGGCTGCTCAACCTCAGTTGGCTGAAACTCTTGGGCTCACAAAGCCGATTTCTAAAGTGATTGACCCTAGTGCCATAAGGGAAAGAGTCACGAAAATATATGAGCAGATCTTTGACGCCATTAACAAGAAGATCAAAATCGACGCCGATGCTACAGAGAAGGCCAAAAAGGACAAGGAGGCTAGTGAGAAGAAGGCGCTCACAACAAATCCTGTCCAACTTCTCGGAAACATAGTCGGGAAGGCCGTCAACAATGCCCTTGAAGAGCGTGGAGTCCCTTCAGGCAATGATGCGGACTTGGACAGCATGGTAGATGTCAGTCCCGCGTCCGCAGATTCACAAAATATTGAGCAGCAAAGCAAGGATTTTGTGGCGGCAATCCGTTCGGGAAAAGGCAAGTCCCCATCTGCAGAGGTGGGGCACAATTCAAAAACAAGGAGTCCGCAACCAAAAGCAAAGGCGAAAGCAAAACCCAAGGCCCGCAGTCAGGAACACCAAAGGGAAGCTTTGGAAGGCTGGGCAAACAAGTCCAGATGGACGTGGTACCGCAGTCCAGTCTATCAACCGGGCAGTTACAACTTCCACTCTGCCAGGAAAGATTACAGAAGTGGTCGAGGCTGGCAAAATTCAGGCAAAGGGCAAGGGCAAAAAGGAGGAAAGGGAGGGAAGAGTCGGCCGAACTAAGATCCTTCTTCAAACTCATCCAGAATGCCCCCAGCAATTTTTGGAACTCGCTTGTAGATTTTGAAGAAGTCACCAAGCGCACAATTGTTGGCTATGATTTTGAATCTAGGCAGCTTACGCCGCATCCGCCAGATTTGGAATGGCCCGTGGCGTGGCTCTTGTCCGCACATTCGCCCAAACACAGATTTAACCTGACAAGACACTTGCCACTGGAATGGCTCTCTCAGGATTTGGAGAAGTTCTTAAGGAAAGTGCACTGGTCCCTGCACTACGGCTCCACTCCATTCAGAGCCCAAGAACCACAAATTGTTGGCATGAAGTCCGCCAATATTGCGCATTGTCCGCACATTGTGGATCCGGATTTCAAGCCCTGGGCAGCTCATTTCAAACGTGTGGCAATCAAAACAGCTCTGGCCATGGCCCCAAGCTTCAGCAAAGAAGTTTCGTTTCCATTGGCCAGAATTGCAGTCAGAATGCTAAAGAATTCGGATTATATCTTTGTGAAGTTCGACAAAGCGCATGGTTATGCGTGCATCCACCGACGGCAGGCGCACTTGCTCTATAGAAGCGCCTTGCCCGAAAGTTGCTACACTCCTGTGTCAGTTTACCATTGCGGATTCAGAGCGATGGAAGCTCAGGCACGGGCCTTGGCACAGCGACTTCAATGCGATGCGGACCAACCTGGCCTTGCATTCCAGATTATATCCAGAATGGCAGCGCCAATCCCATCAGCCGTGGGGTTCACAATCAAATCTCACAAGCCGGCCGGCGAAGTCACATTCAGAACTCTCCATAGAAGTTCGAAGCCTGCCTTGTCGGGCTTCTCTAAATGGATTGCTGCAATCCTTAAGCCGGCTGTTGAGGAATTACCGCACGTTGTCAAGGATTCCTATGACTTCAAAAGCAAACTCGAGGCGATCCCGCTTTTGCCTCCTGACGCTAAGATGCTCACAATAGACCTCAAGGACTTCTTTCTCAGTGGTGATTTCCAAGTGCTCGCAGAGGATGCAGCTGAAATGGTGCCCGCCAAGGCGGATCTTCTAAAGGAGGTAGTCGGTCTGGTGTTAAATAACCAGTTTGTTCTGCCAGCTGGATTGGAAGAGTTGCACAAATGCTCAAAAGGCTCAGGTATGGGACTGAGCCACTCAGGCCATTTGGCAAATTCATCCTTCTATGTCTCCGTTGAAAAGCCGTTCTTCAACACAAACCCCAAAGGCTTGCTTTGTTGGCTCAGATTCTTTGACGGGATTCTCGCCAAAGCATGTTGAGGGATATGGGATGGCTTCGTCAGAACTTGAAGCACTTCACAATGAAGGCCGGCATCCCTTCTAGTGAAGAAATTCAGTACTTAGATCTCACAGTGCAGATTACCAGCTCCAAATTGTCGGCATTTCCTACGCTCGACAAGCTCCCGGTGCCTCTTTCGCCAGTTTCATTTCACAACCATGCTATACATCGTAGCTGGCCAAGAGCTTGTGCTAAGAGAGTACAACAATTGGCAGAGGGCCCCAAGAGCAAGGAGTCATTGCAAATTTTGTATTCCAATTATGAACTAGTTGGGACTCATGAGTTCACTTTGGCGCAATTGCGCAGTGAAGTTCCATGCACAAAAACTGAACCGCTCAATAGGTGCACACCTGTGCGGTTTTGTGTTTGTCGCTTTCATCCTGTTTTTCACAGTGCCCTAAATCGAGCCATTTTTCTGGTCCCAGTTCCCGCAACTTTGAACTTAAGAATTGTTCCTTCTTGGGCCAACGCTTTGCCTTGTATGCAGAACGCCATCATTCAGCATAACCACAAAGCTTGTGTTTCCCAACTTAAAGACAACAACGATCCTATGGGTATGGATATCGGGTCGGGTGAATCGTCGTCGTCTTTATTCCTTAGAGTCACGAATGTCCCACACATCTCGCCACATTGCTTGTGGCATGTAAACAAGTTTACTTTTGTTGATTTGCGTATTTTGTAATTGCTCAAGTTGCTCGTGAGAGGATCTAAACGGGGTGCTGGTCTCAACCCCAGCAGCAACATAGGCGCACAAGTCGCCAGGAGCCATGAATTGAAGTGCTTGAGTAAGAAGTCTCGAGCCATCGCAAAATCGGCATAAAAATATTGCTGCACCACGACATTGAGAGTATATACTTTGGTTTTTATTGTTTTCCCTTGGTTGTGAGTGAGATGCGCATTCACTGCAGAATGCAATCACAAGTGCGGGTAGGCCTTGTCGCAATAAAAATTGCTTTTGGAAGCTGCCCGCATCCAAATGCATGGCGAGCGGTAAATCGTTAACTGGGTTTCCGCTCGAGTGACCCGTCCGAAAGGGACCCGCATAATATCATATGCAATATTTTCAAGCTCTATAGCGATTATTCTGACAACCTCTAGGTTTTTTCACGATTTCCGGAGTTTCCGAAATTCAAAGCTCAATATTTCGGAAAACCAAACCTAGAAACAAAGAGACCTTCAACATCTTAAACGTCCCATTCTTGGACAAGTGCTTGTGGCTGAGGTATGGTATGCGAGCCACTTCGTAAAGTGATGCAGAAAAACGCTCTTTCCTCATACTAGTCCGTGCTCGAGCTGCCCATCCTGAGCTTTGTTCGATGGCTGAAGATGAAGCAATGGCTGAAGGTGTGAACGTGTAATTTTCTGCTGTGGTCAGCTCTCTTGTGGGCACTCGATACAATGAGTCAATATTGAAAAAAAGCTTGCATGTGACGAATAGGTACAGAACAACTCGGGTAACCTAGACCCACCGTGTGCAAGCCCATATAGCAAATCCCCCGCAATCACACAATATTGAATTCAAAACTAGGGCAGATCGGAATTCTCGATTGGAAGCTCTGAGGAGATATCAGTCCCCACATTTACACGCGGCGAATCCCGGACCCATGGAACACACCTCTGCACGAATTCCATCCGAATTAGGACTCGTACAGAAGAGATTGTTCCCTCTGAAGAGTAATAAGGATGCTGTGCTAGCTGGTTGCCGATTTCTGGGGCGAGCGCCTATTCATAAATTTCGATGCAAAACTCTTGATAATTCAAACATATATCGAGAGAAAGTGCGTGTGAATCCTGAATTTTCAATCTTTCCACATATTAAAGCTCTGCAATTAGCTAGTGCGAGTCCCCGGAGGCTTGACCACAGACGCATTCTATTCATTTCGATTTTTAAAAATTGTTGAATATTTTTGTCGGAAATCTGAAAATCTGAAGGTTCTGGAGATTCATGTCAAAATCGATATAGGAAAGGCCGTCACCGCACAAGCGGTATGGGGGAGTTAAAAGGTGACTACTCGGATTACATATCCCTTCTGGACGTGTCATTCGAGCGTAAACCTGGTTACCGCTCGACATACATCGAAAATATCCGGGTAGATATGGTACGGCCAAAGTGCGTCTGCCAGAATGCCGAGGGCCTAGGAGAGGCACCACCATAAATAATTATCGACCGACCGCGGTGGTTTTACTTATCAATCCAGTAAGGTGATATTAATCCAGAAAGAAGGGGTTATTAATGCAAGCTCGGAACCTAATCGGGGAGGTTACTAATACTAAACTTCGTGGTGGGCTCATTTTCTATTTTTGAATTAACTAGGTGTGCAAAGCTGAACAAGGGAAATTCACACCATGCCACTGTTTTCACATCTGTCTTCGGCGACAACCCTTCGCAGGGTATTTGTGCCGGAACGGGTTGCATCTGCGATGCAATGAGGCCACTCACAAGGTCACACACACCAGGGCCTTACCTCTGACGTTCATATGTGTCAACATGACACGAAACAGTCTGAGTGCCTTGCCATAACCCAGTGTCGTGAAGCGCTGCTCGTTTTCATAAGACCTGACACATGAGGTACACACTGGCCTACTGTACTGGGAGGCACAGACGCACCCCAGTCTGGGTATAAGCACGTGGACGGGTCACGTTCTTTTGCATGTGTCACACTCGCAGACCCTTCTCAATCTGCACCCCTCGGCATATTCTTCCTCGTTTCGAGGTGCAGAATTATTTTGTCCTCACCACACCAAAGCTCGGACTACGCTTGCGGACATGTCTCCTGCGAGCGGAGGCCTTTGACTATCATTGGGAGACATTCAGATGGTACCTGCAACCACCAGCTACTTGTGAACCACAGACGCAATGCAAACATAACTGAAAGACACGAGGGATGTCACCTTAAGGCAAAGGTATAGCCCAATACACATGAGTTCACTGTCTCCGTCCATATCGGATGCTTATCTGCATGTTCCACCATGTCCTCCAGCAATCTTCTTTTGATGAATAGCTTTCTAGCGCCCTTGTTTTGACTCTTCTTATCCACCGCACGTTTGGCTTTCGGGCTGAAACACAATTGATACAATACTTCCCCGGCTGCAACTATGCATAGATCTGCATTGCTTTTCTGTCCTTCGAAACAGCTGTATTGTTTTGCACCTGAACCTTCACTTCTAAAACACAATGAATACAATACTTATTCGGCTGTGCCTGTGCATAGCTCTTCGAATGCAATGCACTGCTTCGACCCAAGCATTGTAATGCACTGTTCTGAGTTCTGACTTACTCATCTCACATTCGGAGACACTTCACTGCTTCGAACTTTGCTCTGTACGAATCCACAGGCGCCGTAAGGTGCCATATGCGAAGCTAGTCTTTATATATACGGTATATATATATATATATATATATATTCATATTCATAGTCCATCACCAGTATTGTATGCTAGAATTGGTTCGTGAAGAATTATGTACATGCGTTTTGCATAGACAAGCACCACTGAACTCGTGCATGTTTCATGCGGAGCCTAGGGCACAATCAATGAGATCCAAACCTACTAGAATTTCAATATGTTGGGATATTTGTTTGCCAGCCCTTCGGGAAAAACATGGTTTCGAACAACGCACCCCAAATAAACAATCAGTTGACATATTATAATTTCATTGAATTGCCAATGCTCAAAGAAGAAATTTGATCATTTAAATGGTCAATCCCCAAAGGTTACGGGACCGTTTCCATTGGATTCGTTGCGGAATTCCATGCATGAGTTGGGTGTCGATGTGCAAATTGCTTGAGTGAGACACTATTTTATGGATGAGACACAATTTGATGCTTACTGGGGTGGGGTACCACTTGCTTGGTGCTCAAGGTGCTGACAAGAAGTGCACCCAGATTTGGGGATTTCGCAACGCCCCACGTTTAACATGGGACATCCTGATTGTGAGCCCGCATGTAGTGTAGCAGCCTTGGCTCCATGTCTATTCAGGAGTTAAAGCTCATCAGCTGGATCACCGTAAAAAACACATGCATCATGGGAGTTGCTTCTTTTATTATGCAGAACGTGTATTGAGTCGTCCTCAAAGCACGCCTTCAGTACAATTTACATTACGATGTGCGTTCGTAGCTGTGGTGCTTTGTCACATAAAATAAATGTACTTTGCCCAAAGGGCTGGCACAACAAAAAAACAACCCAAATTGATTTGTTGTCTGTCGAATACCATATCGGAGTTCCGGACAAATAAACAACCCAGAGTACCACAAAATTCCACGACGAATCCAATGGGATCCTTCCCGTGATCTGGAATCCATTAAAACTCAATGAAAATATCTGGGAAATAAGACAACCAGGGGTTATACTGGAATACGCAATAAGGGGTTGATTTTTTCGCCGAAGCGGCAACTTCCGCCGACTTGATCGCGGCCCCAAGGGCGTCATTGGGCGGGGGTCTGGGGGGCGAAGCCACCCCAGCTTGAAAGCGGGGGTTTGGGGGGCGCCAGCCTTCCCAAGACAAGGAAAAGGCGATATATGGTTGTGGGCCCCAGGGTTTCGTGGCCCGCCCAAGTGATGGTATGGGTCCATGGGTTTCGTGGTCCCCCTCACCAGTGATGGTATGGGCCGCATGACACCCCACCTGTCCGGTAGAGTGCGGCAAAGGGGGGGGTGCTGCGGCAAAGTGTGGAGTAGTACAGCAAAGTGGGTGGGTGGCCACGGGGGCTGTGGGGCCCATGGGCCCATGGGGCCGACGGGGCCCATGGGAACATGGGGTCCATGGGGGGGGGGGGACCAGCATCAAAACCCACAACCCACAGGGGGGCGAGGGGGCATCCACCATCAGTCCAAGGCGGTGACCCATCACCATGGCAGGGGGAAGGGGGAAGGGGGAAAAAACCTTGGGTCATATATATATATATATATATATACATATATACTCTTAACGAGCCATTAAATTACGAAGGTCCATGTACACCCATATATATATGTATATATATATATATATATATATATATATATATATAAGAAACACATACAAATACACAATTATATACCACCATGATTTGAAAATACTTTGGGGGATATATATGCATATAAAACCGATAATGATTACACGTACAAACACAAATCATACAACCCTCGACGAAACTTTAGGCTAGCTTACCAAAAAACATCACGAATCAAAGTGTGTTGTTTGGGGTGCATTTTTCGAAAATGTGTTCTGTCCGAAAGGCTGGCAGAAGAACTCCCCAAAATGATAAGAATCCTAGAATGTTTGGATCTCATCGATCGTGCAATGGTTTTAAGCACTTTTACTTGCAAATTCGATGCAAAGCACACATCAAATGTATTCAAACACGTGTCCGACAAGTTTTGAAGGGACCCGCGGCCGAAAAATTGGGTTTGGGGGCCCGGGGCCGGAAAAATGCAAAACTCGCCTTGAGTTTCGTCGAGGGATGTAGTAGATGTTTGTTTGTTTGGGGCTGCGCTTTGGTGCTCTGAGCATTGGACGCAAAGCAGCTCCGCGAAATTCACCAAGGACTTTTCAGACTGCTGAGGTGCCAAGGGTGGACTGAAGAGCGGCACCGGGCGCGGACTTCTTGCAGCCACCTACGGGCTGAAGCCCTGTTAAGGTTATACACACAATAAAAGCAAAATTATATATATATATATGCACACAATTATATACCCTAACTGTTTTATTTTTATTTTAATTTTATTGGGGGGATATAAAACCGATCATTCTTATGTATATATATACATATTTATACTGTAGGCAATTAGATACACAAGTATACGACATAGTTGATTTAAACATGTGTGTATATATATATGGCTGTGTCCGAATCAAGAAGAGCTGGCCGTAATTCGGATGTCAAACTCGGCCGTAATTCCGACGTAAAAACCCTAAATTCGGGGCCCGTGGGCCCCAACCGGCGGCCGGAGGCTGGCCGGCCGGCGGCCACCGGTAGCGGCGGGCGGCCGGCGGCCGGATGCCAAATCGACACCAAGGATCGACGCCAATTTGATCCACCAAACCAACACAATTAATCGGACGCAGCCACATGGCTGTGTCCGGTTTAATAAAAAACTCGACGTAATTCGGAGGTCAAATTGGATATGGGGCCCATGGGGCCAATGGGGCCTATGGGGCCCATGGGGCCCATGAGGCCCATAGGTCCATCGGGCCCAAGCCGGAGCACGGCGGCCGGCCGGCGGGCGGCGGCCACCGGCGGTCGGACGGCAAACCAATTTGTCCTCTAACGTAGGTGGTTGGAATTTGGTCCACAAAACCGACACCATTAACCGAACACAACCATATATATATACATACCTAGGACTACTTGGGCAAGCAAAACGAAGTTTAAACATTGGTTCCTGATTTTTAGCCGAATCCTGGTCCGGGACATCTTCCATTGCATTCAGGTCGTGGAGACATCGAATTCGCTTGTGTTTTTGCGCCTATAGCAGCCTTGGCGGTCAATTTCGTGTCCAAATCCCTATTTTGGAACCTTGTCGGAACATGTATGTAGGATTTTTCATGATTTAGTTTGTACATGTCGATGTACATATATACCATCCATATGTGTACACTATATACACAATATATACACATACATATGCAATATAAACATAATTATATATATTGTCATATATATATGATATATAGATATAGGATGTACATGTATATATACATATATATATATGAATATACAAGCATTCAAATATACAACATAAATATCTCAGACTTGTAAGATTATATTCAATATATACATATATATATATATCACTATATATATATATATATGTATGCGTGAATGACCGAGACAGAATGCGGATCCTGCGTGATCCAGCCGACAATATCAAACCATAAATAGTCATTGGGCCCATGGGAGCCCGTGGGGGCCCAAGCCGGCGGCCGGCCAGTCGGCGTGCGGCGTGCGGCATGCGGCATGCGGCGGTGGACACATGGGAGGCAGGCGGGCGGCCGGCGGCCGGCTCCGCAACTCAATTTGGCCACCACCGCAAACAAAATGAAGAACACATTTGTTTCGATCACTGACATATATATATATATATATATATATATATAGATATATATATATATATATATACATATATACTTCATTCTTTGTAATTTAAAACCGTTTTTAATTTAAGGGCGCTTTCCGATATTGCGCGCCCGCCGCCGTCCGGCCGCCGCCGTCCCCCGGCGCGGGCCGCCGCCGCCGGCGGCCGGCTGCCGGCCGGCGGCGTGAGCCCCATGGGCCCCATGGGCCCCATGGCCCCTATGGGGGCCCATGGAGGCAAACCGAAATAAACAAGGCAAAGTACTCTTAACGAGCCATTAAATTACGAAGGTCCATGTACACCCATATATATATAACGGGGCACTTCACAATTATCCAGAAAGGTATACGAGGCCGTTAATCTCAACAATTCAAAGGGGGTTAGACCCCCCTAAATAATTGCAAGGTTAATGCAAGAATGAACAGATGCAACCGCGGCCCGGAGCTGATTAGCCAGGTCCCGAGCTCTGGGGACCTGGGGACCGAAGAATGAGTTGTATATATATATATATATATATATATATATATAGGCTTTAGGGATGATGTCAATGGGTGTATTATATATATATATATATATTATTGGAGTTTTTTTTATTAATTCTCTGTCCTCTTTCGGATTTTGTATTATTGGCGTTGGGAGGGTTTAATATAGGGCAAAAGGGTGGGGCGAGGCTAACTAAGATTTTGCCCGCCAAACAAACCAATTTGTGGGAGTTTTTTTTTGAGCGCCCTTCGGGCAAAATACATGTTCGAAAAAAAAAAACACCGAACGAAAATCGGTCATTGTTTTGGAAGTTTGATAATTGTTTTACTGCCCAATCCCACCCTAACTCCCTCCGACAGCTTCTGCCCATCCCCACCCGGGTCCAAGGGGGGGGGGGGGGGGCGATTATTATCCCATGCAGAGTAGGCTTTGGGATGATGTCGATGGAACAATGGAATTACAATATTTCAAATGGGTGTTTATTTGGGTGAGCTTCCCCAAATACCCCCGACATAATCTATAGAAGCACGTAACATAGAACAAATAGGGGACCATTAAAAAACATTTTTGCGTTTTTTTTTTATAGTTTTTAGTTTTTCTTTGGTTTTCAATGGTTTGAATGGTTATTTGGACCGATACGGATCGATTTGGACAAAGTTCCAGCTCAAACCGTCGATTCTGGACCCAAATCGTGACATTTAGGTAAATTGGGCTACTGGGGTGGGGGACCACTCGCCGAGAGCTTAAGGTGCCGTCAGGAATTGCGCCAAAAATCCAGGGGGGCAGTTAAACAATAATTTTCTGGCGGATGTCTGTGTGTTGCCTTTCCAACGCAAAAAACGCCACTTTTTGAACCGCTTCTAAAGATTAACATTTCCAACATGTCTTGTTTATATCGAGTTCACAAGAGGTTTGAACATTGACCATGCAACTTCGGTGCACAAAAAATTCCCTAGGCATTTTAACAAGTGTCCGATGTGTTTCGAACATGTTTAAATTAACTCCGAATGACACACAACGTCGAGGATGTCTTCGTTTGGGTGCGTGTTCCAAACACGAACGGCTCCAGAAACCCATACAAATAAAAGCTCAACATGTGCCTAAGCTGTTCGGGCTCGTTACATCTTGAATAATTTAGAATGCGATTTCGATGCAAACACCATCCCGGATGTATTCAAACAAGTTCGCGATCAATCGTTGTGTTCTACATACATTCAGATCTCAGCTCAATTCATGCATACTTTCAATTTTGTTTGTTGGAAGGGGTGTCCCCAAATCGATTTTTGTCCGATCCGGGTCCAGCTGGGAGTTCCGAACACATAAATACAACAAAATAGCATTGAATTTCGAGACGAATCCAATGGGACCAGTCCCGGGGTCTGAATCCCAGATTTCCCAGACAACACTGATTTGTTGATTAAACAAACATATGACCATAGTGTTGCTTAATTTAGTTTCAGAAACCGTATATTGCCCACCTCCCTAGATGCATCTTCTAGGCTCTTGTCTCGGGTAGGCTCAAGTTGATCTAACTTCGGCTGCCCATCTTTTCTAGGCGGCTCATTTTCAGCAACCGTCTCTCCCTCTTCCGTCCAGGCTTCAGTGCCCCCTAGCTCCTCCAGGCACTTTATATCTACATTTAAACACAAAGCTGTATATATATAGGTGTATATATATATATATATATATATATATATATATATATATATATAATGAAGTGGTTTCCGATGGAACCTTCAAGGAAGAAGCCGGGTGAAGATTCAAGGTATATTTTCTCGGATCCGGTATGTTGCAAATATGCTAAATCTAGGATTCGGAACGTTAGATTACATTACCAAAAACGTGCAGCGAGTCCTGGATTTCTTACATTATATGACGTTATAACTGTGATTTGACATGCTTCATTACAGTACATCAAAAAATATATCTTTGTCAAAAAGAGCGAAAAGGGTTCCACGAGCATCCATCTAATAGGTATATATGATTAGTTGAAACAAGTCCTTTGATGCTTATATGTTTTGAGGTCTCCACATACATAAACTGCATAAACAAACGTAGACGACAAAAAATGTCCGCGGCCGGACACGGCAAACCAAAACGTCGAGCTATGCTATACCACAAATGCAAAATGTGACAAATTCTACACATGGCTCGACACAATTGCGAAACACTGTTTTTAGTTCCACCAAGTTTTTCATTTCTTGTATATACCTATCATTACATAAATATAGAACACGCATGTTACATGTATATACTGTATATTTGTTTTGAAAGGTGTCTGTTTTCCGCGATACACACGGTCGAACACGTAGACGAACAACGTTGTCCCGGCTGGAAAGCGTGAACAAATCATCGAGCTATGCTACACACTAATCGCAACAAATGACGAATGCTACACATGATTCAAAATAATCAATAAACGTTCCCTCCATAGTCTCGCAAGCTTTTACAAATGTTGTACGTCTAAATTGTTACAGACTTAAATAAAAAACAAAGACATATAGATATATACACACAATTTAAAGATATGTATGCGTTTTTTTTTGGTGCATGCGTAACATGTATCTACGGTGGAGCAATGTGAACGGGAGACCTTAAAATGAAACAAACAACGTCCAGCTGATCTAAACAACAATCACAAAATGTGACACATGCTACGCATGTCTCAAAACGAATCGCAAACTGCTTGCTCTAGTTCCTCCAGCTTGCGTGCTTCATGTTTACCATTTATATATTTGGGGAGTTATTTTGCCAGCCCGTCGGGGGGAACATATTTTCGAAAGGAAGGCAACCCCCAAAAACATATGACCATAGTGTTGCTTAGTTTAGTTTCCCAACCGTATATTGCCCACCTCCCTAGATGCATCTTCTAGGCTCTTGTCTTGGGTAGGCTCAGGTTGATCCAACTTCGGCTGCCCATCTTTTCTAGGCGGCTCATTTTCAGCAACCGCCTCACCCTCTTCCGTCAAGGCTTCAGCGCCCTCTATCTCCTCCAAGCACTTTATATCTATATTTATACACATAGATGTATTATATATATATATATATATATATATATATATATATATATATATATGGGGTGGTTTTCTATGGAACCTTTAAGGAAGAAACCGGGTGAAGATTCAAGGTATATTTTCTCGGATCCGGTATATTGCAAATATGCCAAATGTAAGATTCGGAACGTTAGATTACATGACCAATAAATTGCAGCGAATCTAGGATTTCTTACATTATATGACGTTAGTAACTTCGATTTGACATGATTCATTACATTGCATCCAAAAAACCTTATATCTTTTTCAAAAAGACCGAACAAGGTTCCATGAACATCCATCTAATAGGTACATATACTTAGTTGAAACAAGCCCTTTGATGCTTACCAGTATACTCAGCTGATACAAGCCCTTTGATGCTTAGATGTTTTGAGGTCTCCACATTCATGAACTGCATAAACAGACGAAGACGACAAACGGTGTCCACGGCCGGAGACGGCAAACAAAAACGTCGAGCTATGCTATACCACATATGCAAAATGTGACAAATGCTACACATGGCTCGAAATAATCACGAAACACTCCCTTTAGTTCCGCCAGGTTTTTCATTTCCTGTATACTTTTTATTACATTATTATAGAACACACATGTTACATGTATATACTGTATACTTGTTTTGAAAGGTGTATGTTTTTTGCGGTACACCTCGTGGAACACGTAGACGAGCAACGTTGTCCCGGCTGGAAAGCGTGAACAAAGTGTCGAGCTATGCTACACACTAATCGCAACAAATAACGAATGCTACACATGATTCAAAACAATCAAGAAACGTTCCCTCCATACTCTCGCAAGCTTTTACAAATGTTGTAGGTCTAAATTGTTACAGACTTAGTTGAAACAAGCTCTTTGATGCTTATATGTTCTGAGGTCTCCACATTCATGAACTGCATAAACAGACGAAGACGACAAACGGTGTCCACGGCCGGAGACTGCAAACAAAAACGTCGAGCTATGCTATACACCGAAAACACAAAATGTGACAAAAATGCTACACATGGCTCGAAACAATCGCGAAACACTGTTTTTAGTTCCTCCAAGTTTTCATTTCCTGTATACTTTTTATCACATTATTATAGAACACACATGTTACATGTATATACTGTATATTTTTTTGAAAGGTGTATGTTTTTGCGGTACACCTTGTGGAACACGTAGACGAGCAACGTTGTCCCGGCTGGAAAGGGTGAACAAAGCGTCGAGCTATGCTACACACTAATCGCAACAAATAACGAATGCTACACATGATTCAAAACAATCAAGAAACGTTCCCTCCATAGTCCCCCAAGCTTTTACAAATGTTGTAGGTCTAAACTATTACAGACTTAAACCACAAACAAAAAAAAACAAATATATATGTGTATATACACATTATTTAATGAGATATATGCGTTTTTGTTTATATGTAATATGTATATACGGTGGAGCAATGTGAATGGAAAACCTTGAAATGGAACAAACAACGTCGAGCTGATCTAAACAACAATCACAAAATGTGACAAATGCTACACATATCTCGAAACAATCGCAAGCTGCTTGCTCTAGCTCCTCCAGTTTTGCGTGCTTCATGTTTGCCATTCATATATTGGGGGAGTTCTTTTGCCAGCCCGTCGGGGGTAACACATTTTGGAAAAGAACGCAACCAAAACAAACATATGACTTTAGTGTTGCTTAATTTAGTTTCCCAACCGTATATTGCCCACCTCCCTAGATGCATCTTCTAGGCTCTTGTCTTGGGTAGGCTCAAGTTGATCCAACTTCGACTGCCCATCTTTGCTAGGCGGCTCGTTTTCAGCAACCGGCTCTCCCTCTTCCGTCAAGGCTTCGGCGCCCTCTAGCTCCTCCAGGCACTTTATATCTATATTTATATACATAACTAGAGGTATTACATATATATGTTATAGGTCTAAATTATTACAGACTTGAACAAAGAAACATATATATATATATGTGTATATATATACATATACATACACACACTATTCAGTGATATGTATGCATTTTTGTGTGTATATGTAATATGTATATACGTTGGAGCAATGTCAACGGAAAACCTTGAAATGGAACAAACAACGTCCAACTGATCTAAACAACAATCACAAAATGTGACAAATGCTACACATGTCTCAAAACAATCGCAAACTGCTCGCTCTAGCTCATCCAGTTTGCGTGTTCACTGCTTCGCTCACTTATGTTGCATAATTTGTTGGTTGGCTTCACCGAACAATGCACGACCACAAATGGAAAAACCCAACAAACGAGAAACCCAAACATCGATTTACTGGTAAATCGATGCTATACTAATACATTTGGAAGGTAGTTAATGGGGTTTAGTACTAATGGGTTTTAATTGAAATGAGGATTAAACCCCATTTAGATTAAAACTCATTAATAGAGAATATATAAAGAAGATGGGAAGGGATATATTCTAATTTTATTGACAGCACAGGGGGGCGCGGCCGAAGGCCGCGCCCCCCTGTTCTGTCTATTTCATTAGAATACATTCCTTCTCACATTCCTTATATATTCTCCATTAATGGGGTTTAATCTAAATGGGGTTAATCCCCATTTTAATTAAACCCCATTAACTACTATTTGCTAATACATGAGCCAATATTTGTTGGGTTTCTTATTTTGGGGGTCTTCCAGGGCCCGGTCCCGGACCCCGGGCGCAACAAATTGCACGGGCCCTGGGCCCGGGTCCGTTTCCTGTGTGTCAATTTTGAGCCCGGGAACGGGCCCCGGGCACGCACCAGGAAACCAGAAAAGACAAGAACCTGAACAAATAGATAGGCACATTTCTCGGTGTAGCGCCGATTTAACACTACATCGATTTTTTGGGCTTCTTGGATTTCTTATTAACTTCGGTTTAACTGCAAATGCCTAAACATTGCTCCTTGGGCCCAAAGGCCCTGTGCCCAAGGGCCATGCCCCACTCTCCCCACCCATGCGGCCCCTGGGCCCATGGCCGTTGGGCCCATCACGAAACAGAAATGCGCGACCCATCACACAACAGAAACGAGTGACAAATCATGCAACATAAACAATCTCTTGGTGTATAGTGGCCATCTCGGGTTTATAAAACCCACGGGTTTATGAAAGACTGGCCAGACCTATACTTATTTGTTTACCCAGTTCCAGGTCCCGGGATTAATCCAATTCGCTTCGTCTCGCAAATTTGTGCTGTTCTGACGGATTTATGCGTTCGGAACTACGATGTGATACTTCACGGACACCAAATCCATTTTGGGAGGCTCTTTGGCCAACCCTGTGGGGGGAATACGTTTTCGAAAAACGCACCCAACGAAAAATCGGCCAATCATTTTTGATTTTCACTGCATCTTAATGAGTTTTATTGATTGGGGGTTCAAGTCAAATGGGGATTGAACCCCATTAGTATGAAGCCCTACTGAATACCTTCCAATAGATTGCAGGTTTATAAGAGACTGGAATCTGGGTCAGACCCCAATACTCAATTCAAGATACTATGGCTCGTTTTTTTTAACCCGCAGAAATCCATTAGGGTGAGGTGGGTTAGGGGATGTCTTTCATAAACCCGAGGTGATCATAATTTTAATGATTTGTACGGTGCAAAACATGCAACACATTTGTTGATATATATATATAGAGAGAGAGATATATAAATATATAAAAACTAGAATGCTATTTCTGAATGTTCTATAATTCGGTGGCGCTCATTGGTCTACCCTCTGGAAAATACGATTTTGGGAAAACACACCCAACGGCAAACACACTGATTCAATTGATTTATTGTAGTTCGTTATATTTTCAAAAAGTCTCTTTCTGGTGATATCGGCCCCTGCTTAAATACATCGGGGCCTGTGTTTGCATCGCAATTGCATGTCAAATTAGTTGAACATAATGCGATACCCATATCATGGAATATAGGATTCTTTGCTTGGGATATTCTTTGGCCATATATACCTCTGGGAAAAACATCATCGACGAAAGCACACACATCACACAATGATCCAAGCAATATATTATTTAATTTGCGATTCCTTGCTCGTCGGCACCACGGAATTTTCATGCAATCGGTGGACTAAATTAAAACACACTATGGTCATTTGTTTTTATATCGGGGTGTTTTTTTCCCGAAAATGTGTTCTCCCCGTAGGGCTGGCGAAAGAACTCCCCCAAATGATACAAATCCCTGAAAGCTTGGATCTGATCGATTACCCAATGGTGTTTCACCAGTAACATATGCAAATTTGATGCAACACATACACCAGATGAATTTAAACACATCCCCGACCTGTTTCGAATGGCCCGGGGCCGGAAAACACGGTTTAGAGACCCGGGTCCGGAAAATATGGTTTAGGTGTTGCTTAATTATGTCCATCACCGGTAGGACTAGAAACATGACCGCGAGGAAAAGGCTGTGGTCCTCTATATATTGAGGCTTGTCTCTGCCCTGTTTCATCCTTGCACCCAATGCAATATAGCCTAAGCTACTGCTGCCTGGTGCCACAGAGCAATAAGCTATACCATGCGACAGAGTTAGGATGCAAAGCATACGCATATGGACAGAATTCTGCCGACATATAAGCTGCTATTCTTTGTCTTGTTCACTGTATACATGAATTCGATTTTGTCCTTCGCTCCTCATGGAATTTGCCCACAAGAGGGAAAGAGAGAGAGAGAGAGCAAAACAAATTCGGATTACATGCAATTCGATATTGAGGCTTGTCTCTGTCCTGATGTATCCGTGCACCCTAAACTCCAACACATTATAGCCTAAGCTTCTGCTGTCTGGTGCTACAGAAGAAATAAGCTACTGGTGACGGACATAATTAAGCAAACCTAAATCCTATTTTCCGGTACCGGGACCCTAAACCCTGTTTTTGTTTTCCGGCCCCGTTGCCCTTCAAAACAGGTCGGGGACGTCTTCAAATGGACTTGCGATGTTTTCTGCATCGAATTTGCATTTGAAAATATGTGAAATCATCGTACACTCAATCAGATCCGAAACCTTTATTTGTTTAAGTATCTCGAGGAGTTCCTTTGTCAATCCTCCGCGGAGAACACATTTTCGGAAAAAACACACCCAACACGAACATATGATCATAGTATATTTTGATTTTTCACCAACCCTATATTGCGACATAGTCAAACATCAGCATATTGCCAAGGTCATGCCGAAATATAAGCTGCGATGTATTCTTTTTTTCATTATATATGTTAATTCGATCCTATGTGAATTATGATGCACACGGCACCACCATATCAGACCGTCCCCTGGAAGAGGTGGTTGCATCTGTACCCTTCGACACTATATAATATAAAAACATCTAAGTAATATACATATATAAATAGATACCCGGTATCTCTCTGTCTCTCTGTATATATACTCAAAGGTGTGCAATAATCCTTCCGGCTGGCCTGGAGGGCGCCGGGCCCGGGCCCAAAATTGGCGCGGGAAGTGGACTCGGGCCCGGGCCCCATGGGCCCCTTGGGCCCCTTTGGTCCCATGGTCCCCATGGGCCCCAGCCAATTTTGGGCCCCGGCCCGGGCCCGGGGTCCTCCAGCCCAACCGGAAGGATCAATATTTAAGTCGGAAGGATTATTACACAACTTTTTATTTATTTATTTATATATATATATATATATATATATATATATATATATATATAAATATATATATATATATAACCATTCCTATCTAGTTTAAGTCAAACACATACATTTCACCATCAAAAATGCCCGCCATCGGTCGTCGGCGGCCTCATGTTTGACCCTTCTGCAAAATTAATGCGGCAAGTTCAAATGCAGTTGCGGACCGGACCTGCTTATCAGCATCCCGGGGTCGGCAGACCATCCACAGCTCCCACTGGAGCTGTGTAATGCTAGGCTCAGCTTCGGCAAATTAGCAAAAGCAAATGAAATATATATATATATATATATATATATATATATGGGAGATATTTTTATATTACTTATCGTTTTTTTTTAGATTTTGCCTTATATGGGCGTTGGGATGGTCTAATATAGGACAAAGGGTGGTGGGAGGCTAACTAAGATTTTGTCCGCCTGACAAACCCATGTTGGGGTGCGTTTTTCGACCATGCATTTTTCCCGAAGGGCTGGCCAAAGAACCTCCCAATATGGGTGTGCCTAGCGGGCAACATCTTCGGGAACCTCCCACGAGTCTTTTGCCCTATATTAGACGCTCCCAACATCCATATAAGGCAAAATCCGAAAAATGACAGAGAATTAATATAACAACAAAAACCAATATAAATTGCAACCTCAAAAATGCCTGCTATCGGCCAACGGCAGCCTCATGTTTGACTTTTTTGCGAAATTAATGAGGCAAGTTCAAATGAAGCTGTGGACCGGACCTGCTTATCAGGGTCCCGGGGTCGGCGGATCATCCACAGCTCCCACTGGAGCTGTGTAATTCTAGGCTCAGCTTCGGCAGACTTGGCAAAAACATATTGCAATTACCAACACATTGGATTAATAGGAAATATATTACGGGATTTTCTGTCAATATTAATTCTCAATCATTTTTCGGATTTTGCCTTATATGGGCGTTGGGAGGGGCTAATCTAGGGCAAAAGGGTGGTTGGAGGCTCACTAAGATTTTGCCCGGCTGGCAAACCCATTTTTGGGAGGTTCATTGGCCAACCTTTCGGGGAAAATACATTTTTGGCACAAACATATTGAAATAACGAGCCTTTCGGAGAATGCGACCAATCTGCGAAATTGTGGCAATCGGAAATGCGACACATTGAGAAATCACGCGACATATTGCCGGACCACATAACAAAATCTCATGACATAATGCGACGGATTGCGAACACATGCGACACATTGCGAAATCATGCAACGGATTGCGGGCGTTACAAACTAATGTCAGCTATCAGGAAAGAAAGCATAACAGATTACATAATGCAAAATATTGTGCAACATCTTGCGAAAACTTACGACATCATACAACCTACTGGTGATGGGCATAATTAAGCAACAACTGAACCCAATTTTCCGGTCCCGGGTCCCTAAACGTTGTTTTTCGGCCCCGGGACTCTTGAAAACACATCGGGGACGTGTTTGCATGAATCTGGGTAATTTTTTGCATCGGATTTGCGTGTGGGAAGGGGTAGAATAATTGTACTCTAGATAAGACCCAAACATGTTAGGAGTTTCATCATTGGGAGAGTTCTTTTGGCAGCCCTTCGGGGAGACCACATTGTCGAAAAGGGCACACAAAATGACCATCTCACCATGGCGTTGCTTAATTTAATCCACCAACCGTAGTGCGAACATCAATGGATCCCACATAATGTCACATGTTAAAAATATGCATTTTATATTCTATGAACTCCCCGTGGCCTATCATTGGGGGCCGTTAGCACACCAAGCATTTTCCAATCCTGGCCCCCTTCCTCTTCTAGTTTCTTCCCAACTACGGCGCTCTTCTTTACCACATTATCTTTGCATAGTCGCTCCGCCTCAGCACGCCGCAACTCTGTTCTTTCTTCTGCGTCCGTGTTTCGTGGTGAAGCACCGGCCACATAAGACTGAAGCCTTGTAAAAGACCTCTCCTACGGAGCCGCTTCAAATCAAGAGACAATTAAATATATGAAAATGATCTGCAAATTTTACACACATGACCCAGGCCCAACAAGTGGCGCAGGGGCCGTACCCGGGCCCAGGGTCGCGCCACATTTGGGGCCTCGGCCCGGGCCCGGGGGCCCTTTGCGCAATTGTTGCATATCTGTGGCATTGGATTTCAAATTGTGTGCATCTTAGTTGTATGAATTTGCATATTGTGTTCATAGGTCCCTGTGCATTGTTCGATATTTATGTCATACTGCTGATTGTATTGATGTCCACTAGTAACTCAATGCCATGATTTTTGCAACCTCAGCCTTTGGACTTCTGCGGTCTCTTTGCAAAGTCGCTCTGCTTCGACACGGCGCAGCTCTGCTCTTTCTTCTGCATCCTTGTCTCGTGGTGAACCCCTGGCCAGATTAGACTCAAGCCTTGTAAGAAAAGCATTTTTCTCTTTTTCGTGGTGACCTCGGTCACCTTGGGGGGCAAGGGGGGAGGCTTGGGCATGGTGACGCGACCTGGCCGCTGTGTGCAGAGGCCGCCGTAGGGGAGACCGCCGTGGGGTGGAAAGTGAGGCCACTATGGGGGCGCCATGGCCTGCCGTGCCGTGGGAAACCAAACATATTTGCCTGCGCGTGGCAGCCGATTAATGGTTTCTCATGAATATTTGTTTTCCGAAAAAAGAGCCGGTCACCATAAAGATGATCACCATGGTGAGGGGGGTAGTTTCAGCCATGGTGACCAAGGTCACATAGTCTGCAATATAAACCATGCTCTCTAATGCCAAATATGCATCGAAATCGTTTTTTGAGGATTGCTGAAATGATAACAATGAATGGACATGCATTAAAATATCTGAAAGTTTCCCCATAATCTTTCCGATTTTGTGCTTCCGGGTGTGCTAAAGGGTCCCAGGCTCAGGCCCGGGTCCGGTCCATGCACAATTTGTTGAGCCTGGGCCCGGGCCCGGGCCTGGGGCCCTTTAGCACACCCGGAAAGATAATTGAGCAACTTTGCTAATATTTTTAATGTATGTTTCGTTGTTTGTTTCGCTTATTGGCAGAAATCCTTAAACATGCAACTTCAATATGATTTATTGGTTGGCTCCGATGAGTCTGAGACACTGCACGACCAATAATGGTGCGGGACCGGACCCGGGCCCAAGAAACCACAAATACCAAAACAAATATTGGCACATTTATTATTGGTAAACCTTTCCTGCACCTATAAATCATTTTGGGGTATTTTGGTTTTCTTGGTTTTCCTATAATTTTCGGTCTTACTGCAGCTGTAATTTGTTTGCTTAAACATCTTTATAGTTTTTGAAGCTTTCCGTTGTTCGTTTTGGGTGCGTTCTTCGAATATATATATATATATATATATATATATATATATATCCCCCGAAGGGCTGGCAACCGAACTCCCAAAATTGTAAAAAAAACAAATCTTCAGATCTTATCGATCGTCCAATGGTTTTACCCATTTCCATATGCAAGCTCGACGCAACAAACAACCCAGATGCATTTACACACGTCCCCGACCTCGTCTGAACGGCTCCGGAACCGGAAACCGCGAACAACAAACAGAAAACCTTAAAGAAATTAAAACTTGGCCCGGAAAAACAGCTAGGCAAATAATGCTCCTTGGAGCACACCTGGTAATTTATGTTGCAACTCAAGCCTCCGGACTTCTGCGTTGACTGGGCGATCGGCTACTGCAGGCTGGATTGCAGGCACGGGCTGAGCGGCAAT
>Ga0099797_100611_pt1 | contig 22673 bp, 16 predicted proteins | sample Uncmet_Sort48C_1_FD_89871 | JGI IMG/M metagenome (GOLD analysis project Ga0099797, IMG submission 89871) | Marine eukaryotic communities from CALCOFI LINE 67, Pacific Ocean - C012_Sort48C_1 | ecosystem: Environmental > Aquatic > Marine > Oceanic | place: Pacific Ocean: Monterey Bay | collected...
GGCCTTGGAGAGGCGAAAGAAGAAGCTAGCGTCGAGGCTCGCCGCAAGGCCGGCAATGTACGAAGAACAAGAGAAACGAGAAAATGAGGAAATTTTAAAGGTTGAAGTACAGGGGGAAAGTGATCTTAAAGTGGAGGAAAGAAGTGATCCGAAAGAAAAAACGTTGGAAGGAGAAGCTCTTGTCACGACAGAAGAAGCCGCAGCGCCGGAAGACAAAGATGAAGATCCTGCATTTCTGCACGAAGGCATTTGGGACACAGAATATTTACTAAGCGCGGGGGAGGCGGGAGAAGGCAGAATTGTTCAGACCCTTGAAGCAGAAAAAAAGCCGCCGGAAAACGTTTTAGAAAAACAAGCAGCCGCAGAAGAGCCTGCCACGGGCGGTGCATGGGCCGAAGGTGCGTGGGACGAGCCCACTGGAGGTGCATGGGCCGAAGGTGCGTGGGACGATGTACCTACTGGCGGCGCCTGGGGGGAAGGTGCGTGGGACCCAGACAACCCGCACGAAGAAGAAGAGAAAGTTGCACCGTCCCCCGAGGTTCCCACACAAGCTTTGCCATCTAGAAGTGCCAGAAGCAGCAGCGGCGCTCAAGAAGGTAGCGGTGATGATGATTCTTCTGAAGAAGAAGAAGAGTCTTCCTCAGACGAAGAGTCGTCGGACGCGTCCCCGGTTCAGCAAAAGCCACTGGCTATAGAAGACGAACCAGAAGAGGAAAAGCCCGTGGAAAAGACGCCGGCTGAGCTTTATGCGGAAAGAATGAGAAGAACGCACGAGAGGCGCGAAGAGGTGCGACAAAAACAGCAAAAGGAGGAGCCGAACGAAACGCTGCGCGACGTCGTCGAAAAAATTGCACCGCCGCCTCCTGAGGAGGAGGAGAAGCCTCACCGGCTCAAGGACGCAGTGCAGCAGGTCATCGAAAAAAAAATTAAAATTTCCCCCGCAGAGGAGGAACGCAGAAAAAGGGAAAAAGAAGAGGAACGAAGAAGAGCTGAAAAAGAAGCGGAACGAATGCGAAAACTGGCCGAAACCGAAAAGAACAACAATTTTTACTTCTCAGCGGACGGGAAAAATTTCGCAAAAACGGCGAATGCGCGCCCCAGGAGGTCCTTTCAAATTATCCTTGTCTTCATTGTATTGATTGTCCATACAGGACAGAAGCTGAAGCTCTAAAATGACATTATGAAAGAAATTCAGTACTCTTGTATTCAAAACATTTTATCCAGATCATGAATTGAAAGTTTAAGTATAGGTCGTCCCCGGACTCCTACCACGGCTTCTCTTATGACCCCTTTGATAAGGAGGCGCCGTTACCGCAATCAGTCGGACGCGCGCACCGTGTGTGGCAAAGCAGTCGCAACGGCTTCGCGCGAAAGTGGGACGCGCGCGACCGCAAACGCTCGAAGGAAGCGCGGGACAACGGCGAGGATGAGTATGTAAAAAAACAGCCGACCTGGACCGAGCGGGAAAAATGGCTCAGCCAGGACCCGACGGAGTATCTATAAACGCTTTTTTGCTTTGGCTTCGTTCTTTTTTGTGATATTATGAGTATTCACAATAATATGGATTATCGTGTACGCCACAGGTAGGGTATATCGTATGCATATTGGCCCGGACAAGTAAGGTTATTCGTTACAAACGAATATGATCATTTGTCGCAGGTACTGCTTCGGTGCGGGGGAGTTCTACGACACCATTATCGATCTCAAGGAGGCGGACGCGCGCACGGGCCGTTACATGACGGGCCGCCTGCCGGGCCGTTATCTGGACGCGCCGAAACCAGACGCGCCCGCTTCTTCTGAAGAAGATGATGATGCGCTTTACATAGGCAGGAGGCGAGAGATGTTTTCAAAATCAATGTCCTCTAGTTCGAAAGCATCCTCCGCGGCGAGTAATTCTTCGGCACATCCTACAGAGGGACCTAATTTTTCTGCGGAGCGTGCTGAGAAGAAGAAGGCTTCAGTCACCTTGGATCCTGGAGATCCTGCGAAGGGATCTGGGGGGGCCCCTTTTGAAAATCCCGCGAAAGAGGTGGACTCCGAGTTCCTGCACGTGTGAGTTTTGTTTCGGCGTAAATATTAGTTGCACTGAAACAAATTTTCAAAATACGCAACTATAGCATTCGTTGTGATATAAATCGCGGGCAGCCACACCCCCCAAACTTCTTGGACAATTGGATTCGTTCGTTTATTGTGATATGACAACCGCTCAATTTCCAATTTCATCTTTCCAATTTCACTTTCTATATTTTTCTCAAGAATAATTTTCTGCATTCTCAAATTTCTGAAACTCTGGAATAAATTCTGAAATTCTAGTTTAAATATCCCGACAACTCGTATACATTCAAAAAGCAGCCATCATTCATCACTATGTTATTGTAAATCAACCCCATCGATCTGCTAACGAAAGCAAAAGAAAAATTAGTCCCCTATTTTATACACATCGTTTTGAAATTTTATTGCTTATCCGCAATCCCAAAAGCAGTACAGTACAATAGTACAAAAACAACTAGTTATATTTTCATCCGTAATTTGATATTAATTAAGAACACACATTATTTTAATCAGCATCAAAAAATGTGGTCTGTTGCAGAAAAAATCGTCCTCGCAGCCGCCTGCGTCGGGGCCTCCGCGCCTCGCGCGCCGCGCGGGCCGGTCCCGAAAAATGGTGTTCCTCCTAATCACGAGTCCCCTGATGCTTCGCAGGCCAGTGGCTGGGCCCCCACCTCCAGTGGAACCGGCCGTGTTACTCCTGATAGCTCGCAATCCAGTGGGACCGGCAACAGCAGCGGATCTACAGTGCAACCTTGTCGGTATACCGATTTTCGCCTGAGAGCAGGTACTGCTACCCCGATTTTCGCCGACCTGAGCCGCATCAGTACCCCGGAAGAACCTGCTCCTCAAAACCAGAACCCAGCAGCAGCAGCGAGCAATGTGGGGACCCATCATCATCATGGGAGATTTGCAGGGGGCCACCGCGCGGAGGACCGCCCAGTGCAGGAAGTTGGTGAACCGGATGAGGCGTTCGAAAAGCGGCGTGGCGCCCATTACATGCGCATTGATCGCAATGAACAGCGAAGGGATACGTATCGCATCTCCGGGACCATCCGCCGGGTCTGCTTTCTTTTCACATTACAATAGTATACAAACTAAATATCTCTATGCGAAAAATTTCTTCAATAAGATTACGGTTTTGTGCATATTACGCTAAAAGTTTCGTTGTTGAACAGTATAATTATGTAATAAAAATTATTGAACAAAGAAGAATTATATGAGTTGTGAAAAATTGAGGCAATCCGGGAGGCGTTTTTTGGTCGGGGAAGCGGGCTCCCGAGATGGATGATTCCGTACATCTGGCGTACTCTGAAGAACGACCCGGAGGGGCGACCCGGAGGGGTCCCGTGGCGGGATCACCACGACGTGTGGCGCGAGCAGTGGCAGCAGCTGTCGTTGCGGCTGGACGTCGAGTACATTGGTTCTGATAGCCATGATGACGGGAGCGGGACTTTCAAGCCGCCGCCCCCGCCGGGTCCTCCGCCACCATTTACGGGAGCTTCTGCTGCGTCCTATCAGCCGCCAGTGTTGCCGGAAGTGCCGCTCCCTATAGACGGATATTCCAATTTCACTTATTATAATGCATCGACCGGGCTTTACCAACCTGCTCCCCCAGCGGAGCCAGCGCCGCCTGCTGCTTTTGCAGGTTCTTCACAGCAAGAGGTGCCACCGCCGTTTCCGGCCGGTGCTGATGATCATAATCACGGCCCGGCGGGTGTACACGTAGCTGCTGCCGCCGCCGCGTTCGACACGTCCTACCATCCCGCGCATGACGATCCACGAACTGCTCGTTCTCCGCGAACAAACTCCGCTGTAGTGGATGCTGCTCTTCCTGGAAACGACGCTCCGGAGGGACCAGCTGCCGCCAGCGGTAGCGGGGCAGAAGGAACAACACCAGTTCCTGCTGTCGTTACAGCACCTGCTGTCGTCCACGGTTGGGGCTTCGCGGCGGACCAGCAACAACAGGGTTCACCACCTTTTGCAAATCCCGCCGCGCGGGTTCGGTCCTCGCTGCCCTCTTATTACCGCCCCATTCCGGGGCGGAACTACGATGTCAGGACGCCCAACGGCAGGCCTCTGCTTCGGATAGACAGGTACCCGGGTTCGCGAGCGCCCATCACGATTTTCGAAGTGCTGGACGAAGATGGGGAAGAACACCTGCTCGCGCCCACGATGGACGGGGACAGGCTGGAATGGCTCACAAACCTTCCCGACGCCCCGGACGGCGTGTTTCGAGTCATTTCCCGTGGGCAGGACGCCCATCGTAGCCGTTCGTCTGAGTACTCGGCCGGAGGTTCTTCTGCTGGTCCTGCGCAGAGTAGTGTGCCGCCGAATTATTTGCCTGCAAGCCCGAATTTTCCTTGTCCTGCGGCACCGGTCGCCACAGCAGGTCTGAACCTAGATTCTTCTCAAGGAGTTCCCTCAGGAGGAGTGGCTAATACTAATTTTGCAAATACTAATAGCGGGACCCATCCAGGCGGGACCCGTCCGGCAGCAGGCCCGCCGCAGCAGTACCCTGGTCCCGCCGCACCGTCCAATGATGGTCCCCCACCGATGCACGTTGGAGCCTATCGCGAGAACCGCGCTGCCCACCGCCCGCCGCCGCAGCCGTATGCTGCGGCCGCTGCGTTTGACAACAGATTCGTTTCGCGTGAAGAGCAAGAGGAACAGCAGAAGTTCTACATTGACCAGGCGCGTGCAAATGGAATTCTTTCTGATCAACCTCATGTGCGCAGGAATAATTATCATAATGGAGCCGTTCCGCATGTAGCAGCGTCGGCTGCTCCATTTGTTTCCCGGGAGCACGCTGCTGAATTTGAGCGTTTGCAGCAGTACGGGCACCGCTACCGCGTTTCCAGGGTCATCCGCCAAGCGCAGGAGCGGCAGGAGCGGCAGCGCGGCACTGTTCAACCGTGGATGGATTATTACATTCAAAAGGAGTTCGAGAATCAGAATGGGAATGCAGCCGCTGCCACTGTTTACAATCACCGCCGGCGCCGCCACTGATAAACAATGATTGCCGCCTCTGACTAAGTGCATAGTGGCTCTGTCCACGTTGCAGGTGCTGTATTTTATTTACAAAAAAAGAAACGTATTCAAAACGAATTAAATGATATGCTTCTTCTTCTATGATGAGACCGAAGGTCTCTACGTCGTTGTGTAGGGGGGTGTGGGGTTTCAAAAAAATAAGATATTGTTAATGTATTCTCCCGCACACGTTGCATCAACCCCTTCCTTTGGTAAAATAAAATGATATGCTATGCAGTATGCTAAATTATAATAAGAGTTTTTTGCGGGCACAGGCGATTTTGCGGGCACATACTCGCCGTACGCCGCATGATTATAGATACTCTCTATTTTTGAATTTTTATGTATTTAATCGTGTCAGTGTGTCCACAATTGTATCACGGATGTAGATCGTATTTGAAGCTTGGTTTAAATAATATGATTACTCTGCCCCAACCAGGGCCGAATGAGGACCTTCGGGTGGGGGCCCTGCGGTTTTTAGGTGGTATCTATGATATTTTCAAGAGTGAAGAATTGAATCGGACACGCCTGAAATGACATTTGTGGTTCCGATCTCAGTTCGAAGGTGCACCCTGAAACATGCTCAACATATTTCATATTTGTTACATGATATGTATGTGCATATTATTATTAGTAGACTAGTGTGAATGAAATCCCGACTAGTTTTGGAGTGATCCCCAGAAAAAAGATATTTATAAAGTTTGTGTCCTCACCAACCCTTTTATGTATTCGTAGTATTATGTAGAGGCAGTAATTTAAAGTAATGCCTGTTGTATTACGTATTGAATTTTTTTTTTAAAAAGATAAGTAAATTTCTCAAATTCAATCGTTAAAGAGGACCCCAGCGACCGGTTTTTTTTTGTTTTGGCGTGTTCAATTTCGGTCCTCCCTTTGTTCTGTCCTTCTGTATCAGAATAGTGGGTGGTCTCGTAACATTGTGTTGAGAGGGCAGTCGGCCTCGTCAAACAAGTCTGCAGAAATCCTTTCAAAACTAGGGCATCTTTCTTCGAGCAGCCCAGTTAAAACACAAATCAAAAGTCACCGAAGATGGGCCCGGAAGTGTGTGTCCCCCCTGTGCCGCCCCCGCTACCGGGCCGCACCCAAACTTCGCAAAGCCGTCCAGTGGTGATCGTGCAGCAGCCGGGCGGTCAGAAATTCGCGTATGACGTGGCGCTCGTGAGTGCCAGCGAGCTGTCGCGCAAAGAGCAGAAGCACGTCACGGCCGCACTGAGCAGGGGCAACAGTGCTGGCAGAATAATTTCAAAAGACAAGGGCGATATTATGCCCACTGGAGGCAGTAGCGGCAGCGGCGATGATATTTACAGCGGCTTGCCTAGTAAAAGGGGGACAACAGCAAATTCATGTTTCGGAGGCCCCAAACGCGCCGGCGCGCTTGTCCTTTTCAGCATTTTCGGGCTGCGCTTAGGACGCGGGCCCTTTCACGCTCCGGTGCATTTCTGGGAGGTTTAAAACTCGTTTTTCAAGATTTTGATATTATGTCAGGGTCACAGATTAAGAGAGTGAAACATTAATTTGCAACGAATGATAATGTAAATTGAAATTATCAAGAAAAACCTTAAAAAAGTGGCTGGGCGGGCTTTTATATTTAGCGTTGGTGGGGCCGTTTCTCTTGGTGTATTCCTTGTTGGCCTCGGTCGTTTCTCTCCTGGCGGCTCCCTTCATCTACTGCTTTGCGAGCTGTTGCATGAGCCGTGCGCGGCGGTTTTTTAATATTGGCTCTTTGCATATAGTGTAAATTGTCGCTAAATTAATACAAAAATTCAGTGTTCACTTTGCTTGCTGTGTAGAGAGTAAATCCATGTATCAACGAATTGTGTATCGGATGTTGCAGCTGGGGCGCTACTCCCATTCCTAAATTGAGGCGCAAAGCCGCCGTCCATCGTCTGCAGCGGCAACAAACGCGGCGCAACTACCACCTAGACCTGACCGACGCCGCTGCAGCCGCAGACTGCGCGTCGTTTGCGGTGGATGCAGCGCAATTCACGGCGCACGCGGCCGGTGCTGTTGACCTGGGTACTTTCTTCTTCTGATTGTTAGTTTTCAAGGTGTCGTTGAATGCAGTCTATATGGATGTTATGGCTTACAGCAAGCATAGCGTAGTGTTCTTTACGGGTGATTTTGTTCTTCGCTGTGAGAATATTTTGATGTTCAGAGTAAAAATCGCGGTGGTGCTGTCGGCAGCGGTCTGGCGGATGCGGGCGCTGGAGCGGCGGAGCTCGGTGCGGCCGGAGCGACCGCGGTTTACGACGGCGCGACGCACGCGGCCGGCGAGGTCGCAGCGCACGCGCCGGGCATTTTCGAAAGCACCGCAAACGCGGTCGCTAGCGCCACAAACGCGGTGGGAGACGCCGCCGGTGATGGGGCGAACGTCGCCGCGGACGCCGCCGCCAGCGCGCTGGACGTTCTGGAAGCAGGCGGCAGCGCGATCACCAGCGGCGCCCAAACGGCCGCGCAAGCCACCGTGGAGGTGGGCACCGGTGCTGCCAATATTACGAAGAATATCGCGCTCCATGATGCTCCTACACTGCTCGAGAGTGTCGTTTCGAATTTCAATTGGCTCGGTAAATCTGTCACGAGCGGCGCGGGCAAGGTGTTCGGTCAGGTGGTGGAGTTCGGGCACGCGGCGGGGGATTTCGCCTTTAGCGGTCTCTCCGGTGCGGGAGAAATGGCCATGACCGGTCTGAACAGCGCGGGAAGCTTCGTCCACGGTGCGGGCGAATTCGCCGCGGGCGCGGCGGGTAGCATAGCGGATGGCGCCTCGATGGCGCTGGGGAACACTGGTGACGCCGTGGCGGGGGTGGTGAAGGTACTGAATCGCTACTAAGAGGTTGTTTACAGTTGATATCATTCATGACTTGAAAGCCGTGTCATGTGAAAGCACATTATTAGATTCATATCGTGGCGTATCGTACTGGAGTGGCATCATCCACATTAGTCATGGTTCCTACTTATAAATGTAGTACGCCTGAAATATCATGGAACCACCTTTTCCATGATTTAGGTGGTCGTGGACGGCGGGGGCAAGGTGGTTTCCGTAATCGTTGAGCACGGCGGAGAGGTGCTGGAAAAGATGGTCGACATCGCCCCGTCCGCCTGTGAAACCGGCCTCGGATTGCTGCAGACGCTCGCGGAGATTCTATTCGGAGTTTTGCAGATCTTCTTCCACTAGTAGTATAGAAAAGGACCCAATTAATAAAAGTCTAGTCATGAGTGTTGAACTCATATGTTATCAGTTTTTGTAGACAATCATTTTGGTTCGCTACTTAGCATACAAGTGTACAAAAAAGAACAGTCCTTACGGTGTGCTCCCATAATTGTTAAAGTATAATCGAAATCTCAGTCACTGTTGTATAGTTATAAGACCATTTTATTCAAAGTTGCGCGCCGATGCGTTTTTACCGCTATTCATCCCTAGACTCTGTGGACGGTCCGGTGGTACATCATAGTTGTTTTATTAGGTCGCCTGTAGTGATGGCCTGAGGTGTTCCGACCGAAATGAAGTGCCGATGAATCTGGCGGAGTCCGTTCACGCACTCTTGTCCCCTGCTGAAGAGTTCTTCGACAGTCAGCTCTTGCGTCAAAGTCTGTTCGATTCTTTACTGTCTCTTCGGCAGTCTTCTTGATTTAGCACACTACATTTGTTATTTCAAAACAAAGTTGAGTAAGCATCGATAAATTGATACTGTATCATGGCCACCACCCCCGCACGAGAACACCAACAGGCCCCAATCGACAATTCCCCCGCTTGCACGCTCCAGCTCTTTCTGAAAGAGCTGTGTCTCGCCTCCCTGGACCAAGGCGGCGCCTTTCTTCCCGCATTCTTTATAGAAGTGTTCATCTTCGTGTACGCCGTGGGCTGGTTAAGTTTGGCAGCTGACAAGACGTGCGGCGCCATGGAGGCGGCGTGTTCGCGGGCGAAATTGCGGCCCGACGTGGCCGGCGCCACGCTAATGGCGTTCGGCGGTTGCGCGCCCGAGGTCTGCATTAACATCATTTGCACGTGGAAACAGTTCGAGCACAACGCGTTCATGCGAAAAAATCGAGAGCGTCAGAGTAGCATTGCTTCCTTCTCAGAAGAGAGTCACGACACGCATTTGGGGATTGGGAGCTGCTTGGGTAGCGGCATGATCGCGTTCGCCGTTATTCCGGCGCTGTGCGTGTTTTTCTCGCAAAAAAATATCTTGAAATTGAAGTTAACCAGCACCGCTCGCGACACCGCGGCGTATTTGCTGGCTTTATTGTATTTGCTGCATCTGTTATTGAGACCCCAGGACGCGGAGGACGGCTCGGTCTTACTGACGAAAACTCGCGCACTGGGTTTTTTCGGAATTTATTTTTTCTACATTATAGTGGTCTGGTGCGGGCCGCAGCTTTGGGAGTTTTTTTTAAAAGACGAAAATAACAGCGTGGCCGAGCAGGCGCCGAGCTCCTTAGAACAAGTCGAAGAACATTCGATAACATCTCCACACAACGATCGGTCAAGAGTAGAATCGCCGAACAGGAAAGGGAGCCCCACGAACAGCAGAATAAGAAGTACCATGAAAAGAAGTCCAGCGAAGGGTAGTCCGGCCCACAGTAGTGCCACAAAAAGCCCTAATTCCCCAATAATGGCCAGGGGCTCGGGATTAAAGGGGTCCCGTGCAAGTGGGGAAAGTCTGTGCCTGAGCCCGGGAAGGCCACGCGGATTGAAGAATGCCAAGCTGACTCGTCTTCTTGCAAAAGCCACGCACATAGCTCGCATTCTGTGGCTCCCTGCGCGAAAAATTACGGACCTCCTCTGCGTGGATTGCAGCATAAAACCTTTGCCCAGGCAGGTTAACGGAGAAGAGGATCCTCACGAAGATGGTGACGAGGAGCCTATGACAGAGCGTTTTGAACAATCCCTTGCCACAAAAGTGGGCAAGAATGTACAGGGGCCCGATGATATGAATGAAGAGCGTGCTACTGCAGAAAAATTTACAAAAAATAAGACGTTTATTCAAGCGGTAGACATAGTCCCGTCATCATTAGCGGTTGATGGCAAGCCAGAAGAACCAACAGCTGTCGTGGTGCGGTCTAGCGCTTCGTCGTCCCTCCGAACCGATGGAATATCGTCATCATCAGATGATTTAAAGGTTGTTGATGATAACAGCCACATGTGGCCCCTTACCTTCGCCGCGGCGTTGACGATCACGTTCTGCAACAGCTTTGTCGTGACGAACACCGTGAATCGGCTCGTGTATCTACTGGGACTGCCCGCGGACGATCTGGGATTTGTGGGCGTCGTGGTTTTGGGCTTTTCGGCGGAGGTACATAGATTAGTGAGTTTAGCGTAATTGATGATTATTAAAATTATTGTGATTATTCTTTGCGCGGCGTAGAGAGCATAGATTTGCATCATCAATTCATGCATTAAAAACTAAAAAGTAAGAGCGTTGACAAAAAGAAAAAAAGAGGTCGTGGACATGGCGCAGTCCGGGCAGGCAAGCCGGCGCGGGCTCGGGGATTTGGCTATAAGTAGTTGCTTGGGCAGTCAAACCTTAAACGTGTGTCTTGGACTCGGCGGGCCGTGGTTGGTGGCCGCGAGCCTGGGGCAGCCGTTAAAACTAAAGCACACGCACTCGCTCGTGCCGCTGGCGTGCTTGGTGCTGTTTTTGGTCTTACTGGTGAGCGTCAATGCGGTGCGCGCGTTCAGTTTCAGTAGTAGTGGTCTTAATAATTTAGCGGGGAAAGAAAGACGTGCTTCTGATTTAGTAGGAGAAAAGACTTTCTTGAAAAGAGAAGAAGAAGATGATGAAAAAATGGTAAAGAAGATCGGAAAAGAGGAACAATCTGGCTCAACTCCTAAGGAGGACGAAAGAAGAACAACCGCGAGTGGAGGAGAAGCTGGAAAAGCAGAGGGCGCAAGCAAACAAACCCCCAGAAGGAATGTGGGGCCTATTATTACTGCGGCTTTGCAGCGCACCTCGCAGGTCGTGCAGAGCGCGCGCAGGAAAGGACATCGTCATCATGCCTATCAGACTGTGGCTGAGCCCAACAGCAGCGGCAGCGACCTCGAGAATCTCGTATACCTTGAGCAACTGCAAAACAGTAATGATAATCCGGAGCAGCAGCCAAAGTTGACGTTGAACCGGGCGTATGCCGTGGCTTCGTTATGGATTTATGGCATCGCGTTCACCATGACACTCGTACTGGCCGAGTTCCACTCAAATTATTCCGCAACAGCAAGTGGCGGCAGTAGTGGCGGGTCTGGGTCGAGGCGCAGGCTGCTCGAGAAGGCGGTTATCAGAATGCCTGGCCCTGGGGGTTAGGTAGGAGCTTGGTATTAAATTGTGGTAAAAGAAACTAAAGGAGCAAAGGTGTGGGCCCCCGCGTGTATGGTGTGATGACGTTAAATCATTTCTCTGCCACCAGGGTATTATTGATACGTGCATTATCATTTATGATTCCGGCCTTCGCCCGCACATGTCGTATTCTGGGTATACTATCATGTTTTCTTGTGCACTATTGTTCGTATAGCACATCTCAGTTTTAATGTGGTAAGCCCTTCTTTCCTGTTTTCGAACAATTGTTTCTCTGTCTTTCCCGAGTGTATTGAAGTGCGTGAAATTCGCGAGTGCCGCCGCAAAAAAAAAGCCAGCCATAACGTCCCACCCCACACAGTCTGATATTGACAATGATGGATGTGCCCAGTCTGAACTCATTAAAACAGTAGTGAGTTAGTAAAGTGGATGAATTGTTGCTATGATCAAATATGGTTCGTTGGAGTCGACGCAGCAACTCGGTTTCAAAGAAAATTGCCACCCACAAATTACCGCAGATCCTATCTTTCTTCTTAGTAGTAGTCGGTTTCTCTCCCCCTGGTGTCGACGCAGCGCACTTCGGCCTGGGTCTCAGCGTCGGTTCTGTTCGATCGTCCACGCCTTGGTGCAGCCAAAGTGGGCGACAAATCAAGACCAGCCGGAAATATGGCGGTGATAGCGACGATATTCAGAATGTCGCCGAACGGGTGGTACATGAAATTCACAATCCCCCTCCAGGGCGGGTGCCACCCGCTCTTCCTGGAGGGGGGAGAGTGAGCGGCCCACCGTATTCTTCGTCCGCGGACACTTCTCGGGAAGGTAGTAGTTTCTCGAGCCTTTTTGTGGATGCAATTTCTTTCTACGGCGGCCACGTGGAGGCCGTGACAGCGGGGGATGGAAGCACCATCATTGTGGGTGGCGGCCCGCAGCCATTAGGTCTATTAACAGAAGAAGCGTTATTTTCGGACTCAAGCAAGAGTGCTAAGGAGCCTGAGGGCCTGCTGGCGAGGCTGTGTTGCGCGTGTATCGGAGGGAAAAAGAAAAGCAGAAAGGAACCTCCTAGAAGGAACGCGGGCTCCTCCGGCAGCCCGCCACCGACAAGCTCGCGCACGAGATCGCAGGATGGTCCCAATGAGGTTCACGTGGGCGTTATCGAAGGTTGTACCAGTGGTGGTACAACTAGTAAGCAGAGCAAGAGTTATTATTCGGTTCCTCACGTGCCGGCGCCTGCCTTGTTTAACAGCCTATTATTGAAGACCAAAGGGCAGAAGAGTCGAAACAAGAGCAAGGAATCTTCATCTTCTGTGGATTTAGACGAAGAACCTGGCAGGAAAAGCAGCGGTGTAGGAAGTTCTTCTTCCTCTATAGAAGAAAGAAGCCGGGAAAAGCGCGCGTGTTGCACGATTGGCGAAAGGGACTTTTCAGCATCAGTGAGCCTCGCGTGGGACTCCGACGCGATAAAAAATGACAAGGCCGCAACAGCAACCCAGGGCCCCCCCAACAACGCGAGCGTGGGGGATCAGAATGCGCTATTCCGAAATTGGGACCCGCTGCAGCCTGAGTCCATCGGAAAGCAGGGTGGGATTTTCTCCGACGACGAGATCCCTGTCGGCGACGATCATAGCAGCATTTTTCAAAGCACCGCCAGGGATCCCCAATCATTATCTTATGAAAAAAGGAATTTTGCGCGTACTAGCAAAAAATCTGAGACCTTTCCTGGTCCACGAAGTAGCCGGTCAATAGAAAACGCAGCGAGGAGATCATCAATAGGGGCGCCGCGGAAGGGGCCGCTCCAGGGCCTCTCGCGGCTGCTCGAGGCCCTGCCACCGTTGGATCAGCAAGTAGTAGATCAACGGACCCCATTGCCAGGCGGGGGCCGGGCTCCGACCGAAAACACCGGGGCGGGCCCGGGCCGTGGCGAAGAAACGTCCTGGGAAGATCGTGTGCCCAGCGAGTCCTCAAACGCAATTCTTGCTACCAGTAGTAGCGGACACGATTCTGAGAACAGGTTTCTGGCGCACACAAATACAGTAAACCCTATAAGTGTCGAGATTGCTGTGGACAATGCAGAAGTAGAAGTGGACGAAGCATCGCACCGGGATACTTCCAATGGCATCGTGGCAACCGCCGAAAAATCGCAACACGACGCAGCTCGCGAACTTTTTCATGCGCTTGAGAACGGCGTAAGCGGCCACGAGAGTAACGGGGAATTTCTTGCAGTGGCGGCTGGGGAGCCCCAGAAGCTCGACAGGGAGGAGCCCCAGAGCCTCGACTCCCACCCAAAGGGGGGGGAAACGCTCCTAAATAGTGGCCTCCTGAGCGGCTCGGAAAGCGTCGAACTCGAAACTGATCAGCCCGCTGAATCGGAAGGAATCGGTGATGGCGGCGAGCCGACGGACGGGCCGGCGAAACCAAATGAACGTCTGGTGCGGCGCTCTCCGAGCACCGATTCGGAGCGGAAGTTGATGAGAAAACCGCGGGTCTATTTCTCAGATGAAAACGAGAGCACCTCTACTACTGAGAAAAGCTCTTCAGAGTTGAAAGAAGACGCTCCCGTTGAAAGTCCACAGATAGAGGAGATCATTTCCGAGTCCCCCGAGCACCGTTCAAATGACGCAGCAAATGCCGTGTCTTCGGTAAGGTCGAGTGACTCGGCTTTTTCGGTTGCAAAGAGCAGTGCAGAAGTGTCGGCAAAAGACGAGATATTCTTAGTCCATACGCAACCTGTAGTATACGCAACCCAGTCGAGTGTGCACAGCACTACCGCGGGGCCTACTATTTTGACGGATGAAGAAAACCATGCCGTCGGTGGCGCCAACGATGACCATCTCTTGCGCGTTGTAAATTTAAAGAGCGTAGGAAGTACTTTTGAAGGCGCGGGCTACCCGAAAGAAGGGGCACCAGCAGTACCTTGCAAAGTAGATACTGGGTTGTTTCAGTGAAAAAAATAAGATATTTGTGGAAAAAACGCATTGTGAGCCCTTTCTCGTTTAAATTCATTTTCTTCGTTCGTCTCAGCCGTGGTAGATATTGAGGGTTTTTTCCATTGTCCTCAAAACCCCGGATGTTAGTATTTGTTCCGTAAAAAAATCTTTTTTCTCTTGTTCAGAAGACAATCTTCTTTTTTTTGGAAAGAACATGCAACCGAAATCGTTCAGAATTTTTTCCCGAATTATTCCCCCATTCTATTGGTAAAAGTGTATTTGAAAAATTTACGATATTACGATACGAGCGTAGTTCATATTTGAGTACGAGCGTAGTTCATATAATATCATACACCAGAATCTCAGAATCTTCATATTTACCCTATTATTGTCCGTTCACAGAACAAGATGTCGCAAAAGCATTTGTTTCTCTGGTTGGAATGCATGCTGCTCGGCCCAGCCGAATTCGTTTCAACAACCCTGGCGATCGCGCTTTCAGCTAGCGATTCCGGCGGATCCGGAGGAGGTGGATCAGGGTACGATGGTAGCGGCGACGCTCCGCCGTCTTATAGGGTTGATCCGCCGACGCCGGCGCCTCTCGGATTGTGGGCGCGGCTGGCTCCTTTTTTGGAATCAAATGATGCCGGCACAGTCGTCCCTCTCTTTTTAGGAGGGGACTCTTTGCAACTGCCGGTTACTTCCACCCCTGCGGTTAATATTTCTTCGCTCTCTCCTACGGTTATTCCTACTAATCCTATTGCAGCAGAAGAAGATCCGGGGGGCCAGGAGGGCCCGTCGTCGACTGCTAATATTAATATCCACGACGATATGATGTTGCGGAGATTCCTCGACATCGTGCCACCGCAGCTCCAGCCATGCACTCTCAATGTCACGCTAAACAGGCTGGACGCGTTCTGGAAAGCCTGGGGATTGCGCGGCGAGCCCGGCGTCGCAGTGCTGGAAAAAATTGTGGAAGCCCTTTTCAAACGTGCCATCGAGGTCTGTGTTTCATAATAACATGCGAAATTTAAATTTACGTCTTTGATTATAGGTATTACCCGCTATTAGCTGAGTTCAAGTCCTGCATTATAATATACCCGGAAACACGATCATTGATATTGTTTAGCTGCAATGACAAGAGAAACGGTGTCGATTTTCATAGCTAAAAGTAAGGCGTGAAATAAAAATATCATAAAGTGTAGAAGTCAACGATACCATACGTGAATGAACAGGCGGACATGCTCGAGATCGAGAGCTTGGAGCATTCTGAAGACAATGCTCACAACAGCCATCAGGCAGGACTCTTCGCAGACCTTCTTCTCAACCTGCGCATAATATTGGTGGTGCCGGACTTTACCGCACCCGAGATTTTGCCTAAGTTTGCGAATTCGTCGGGAAAAAACCCGGTAGTTGCCGCTGTGTGCAAGGTCACACAAGATATCTTCGAATCATCAACGCACGCAGTCAGGAAACTCTTCGACCTACGCAGATTTGAAGCGTCAACTGCCTCCCCAGAGAGGGCAGGCACCGCGGAGAAATTGCGGATGGCCGCGCTGCGATCGCGGGCGATCGCCCGGTTCATCGGTCACTTTTACGTGCGCCGTCTGTATGCAGACCACGTCATTGCCCAGGTGGTGCATGATTTGATTGGCGTGCGCGACCGGACTCCCGAGTCAGAGCTCATCCATTGCGTCACGGATTTCTTAATGGTGATCGGCCGGCACATGGACCATCATCAACCACAACGAAGCACGCTGATGGGGCAGATACTGGGGCGTTTGTCAAATTTAGCACATTTTACCCGCCAGACGGGGAAGCCGGCCGAACCGTATTACCCGCAAGAGACGCGTGACCGAATTCAGAGTTTGCGCGACGCGCGAGGGCAAAAGTGGCCCGCAGAGCCATCGATACTGCTCATCGTGCACCGCGTAAGCTCGATGTCGGACGGCGACGATGCCCTCTTCGCGATGGTGAAAGAACTTCTGGAGAACCAGCGGGTGCCGCCCCGGTCCTGCGTCGACGGGGCGGAATTAAAGGCGCTTCTTGGGGGAGATGCTCCGCTGGCTGACACGGGCGAGTATTTGGTTTTTACGTTGGCTACCACCGGTGAGGTTGTGGCGGTTCTCTCCGACAACGACGCGGCTCAGCGTAACAACGGACCAGAGGAGCTAAAACCGGACCAGCGGGATGCCTATAACCTTATTAATCGTGGCTATTATCGCGAAATTCTCGACAGAGTAACCTCTAAGTGGCTGCTAGTAGAAAAGGGGCTGGTGGCGTTGTTGTGGCAGGAAGACAACTCGATTACGAACGTGAACGGACATTTTACAGAGGCAGAACACGCCGGCAGAGTACTCGAGGCGAGTAGAGAAGCGCGTCAGGAAGCCGCGAGAGCGAGCGGCGAAGAAGGGAGAGCGAGAAGAAAACTAAAGAACATGAGGTTACCGCGAGGATAAAAGTGACCGCAAAGACTTTTTGAAGTGACATACCACAAAGTCTTTCGGTACGACATACCGAAAGAAAAGTTTTGGAAGTGCAAAGCCTCAACCCCAACGAGGCCACAGAGAGTATTGCACTTTGTAGGTTCATATAATGGGATTGAGAAAGGATGTGTTTGAGAGAGTATGAGCAACTTTACTCGCTCCACGAACCATTTCTCCCTGAGAACCAGATGTAGGAGCTTCAATACAGCAGCAGCATAAATGTGTAAAGCTTTATGCATAACTCAAATGTAAATAAAAGTTAGTGCCAACGAGGCACCGAATCGAAAGAACAGTTTTGAAAATGAGAAGCCTCCAAATAGTGGGTTTGAGAGAGGATGTGTCTGAGAGAGTGTGAAAAACTGCACTCCCTCCACACCCCCCACCCAAAAAAGAAGCAGATGTAGAAGCACCACAGCAACAATGTAGCTTCAGTATGAGCATCATATCTGAGCTGATGAATTCAATTTACAAGTGAAAGCCGTGTCAATCCGCACAATCATCAGCATCATCCTGATGTGATATTATCCCGAAGCAAGAAGAATCCCTAAGCTCGTATTTCGTTTAAACCATTATTTTGTTTGTTCGTCTAACATAGCGTTTTTCCATCTCATTTTTTTTCGTATTTCAAAATCCCAAATTTTTTTCGTTTCAGAAAAAATCTTTTTCTCGTATTGAAGATGATCTCTTTTTTTTTTCGTAACATGCAAACTAAATTCGTTCAGAGTGTTTTCCCGAAATATATTTTCACATTGTATATTGGTGATTGTTTTGGAAATGTTACGATATTATGATACGAGCGTAGTTCATATTTGAGTACGGGCGTAGTTCATATAATATCATACACCAGAATCTCAGAACCTTCATATTTACCCTATTGTTGTCCGTTCACAGAACAAGATGTCGCAAAAGCATTTGTTTCTCGGGTCGTTGAAAGGCATGCTGTTGCTCCTGGTCGGCCCAGCCGAATTCGTTTCGATCACCGTTGCGATCGCGCTTTCAGCTAGCGATTCCGAAATACGCGGAGGAGGTGGAGCAGCGTCCGCTGGTAGCGACGACCGTCTCGGGTTGCGGGCGCGGCCGGCCCCGCTGCTGGATGCAGTAGAGGATCACACGGTTACTATTGCGCCAGACGGAGCCGGCCCGGAGGGCTCGTTGTCTGCCGACGAAACCGACGAAATGTTGCAGAGATTCCTCGACCTCGTGCCGCAGCAGCTCCAGCCAGGCACTCTCGATGTCACGCTAAACCGGCTGGACGCGTTCTGGGAAGCCTGGAGAAAAGTTCCGGACGGCACCCCTGGCGTCGCAGAGGTGGAGAAAATTGTGCGCGCCCTTTTCCATCGTGCCATCGAGGTCCTTGTTTCATAATTATGCGAAAATGAATTGCCATTAGTACGTCTTTGATAAAATAGGTTTTACCCAATACACATCATAAAGTGTAGAAGTCAATATTATTATTTATACCATACATAACACGTCGTGAGTAAGTGTAATGACTAATATCAAAAAAATATTCTGAACAGGCGGAGATGCTGGAGATCGAGAGCCTGGAGCATGACAGCCGTCAGGCAGCACTCTTTGCAGACCTTTTTCTCCAAATGCGCCTAATTGTCTCGGTGCCGGACGATGCGGATCTCACGAAAACAATGACGCATACCCGCGCTTTGTTGAACGTCGTACGAGATAGTTTCGAAGAATGGTGCAAAAAGTGCATCGATGCTGAGCAAGCAAGAACCGAGGACAAGCTACATGCGCAACCGCCAAGGCTGCGTGCGATCGTCCATTTAATCGTTCATTTGTGCGTGCGAAGGCTGATAGCAGCCCGCGTCCTGGCCAAGGTGGTCAATGATTTAATTGGCGTGCGCGACCGGACTCCCGCGGCAGAGCTCATCCATTGCGTCACGGATGTCTTAATGGTGATGGGCCGGAGCATGGACGGCAACAACCAAGGTCGCACGCTGATCACGAAGATGCTGGAGCGTTTGACAAATTTGGAAGCGATCGGGACGCCGGCCGAACCGTATTACCCGCAAGAGACGCGGGACCGAATTCAGAATTTGCGAGACGCGCGAGATCAAAAGTGGCCCGCAGAGCCATCGGTATTACTCATCGTACACCGCGTGCGTTCGCTGTTAGACGTCGACGGTGCCGACCTGGAGAAGGTGAAAAGCCTTCTGGAGAGCCGAAACCGACCTGAATGGCTGCCCCCGTCCTGCGTCGAACTGAAGGCGCTTCTTAAGAGAAATGATCCACTGGCTGATGCGGGACCGTACTTGGTTTTTAAGTTACTTACCACCGGAGAGACCGTAGGCATTCTCCCCGACGAAAAGCATATTGCCGATCGGAAAAGCATATTGCTCCCCGACGAAAAGCATATTGCTCTCGCGGCCGATCGGAAAGCATATTGCGAGATTTTCGACACAGTGACCTCCGATTGGTTGCTAACGGCGGAAAAGAGGATGGTGGCGTTGTTGTGGCCGGAAGATAACTCGATCACGAACGTGCACGGACACTTCACGGAGGCAGAACACGCCGGCAGAGTACTCGAGGCGAGTCGAGAGCGAGCGGAGAAGAAGCGAGAGCGAGAAGAAAAATAAAGAACTAAAGAACAGGAGGTTGCCGCGAGGATAAAAGTTGGCGCCGACGACATACCGAAAGAAAAGTTTTGGAAGTGCAAAGCCTCAACCCAGTGAGGCCACAGAGAGTTTTGCACTTTGTACGTTCAAATATTATGGGATTGAGAAAGGATGCGTTAAAGAGAGTATGAGCAACTTTACTCGCTCCACGAACCATTTCTCCCTGAGAACCAGATGTAGGAGCTTCAATACAGCAGCAGCATAAATGTGTAAAGCTTCATGCATAACTCAAATGTAAATGAAAGTTAGTGCCAACGAGGCACCGAATCGAAAGAACAGTTTTGAAAATGAGAAGCCTCGACCCAGTGAGGCCATTACGAGTAGTACAAATAATGGGTTTGAGAGAGGATGTGTTTGAGAGAGTGTGAGCAACTGCACTCACTCCACAACCCCCACCCAAAAAAAAAGCAGATGTAGAAGCATCAAACCAACAATGCAGTCTGGTTATGGGCATCATTTCTGAACTGAGAGCCGTGTCATTCCGCACAATCACCATCATCCTGATGTGACGTTAACAGACTCAGTGTGTTGATAGAAATTTGTTCGCGCGAGAAGACACTTTTTTCTCACTAAACTCTTTTGTTCACATAGTAGTAGAAGATTCTCTCTGCAAAAAGTCAAACCGTCGAGATTGATCAAGTGGATGCAATGCATCTCATCTGCAAAATATTTTCCATCGATCGCATCCTTCAGCTCTCTCGCTTAGTTTTTGTGCTACTTCATTTCGCGTGCACTCAAATTGTTTCCCATTTCTTCATCACGCAAGCCGCCCGGAAGTTCTATCGAAAGTTATCTATTCTGAGCCCTTATCGCGTTTAAATTCATTTTTTTGTTCGTCTCGATCGTGCCGGGTACCAAAGCATTTTTCCATTTTATTTTGTCCTCAAAATCCCGGATATGAATATTTGTTCCGTAAAAAAAAATTTTTCTCGTTTAGAAGAAAATCTGTTTTTTTTTCTCGGAAATAACATGCAACCGAAATCGTTCAGAAGATTTTCCTGAAATATTTCTCCATAAAAACATGTGACAGTGAAGTATTCAATGTATGAGTATTGTCCCATTTGCACACAATCAGCAATATTGTTCAACAATATAACTTGGGACCCTCAGATAGATTGCGTAGACTGGTCGTAGGGTAGATTACGTAGGTGCCAAGCCTGATAATTTCTCGTTCGTCCCAACGGAGTCAGGCCTTATCAGAGCCTTTTTCCAGCTCATTTTTTTTCGTATCTCAAAATCCCAAATTTTTTTCGCTGTGAGGAAAAAAATTCTTTATTGTTTTCGCAACATGCAAACTAAATTCGTTCAGAAAATTTTCCCGAAATATTTTTTCACATTCTTATATATGGTAACTAGTTGTTTTGGAAATATTACGCGATACTACGATACGAGCATAATTCATATTTGAGTACGGGCGTAGTTACTAGTTCATATACTCATACACCAGAAGCTCAGGGTCTTATATCACCCTTTCATTGTCCCTTCACAGAAAAAGATGTCGCAAAAGTATTTGTTTCTTCGGCTCAAGTCCATGCTGCAGCTGCTCCTATTTGTTCCGTTGTTCGCGCTGTTTGGTGTTGGTGTTAACGGTTTTTCCCTCGCACCTCATCGGAACACGCCGTATCTCAAAAACGCTACATTGTCCAAGCACGAGGCCAGAGTGCTCAACGTCAGTCCAGCCCAATTCGTTTCAACAACCCCTGCAATCGCGCTTTCAGCTGGCGATTCCGAAAGACGCGGAGAAGGTGGACCACCGTCCGCTGGTAGCGACGACCGTTTCGGGTTGCGGGCGTGGATGGCCCCGCTGTTGGATGCAGTAGAGGATTCCACGGCAAATAGTGGATTGGACGAAGACATCGAAATCATGTTGCAGAGATTCCTCGACCTCGTGCCGCAGCAGCTCCAGCCATGCACTCTCAACGTCACGCTAAACCGGCTGGACGCGTTTTGGAAAGCCTGGGGATTGCGCGGCGAGCGCGGCGGCGCAGTGGTGAAGAAAATTGTGGGCGCCCTTTTCCAACTTGCCATCGAGGTCTTTGTTTCATAATTATGCGAAATTGAATTGCCATTACGTCTTTGAGTAAAGATAGTACCCGCTATTGGCTGAGTGGAGTTGAAGTCCTGCATCACACACAAAACAAAACACGATCATGGATATTCTTTAGCTGCAATGACAAGAGAAACGATGTGTATTTCATAGCTAAAAATAAGGCGTGAAATATAAAGAACACATCATAAAGTGTAGAAGTGAATAATACCATGCTGTGTGTAAATGTAATTAATCAAAAAAATGAACAGGCCGAAATGCTGGAGATCGAGAGCTTGGAGCATTCTAAAGGCAATGCTCAGAACAGCCGTCAGGGCGGACTCTTTGCAGACCTTCTTTTCAACCTGCGTCTAATTTTGGTGGTGCCGGACTTTCACTTTGTGTCTCAAAAAACGGGAAAACCTAAAAACCCGGTAGTTTCCGCTGTGTGCAACGTCACGCAAGATCTCTTCGGACCAGCAACCCGCGTAGTCACGGAACTCGTCAACCTGCGCAGATTTGAAGTGCGGCCGGCCGGGCGTCCAGGTTTTAGTGGGTTCAGGTCGGAACTCCCGGCCTGGCCGGGACTCCCGGCGGGAGGCCTGGCCGGGGGGCCGAGGGCAGACGCGGCAGAGAAATTGCGGATCGCTGCGCTGCGATTGCGGGCGTTCGCCCGATTCATCGGTCATATGTACGTGCGCGGTCTGTTTGCAGCCGGCGTCTTGGCCGGGGTGGTGCATGATTTGATTGGCGTGCGCGACCGGACTCCCGAGTCAGAGCTCATCCATTGCGTCACGGATTTGTTAATGGTGATCGGCCGGAGCATGGACGAGGGCAGACAAGGACGCACGCTGGTGACGCAGATGCTGTGGCGTTTGTCAAATTTAGCAGCGACCCGCAAGGGGGACTCATTGATGTACCCGCAAAGCACACGGGACCGCGTCCAAGCCGTAGAGGACGCCCGATTCCAGGGTTGGCCCGCGGATCCGGCAGTCGTATTACTGGTGCAGCGCGTCCCCTCGTTTCTCGATACACTCTCCTTATTAACTACTTGTTCACAACAACAACAACAGAATGATGGTGGTCTGAGCGACTGTGTCGACACAGCTAGTAGTAGCTGTGCGACAACTGCACCGTGCGCCGAGGCCGGTGCGCCGGCAAGTTCAACTGCGCCGTTCTCGGAGCTTGGAGGAGACCTGAAGTCGCTCCTTGGAGGAGACGCGCGG